>Ga0307469_10000163_pt1 | contig 25596 bp, 22 predicted proteins | sample atmos_gasesAM2C__FD_203084 | JGI IMG/M metagenome (GOLD analysis project Ga0307469, IMG submission 203084) | Hardwood forest soil microbial communities from Morgan-Monroe State Forest, Indiana, United States - atmos_gasesAM2C_515 | ecosystem: Environmental > Terrestrial > Soil > Temperate... | reverse complement strand
CTCGCGCGGATGATCCGGATGAACCTGCCCGCGGCGATGCAAGGCTTCGTCGTCCTGCCGCTGTTCGCCGGCTACGACACGCGGAAGTCGCAGGGACGGATCTATCGCTACGACGTGACGGGTGGGACGTCCGAGGAAGACGACTTTCACTCCGTCGGCTCCGGTGGTTCCTACGCGAAGACTTCGCTCAAGAAGCTCTACACGAGGGCCGAGGAGATCGACCGGCAGCGTGCGATCGAACTCGCCGTCGAGGCGCTCGCCGACGCGGCCGAGGAGGACGCCGCGACGGCGGGACCGGACCCCGTCCATGACGTGTATCCGACGGTGTTCGTCGTCACAGAGGGCGGCGTCGAAGAGTTGGCGAACGATGAGGTCGCGCGCGTCGCGAACGCGGTGCTCGACGCGAGGAGAACGCGATGAACGACCGCGGAGCGCGGAGCGCGGAGCGAGCGAGACCCCGATGAGCATGCCGATGCCGTTCGCCTACGCGTCACCGGAACAGGTGATGAAGGACCGTGCGGACTACGCGCGGCGCAACATCGCGCGCGGCAAGCCGATCGTCGCGCTCGAGTACGACGGCGGCGTCCTGCTCCTCGCAGAGAACCCATCGTCGATGCTGCACAAGGTCTCGGAGATCTACGACCGCATCGCGTTCGCCGGGGTCGGCAAGTACGACGAGTACGAGCGCCTGCGCATCCTCGGCATCCGGCAGGCCGACCTCAAGGGCTACGCGTACTCGCGCGAGGACGTGACCGCACGCTCGCTCGCGAACCTCTACTCGCAGGTCCTCGGTGAGGTCTTCACGACGTCGCTGAAGCCGTTCGAGGTTGAGATCCTCGTCGCGGGCGTCGGCGACGACGGGGCCGGGACGGAGCTCTACCAGGTGACGTTCGACGGTGTCGTCACCGATCAGCACGGCGTGGCGGCGCTCGGGGGCCAGTCGGAAGCGCTGAAGGCGTTCCTCGTCGAACGCTACGAGGAGACACCCGATCTCACGGCGGCGATCAAGCTCGGCCTCGAGGCGCTGCGGAGCGTCAGCACCGCGGATCTCGGCGTAGACGGACTGGAGGCCGCGGTGCTGGACCGCGGCCTCCCTCGTCGCAAGTTCCGGCGTCTGGCGGACGCCGAGGTTTCGTCAGCTCTGTCGTAGCGCCTGCGCGGCGTTCCACCCGTCGTTCCGAGCGCTCCGCATATCGTCTCGTCCGGTGCGGAGCGACTGCCGTCCGTTGACGAGCGTGTCGTGCGCGCCCGGCCAGTCCGACGGCTGGAGGTTGATGACGCTGCTCGCGACGCCGCCGATCGCCGACTGCGCGTTGGTGATCGCGGTCTTCATCTGATCGAGATCGGACTGCGCGGTCGCCACGTTCTTGCCCTTCGCCTTCGCGTTGTCGATCGCCGTCTGGATCCTCCCGGCGATCGTGCTGAGGCGACTCGCGATCGCCGTCTCGAGGTCGGCCACGAGCACCTCGCGGACCTTCGGACTCACGAGCATGTAGATGCGGAAGTCCTGGACGATCGAACGGCAATCGGTGCGGAGCGTCGACGGATCGGTGTCCGCGTCGATCTTCGCCTTGAGCTGGCTGAGTGCGTTGCTGGCCGATGCCAGCTGCGAGAGCAGCGTCGAGCTGTGATCCGCTGTCACGTGCTGCGAGTTGCGGGTGAGACCTTGCAGCGTCGTGATGCGGGACAGGCGGTTGTTGACGGCCGTGTCGCAGGCCTGCTTGGCGGCGTCGAAAAGGGGGCCGGGCGTCCGCGTTGGACGGACCTGCGCGCTCGCGGTGCCGATCGACCCGAGAGACAGCCCGGCGACCAGGACGCCGGTGGCGATGCGCTTGAGCGACCTCATTGCTGGACATCTCCTTCGTTGGTGTTCGCGAGGTCGCCGTTGGTCTGGTTGAGCTGACCGTCGACGTTCGCGAGGTCGTGGTCGACGCCGTTCAGATCGTTCTGGATCGACGTCGTGTCCGTAGCTGCCGAAACGGTCGCCGCGGGGGTCGCCGATGTGCCGGCGCTCGTGTTCGCGACGCGTTCCGTCCCGTGACCGCACGCCGAGGCCCCCAACACGAGCGCCCCGGCTGCCACTGCGAGAAGTGCTTTCCTCATGTCCATCCTCCCTATCCCGACTTCCATACCGGAAGGGTCGGTTCCGTGAGTTGGAGCGTCATTCGGCGATTGTTAGTTCCATGTAAGGCGGCACCGTAGACTGAGGTTCCATGGAGAAGCGGATCTTCGGACTCGAGTCCGAATACGGGGTGACCTGCACGTTCCGCGGCCAGCGCCGTCTGTCCCCGGACGAGGTCGCTCGATACCTGTTCCGCAAGGTCGTCCAGTGGGGACGCTCCTCCAATGTCTTCCTCGACAACGGCGCTCGTCTCTACCTCGACGTGGGATCGCACCCGGAGTATGCAACGCCGGAGTGCGACAACATCCCCGACCTCCTCGCGCACGACAAGGCGGGGGAGCGCCGCCTCGAGAACCTGTTGCTCGGCGCGCAAGCCAGGCTGCACGACGAAGGCATCGCGGGTGACGTGTACCTCTTCAAGAACAACACCGACTCCGCGGGCAACTCGTACGGCTGTCACGAGAACTACCTCGTCTCGCGCTACGGCGAGTTCCAGCGTTTCGCGGACGTCCTGATCCCGTTCCTCGTCTCGCGCCAGTGCTTCGCCGGAGCGGGGAAGGTGCTGCACACGTCGCGGGGCGCGCTCTTCTGTCTCTCGCAGCGGGCGGAACACATCTGGGAGGGTGTCTCGTCCGCCACGACGCGTTCCCGTCCGATCATCAACACGCGGGACGAACCACACGCCGACGCCGAGAAGTACCGTCGACTACACGTCATCGTCGGCGACTCGAACATGAGCGAGGTCGCGTCGTACGTGAAGATCGGCGCGACGGCGATCTTGCTCCGGATGATCGAAGAGAACGTCGTCATGCGGGACATGACGCTCGAGAATCCGATCCGCGCGATCCGCGAGATTTCACACGACATGACGTGCAAACGCAAGGTCCGCCTCGCGAACGGACGCGAATTGAACGCCGTGCAGATGCAGTGGGAGTACTTCACCCGCGCGCAGCGCTACGCCGAGTACCGTGATCTGTCCGACGAGCTGAAGACGTCGCTCAAGCTTTGGGAGCAGATGCTGAACGGTCTCGAGGCCGATCCGCTGTCGCTCGACCGCGAGCTCGACTGGGTCATGAAGTACAAGCTGATCCAAGGGTTCCGCGAACGGCATTCGCTGCCGCTCGGACATCCGCGCGTAGCGCTCCTCGACCTCGCGTACCACGACGTCCACCGGGGTCGCGGGCTCTACTACATGCTCGAGCGGGAGGGGCACGCGGAGCGCATGGTCACCGAGCAGCACGTCGAACGCGCGATCGACGAAGCGCCGCAGACGACGCGCGCGCGACTCCGCGCCGAGTTCATCAAGGAAGCCAAGCGTCGTCGCCGCGACTACACGGTCGACTGGGTGCACCTGAAGCTGAACGACCAGGCGCAGCGGACGGTGCTCTGCAAAGACCCGTTCAAGGCCGAGGACGACAGGGTCGAGAGGCTTATAGCCTCGATGTAGTGCCGACCTTCCAGACCGGCAGCGTCGAGGAGATCATCGAGGCCCGCGAGGGGATCCAGTTCCTGCTCGTGCGCGTCGGGATCGAGTCGCGGCGGGCCGTCCTGTACACGCGCTACGCCGCTCCGGCGTCCGTCGGCGATCACGTGGTGTTGAACACGACCGCGAACGACCTCGCGCTCGGTTCCGGTGGGGACGACTTCGTCGTCTGGAACCTGGCCGTCGGTTCGTATGAGTCGCCCGGCGGCGGACACATCATGAAGCTCCGCTACACGCCGCTGCAGTCGGACGTCCTCGCGATCGAAGCGCCGGAGTCACCGCATCACATCGCGCTGTCGCGAGCGTCGTCGCTCGATGGGATGCCGGTTATTGCAGCCTCGTTGCACTCGCAGCTGTTGCCGGTGGTCGTCGGGTTGCGCCTCGTCCGGCCGGAGACCCGCATCGCGTATCTGATGACAGACGGTGGTGCGCTCGAGCTCGCGCTCTCCGACTCCGTGCGGCGCCTCTGCGAACTCGGCTGGATCGACTGCGTTGTGACGATCGGGCACGCGATGGGCGGAGCACTCGAAGCGGTGAACGTCTATTCCGGACTCCTCGCCGCGCGATACGCCGATGAGTGCGACGTTGCGATCGTCGGCATGGGGCCCGGTGTCGTCGGCACGGCGACGCCCTTCGGGACGACGGCGCTGGAGCTCGGCCAGACGCTGAACGCCGCGGGATCGCTCGGGGGTCGTCCGGTCGCTGCGGTTCGCATGTCGTCGGCGGACGAACGCGCGCGGCACACCGGCATGAGCCATCACGCCTTCACCGCGCTCACACGCGTTGCGCTCGTGAAGGCGGATGTCCCGGTGCCGCTCGGCTACGCGGACGATCTCGAAGAGATCAAGAAGTTGCATAACGTCGTCGAGGTCGACGCGGAGCCCGTGATCGGCGCGCTCGCCGGGCTCGGCGCCTCGCACATGGGACGGGGACCCGAAGAAGATAGGCTCTTCTTCCTCGCGGCGGGGGCCGCGGGGCTACACACCGGCCAGTTACTCAAGGAGGGGCTCGATGGCTGAGTTCGTCACGCTCGGACAGTCCGGTCTCAAGGTCTCGCGTCTGTGTCTCGGAACGATGAACTTCGGGAACGAGCAGTGGGGATGCGACGAACCGACGTCCGCGAAGATCATCGACCGCTTCCTCGAGGACGGGAACAACTTCCTCGACACCGCGAACGTCTACGCCGGGGGACGGAGCGAAGAGATCGTCGGTCGCGCGATCGCTGCCCGTCGAGACGACGTCGTGCTCGCGACGAAGGGCTTCAATCCGGACGGACCCGGCCCGAACAACTGGGGCAACTCGCGGGCGAACCTGACGCGCTCGCTCGAGCACTCGTTGCAGCGGCTCGGCACGGACTATGTCGATCTCTATCAGTGCCACGCATGGGACGCGACGACGCCGATCGAAGAGACGATGGCGACGCTGGACGGGTTCGTCCGGTCGGGGAAGGTTCGTTACATCGGTTGCTCGAACTGGCTCGCGTCCCAGATCGTCGAGGCGCAGCACATCGCGGCGACGCCGCTGGTGAGCTTGCAGCCGCAGTACTCGCTGGTCGTCCGCGACATCGAGATCGACATCCTCCCGACCTCGCGACGGCACGGGCTCGGCGTGATCGTGTGGTCGCCGCTCGCAGGGGGCCTGTTGACCGGGAAGCACAAGCGTGATGCGGCCGCGGACGACTCTCGCTTCGGCAAGGTAGCGGCCGGCGATATCTGGGAGATGCTGAAGCGTTCGCTGTTCACCGAGAAGAACTTCGAGATCGTCGACAAGGTCGGTGAGATCGCCGAACGGCACGGGACAAGCCATACCGCGGTCGCGATCGCATGGACGATCGCGCAGCCCGGCGTGACGAGCTCGATCATCGGTCCCCGGACCGTCGAGCAGCTCGAAGACAACCTTGCGGCGACGTCGGTGACGCTCGACGCGGACACCTTGAAGGAACTCGACCGCGTGTCGCGAGGACCGCTGACTTACGCCGGCTTCCTGCAGCGCGGACGCTGAGCTACGACTTGCTCCGCTGGAACGCACCGATGTCGCACGTATGGCGCGTGACGCCGCGTTGATCCTGGGCTTCGCACGCTCCTGACCCGCTGCCCGGCGTCGCCGGGTTGCCGGCATGGATCGCCGGGCTGCGTCTCAGGAGCGCGTCCGTCTTCGTGGGACCCCCGTTGTTCGCGAGGGGGCCGAGCCTCGGGTTCTTTCCGATGACGTCGCTCGTCTGCGTGAACCCCGCGCAGTTGGTCGGCGTGAGGTTCCGGATCAAGTTGTACCCGTTGTCCGTAAAGAGCCCCGAACATTCCGGTCCGCCGACATCGCCGACGTTCGACGCCACGATGGTGTTACCGACGGCGAATGAGCCGCCTCCCATATAGATCCCGCCACCTTCTTCGCTTGCATGGTTCCGTGTGACCGTCACGTTGTTGAGGCCGACCGTGCCGTCGCCGTAGATACCTCCGCCGAAAAGACCGACGTTCCCGGTGAAGGTGCTGTTGTTCGCGCCCCCGTTTACGCCGCTGCCGAACGCCGCGCCGCCGCCGTCCCCTTCGTTCCCCGGCGGACCGGCGGTTCCATCCGGTGACCCCGCGCCACCGGGTCCGGGGGCCCCGCCCTTCCCCGAGAAGTTGCGGGACACCGTGCTGAATTCGAACGTCGTCGTCGCCGTCGTCAAGAGACCGCCGCCTTCGCCGCCGATGCCCCCGGGACCACCATTGGCCCCGCTTCCGGTGTTGGACGAAGCGCCGGCGCCCCCGGCGCCGCCGCGCCCCGCATGGTTCGCGGAGATCGTCGTCGACTCGACGGTCAGTGCACCGTTCGCGATCAGCGCTCCGCCTCCTCCTCCCGCACCACCGAGGGCACCGGCTGCGGGGATCGCCCCGCCGATCGCAGCGCCGCCGGCGCCGCCGTTCCCCGCGCGGTTCCGCGACACGACGGACCGCTCGAGACGCAGCGCGTTTTCGGACGCGATGCCGCCCCCGGCGCCGCCATCGCCACCCGGCGACCGACTGCCGAACGCATCGCCGTGCCCATCCCCGCCGTCGCCCGCGGCGTTGTGAGTGACCTTGATGGTGTTCGCGAAGAGGGTCCCCGCAACGAGGATCCCGCCACCGTTGCCGCCGGACCCAGGCGGATTCACGGTCGAGAGCGTCGAAGCGCCTTGGGCGCCGTCGCCGGCCGCGTTGTGCGAAACGACGTCGTGACTCATGTTCATGGTGCTTCCGCTCTCGACGTCGATGCCGCCGCCACCACCACCGTAGCCGCCCATGACGCCCGTGCTCGCAGAGATGGCACCGGCGCCCGCCCGATTCCCCGTGACGGCGCAGTTGTTCATGAACAGCGTTCCGGCGTCACGGACCCCCCCACCGAAGGCGCCTGTGAGCGGACCAGAAGGATCGCCATCCGGCGGGTGCCCGCCGGTGATCTTGAGGTGCTCGAGATTCACCGAGTGCGAAAGGACGTCGACGACCCGTGAGCGCGCCTTCTGGCGGATCGTTGTGCCGCGTCCGCCCTTCAGCGTGAGGTCCGAGGATATGTCCAGATCCCCGGCGGCGTTCGTATCGTCGTCACCGGGGATCGACAACACGTATGTGGAGCGACTACGCAGAACGATCGTGTCCAGTGAGGTCCCGCTTCCCGCCGGACACTCGCCGCGCCTCGACCCGGTCGGGCTGTTCGTATTCGCCGCAGTGACCGCTTCCCGGAGGGAGCATTTCCCGTCGTCGGCGACGACGTCACGAGTCGTGGTGACGTGGATGGCGCCGATCGTGGCCGATGCAGGCTTCGATGACAGGACGGTCGCCGCCGCGACGATGACGACGAGCGAGAAGGCTGGCCGTCGCATGGCGCCTACCGTACCGCGACGGTGCGCGGAGTACGATACGCGCTCATGCAGAAGGTAGAACGCCTCGTCAATCTCATTGCTCTCCTGCTCAATACCCGGCGACCGCTCACGGTCGAAGAGGTTCGGAACACGGTACCCGGCTACCAGCAGGAAGACTACGCGTCCTTCAAGCGCATGTTCGAGCGCGACAAGGAGGAGCTGCGCTCGCTCGGCATCCCGATCGAACGTCGTTTCACCGACGTGTGGGAGGTCGAGGAGGGCTACCTCATCTCGAAGGATCGCTACTACCTCCCCGAGCTCGCCCTGTCGCCGGACGAGATGGCCGCCCTGTGGATCGCGTCGCGCATCGTCGTCGAACCCGGCGGGAAGGACGACCAGGCTCTCGTGAAGCTCGCGCTGTCTTCGGACGGTGACGCGGATCCGTCCTCGCCGCCGTGGCTCCGCGCGCGTCTCCATCTCGACTCGCCTGCGCTGCCGCAGCTCCTCGAAGCTGTCGCCGGCCACCGTCGCGTGAAGTTCAAGTACCGCGCTGCCGGACAGCGCAAAGAGGTCGAGCGGCTCGTCGATCCGTACGCGCTGATCCACCGCCAGGGCTCGTGGTACGTCGCGGGACACGACCATGCCCGGGGGGCCGTCCGGCACTTCAAGCTTCCGCGGATCACGTCGAAGGTGACGTTCGCGAAGCGAGACGGGGGCCCGGACTTCGAGGTTCCGGAGGGCTTCTCGACCGAAGAACGCGGTGTCATCGAGCCGTGGGTGGGCGAGGATGAAGGCGTCACGGTCGACGTCGCGTTCTCCCCGCGCCTCGCGTGGTGGGCCGACCAGTCGCTCGGGCTCGTGCCGAAGGGCACCTGGCACGACTGGACCGTCGTCGAGGTGAATGTCGCGGACGAAGAGGGCTTCGTCTCGTGGGTGCTCGGGTTCGGCGAGGACGCGGTGGTGCGGTCGCCGGAGCGCGTTCGTACCGCCGTCGTGAAGCGGTTGCGCGAAGCCGCCAGCGGTCCGGTGACCTCGAAGCCGGCGCCGCGGAAGAAGGCGGCCGCGCGGAAGTGAGTCCCCGGACGAAGAAACCTGTCGGGCTGGTGTCCGAGTCGGCGAGGCGTTCGCTCGGACGCCTCGAGCGGATCCTCCTGCTCGTGCCGTACTGCGTGCGATACCCGGGTGTGTCCATCAAGGAGCTCGCAGAGCGTTTCGGCGCGCCCGAGAGCGAGATCCTCGAGGACCTCAACCTCTTGTTCGTGTGCGGTCTCCCTGACTACACGCCGGCGGATCTGATGGAAGTGTCCATCGAAGAGGACATGGTCTTTATCCGCATGGCGGATTACTTCGCACGTCCGCTGCGGCTCACCCGCAGTGAAGCGATCCCGCTCTACCTCAAGGCGCAAGCACTCGTGAACCTTCTCGAGGGAACGCACGGCGGTGTGAAGGAGCTTGCGTCGCTCCATGCAGCGATCGAGAAGCTCGGGAAGGCGTTGCTGCCGCAAGAGGGCGGCGTCGCGGAACTCACGAAGCGCATCCGTGTGCAGCTCGAGAGCGGGGAAGCGCAGTGGCTCTCGCTGATGCGTGACGCGGTGACGGAGCATCGCTCCGTTGACCTCGAGTACTACACGTACTCGCGCGACGCGCTCACGCGACGTCGTGTCGATCCGCATCTCGTCTTCGCGACGCTCGGACATTGGTACGTGTCCGGGTACTGCCATCTCGCGGAGGATCGTCGGCTGTTCCGTCTCGACCGGATCAAGACCGCGGAACTAACGGACGAAGCATTCGTCGCGCCCGAGGACGCGGACGCGGAGCTCCCGCCGCCGCTGATGGTCGTCCCGGGGACGGGAGACGTGAAGGTGCGGCTGCGTGCGCCGGAAGCCGTCGCGCAGCTGCTCGTCGAGTACGGCGGGATCCTGCCGGCAGGACTCCCCGTGCAGCAGACGAAGACGATCCGCGGCGGACGTCGCGAGATCGTCTTCACGACGTACGCCCTGCCGTGGCTCGAGAAGCTGCTGATGCGGTTCGGCTCGGTGATCGAGATCGTCGAGCCGGTGGAGCTCCGCGACCGGGTGCAGGACGCCGCGAAGCGCATCCTTGCGCTCTACGAGGGCCCGAAGAAGAAGTAGCTGGTCTATCGGTGCGGTTGTACCGCGCCAAGTGACCAATATCTGGACGCACCGCCCACGCGTTGGTCACTGGATGCGGTTAGTCCGCACGAAGTGACCAACCCCGACGTTCCTTGAGCACCCTCGTGATCCGCCGGACGACGCCCGAGGGATCGTTCGTGTGGTTGGCCGTGAAGTGCATCGTGAGCCAGCCGAGCTCGAAGAGCTGGTGATCGCGCTCATGTCCCTGGTGGAAGCGTGCGCGTCCGGAATGGAACGCGTACCCGTCGATCTCGATCGCGATCCGCTCGTCCGCGTATGCGAAGTCGACCCGCGCCACGAACGCGCCCGATGGATCTCTCACCACGAACTGCCGTACCGCTTTAGGCAGCCCGCCATTGTTCAATATGCGCGCGAACTTCAGCTCGAGCGCGCTCTCCGCAGCCGCATCGGCGCGCCGATCATCGACCAGCGCGCGAAGGCTTCTCATGCCGGGGGCGATCAACCCGTCGATCCGACGTTCGAGAGAGGCAAGGTCGATCAAGCCGCGCGAGAGCGCGTCGTCGAGAGCGGCCTCGAGGACGTTGCCGTCCGTGGTCCCTGCGAGGTCGATGAGGGCTCGGACCGGTGCCGTGATGGGGATCGGACCGAGCCGGGTCACGTCCCGGCGTTTCAGGGTCCGCGGCCGGATCACGCTGAGCCCGGCCGCCCGAACACGACGATCTTCCGCGGTGATGAGCTCATTCGCCGGTGCCGAGTCGAATCCCGGCAAGCGCCACAGTCGGGCTGCCGTTGTCGACGCGGCGGCCGTCCCGACCCCGGCGGCGAGATGCGCGGCCATCACCGCTCCGCGGAAGCTCGGAACCGTGCCGGCGATCCGGTAGACCGCTCGGTGGACTTCTACCCATCGGCCGCGCTCAAGTCGATACCGGATCTGCTGCGGGGAGAGCTTGCAACGCCGCGCTTGCTCGCGGGACGCACATCCGAACTGCTTCTCGGTAACGCTCGCGAATGCTTCGTCCGGATGCACGGCTTCCCCCGTCCGAGGGGAAGTGTGGGCAGTATGAATGTCACCGACGACATCTACGTTTCTCGTGTGATCGGTTATCTCGACATCGAGACGTCGTTCTCCGGTGACCTCACCGTGTTCGGACTCCTGCGTTCGAACGGCCCCCTCGTGCAGATCGTGGGCAGAGCCATCGATCGCGAGAGCGTCGAAGCTTCGCTGAAGGGACTCGACACGCTCTGCACGTTCAACGGCGAGGGCTTCGACCTGCCCGTGCTGCGCCGCACCCTCGGCATCGGCCTCCTCGAGCGCTACCGCTCGCTCGACCTCTCGCTCGACTGCCGCCGTGTCGGCATCCGCGGCGGGCTCAAGAAGATCGAGATGGGCATGCAGATCCCGCGTCGGTTGCGGAACGTCAACGGATACGATGCGATGCTCCTATGGGAACGATGGGAGAAGGGCGAACGCGAGGCTCTGGACGTCCTGCTCGAGTACAACCGCGACGACGTGATCAACCTCGCGCTGCTGGAGCGTCGACTGCGCGGCGATCTGGAGATGCCGCAGCCCGTCGAGCACGTGATCGTCGGCGCATAAGCGACCGGTACTGGACGGAGCGCGGTGGGAAGCCGAAGCCGCGTCCGCGCACGCCGCTCACGCCCGAGGAAGAGAACGCGTTCCTCGTGAAAGGCTCGGAGCTCTTCAACGCGCACGACTACTACCGCGGACACGACGAATGGGAAGAGGTCTGGCGCCGCGCGACGGACAGCAAGCGCCGGCTCCTCCACGGGCTCATCCAGATCGCGGTCGGCTACGAGCACCTGCGCCGCGGCAACCTCAAGGGCATGCGGAGCCTGCTCGGACAAGGCACCAATAAGCTCGCACGTTTCACGCGGCGCGACGGGATCAAGGCGCTGCGGGACAGGGCTCTGCAGGACGCGGAGCGCGCCGCGGTCGAGCCGGGTCTCACGCTCGAGGCGTGTCGTCCTCCGAAGGTGATGCTGACGCTGGAGGGACTCCCCGCGAAAGCGACTCGTTCTCGAGCGATAAAGGTTCTGATCCCAAGACAGCCGGTGGCCCGAAGATCGGGAGCGGCGCCTCGCCGGTGATGTCCTCGAGTTCGCGCCCTTTCGTCTCGGGGAACGCGACCCAGATCACCACGAGGGCGGCCATCGGGCCGAGTGCAAGTATCACCGAAGCGCTCGACAGTCCTCCGGTCAGGCGGATCAACAACCCGCCCAGGACGAAGCTGATCGACTGACCCGCGACCCGCGCGACGTTCGACCACGCGCCGGCGAGGGCACGGTGCGCGGTCGGGAAAAGCTCGGCGCCGAAGGCCCCGAGTGTCGGCCACGAGCCGAACTGTCCGATGAAGACGAAGGTGAGCGCGAAGAACAGCGGCCACGCACCGTGCGCGAGCAGGAAGAACCACACCGCACCGACGCCGCTCAGGACACCGAACGAACAGCCGACGAGCTTCCGTCCGAAACGGTCGGACATGGCGCCCGACCACACGAGCACGGGGATCGCGAGCGCTCCGGCCCCCACGAGGATGAAGTTCGCCGCGGACGTCCCGACGTGACGGTTGCGCTCGAGGAAGTCGATCACGAACGCGCCGGCCTGTGTGGCGAGCGCGCCGAGTAACGCGGTGACGCACACGAGGATCAACCACTTGCGTACGCCGGGTTTGAGGATCTCGTGCCATCGCGACGCGAGACGTCCCTCGTCCTGCGCGGACGCGAAGCGTTTGCTCTCCGGGACGCGACGACGGAACCATGCGATCGTCGCGAGTGGAGGAAGCGCGATCAGATACAGTCCGCGCCACGACCAATGCAGCGGCGTGAAGAGTCCGCCGTAGATGATCGACGCGAGGCCAGACCCGAGTGCCGTCAGCATCGCGAGCCACCCGAAGCCGAAGCCGCGGGCGCCCGCAGGAAGCTCCTCGGCGACCATCGTCCACGCGAGCGCGCCTTCGACGGTGAGGAAGAGCGTTGCGACGAACTGGAAGACGACGAACCACACGACGGTCGGCGAGAACGCCGTCGCGGCCGTCGCGATCGTGAAGCCGACGATCGAAACGGTGAGCAGCTGCCGGCGTCCGTGCGTGTCTGCGCGCCGGCTGAACCACACGGCGGGGATCGCGCCGAGGACGGGGATCGCGAACCAAAGCGACGCGTTCGATTGCGTGAGATGGAACGTGTGACGAATCTGGGGAAGGGCCGCCGTGACGACGAACGAATCGTAGCCCTGGAAGAAGTCGGCGACGCCGAGCACGATGAGCAGGAACCACTGCTCGCTCGTCAGGTCGCGACGTGACGACATGGCGTCAGGCTACGCCCGCACCGCCTCGAACAGCAGCCGGTGCTCGTGACAGGTAACGGGACCAGCGTCGTGCATCGTCCGGAGACGTTCGCGATGGCGGTCGAGATCGAACCCGCGGAACGCCCAGGGGATCGGCAGCATATAGAGGAGGAGCGCCCCGATGTCGAGGAATGTCTTCGCGCAGAACGCTTCGCGCGCGACCGTGACATCGAAGCCGGCCCCCGTGAGCTGCGCGACGTACTCATCGACCGTCGGCGCCGGACACGGCGTTACACCGCCGAGCACTTCGCCGATCTCGATGCAATCCAGGCCGCCGACCTGCTGCGTGAGGAATGTCCCGTCCGGACGAAGCACCCGCGCGACCTCGGCGGGACGGAACGCCGTGTGACGATCGATCACGACGTCGAACGACGCGTCGAGGAAGGGGAGGGGACCGGAGGCGTCGTCGAAGGTCTGCTCCGCGTTGTCGTGTGCTCCGTCCGACGCGACGACGTATGCACCGACGGCTCGCAACCGTTCGTGCGCGACCGAGACGTTCGGCTCGTAGCTCTCCGTCGCCACCGCGAGGCGCGGCTTCGGCGAGATCGCCGAGAAGAACTCGCCGCCACCCGTGCCGAGGTCGAGGATGGCATCTACGTCCGCGGCGAGACCGTTCACGCGCTCCGTGTAACCCCACGGCGTACCTTCACGGACGACCCGATCTTCGAGGTGCGACCAGTCCCAGCCGACGAACGGCGTCGAGACAGCTTCGTCCACCAACTCCTCGAAACTCGGCATCAGAGCGGTAGTTTAGGGCCGACGAGAAAGGACCCTTCATGATCGATTACAGCGAGTTCGATCGCGCCATCGGCCTGAATTGGTTTGAGGTCGACCCCGACCTGCAGGACATCGTGAAGCGCTACGTCCCGGGCGGCGAGTACGACGCCGCACACGCGCGACTCACTGAGGTCGGCGCCCTGATCGGCGGGCCTGTAGCCGAGCGCGCCGAGATGACCGACCGCAACCCGCCGCGCCTCGAACGCTTCGACCGCTGGGGCAACGAGGTGAATCGGGTCGTCCATCACCCCGGTGCCCTGCAGACGAAGCGCGACCTGTGGGAGTCGGGACGGCGCCACGGCGGCAACAACGGCCGCGCACATCCCGTCGTGGGATCGGCGTCGGGCTACCTCCTCGACCAGGCCGAGACCGGGATGAGCTGTGCGATCGGGATGACGGGCGGCGTCGCCGGTCTCGTGGCGTCCTACGGTTCCGACGAGGTGAAGAACCACTTCATGCCGCACTTCGCCGCTGAGAACTACGACGAGTTCTGGGACGGAGCGATGTTCCTCACCGAACGCGACGGCGGCTCAGATCTCGGTTCGTCCACGAAGACCATCGCGACGCATGTCGACGGTGACCTTTGGGTCCTCAACGGCTTCAAGTGGTTCTGTTCGAACGTCGATGCGCAAGCGATCGCGACGCTCGCGCGTCCCGAAGGCGGCCCGGACGGCGTGGGCGGCATCGCGCTCTTCGTCGTGCCGCGAACCCGGCGGGACGGAACACCGAACGGCGTCCACGTCCACCGACTGAAGGACAAGCTCGGTACGCGTGCCGTCCCGACGGGCGAGGTGGACTTCGCCGACGCGGAGGCCTACCTCCTCGCCGGTGGTTCGTCCTCGCGTGATGCGGCGACGGACGGCAAGGGCATGGGCCGCATGATGGGTGGGATGGTGCAGGGCTCGCGCCTCGGTGTCGCCTTTATGGGACTCGGCATCGCGCGACGATCGTTCCTCGAAGCCGCGATCTACGCGTCGCATCGTCGTGCGTTCGGCAACAGCATCGGTGCGTTCCCGATGATCAAAGAGACGCTCGTTCGGATGGCGATGGAACTCGAGGCCGCTGCGGCGCTCTCATTCGATGCGTCCGCGCAGAGCGGGTCGGATCCCGGGCTCTGGCGCATCCTACCGACGCTCGCGAAATACCGCGCGACCCGTCGCGGCGTCCAGCTCGCCTCGGCCGCCATCGAGGTGCACGGCGGTAACGGATACATCGAGGATTGGCCGGTCGCGCGTCAGCTCCGCGACGGTCAGTGCCATCCGATCTGGGAAGGTACGGAGAACATCATCGCGATCGACGTGATCCGTGCGATCGAACGTGAAGGGATCCTGCCGAACGTCCTCGCGCGGGTAGAGAAAGCGCTCAGCGACGCGGACCACCCGGCCCTCGGGCCGACGGTCACCGTGGTGAGGAACTACGCCGACGAGATGCAAGAAGCGATCAACTACGTGGCCGCCGCGAGCAAGGACGTTGCTCGCCTGCACCCACGCCGCATCGCGCGCTATATGGCGAACCTCGTCTCCGCTGCGTTGCTCGTCGAGCAGGCGAAGGAGGAGCTCAAGTCGAAGAACTCGGCCCGCAAGGCCGCGGTCGCGCGCTTGTACGCGAACGTGCACCTTGCACCGCACAGCCTCGGAGGGATCGGACGGGACGATCAGATCATCCTGAACTGCGCCGACGAGATCACCGGTTACGGAGAAGTCGATCCGGACCGACTCTTGAGCGTCGTGGCGTAACGTGAACCTCGGTGCCCCGGAGATACTCCTCCTCGCGATCTTCGCGCTGATCTTCTTCGGTCCGAAGCGGCTCCCGGAGATCGGCCGGCAGATCGGGAAGGCGATCGCCGAGATGCGGAAGCTCTCGCGCGAGTTCGAGAGCGAAGTGAAGCAGGTCACCGAGCCGTTCACGCGTGAGATCCAAGAGGTGATGGACCCGGGCATGAAGGAAGCGCACCGCCTCGAAGAGGTCGCACGCCAGAGCATCGCGATGGACGACGACCACTCGCGCTTCCTCGGTCCCCCGAGACCGCCGGTCGAAGAAGCACCCCCCGCCGAGGACGAACCGACCTAGGCATGGCGATCCTGCCGCGTCGCCGGCGGCGCGATACGACGGAGGCACCCCGCCGCCGCGGCATCCTGCGCCGACGTCCGCTCGAACAGCGCGGAACGATGACGCTCCTTGAGCACCTCGAGGAACTCCGCTCGCGTCTGATCTGGATCTTCGCCGCGGTGACCGTGGCGGCGATCGCCGGCTGGATCCTGTTCGACCGCACCGTCAACCTGCTGCTCGAACCCGCGCGTCCGTACCTCAAGGACCTGACGAACGGGAAGCTCATCTTCACCTCGCCGATCGACGCCTTCACCCTGCGCGTGAAGGTCGCGTTCTACATCGGTTTCGCTATCGCGTTCCCGATCGTGCTCTTCCACGTTTGGCGGTTCATCAGTCCTGGGCTCCGCAGGAACGAACGCCGGTGGGCGTACTGGTTCATCGGGGCCGGATGGGTGCTCTTCCTCGGCGGCGCGTGGTTCGGGTGGTACACGATGCCGAACGCGCTCCGGTACCTCATCTCCGGACACATCACCGGCGCGAACGTCCGGCCCTTGCTCAGCGCGAAGTCCTACATCGATTTCAGCATGCTCTACGTCGTCGCTTTCGGACTCGGCTTCGAGTTCCCGATGGGCGTGATGTTCGCCGCGCTCATCGGCGCGGTGAACTCGAAGCAGATGGGGAAGTACCGCCGCCACGTGTTCATGGGTCTAGCCGTTGCGTCGGCCGTCCTCACGCCGAGCGTCGACTGGTTCACGATGACCGCCCTGACGGTGGCGCTGTACGTGCTCTACGAGATCTGCATCTGGGTGACGAAGCTCGTCCTCCGTCGGTAGACCTTGACCTCCGCACGACTCGCGATATATCGTGTTCGGGCGAAAGCTGAACCCGTGAGTACCGAATAGACTTGCGGGGTAGCACAACCGGCAACCGTCTTCGAGAAAGGGACGTGATGACCGACGTCGACGTCGCAAGGGATGTAGAGCTCGCCGACCTCAAGCAGATGTCCGACATGAACGTGGACAACGTCTACACGCTCATGGACGTCCAGCTCCGCGAACGGCCCGGCCCCCGCGAGTTGTACAAGCGGTGGGAGAAGCAGAACTGGTCCGTCTACGACCTCGACTGGACGAAGGACAAGGAAGACTGGTCGATGCTGCCGGACGAGATCAAGGGTGAGGTCGTCTACGGTCTGCAGGCGTTCTTCCTCGGCGAGGTCTGCGTGACGGAGACGCTCTCGCCGATGGTCCACGCGGCGCCGACGACCGAAGACCAGCAGTTCCTCTCGACCCAGCTCGTGGACGAAGCACGCCACGCGATCTTCTTCGAGGAGTTCTTCCGCAACGTCCTCAACATCGACGGTCTCGACGCGCTCAAGGGCGACCCGATGTTCCAGGTCTACACGAACGCGAACGAGCCCGGATACGGCAAGACGTTCTTCAAAGACCTTCCCGCGGTGACCGAAGCTGTTCGCGAGGATCCGGGCGACTACAAGAAGTGGGTCGCGTCGATCGTGCTGTACCACATGCTGATCGAAGGCATGCTCGCGCTCTACGGTCAGCGTCAGCTGCTGCAGGCGACGCGCGCGTTCAACGTGCTCCCGTCGTTCCGTGCCGGCTTCACGGCCGTCACGCGGGACGAGTCACGCCACGTGAACTACGGCGTGTACGCGCTGCGCAAGGCGTTCGAGGCCGGGCTACACGATCACATCGTGCAGACTGCGCTCGATCTGATGGACGGACCGTGCGACCTCCTGACGCGCCCGCAGGACAAGATCGTCCTGCCGCCCGAGGAGTTCCTCGCGATGGTCCCGCCGGAACTGCAGCAGGGCAACTTCTTCGAGGAGTACGAGTTCCCGCTCGTGCAGCTGCGCAAGCGCCTCGGCGGCGCGGGCATCAGCTCGGACGCGATCGACAAGCTCGATCTCTTCTGGCGGTCGCGCATCGTCGACAACATGACGGAGTACGCGAGCCGCTTCGGCGAGCCGCACCCCGGGATCGAGCGTGACCCTGAGGGCTGGGCGGAGCTCAACGCGAAGGCCGGCGTCCCGGCGTAGCCTTCTCAGCTCGAAACGCGAGAGCCGGACCCTTTGGGGGGTCCGGCTCTCTTGTTTTCTTACGACTGCTAGACGTCGATCTGGCCGATCGCGATGAGACCGGTGACGGACGAGTCACTGTTGCTGAGTCGTCCATCGCCTGTGTCTACGTCCGAGTTGGTCGATGTGTTCGCGAGGACAAGATCTGCGGACCCACCGGCCGAAGTGACGACACCGGCAACTTCACCGGCGACGGAGTCACCCGACGTTGCTGTGGCGCTCTGGTTCAGGGACTTCTTGTTGCTACCTTCCTGAACGTTCGTCACCGGAGCAGCGTTCAGCACATCAGCCAAGAACGTGGACGGACTCGCAGTAACAGAGCCCGTGTCGTCGAGGCTGAGGCCGACGAGAGCAGCGAAGTCGTTGCTCGCACGGCCATCGCCGGTCGAGATGTCGACGTTGTTCGAGCTGTTCGTCGCGTCAACCGACGCGGCGCCCGCCGAAACGATGCCGAGCACCTGGCCGCCGACACCATCACCACTCGAAGCGATCGCGCTCTGGTTGGCATCCAACCTGTTGTCGCCTTGCTGCACGTTCGTCGCCGACGCCGTGTTGAGCACATCGGCCGTCAGGACGCCAGTCGACGACGACGAGTTCAGGCCGACGAACGCCGCCGCGTCGTTGAACGCACGCGCGTCCCCCGTCTCGATGTCAACGTTCTTCGACGTGTTGGCCGCGACGACACTCGCCGAACCACCGGCCGACGTCACCACGCCGATCACCTGACCACCGACGCCATCACCGCTCGTCGCAGTGATCGTCTGGTTGAGCGACGCCTTGTTGTCGCCCTCCTGGACGTTGGTCGCTGCACCCGAGTTCAGGATGTCCGCTGCCAGAACCGATGTCGCGGACGAGCTGTTCAAGCCGACGAATGTGTCGGCCGTGTTCGCGCCACGAGCATCACCAGTTGAGATATCCACGTTGTCCGAGCTGTTCGTCGCATCGACGGAAGTTCTTCCGGACGAGACGACACCCGTGACCTGACCCGCAACGGCATCTCCAGATTTCGAAGTACCGTCCTGCATGGTGTTGGACCGGTTGTCGCCCTGCTGGACATTCGTGGACGACGCCGTGTTCGCGATGTCCGCGTGCGCGACCGTCCCGAGGGCTGGTACGCACACGGCAGCCGCGATAACGACGCATCGTATGAGCTTCTTCATGAGTTCACACCCCCCTTCGTGCTGATGTTCGCGCCGGAGCCCGGGGGCCCGGCACGACCCGACGATTGTGGTCTCTGGGGGCGCCGGCGTGCCAATGTCGGTGCCGGATGGATCCCCGCACCGACCGGCTCGACATCGCGACGAGAGCCTGCCTCATCGTCGCCGTGTTCGGTGGCGCCTCCGCGTTCGACCCGCGGTCCGCGCGGCCCTTCGAGTCGCCGAAGCTCGCTGTGGTCTGGGTTGCCGTCGTGCTGGCAGCGACATGCCGGCTCGTTCGCGGAGGCCGCACCGGGAGGGTGGTCCTCGCCGTGCCCGTCGGCGCCTTCGCCCTGTCGCAGGCGCTCGCGACGGTCTTCTCACGGACACCCCTGATCTCGGCTTTCGGGCTGGCGCCGCGGTACAACGGGCTGCTGACGCTGGTCTTGTACGTCGTGCTGTTCGTGCTGGTCGCAGACGTCTACCGCGGCCGTGTCGAGCGGCTTCGCGAGCTCCTCTATGCGCAAGCAGCAGCGGCAACGCTCCTGGCCGGCTACATCTTCGTGCAGAGGCTCGGCCTCGATCCGTTCCGGTGGGCTACCGCGCGTGGCGCGCCGGCGCGCCCTTTCTTCGGGACGATGGGCAACGCCGACCTCGCGGGCGCCTACCTGGCGCTGTCGCTCCCGATCGCCTGGCTGATCGGGTCGCGCGTCAAGGGCCGAGCACGGTTCGCTGTCGTCGCGTGGAGCGCGTTCATCGCGGGGGCGATGTGGCTCGCGGCCAGCCGGGGGGCGTTCGTCGCCGTCGGCGCGTCGGTCCTCGCCTATCTCACACTCCGCCGTCGGACGATGCGCCCTGTGGTCCGGGTCGCCGTCATCGCGGTCCTGCTCGTCGGCGCGTCCGCCGCGATCGTGGGCGTGGTCCGTCCGAACGGTGCCGGGGTGCTCAGCCGTGACACACTCATCGGCCGGACGAAGCTCTGGCGCGGCGCGGCCGGCAACTTCATCGAGCACCCAGTGATCGGAACCGGTCCGCAGACCTTCGTGATCGCGTTCCCGGAGCACGGCTCGACGGATCCGTCCCTCGACGCGAACCCGACGATCGAGGACGAGCCGCACGACGTGTTCCTCGAGAAGGCGTCGGATTCCGGTCTGCTCGGCATCGTGAGCTACCTCGTGCTGCTGGTCGCCGCCGGGGTGGTGATCCTCCGTCGCGAGCGAAGCGACGTTGCCGTGTGCGTTGCCGCGATCCTCGCTGCCTACCTCGCGCAAGCCCTGTTCTCGCTCGACTTCATCCCGCTCGGGATCACGCACTGGACGATGCTCGGTGCCGTCGCGGCGATAGGTGCCGAGCCCAGGCCGTTCGCCGAGAGCCGCCGGAGGCTCGCCTACGCCGTCGTGGCCGCGGTTGCCCTCGTCGGTGTCGCACCGGTGGTGGGGGACCTCGCGCTCGCGGCGGCCGCCGACCGGATCGGCGCCGGTGCGTCGCCGTCGGACGTGGCACGCGATCTCGACGTCGCGACACACGTCGAGCCCTTCGATCCGTCCTATCGCGTCTTCGCCGGGGAGTACTTCGAACGCGCGGCCTTAGGGGGTGAGGACACGCCGGCATCGTGGGCGACGCGGGCCGTGGGGGAGTACCGCGCGGCGCAGCGTGTTCAGCCGGGGGCGTGGCAGACGATGCTCTTCCTCGGACGCGCGCTCGTCGAACGTTCGGTCTTCACGCGGACCGCCTTCCCGGCCGAAGCTCAGCGATGGATGGCGCGAGCCGAACGCGCCGCGCCGTTCGAACCGCGCGTGATGCTCGAGCACGCGCGGATCCTGACGATCTGGTCCGAGGCTTCGAAGGCCAGGCATCCGTCGCAGGCGCGGGTTGAACTGTGTCGGGCGACCGCGCTCCTCGCGAAGGTCACGCATCGACGCCCCCACGACATCGCCGGACGCACCGCGGCTGCGCAAACGAGGGCCGCGCTCGGCGGGGACTCGTGCTGATCAGCGATCGACGAGCGAAGCCGCGCGACTCGACAGGCCGACGCCCCGGCGTGCTTGCCGGACCATGTGCCGGTCGATGCCGTTCGTGCAATAGCCGAACGACAGACCGGTCTGCGGATCGCCCCAGGCGATCTGTCCGGCGGCGCCGTTGTGTCCGAACGCACGCGGTGAGTTGGTGCGTCCGAAACCGCGCATGTTCGCCTTGCCGTCGTCGCCCGCGATGACGACGCCGAGACCTCGGTTGGCCGGCGTCCCGAACATCGGGTCGGGGAGGTTCTGCCACACGCGTTGCGTGACGTCGGCGAGGAACGCGTCGCCCCACAGTCCCTTGTCGTTGCGCATCAGCGCCTGGTAGAAGAGCGCGAGATCAGCGGCCGTGCCGACTCCGCCGCCGCCGGGAACGCCGACGGCACGCATCTCCGGACGATTCATGAACGGCAGGTTCTCGTCCGCTGCTTCGGACTGCGGCAGCTCGCGGATCCCGATCGCGGCTTCGAGCTCGTCCGGCGTCATGGGTTCGCCGCGCAGTTCGAGGTCGGCGATGTCGCCCTGCTCGGCTTCGGGGACGCCCAGCCGGAACTTCGGGAGCTCCAGCGGTTCGACGACACGACTCCGGACGAACCTCCGGAAGTCTTCTCCCGTCGTGCGTTCGATGACCTCCGCGAGCACCCAGTGCGCTGCCGTCGGGTGGTACCAGTAGCGCGTTCCCGGCTCGTAGTCGAGCTTCCAGGACGCGAAGACGTCCGCGCGTTTGTTCTTGTCCTCCCATTCGGCCGCGCCGCGGAAGATCGACGTCGGGAACCCGGACGTGTGCAACATGACCTGCTCGAGTGTGATGACGTCCTTCCCGTTGCTGCCGAACGTCGGGATGATGTCCGCGATCTTGTTGTCGGTCGAGAGCTCGCCGGCTTCGAGAAGCTGCCACACACTGCTCGCAACGAACGGCTTCGTCGCGGAGAAGATGATGTAGCGCGTGTCGTTCGTCGCATCGCCGTAGGTTTCGAAGGCGACGAGCTTGCCGTCCTTCGCGACGGCGATCTGCGCCGAGGGCAGGATGCCTTCGTCGACCTCCTTGCGTGCGCGTTCCAGCAATGCGTCGAGCTTCGCTTCGTCGATACCGGCGGCAACCGCGTCCGTTGTGGTCATGCGGAAGACGCTACGCCTCGAGCTTCGCTGCGCGCGAACCGATGCCGAGCGTTCTGCGCTTCTCGCGGAGGATGTTCCGGTCGAGGCCGTTCGTGAGGTAGCAGAAGGAGACGCCGGTCTCCGGGTTCGCCCAGGCGATCTGTCCGCCGGCGCCGTCGTGTCCGAAGGCTCGAGGCGAGCTTTCCTTCCCGAAGCCGTACCACCAGCCGTAGCCGGAGTCACCGGCGGCCTGGATCCCGAGGCATCGTGTCGTCGGGACGCCGAGGTCGTCCGGCATCGTGATCGTGGTTGTCGTCACGCGCTCGATGACGGACGGATCCCACAGCTCGCTCGCCAGAAGCCCTTGATAGAACATCACGACGTCGGCCGCGGTCGAGACGCCGCCGCCGCCCGGGATGCCGACGGTGCGCACGTTCGCGTCGTTCAGGAAGAGCAAGAGGTCCTGCGAGAGCCAGGTCGGCGGCACCTCGTCCACGCCCCACGCCTCCTTCAGCTCCGCGGCCGTCACGGGTTCGCCGGTCGTCTCGAGATCCTTCACGTCTGCTTGATCGTCGATCGGGACGCCGAGGCGGAAGGACTTGAGGCCGAGCGGCCCGGTGATGCGGTCGTGGATGAAGGCTCGGAAGTCGGTGCCGGTGATCTGCTCGATCAACGCCGCCTGCACCCATGGACTTGAGAGCGCGTGATACCGGTACATCGACCCCGGCTCCCATTCGAGCGGCCACGACGCGAGGATCTCGTGGCGCTTCGTCCGGTCGTCCCAGTCGAAGGGGTTGAGGAAGCCGGACGGGAACCCGGCGACGTGCAGGAGCACCTGTTCGATCGTGATGTCCTGCTTCCCGTTGTCGCCGAACTCCGGGATGAGTTCTGCGACGCGGCGCGAGATGTCGAGTTCGCCCTCGGTGATGAGCATCCAGATGGCGGACGCGACGAACGCCTTCGACGACGAGAAGATGATGAAGCGGTTGTCGTTCGTCGCCGCGCCGAAGGTTTCGAACGTACGCAACTCGCCGCCCTTCGCGATCGCGAGCTGGCACGCGGGAAGCAGGCCGGCATCGATCTCCCGTTGCACCCGGACGAGCAGATCATCCACGGAGTTCACGTCCCCTCACGATAGACTGTCCTTCGATGACGCCGCCCGGCTCCCTGGACGAGCGGGCCTCCGTATTCGCTGCTCGGCTCCCGTTCCCCCTCGACCCCTTCCAGATCCAAGCGATCGAAGCCCTCGAGCGGGACGAATCCGTTCTCGTCGCGGCCCCCACGGGTTCTGGCAAGACGGTCGTCGCCGAATTCGCGTGCTGGCTCGCGCTGGAGCAGGGCGCGAAGTGCTTCTACACGACCCCGCTGAAAGCACTCTCGAACCAGAAGTTCGGCGACCTCGTCGCGCAGCACCACGCGCGGAACGTCGGGCTACTCACCGGAGACAACTCGATCAACGGTGAAGCGTCCCTCGTCGTCATGACGACAGAAGTGCTGCGCAACATGCTCTACGAGGGATCGCACACGTTGCACGGGCTCCGCTACGTGGTCCTCGACGAGGTGCACTACCTCCAGGACCCCTACCGCGGGGCCGTGTGGGAGGAGGTGCTCATCCATCTGCCTCCCGAGGTGAAGGTCGTGTGCCTCTCGGCCACCGTGTCGAACGTCGAGGAGTTCGGCGACTGGCTGCGCACGCTCCGCGGCGACACGAGCGTTATCGTCGAACGGGATCGTCCGGTCGAGCTTCGGAACCTCGTTCAGACGGGACGGGGCGTCTACCCGCTCCTCGGCCCAGACGCGCGCGCGAATCCCGAGCTCATACGCGTCTGGGCCCGCGGCGCGGCCGCCGCTTCTCGCTACCGCGGGGTACCGGCGGGACGTCCCGGCTACCGGGTAGGGAACCGCGCCCCCGGACGAGGCCGCGGGGGTCCGCGTGGCGACGTCTACACGCCGACGCGGACCGAGGTCGTGAAAACGCTGATGGAAGAGGAGATGCTCCCGGCGATCGTCTTCATCTTCTCGCGGAACGGTTGTGACGAAGCCGTCGATTCGTGTGCGCGCGCAGGGATCGAACTCACGACGAAGGAGGAATCCGCTCGCATCTCCGAGTTCGCGCAACTACGTACCGCGACCATCGACCAGGAGGATCTTCGCGCCCTTCGCTTTTCGGCGTTCCTCGACGGCCTCGAGCGCGGTCTCGCCGCACATCACGCGGGGATGCTGCCGATCTTCAAGGAGACGGTCGAGGAGCTCTTCGCGCTCGGTCTCCTGAAGGTCGTGTTCGCGACGGAGACGTTGTCCCTCGGCATCAACATGCCGGCGCGTTCCGTCGTGATCGAACGACTGACGAAGTTCACCGGGGAGAAGCACGAGATGCTCACCGCTGCCGACTACACGCAGCTCACCGGGCGCGCCGGACGACGCGGCATGGACGACATCGGCTTCGGCGTCACACTCTTCGATCCGTGGGTCTCGCTCGACAAGGTCGCGTCGCTCGCGACGCAGCGTTCGTACACGCTGCGATCGTCGTTCCGTCCCTCGTACAACATGGCGGTCAACCTCGTCCGGAACTACGACCACGAGACGGCGACGCGCCTGCTCAACTCGTCCTTCGCGCAGTTCGTCACCGACCGCAACGTCGTTCGCTGGGAGCGCGATCTCGCGAACCACGAAACGGAGGCCGAGCGCCTGCGCGAGGCCGTCGTCTGTGAGCGCGGCGACATCATGGAGTACTACCGACTCCGGCAGGACGCAGCACGCGCGACGCACGAGGAACGCGGTGGGGAGCGCGTCCGCGAAGCGTTCGCGCGCCTCACCCCCGGCGACGTCGTGTGGGGCGGGAAAGGCGTCGGTCGCGCCGTGATCCTCGAACAAGCGAAGGTCATGTCGAACGGCTCGCCTCGCATCACCGCGATGACTGTCGACCGCAAGCTCCGCCGCCTCGGCCCCCGTGACTTCCGCGAACCCCCGGTGCCGGTGGCGAAGCTGACGCTCAAGGGACAGGCGTGGCGCTCGCCGAAGAACAGGCGCGGCCTGGCGCAACAGCTGGAGCGAGTAGCAGGGAAGCGTCCGGCCGCTGCGCCTCGGCGAAGCGACGTGAAGCGACTCGTCGACGCCTACACGGCACATCCGTGTCACGAGTGTCCCGACGTCGACGAGCACCTCGCGAACGCGACGAAGCTCAGCGAGGTCGACGCCGAGATCGCGAAGCTGCGGCGCCAGGTCCGGCGACGCAAGGGAACCATCGCACGCAACTTCGATCGCGTGATCTCGGTCCTGTCCGACCTCGGCTACATGGACGAGTGGACGCTCACCGAGAAGGGCGACCTCCTCTCGCGCGTGTACAACGAAGCGGATCTACTCGTCGTCGAGTGCCTCGCCCGCGGATGGTTCTCGGGCCTCGATCCGGCGGAACTCGCCGCAGTCGCGTCGCTCTTCGTGTACGAGACGCGCCGACGCGACGAGGACGAACCACCGCCGACGGACACGCTCCTACGGCAGGAGCGTCGCATCCAGAACCTCTACCGCT
>Ga0307469_10000162_pt1 | contig 25866 bp, 21 predicted proteins | sample atmos_gasesAM2C__FD_203084 | JGI IMG/M metagenome (GOLD analysis project Ga0307469, IMG submission 203084) | Hardwood forest soil microbial communities from Morgan-Monroe State Forest, Indiana, United States - atmos_gasesAM2C_515 | ecosystem: Environmental > Terrestrial > Soil > Temperate... | reverse complement strand
TAGACGTGGCGTTCTCCTTACTGCATCTCGGCCTCGAATCTGCAGACGTCCACCTTGCCGCATCGGGAGTGGACCTTCGGACGCTTTGGGGGAACGCCGTCGCCAATGGACTGGCCGGCGGCGCTTTGGGGTGGATCATCCTCCGAGTCCTGTACGCATTTCATCTGTCGATCTTCAGTGGCATGCCCGCCGTATGGCTCGTCGTGGCTTGCGGGGCGCTGCCGTTCATGCTCCAGTCGTTGTATTGGGGGAATCTCTTGTCGCTCCGTGGGCGAGTGAGCGACGGTGCGCTCGCGGGGCTCTTAGGCGTCGTGCTCCGTGCAGTCGCGGTCGCGCTGCTCTTCGCCCTTCATAGGTTGACGCCATTCGTCGTCCTCAGCCTTCTTTGGGTCGGACTCGCTGCCAATTGGCTGTTCTTGCTTGCGCGATCGGTCCGAAGTGGCATCGCGGGGACCCAGCGTGACGGCTCCGTTTGGCGGCGAGGGTTGAAATTCGGAGTTCAGATCCAAGGTGGAATGATTTCGTTCTTCCTGCTGCTTCGGATCGATCAGTTCCTGGTGAAGCACCAGCTGGGATTTGAAGCGCTCGGGCTCTATTCCGTCGCGGTCGCTCTCTCGGAGCCAGTTTGGCAACTGACGGATCCGGTGGCCTTAGCGATCCTTCCGCACCAGGTCAGTGCGGCTGAAGGGGACGACCGAAGGATGTCATTCGCGGCGGCGCGACTGAATATCACTCTCGCCTTGGCGGGCGGAATCGTCGCGTGGATCTTGGCACCGCACGTAATACCTCTCGTCTTCGGGAGTCGGTTCGCCGGCGCCGTGTGGCCTTTCCGACTGCTCTTACCGGGCACCATCGCGATCGCCGCCAATAGGCCCTTGAGCGTCGTCCTCATCAAGCGCGGTCGTCCACTAACGCTGACAACGTTATGTCTCCTCTCCCTCGTCCTCAACGTAGCGTTGAACCTTGTTCTCTTGCCGCGCATGGGCCTGATCGGCGCGAGCCTCGCGTCCTCGACCGCCTATGTCCTCTTGACGACGGGGGTAGTCCTGGCGGCGAGGAAGCGTGGCGTCACTACGGCACGAGATCTCGTTCCACGGTTGAGCGACGTTACGGAACTCCTGCGATCGCTTCGTCGGTCGATGCAGGGGCTTCCCGTCCGACAGCGTGTGCCGGACGTTCGAGGCTCCGAGCATGGAGCACGCGTCGAACGCTGCCCTCTTTGCGAAGGCCACGAGACGCGTCGTTTGTGGCGCGTGTCGTACGACGAGATCTGGCGGTCATACGAACGAGAACTGAAGGTTCACTTCTCGGCCTCAGTGCGTGACTCCCTCACGCCCGCATCAGATACCGTTCTTTGTGAGTGCGCGGTTTGTGGCCTGCAGTACTTCCTTCCCGCGATCGCCGGGGACGCGAGCTTCTACTCCGAACTCTACGAACAGGACGAGCAGCACAGTCCAGAACGATGGGAATTCCCGATCGTCCGAGCGCAACTGCGGGCCGACGATGCAGTCGTTGACTTCGGCGCGGGGACGGGATCCTTCCTTGGCGGCGTCAAGGCTTCGGTCGCGCACGCCGTTGGCGTCGATCTCAGTCCATCGGCGATCGACGACTTGAAGTCGAGAGGTATCGAGGGCCACTCGCTGAGCTTCGATGACTTTGCGACTGGTCACGAGAGGTCGTTCGATGTCGCGTGTTCGTTCCAGGTTCTCGAACACCTCGTTAACACGGATCTGCTGTTTCTGCCGGCCGTTCGGTGCTTGCGGCCTGGTGGGCGCTTGTTCATCTCGGTCCCGAATCGCGACCGCGACGGGCGGACAGACTTTTCGTCGTACGACTTGCCTCCACACCACCTTTCGCGCTGGAGCGCGGATCAGATGCCGTACCTAGCTGGCAAGTACGGGCTCGAGCTCGTGTCGGTCCGTCGTCAGCGACTCGGGCAGAGCGCGCTCGAAATGGATGCCCAACGGCTGTGGGGTCTTTGGAAGCCGAGAGTGGCACGGTTGGTGGGAGGCCGAGGGGTGTCCGTGATCAAGAACGCTGGACGAGCAGCGTTCAAGAGCGAGAAGGACCTCGACCCGCTCGTCTATGTCGGCAACCGAGGCGCCTTCGGGCACTCGATCCTCGCCGAGTTCCGTCGCCCGGCCTGATGTGCGGCCTGTGCGGATTCATCGAGGCAGGCGTTACCTCCGACGCCGCGTACGAACGGCTCGAAGACATGACGTCGACCATCGTGCACCGGGGCCCCAACGATGGGGGTACGTGGTTCGACGGACGCAGCGGGGTCGGTTTGGGCTCGCGACGTCTTGCGATCATCGATCTATCTCCCGAGGGTCACCAGCCGATGCGCTCGGCGTCCGGCCGGTTCGTCATGGCGTACAACGGCGAGATCTACAACTTCCTTCAATTGCGCGACGAGCTTGTTGCCAAGCGGCACAAATTCCGGGGGCGCTCGGATACAGAGGTACTCCTCGCATCGATGGAAGAGTGGGGCGTTCGAGAGGCTCTCAAACGAACGAACGGTATGTTCGGCCTCGCCGTCTACGATACGCGCGACCGAGCCCTCTATCTCGCTCGCGATCGCGTGGGCGAAAAGCCGCTCTACTACGGACAGGCTGGACGCTCATTCCTGTTCGGTTCGGAGCTCAAGGCGCTCCGAGCTCATCCGGGCTTCTGCGGAGAGATAAGTCGTTCAGCGCTCACCATGTATCTGCGGTATCAGTACGTCCCGGCGCCCTTCACGATCTACGAGAACATCAGGAAGCTCACGCCCGGGACTCTCCTCAAGATCGACGTGACGGAGGACGCGCCGATCGTCCATGCGCCGGAAGCGTATTGGTCGGCACGCGAAGTAGTGAGCCGCGCACGATCTCAAGGCTTCGTCGGAGCATTGGACGAGGCGACAGACGTACTGGCGGCGCGACTCAGAGAGGCCGTGAGGATCCGCATGATCTCCGACGTACCGATCGGGGCCTTCCTCTCAGGGGGAATCGACTCGTCGGCGATCGTCGCCCTGATGCAAGACGAAGCACGCGTGCCTGTTCGCACATTCACGATCGGATTCAACGAGGAAGACTATGACGAAGCACCTTATGCGCGCCGCGTCGCGGAACATCTTGGATCCGACCACACAGAGCTGTACGTGACACCGGACGAAGCACGCGACGTCATCCCGCTCCTGCCAGAGATCTACGACGAGCCATTCTCAGACTCGTCTCAGATCCCGACCTGGCTCGTATCGAGGCTCGCCCGCCAACACGTGACCGTTGCGTTGACCGGCGACGCCGGCGACGAACTCTTCGGCGGGTATGGGAGATATCCACTCGTTCGCGACAACTGGGCGAGGATCGCCCGCTTCCCGGAGAGTGTGCGTCGTGCAGGAGGCGCTGCTGCCCGCCTCGCGATCAAGGCCCATGCGCAAGGCGCCGTCGGCATGCTGGCTCGTGTTGCCGGTCGGCGGTCGCGCTCCATGGGCGGGGCGCTGCTCACCGCTGCGGCGCACATCGGTGAGCTCACTCGCGGGGAAGACATGTACCGGTACGCCATGTCCCTATGGGCCGATCCCGCTGACGTCGTCGTCGGTGGCGGTGAAGCCTGGAACGTACACACCGATCCTGACGCGTGGCCGCAAGAGCAGGAACTCGTCGAGAGGATGATGTTCCTCGATCTTCTCGGCTACCTACCAGACGACATCCTCGTGAAGGTCGATCGCGCAGCGATGAATCTCAGCCTCGAGACGCGCGTGCCGATGCTCGATCCGAACGTCATCGATTTCGCATGGTCGCTGCCGCCGGAGATGAAGCTCAACGGAAGCGAAGGAAAGCTCATCTTGCGGCGGCTGCTTTCGCGGTATCTGCCGTACGACCTGATCGACAGACCGAAGATGGGCTTTGGCGTGCCGATCGGGTCATGGCTGCGCGGACCGCTCCGCGAATGGGCCGAAGCCCTCCTCGACGAGTCTCGTCTGCGCCGCGAAGGTTACTTCAATCCGGAGCCGATCCGTCGAACGTGGCAGGAACACATCGACATGCGTGCCGACTGGAAATACCAGCTCTGGACGATCTTGGTGTTCCAGGCTTGGCTCGAGAAAGAGGCCGGAGTCAGTTCTTGATGGAGCGCGCGAGGAGGTCCTCGTGAAACACGGCGATCTGCCTCGCCACTTCATCTGGATGCCAACTCATGACTGCTTCCAATGCGACGTGATTGCGACTGGCGTCGTTGAGGACGGCGGCGACCGCTGACGCAAGCTCATTCGCGCCTTGATCAACCACACGGACGCCGGGCACCTCCGAAGCCCCCTCGACCTTCGTTGCAACCGCTGGTACGCCGGCGGCGGCGGCCTGAACGAGCACCTGTGCCAATCCCTCGGCCGCCGACGTGTGGACGAGGACATCCGCGATGGCCAAGACCGACTCGGCGTCGACGTGACCGAGAAGGCGAACATGGTCACCGAGATCAAGTTCATCGATCGTGCGGCGCAACGTGCCCTCTTCGACGCCGCTGCCTGCGATTGCGACGTCGATCCTGCCCTGCTTGACGAGCGGCCCAAGGCGTTCGATCAACAAGCGATGGCGCTTGCCGGGCTCGAGTCGTCCGATGGAAACGACCAATGGACGATCAGCGTCGAACCCAAATCGGGTCCTCCTGATCGATCGCCGTTCGCCAACGCTGAGCTTTCGGATTGCTGCGAATGCGTTGATGTCGATCGGAGAGTGGATCGTCCAGAAGCGATCGTCTGATGCGACGCCGCTGTCGACGAACTGTCGTCTGAGATCGTCACCCACCACGACGAAGGCAGTCGTCATATTCGCGCACATCCGCTCGATCGCGATGTACGCGCGCGTCTCCGATCGCCCATAGCCGGCGCCGAATGTGGACCCGTGGATCGAGTGGACCACGAACGGAACGGTCTTTCGCGCCGCGACGCGCCCGAGGACCCCGGCCTTGGATTGGTGGGTGTGGATGATGTCGAAGCGATGCTCGGCGATCAACCGTCGGAGCGCGAAGAACGCCTTGGGTTCGCGTGTCGGCGAGACGTTGCGGACGAGGTCAGGAATGACATGTGGGTTGATCGACGATGGGAGCCCCGTCAAGACGTGCTCGGCGCCAACGGCAAGATGGACCTCGAAGCCTTGGTCGACCTGCCATTCCATCCAGTGCGTCGTGTTGCGGTGCGCACCGCCGGGGATGTGTCGCGTAGCGACATGTAAGACCTTCACGCAGTTACACCTTCCGGAACAGGTATTCGGCACATCCTCCCGGTTTAACGCGCGAAACTCGAATCGTCTCGAATCCGCGCGCTTCGAGGAAGTGGGTGACCTCGCTTGGCTCGGAGAATTCACACGGGAAACCGCCGAGCCAGTCTTCGATGTCGCGCCAGAAGCTCATCCCGCGCGATCCAGCGCCGTACTCACGGACGTAGCGGATCGGATTCCTTCTATTCAGAACGAGGAGGAACAGAAGGGTTCCCGCATACGCAGCTCGCATGAGGGAACGGAACAGCCGCCCCGAGCGGTTGTACAGCCGTTTGAGGCGTATGTGGAGCTCGGCGCGGTTCGGTGCGACATAGAGCGCGATGCACAGCGCACCGCCCGGGTTGACGAGCGCGAGCACGTTCGCGACTGCCTCCCACATCGAACCGGTGTGGTGGAGGACGCCCCACGAGTAGACCCTTGATGAGCGAGGGAGCGTCGCGAGGAACTCCCGATCGAGGGCGGAGCCTTTCGTGATGTCCCAGTCACCTTCGGTGCCGTATCTCGATCGGACGTATTCGGTGCATTCGACGCTCGCGGGATCGATGTCGACCGACGTGATACGACTCGCCCCGGTCCTCTGGGCCGCGAGCGAGAAGAGACCGCTCCCGCACCCGACATCGAGGAAGGTTTCCCCCGAAATCCGGAACGGCGCGAAGCTCTCGGTGAGCGAGCTCGTAGCCTGATCGATCTTCGTGTCGTTCAGGAGCCGCGCGAACTTCTTCCAGTTCTCACCGAAGGAGAAGGTGGCCGCGTCCGGCATCGAACGGTTCTGCATCGGGTTCAATGCATGTCGTTCAGTACGCCCCGCGGGAGCGAACGACGGCCGACAGCGTTCGAAGCATGATGTACGCGTCCAGGATCAAGCCCCAATTCTGTGCGTATGTGAGATCGAGTCGGACATAATCCTCGTAGGTCAAGTCGTTCCGCCCGCTGACTTGCCAGAGGCCGGTCATGCCCGGACGAACCACGAGCCGTCGCATCATCCGCGTCTCGTACGCTTCGACCTCCTCGGGAAGCGCAGGTCGCGGACCGACGAGGCTCATCTCGCCCCGTAAGACGTTCCAAAGCTGTGGGAGTTCGTCGAGCGAGAAACGCCTGAGGAAGCGACCAAATCGCGTTAGACGAGGGTCAACCTTGATCTTGAAGAGGCCCTCGGCGTACTCGTTCATCTTCTCGAACTGCGCTCGTACCTCGTGCGCGCCGTCGATCATCGTCCGGAACTTGTAGACGTTGAAGACTCTCCCATGTCGTCCGATGCGGCGCTGGACGAAGATCGCTGGACCGCTGCTATCGACACGGATCAAAACGGCGATCAAGGCGAAGACGGGAGACATCAACGTGAGTCCAACTGCACTCACGGCAACGTCGACCGTCCGCTTCAGGAAACGTTGATGAGCTCGGAGCGAGGGGCGCTCGAGGGCCAGCGCAGGTTCGTGACCGAGAGCAACCAGCTGGAGGTTGTGCAGCAGCTCGTAATCGAGACCTGGAACGACAAGGATGTTGAGACCGTCGTCATCGGCCGCCGCCACGGTGTCCCTTACCTGTTCGCGCGACATCGACCCTGCGACGACGACGACCGTCGAAGCGTCGTTCTGTCGCGCAGCACGCGAAACCTCTTCAAGGCCGAATTCGGGGAGCTCGCCCCAGACGAGGCCGCAGGTCGCGACCGGTGTCACTCCCCACGTCGGGTCGCGGTCGATCGTGTCGAGTAGAGGCTTGGCGTCGAAGCCGCCGACGATGACGGCCCGTGACATCCAGCGACCGCGGCTTCGCATCTGGCTCGTGATCCACCGCAGACCGCGTCGCTCCAAGCCGACCACCGGGATCGCAGCAACGACCGACATAGCGAGCCACAGACGGCTGGGCTGCGCCCGGAGCAGAACACTCATCATCACGAGCGCACCAGGCGCGGCCAGGCATGCCGTCACGATGCGGCGGGCCTCCTCGACGCCGTTCGCGCAGCGGGTCGGACTGTAGAGGCCGGACAGACCCATGGCAACGAGCCAGATGACGACTCCGAGAGGCCAGGGAGCTGAGAGCGACGCAGCGTCGGGTCGCACGAAGTGCAGGGCGTTGGAGACGCCGAAACGTGCGAAAGCGGCACCACCCATAACGACGACGAGGGCCGCTGTGTCAAGGGCCGCCGCCGTCAGCCTCCACTCCCTCAGCGAGCGAGCGGTCATTGCATCCTTCGGCGGAGGTTCATCGCGGTCCCCAGTCCTCCCAGCCCGCTCACAAGGCTACAGCCGTTGCGTCTGTCTCGCACCCATCTGCCGCATGTTAAGGGGCAAGCAGGTTGCCAATCCGGCCCGGAGAGCCGACACTGGACGGGACCCGGAGGGGAGACGCCCGTGCACAGACGAAGCCGGTTGCATCGAGTCGCGATAACGACACTGATCGTCGCGCCGTTCGTTCTGCTTCTCGGCGCCGGCGCGATGGCCGCCTATCCGCCCGCAGGCTCGGACGCCGCCTGCGACGCCGTCAGCACGACCACGGTCACAGTTAGCCAGTCGATAACCGTTTCGGGTCAGGCTGCGTCCGGCACGAAGTGCTTCACCGGCAGCTCCACGGTCACGATCCACTTCCTGCAGAGCGACCACATCATCGCTACCACGACAACTGACTCGAGTGGAAACTTCTCTGTGACCGGCAACGTCCCGTCGACGGTCCACGCCGGGGCGGCAGAAGTCGAAGCCCTCGGCACGCTCAATGGATCGACGCAGAGCTACTCGACCGCCGTTACGGTCGGGTCGGGCTCGAATCTTCCGAAGACCGGGCAGGACATCGCACTCCTCGTCTTCTGGGCGCTCGTGTTGATCGGCATCGGCACCGTTCTCATCCGAGTGTTCTGGCGAAAGAAGCAACGGATCGCCGCGTAAGGCCGCCGCGCGTCGGCACAGTCGTTCGCGGACCTTCTGGATAACGGCGCTCGTCCTCGCCGCGGTCGCGACCTACGTCGCCGTCGTCGCGGTCGGGGTCTACACCAGCGCACGGCGCGCACGAGCGGAACTCACTACGGCCGAGGCGCGACTTCACCAAGGTGACGTCGCGGGCTCGCGGGCCGCGCTCAGCGACGCGACATCGTCGTTCGACCGCACGAACGCTTGGCTGCGCTCTCCGGTCATCCGGGTCCTGTCCCGTGTCCCTCTCGCGCACAGACAGATCGCTACCGTCGAGGCGCTGACGGCAGCCGGACGAGATCTCGTCGCGGCGGGAATGACCGCGGCCGACGAGATCGAGACAGCAAAAGGATCGGTTCAGTTGTCCGGCGGCGCGGTCGACCTCGGAGCGATCGTCCGGCCCGCGAACGCGCTGCGTGCCGTCCTCGCCAACGTCGACGCAGCGCGGACGACACTCGAGGCTTCGGCATCGACGTGGACGCTCGGCCCGATCTCACGAGAGAGAGCACAAGCCCTCGCGGGGATCGAGGACTCGGCCGGCGCGGCGGCGCGCGCGGTCGCCGGGATCGACGCACTTCCGGCCTTGCTTGGCGCGAACGGGGAACGGCGGTACTTCGTAGCATTCGACACGCCTGCGGAACTGCGTGGAACAGGCGGTGTGATCGGGTACTACGCAGTGCTCGTCGTTCGCCACGGCAAGATATCCCTCGGTCCCATCGGGCGGCCCGAAGGCTTGACGACGAAAGCGCTGCGCGGTCCGCCCGTCCCGTTGTGGTTCGAACGTGCGTATGGTCGGTACGGCGCCTTGTACGGGCTGGAGAGCCTCAACCTCTCCGCCGACTTCCCGTCGATGTCCCAGATGCTCCTCGCATCGTTACCTCCGTCGATCGGCTCTTTCGACGGCGTGATCCAGCTCGATCCGCAGATGCTCTCCGCGTTCCTGAAACTGACGGGGCCGGTCGCCGTTCCGGCATGGCCGGGAGCGATCTCGAGCGACACCGTCGAACGGATCACCGAACACGACTCATACATCCGGTTCGCGGCGAACAACGATGCGCGCATAGCGTTCCTCGGTGAGCTCGTCTCATCGGTCTTCGAGCGACTGTTCGGTCGGCGGTTCGCGCTCGACAGATCGACCCTCTCGACGTTCGGAACACTCGCCGGAGGCGGTCACATCCAGGTGTACTCCACGGACCCGTCGTCGCAAAGGGCCCTCGAAGCCATCGGCCTGGCCCGCGACCTGACGCGCGCGGGGGCCGCGACCGATGTTCTCGGGGTCGTCGGCAACAACTTCGACGGCAACAAGATCGACTGGTACCTGAGCCGGAAGGTCTCCTACGACGTCACGCTTCACCCATCGACCGGCGAGGCTCGGAGCCACCTAGACGTCGATCTTCACAACGACGCACCGTCGTCGGGCGTTCCGGACTACGTGATCGGGTCGCTCTCCCCGCAGGCCGCCCGAGGGACGAACCGCCAGCTCCTCGTGATCTTGCGGACGCACGGGGACGATCCCATCTCCGTAACGAACGCAGGCACGAGCACCCAGGTCAGTCGAGACGCGGAGCAAGAACTCGTGGGGTACCACGACGTACTCAATATCCCCCCACACGCGTCGACGGCCATCCGCGCGACGCTCGTGACGGCGAACGCGCTTGCCGGGAACGGTCGTGACAGGACATACATCTTGGATGTGCTGAGTCAGCCCACCGTCCGCGCCGATGCCGTCTCGATCGCAGTCCATGTGCCGCGCGGTTGGTCTGTCGACGGACCGACGACGTTCTCCGGACCGCTCACACACGACGTCGTCCTCCAGTTGCACCTGCACGAAAGCCTCGTCGCATCGATGTTCGACGCCTTCATCGCGAGACCTTTCCGTCTCGCCGTCGGACTGCTACGTCACCTGTTCTGACGTCACCGTTCCGCCAAGCGAACGTGCCGGAGTCGACGCGGACCCCGGATGATGCCTAGCGTTCTCGTTGTGGACGGAAGCGTCGCAGACCGGCTCGCCGTATCGGACCTCCTCGATGACTACGCCCGGGGCGTCGACACGAAGGACTGGGCCCTCGTCGCGTCGGTGTTCGCGGAGGGCGCCACGCTCGACTACTCGGCGTTCGGTGGACCGAGCGGCCCCGCCGCGGAGGTCCTCGCATGGATCGCCTCTTCCGTCGAGAACTTTCCGCTCACGCAGCACCACATCTCGAACCGGCGCATCCGGGTCAACGGCGACACAGCGACATGCACGGCCGAGCTCTTCGCACCCATGACCATGGCGAACATGAAGATGCTCTTCACCGGCGGACGCTACGTCGACAGCTTCGTCCGGACGTCCGACGGCTGGCGTATCACGGAACGCGCGTGCGAGAACGGCTGGATGGGAACCGGCCCGGACATCACTCGCCTGCAGTGAAGCTTCTCGACGGCAAGGTTGCGATCGTCACCGGCGTCGGTCCCGGCATCGGGCAGGCGGCCGCGGTGATGATGGCCGAGCAAGGCGCGAACGTCGCACTCGGTGCGCGGAGTGAAGAGAAGCTCCAGGCGCTCGCGGACGAGATCGGCCCGGACAAGGCGCTCCCCCACGTCACGAACATCGCCGACGCCGACAGCTGCAACGCGCTCGCACAGGCGACGTTCGATCGGTTCGGACGGATCGACATCCTCGTCCAGAACGCGTTCATGCACCCGCCGTTTAACACGATCGAGGAGTCCGACCCCGAAGAGTGGCGACGGTCGTTCAAGGTCAACGTGATCGGCACGCTGCAGATGTGTCAGGCCGTGTTGCCACACATGAAGGACGGTGCGTCGATCATCATCACGAACTCGATGGCCGCACGGAACGCCGGCCCGGACGGCGGCGCGTACTCGGCGGCGAAGGGCGCGCTCCTCTCGTTCGCGCGCACGCTCGCGGCGGAGGTCGGTCCGCGCGGGATCCGCGTGAACTCCGTGCTTCCCGGCTACGTCGACGGACCGAACATCCACGTCTTCTACGAGATGAGGGCGCAGCAGGTCGGACGAACCCCTGAAGAGATCGAACGCGAACTTCTGGACGAACCGGTCCTGAAACGCATCGTTTCGCCCGAGGACGTCGCCGGAGCGATCGTGTTCCTCGCGTCGGAACTCGCGCACGGCATCACCGGCATCGCCATCGACGTCAACGCCGGACACTGGTTGCCGTGAAGTTCTGGCAGGTCCTGCCCTTCATGGAGCCGCGCGACGCGATCGAGCTCGCCGTCGCATCGGACGAGGTGGGTCTCGACGGCGTCACCGTTCCCGATCACCTCTTCTACCCGCGCGACCTCGCTTCGCCGTATCCCTACTCGAAGGACGGCAAGCCCGGGTTCGACGAGAACACCCCGTGGCCCGATCCATGGGCGCTCATCTCCGCGATGGCGGCGCGCACGAAGACCATCCGCTTCACGACGAACATCTACATCGCGCCCGCGCGCGATCTGTTCACCGTCGCGAAGCTCGTCTCGACGGCGTCTGTCATCTCCGGAGGACGTGTCGCGCTCGGCACGGGGGCGGGTTGGATGCGCGAGGAGTTCGAGCAGACCGGACAGGACTTCGACTCGCGCGGCAAACGGCTGAACGAGATGATCCCGCTCCTCAAGCGGCTGTGGGCGGGCGACTGGGTCGAGCACCACGGCACCTATTACGGATTCAACGCGGTGAAGATCGCGCCGACGCCGGACACACCCATCCCCATCTGGGTCGGCGGACACAGCCCCGCCGCGCTCCGGCGCGCCGTCGAACTCGCCGACGGGTGGATCGGCGTCGATTACCGCGTGGAGGCCGCGGAGGAGGTCCTCGCGAAGATCGCGAAGCTCCGTGCAGGCCGGACGGAGCCCTTCGAGATCATCCTCGCGCTGTGGGCGAACATCGACGCCGACCTCTGCCGCCGCTTCGAGGATCAGGGGGTCACAGGGTTGCTCTGCGCCCCGGCGATGCTCGCGCAAGGCGACGGCCTGCAACCGAAGATCGATGCCACGCGGCGATTCGCGGACGAGGTCGTCGCTCGGGCAACCTAAGAGCCTTGTCCGACCGCACAGGCCCGCCGACACTGGAGAAACGGTGAAGAACCTCGTCCGCTCGCTGCTCGTCGCCGCGCTCATCTTCGGAACCGCGCTCCCTGCCTTCGCCCAGCAGGCGTCACTCAACGGGCAGGAAGGCGACAACAAGTCGACCACGCAGCAGTCCGGATCGTCTACGTCCGGCGACTCGAACGCGGGTCAGATCGTCGGAACGGTTTCGTCCGGCAAGACGTCCGTGGACGCGACGAACAGCACCGACCATGCGGACATCAGCACGGGCGACGCCCGCGGCAGCAACGAGAACGCATCGCTCACCGGGCAGAACGTGAGCTTCGTCACGTTCATCGACAACCTCGAAGCGGCCGATACCGCGAGCATCTTCTCGATCAACCTGCAAGAGGGCGACAACAAGACGGACACGGTGCAGATGGCAACGATCAAGTCCGGTGACGGGATCGGCGGCCAAGTGATCGGCGTCGTGACGTCGGCCGGAGGTTCGTCCGCCGTAACGGCGGCGAACACTTCGAAGAACGTGGACGTCAGCACGGGCGACGCGCGGGCCGCACAGATCGCGTCGAGCTTCACGGGGCAGGACCTCTCGTTCTTCACGGGTGTCGGTGCATTCTTCGCCGACGTCCTCGCGGTGGGACCGGCGTTCAACCTGCAGGAAGGCAACAACATCACGCGCGATGCGCAGACGGTGACGGCGACCTCCGGCGACGGCGTGGCCGGGCAGGTGCTCGGTGTCGTGTCCGCGGGTGCTTCGTCCGTCGATGCGACGAACAGCTCGCAGAACGTGGACCTCAGCACGGGCGACGCGCGCGCGACGAACGCGCTCGCGGCCTTCACGGGCCAAGATCTGTCGCTCGTCACGGATCTCGTGGCCGCAGATGTCCTGAACAACACGTTCGCGGTCAACGTGCAGGAGGGCGACAACAAGTCGACGCCGACGCAGACGATCACCACGACGTCGGGCGACGCCGTCGGCGGTCAGGTCGCCGGGATCGTGTCGGCGGCCGGCGGCTCGGCGGACGTCGTCCTCGCGAACACGTCGTCGACGATCGACGCCTCAAGCGGCGACTCGCGCTTCACGAACACATCGAAGACCTTGATCGGACAGGTCGTTTCGATCTTCGTGTTCGTCTAGATGTAGACGCAGTTCCCTTCGCAGCAGTGAACACGGTCACCTCCGCCGCGGTTCCTCCGCGTCACCCTACGTCCAGCTGATCAGCGGACGTACCGGGATGCGAGTCCTGCCCGGTTGAGCGGGTCGTCCGTTGTTCACCGCCCTCCGGCAGGCCGCATGAGCCATGCGGAGGGAAGATGCGAAAGCTCATCTGTCTGTTCATCGCTGTGTCGTTCGCGCTCAGTCCCGCGATCGGGGCACGCGCGACCGAGAACGATCCGTCTCACCCGTTGTTCTCAGATGCGTCCGGGTGGACATCAGCTCGCAGCGGCGGACGCGTATCCGTCGCCGTTGCGAGAAAGCCGTGGCTGCGAGCGGGGATCGACTACTGGAACTCGCTCGCGGGTTGGAACCTGTTCGTCTTCGGGGACGACCCGCAGATCACGGCGCACGTCGACCAGCAGTGCCGGTACTGCGCGCTCGTCACCGACCCGTACGCGCAGTGGTCGCAGCCGTTCGTGCGATGCAACGTCTCTGTCGCCCGCGACGGCCGTGACGAGGTCACGATCGCGCACGAGCTCGGACACTGTCTCGGGCTCGAGCATCAGCGCAGCGGCGTGATGCGGCCGCAGCCCGGCGGAGCCATCCCGCCGCGCTACCGCGCCTTCGACCAGAAGCTTCTGGTCACGGCGGGCTACTCGTCCGTGGAAGCCACGTAGCCCGTTCTCAGCAACGCGGGTGGTGCTCCCGAACCGGCCGAGTTCGGGGGCACCTGCCCGACTCCCCCGTGTCGCCCCTGCGGAGGGGGTGCGGAGAACGGGGAACAGCTCATGGCCGCTCGCAAGCTCGTCGCAGTCGCGTTCATAGTCGCCGGTCTCCTTGCGACCCCCGCGGCTGCAGCTCACGCCGACACGACCAAGACGGCGCTCTTCGGTCCGAACGGCGGCTGGGCGCAGGCGCGGAACGGGAATCGAACGACGATCGGCGTGGTGAACGCGCCGTGGCTCAAGGTTGGGATGGACTACTGGAACAAGCTCGCCGGCTGGAACATGTTGGCGTTCTCTTCCACGCCACAGATCACGGCAAAGGTCGACAGGACGTGCCTCTACTGCGCGCTGGCGACCTCCACGACGGGCGTCGTCGGCGCTTGGGCGAGTCCGTTCGGATCGTGCAACGTCTCGATCGCGAGAGATTCGCGGCGAAACGCACGTTTGATCGCGCACGAGCTCGGTCACTGCATCGGCCTCCAGCATCAGTTGACCGGTGTGATGAAGCCGAGCAACGCCGCGACTCTCCCGACGTCGTTCGCCGCGTTCGATCAGAGTCTGATGGTCAACGCCGGCTACGCAGCGACTACCTGACGGATCCGTCGACGAAGCTGACGATCGCATCCGCGGCGCTTCCGGACACGACCGCCGTCGATGAGACGTCCATCGTGTTGTCCGTGCGGTTCCGCAGGAGCGACTCGAAGCCACTCGAGCTGATCACGAGCGAACGACCTTTGTAGGCGCGCGCGGCGGCCGACGCGTCGAGGCCTTGGAACGAAGGCTGCGAATCGATGACACCGACGGCCACAGCGTGGTCTTCACGATCGAACGCCGCTTGGACCGCCGCGGTGCCACCGAGCTCGACGCCGATCACCCCGAATCGCTGGACGCCGGAGAATCCCAGCACGCTGATCGCGCCGAGGACGTCCGACGACGCGGCTGCGGGCTGCCGAGGTCCGGCGGAGTCGCCGTATCCGCGGAGGTCGAGCGTGATCACCGCGTAGCCCTGCGCCATCAAGCGGCGCGCAACCGGATACCACATGGCCATGTTCGACCCCGACGAGTGGACGAGGATCGCCCCCTTGCTGCGCTTACCGTCGGCGCCGAATAGGTAGCCGAAGAGGTGCGTGCCGTCGCTCGCCGGGAAGGCGATCGCCTCGACATTCGCGACCGATCCGGTGAGTACGTCGACCGGTGGCTTGTTGTTCACGCCCGGCCCCGTCGTGAACGCAGGTGCCTGGAACTGGTCGGGATTGAGCGGCGGTTCGACGACCTGGCTCTTCACTGCCGCGTGGCACGCGCCGAGAAGCAGAACTGCCGCGACGGTCGCAACGACCCCAGGTCGCCCGCCGGTCAGCACCCCGTCGTTAGAAGCGCGGTACGTTCTTGATCCGCGTCGAGATGTGGCCGCAGTTGTTCCCGTGATTGCTGTCCCTCGGCACGGCGTTCGTGCAGGCGGACAGCGTCGCGACCTCAGCGAATGTCGGCTTGTACCGGTAGAACTCCGCGTACGACTGGTTCGGCCGTGCGAAGACCGTTTGATTGCCCGGCGAGATCGAGCCGTCGTTCGTCCGCAGGCCTGTGTTGATGCGGCTGGCAACGTTGCCGATGTTCTGTCCGGAGACACGCACGTCGTATGTGAAGCCGGCGTACATCGGCTGCGTCTGGAGCCCGATGCCGTTGAGGTGCGCGTCGGCGCCGCTGCAGAGTCTCGGATAGCAATGCGCGGGGGCAGGCTTCGCGCCTGCGGTCGCTCCGAACATGAGACTGCTCGCGAGGACGACTCCGATGAATGCGAAGACAGTTAGCCGTGTTTTCATCCGATTGCCCCATTTCGAAACAACTTCTGCCCGCCGAATTAGACCAGAGATTCATGTTGTCGTCAAAGGCATCGGGCGCGATTCGTGTTTCATCTCTGTTCCGATTCGGTTTCAGCTCGTGTTTCCGCAGGTCACTTGCCGGGCCCAGGGACCGAAGATCCACCCGAGGAGCGAGTGACTCGCTGCCGCCCGCACGTGGATGTCCTGCGTCGTCGTCGGTGTTGCCTTGCAATCGCCGCCGCTCGATCGGAAGCGCCACCCCCACGGAGGACGCACCGATAGCCCGAGGACCTCTGGATCCACAGCGGCCTGCTCCCTGATCGTGAGGTCGACGGATCGGCTCCCCGGCTCCCAGAACCGCCGCACATCGAACGTGATAGACCTCGTGACACGTCCGCCCGGCGGGATCGCGACGCTCCACTCGACGACGGTGAACCCCAGCTCCTCGCTGAGGTCGGCATCCGTTCCGGCGATGTGGACGGAGGTACCCGCAGGCAGGTACAGACGGACGAGCTGATAGTTCCACCCCGCCTGGTTGCCGACGACATTGGGCCCGATCACATATCGCGGTTCACCGGACGCCGGCCCGTCGTTCCGGAGCGAGATCGTGGCGGTGCCCTGCGCGCTGCCGTCGTCCTGCGCATCGAACGTGAGCTGCACGTTCCTGTGCAGCCAGTAGTCCATCTTGTTGGCCGACGTGTTCTGCATGACGACGCCCACGGTGCGGGACGCGTCACCGAGTGCTCCGTCCGCGTGAAGCAGTTCGGCGAGATGCTCCTCATCCGGACGAGACAGATGCATGAGGATGTGCTTCTCGGCGACGGCTTGCCCGAGCGAGGCCGCGGCGAGCTTGCGCGGACTTAGGTCGGCGCCGAGCAGCCGCGACCACACGGCGCGGGCGGTGTCGCTCAGGAAAGAGACCCGTTGCTCTTTCGTCCCGAAGGAGCTGTACGCGTCGTGGAGGGTCGTGGCAACGACGTTCGTCGACGTCACCGGCACCGGCCAGGACGGAACACGCACCGGACCGGTCGCGCGCAGGAACGCCGCGAGGCCTTCGGGGTCGATCGCGAAGGTGCCGTCGACCGGTCCGATCCCCGGCGCGTGCTCCAGGTCCGTCTCGGCGATCGAAGCGACGGCAGGGAAATCGGGCGCGGTCGGGAGCTGCCGCCAGTCGTTCGCCGCACCGAACCGCACGTAGCGGTCTTGGTACCACTGGGGGCCCGGGTCCGTTGCGTACTGCCCGAGTTCCTCCTCCATGCGGCCGAAGTGACCGAGCGTTGGCCTCCCGTCGTCGGCGAGCAGCACGCCGTAGTTCCCCCACAGTCCACTGGCACCGCGCATCTCGTCGGGGTTCGCGAACGCGATCAGGTAGCGTCGCTTCCCGGCGGAGCCGAGGACGCTCTTGGCGAGAGTGATCGCGGGCGACAGCGTGCGCAGGGTGCTCTGTACAGAGGAAAGCCGGTCGACGAGCAGCGCGCGTCCGCGAGCGACGGATCCGACGAGCGGCCACGACGGGCTCTTAGCCACGATGGCGAGCGCTTCATCGACGGAGGGAGCTGCCTGAAGTGCGACTGCGCGGTAGGTGTCGAGCGCGGCGAGGTCGAGGTGTCCGGCCCGGTAGAGGTGACGCGTTTGCAGGGCGGGCAGCGCACGTTGTGCGGCAGAGGCCGCGATCGACCCCGATGACAGGACGGCTCTGGCCGCTCTGACCGAACGCCCGAGGTACGGCACGTGCGCAGCGACCGAGAGGAGAGGGTTGCTGAACCGTCGGCCGAGCCGCGCGGCGTCCGAATGGAGGCGCGTGAGAGATACCGAGGCTTGATCCCACTGTCCGGACGTGAGCTGCGCGTTCGCCTGATGGAGCTCCGCCTCGAGGCGCCGACCGTCGTGCGCGAAGGACAGGTAGAGCGCGCCGGACGCGACCAGCACGACGATCGCGACGGCGAGCAGGACCCACCTCAGTCGTGGCACTCGAACTCCTCCGGCAGGAAGCGCGTTCTACTTGTTCGCCGACCGTAAAACGCACGTAACAAGGCGCTGGTAGCCTATGCCGTCGCTTGCGAAAGGGCATAGCCGGCGGCAGGGAACCGAGGGGAAGTTCGTTTGGCAAACACTCTTCATACACGTCCGTATACGTCCACCTCACCGATGACGGCGCCTGTCCGAGCGAAGGTCAGCTGGCAGATGCAATGGCGACTCGTCGCCGCCGCGTTCGATGCGCTGACGCTCACCGTAGTGATGGGGACAGCGGCATTCCTGCGGTTCGGCCCCGCCGGCGTCCTCGATCTCTCGCGTTCGAGCGCGACCGGGGCCCCGTGGCTCCTCGGCGTCGCGATCTGGCTCGTCGCGTTCGGTGTCTACGGCCTGTACAGCGCGACGCGTTGTGCGAACGGCGTCGAAGAAGCCCGGCGCGTTGTGAGCGCATGCCTCTCGGCGCCGGCGGCCTTCGTCGCATTCACGTTTCTCCTGCACGCAGCGCCGAGCCGCATCTGGGTCGCGACCTGCGCCATCGGCGCGATCCTCAGCGTCGGCGTCGAACGACGCGTCTTGCGCGCGGTCACGAGCCGGCTGCGACGGCGGGGGCGGTGGATGTCCAAAGCCGTGATCGTCGGTGCATACGATGCGAAGCTGCTCGTCGACTCGCTCGAGACCGATCCCTCGTGGGGCATCGCGCCGGTGGCGACGTGTGGGTTCGTCTGGGGCGACCTGCCCCATCTCGAAGTGAACGAGATCGGTCTGGCCGTTCACTCGACGGGAGCCAACTCGGTTCTCGTGGTCGGCGGCTCTCTACCGCGTGAGGTCGTACAGGACGTGATCGCCGCAGCGGACAACCTTCCCGTCAGCGTCACGGTCGTCCCGGGGCTCGACTACGCGCTGCTGCACAACCTCCACCTCGTCGCGGTGGGGAATGAGCCGGGTCTCGCCCTCGAACGCCCCCACCTGAGCACGCACCAACGCGTGATGAAGCGTTCGATGGACATCGCCGCGAGCGCGCTCGGGCTCGCCGTCCTCGCTCCCCTCCTCGCGTTGGTCGCGATGGCGGTCCGGCTGACGAGCAAGGGACCAGCGATCTTCAAACAGAAGCGCGTCGGACGGAACGGTCAGGAGTTCACGGTCTACAAGTTCCGGACGATGATCGACGGCGCGCAGAAGATGCAAGAACAGCTGATCGCAGACGTGCTCGACGCGCGGATGATCAAGGTCGAGAACGATCCACGGATCACGCGCATCGGGAGCTTCCTGCGGAAGGCCTCACTGGATGAATTGCCTCAGCTGTGGAACGTGCTGAAAGGAGACATGAGCCTCGTGGGTCCTCGACCGGCGCAGTCTGTGGAGGTCGAACTCTACGACCGAAGCGCGTACCGCCGCCTGAACGTGCGACCCGGCCTAACAGGCCTGTGGCAGATCCACGGCCGGAGCGACCTGCAGTTCGACGACTACGTGCGGCACGACATCACGTATGTGCAGAACTGGGGGCTGATCCTGGACGCATACATCATGCTCCGTACGATTCCCGTAGTCCTGGGCGCAGACGGCGCCCGCTAACGTCAGGGCCACCTGGCGAGCACGCCTGAGCCATCCTTATGCGTACCGTGCTAAAGGACGTCAAACGAGACGATGCGGATTGCGATAGCGCACGAATGGCTTGATCAGCGTGCTGGCAGCGAGAAGACGTTCGAAGCCCTCGCGGCAGCGTTTCCAGAGGCCGATCTCTTCGCGCTGACGCGGTCATCGGCGGATTTCGACTTTGGCGGTCGAATCGTGCACACAACGTTCCTCGACCGACTTGGTCCCCTACGCGAAAAGCGCGGCGCACTCTTGCCGCTAATGCCAGCCGCCTGGCGCACTGTCTCGAAAGAGCGCTACGACCTCGTGATTACGTCGAGTCACGCGTGTGCAAAGGGGTTCTACCCCGGGCGGTCGGCGCCACATCTGTGCTATTGCCACACGCCAATGCGGTACGCATGGCTTCCCGACGTCGATCGGCGTGGCCAGAAGGCCAAGCTGGTAGGACCATTCTTCCGCTCGTGGGATCGGCGATCGGCTAAGTGGGTCGACTCGTTCGCGGCGAATTCGATGGAGGTTCGCGACCGCATACGGACGTTCTACCATCGGGAGGCGCGCGTTATTCCACCCCCCGTAGACACCGAATTCTTTACGCCCGGTGGCGACCCGAAGGGTGACTACATCCTGGCCGTCTCGCGGTTCATCGCCTACAAACGCATCGACCTTGCGATCCGCGCTGCGGCCCTGGCAGACGTGCCAATTGTCGTAGCCGGGCGCGGCCCGGATGAAGGGCGATTACGCGAGCTAGCCGAAGCAATCCATCCGCGTCACGTCCGGTTCGTCATCGGACCCAGCTCCGAGGAGCTTCGAACTCTGTACCGTCGTGCGCGTGCGTTGGTCTACCCGGCGCATGAAGATTTCGGAATTGTCCCCGTGGAAGCGCAGGCGTGCGGTGCGCCCGTCGTCGGCCCGAGGCTCGGAGGACTGATTGATACGGTTATCGACGGCTCGACCGGGATACTCGTTGAGGGACAGACCTCAGCGGCGCTCGCGGATGGTGTAAGGGCGGCGCTTGGACTGTCGGATGCGCCTCAACGATGCGTAAGACACGCGCGGCAGTTTTCGAAGAAGAAGTTCGAAGAGCGGATTCTCGAGTGGGCCGCGAGCGAGGTCGGGTCGTGAGGCCGCATGAGTGCGAAGTCACTTTTGTCGACGCTGCGCGCGTCTGCTGGGGTGCGGAAGAAAGCCTGTTGACGTTGGCTAGCGAGGCAAAGAAGCACGCTGGCGTCCGACTCATCTGCCGATCTCCTGACCTTGCTGAGCGTTGGGCGCGCGAGGTTTCGCCCACTGTCCAGCTCTCGCCGCCAATCACGACGACACGATGGTGGCGCGTCGGGGACATCTATTGGTGTCTCCGCCAGTGGCGGCAGTTCCGTCGGAAGGGGTGCTACGTCTTTTTCTCTTATCACCTCGTTGTCGCTGCGCCGCTTCTCCGCGCCCTCAATCGACGCTCGACTCTCGTCCTCGACTTACACGATCGCATCCTTGGGCGTCGGGGGGTCGCTCTTCTGAGGTTCTTCGCGCGGCGACTCGACGTTGTCTTGGCAATCAGCCGCTATGTTGCGGAACCATTGAAAGACGTTCCTGTCCGACAGCTCGTCTTGTACCGGCCGGTGCGTGAGCGCCCGATAAGCACAGCTCATCCCGCCGGTCGATTCGCTGTTGGAGTGCTTGGCCAGCTTGCGCCTCACAAAGGTCACCAACTGGTCCTTGATGCATTCGCCCATCTCACCGACAGGTTCACGCTCGTCTTCCGGGGTGGTCCCGGTCTAAGCCCCGCGAGCGCGTATGTCGACAACTTGCGCAGGGCGGGAGCATTGCTTCTGGGAAGCCGCTTCCGTATCGCACCACGCACTCACGCGTCACACGCGCTCGAGGACATCGACGTTTGCGTTGTCGCTAATGCAAGGGAGCCCCTCGGGCGCACTGTCGCTGAATCGCAGATCGCTGGTGTGCTCGCCGTCGTACCGAACGCAGGCGGCGCTGCTGAACTAGTCGAGTCGGGCGAGACCGGCATGATCTATGAAGCCGACTGTGCGACCGACCTTGCTCGCGTTCTCCGCCTGCTGGCTGACGATAATCGTCTTTGCGCAGCGATCAGGGTGCGCGCGAGAGAAGTTGCTCTCGAACGCCACGCAGCCGAGCCTTACGCTCGCAAGTATCTCGCCGCCGTCTTCCGGCTCGCGTCCTCGGACAATTGCGCGCCAGGGACGGGATAGGCGGATAGATGAGACTCGTATGCATCTCGCCGTATGACCCGCGTGAAGCTCACACCCACGCTGGTGGAGTCTTCCTCCAGAGCTGGCTCAAGGGATTGGCTCCAGACCACCGAATCCATGTGCTTGTCCCAGCAACGACGAACTCGATGGGGGCAGGAGATTGGGCCGGAGTGCGCGTCGTCCCGTTGAGTATGGATTCGTCCCCTGGTCTCTTCCGACGTATCGCCGATGGCCTTGGTCCATCGAATGCATTCCTTCAGGCGCTTCTTTCAGACCCGCAGCGAAGCCTGCTCGATGGCGCAGACCTCGTCGACGTGCACTGGCCAAGCATGCTCGGGGTAGTTCCGACGCTCGCCGAGCACTTCGCGAAGCCGATCTCTTACGTCGCCCACGACCTGCGAAGCGAGGCGTTGATGAGTCAGCTACTCCAGAGGGAATCTCCCAAGGCCGCCTTGGCGGCGGGTCTCAAACTGGGTCGCTGCCTTCTTCAGGAGGTCAGGGCAATTCGAAAGATCGACGTCGCCTGGTGCTTTAAGACCCAAGACGCAAACCTCATCCAGCGCTTCGCTCCGTCGGTCCGCACGGAGTTGCTCGAACCGTCATTCAGTGAAATCCCAATTAGCAAGCTGGCCACACCTTCTGGGAGGGTCGTTGGGTTCGTCGGCGACCTCAGCAAGATTGAGAACCGGGTCGCGCTTCGCTGGTTCTTGCGGAAGGTGTGGCCCCGTGTGAGAGCACACGTCCCTGACGCTGAGTTCCGAGTCTACGGCGGCGGAGCTGACGGGAACCTGCTTACCTTCGCTAGCGGGCCCGGCGTGACGGTCGTCGGTTGGGTCGACGACCTGGCCGACGCGTATCGGGAGATGAGAGTCGCCGTTGTTCCATTGAAGATTCGGGGTGGAATAAAGTTCAAAGTGGCCGAGGCCTTCGCGCACGGTACGCCGGTCATCGCGTCGAAGGTCGGCGCCGCGGGGTACCCGCCGTCGATGCGAAACTCGTTGATCATTGCCGTGACCTCGACGGAATGGGTCAGCGCAGTTGAGCGCCTTCTCCTTGGCGCGGCGCCGAACAGAGACGATGCGGAGTACCTTCGTGGATTGATTCGGTCAACGTACGACTACGATCGCCTTCTTCGCCGCGTTGGCACGGTCTTTGAGAAGTTGGCGACGGGCTCCCCGCTCGAGTGAAGATCTCGATTTGCATACCCGTCTATTCACCAGACTTACGCTTCCTCGTCGATCTCCTGAGCTCGATTGACGCGCAATCGCGCCCTCCTGATGAGGTTGTTATTCACGAAGACCGGTCCGATGGCAACGAGCTGCAGCTGTCGGAGCTTCCGAGGATTTCGCCACCAGTCCGCCTTGTGCGCGCAGCGGGCCACGTGGGCATGGTACGCGCTTGGAACTCGGCCGTACGCGCGTCGAGTGGCGAGATGGTCATCGTCGTCGGACAGGACGACCTCCTACTTCCCAGCGCATGCGAACACCACGAACGTGTCATGGAGGCAACTAAGAGTCCATTGTCAGCGAGCCGTGTCGCGTTCATTGACGCGGGCGGTCAAGCGATTCCGAATAATGTCAAATCGGTATCCCCCTATCGGTTGATTGGCGTCGGCGGCCGTAGAGAAGTCGTTGTTCCGTTCCAACAACTCGCGGACCTCGCCCTCGTGTATGGGAATGTGACTGGGGAACCTTGCGGGACCGCGTTTCTTAGAGCCGCATTCGAAGCTGTAGATGGCTACGATCCGAGCTTCCAACATTCGGTGGACATCGAATTCGCGCTTCGTGTCGCTCAGAAGTTCGGCAGAGTCCATCTCTCGTCGCGGGTGCTGTCTCGTCGGCGTCTCCATTCCACGAACGCGACGCATCTACATCTCAAGTCCGGCCTCACGAGCGCCGACCGTCGCCAGTTATTCGATCGTTATTGTGAGGCTGTCACGAGTCAGCGCATCAGACGCCGCGGCGTTGCGCGACTCATCACGCACGACGCCTTCGATGCCTTCAGGCGGCCATCAGGCCGGTCATTGCTGTCCGCAGTGAGCCAGATCAGGCTCGAACTAGTGCCAGCTCTCGTGCGTCATATTCTGGAGGACATGGGCGCTCCGCCAGTAGGGAGACGCTGGCTGCGTAGCGCGCGATGAACCTAGTCGTGGTTCTCCTTTGCATGGCGGGCGGCGCGGCCCTCGTCGTCTCGATAGGTGGCCTGAAACGACTGAGATGGGCTCACTTGGCGACGTACGGAAGCCCACTGTTACTCCTAAGTCTTCGGAACTACACCGGAAGCTGGCACGCATCAGCGACGTTCGCCGCGCTCGAGCTGAGCTTAGTTGTTGGGTACTGCGGCGCTCTGCTTGAGTCGCGGCGGAAACGAACAAATCGCGGTCGGAAGCAACGGCGCGCGCGCCGCGCCCAGGTTCCGGCAGTTGTAACGTTCGTAGGCCTTCTATCGGCCTATCACTTCTACAAGGTGGGCATTCCGATTCTCTCGGGAGACCCCGAGCACGCTCGGCTGGTAATCGGTGCGTCGGGACTCTTCGGGCTGCCTTCGCGGATGTACCTATATGGGACGTTCGTGGCCTGCGCCTTGGCAGTCTCCGATGCGTGGCGCCGACAAATCCCTGTCACTCGCGACAAATGGGTCCGTGTAGCTTTCGCTGTACTGGTTGCCACCAGGCTGCTCTCCGGATTCAAGAGCGGCGTGTTTCAAGCGTTCTTGTTCGGCTTACTGATTTTCATAGTTGGATCTAACGGTATTCCGCTCCGAAGGAATCTCTGGCGCTTTGTGATCATCGCAGCAATCGCTTCTTCAGCAGTCTTCTTGGTCGGGGCAACCTACCAGTCGTATCGGTCGGCTGGTACGTCACTTTGGTCAAGCTTGGAGCGCCGCGTTACCACGCAAAGCGCAGCTGGCGTGGCAGTGGTGATCGCCGATCCAAGACTTCATCTCGGCGACAATCGACCGGCCCTGGTGATGGACGAGGAGTACCTCGTCAACGAATATTCCCACTTGGGATCGCCGCACCCGTACGGGTTTACGCGCCTAGTAGCTGCCGACCTTAGTGGCTCAAACCCCTCGACCGACGTCGCGATTGCTCCTGTCACTACGAGCGGAGCCGGCGAGCTCTTCTATGACTTCCGATACGGAGCGATTCTCGTCTTGATGCTCTGGGGAGTGATTATCGCTAAGGTCGAGAAAATCGGGGCAGTTGCGCGCGCGCGACCGTTGGCGTTCTCGGCCGCGTGCACCTTTCTCCAAATGAGCTTGGACGTCGTCTCGAAGGGCGACACCGTCTATCAGATTCTCAATTGGACACTTACGTTCCTATTCCTGACTGGCTTCGCAGTCGTTTTACGGGCTCTTCGTACGTTCCCTCGGAGCACACCTAGCGCTCGACCGGGCCACACGAGTTGGTCTCCGACGGCAAGCGCTTCTGACTCAACCGATGGCGGGACGAAGATCGATCTCGGGAATAGTTTGTCATCGGACCACTCGCCGCGAGCTGATGATCCCTGGGGAGCTGACTCGAGGCGTCGACCTTGACCGACCAGAGCGACCGGTCGGCGTCCGTCGCGCGGTCACTCCTGTGGTCAAGCGTGGCTGCCGTGTCGCGCCAGGCCGCCCAATTCGTGACGCTGGTCTGGATTACGAGGCTTGTAACTCCAAGGGACGTGGGCCTCGCGGCAATTGCTCTTGCGGTCACCGCGTTCGGCCAGGTCTTCACGGATCTCGGCCTGGGCGCGGCAGTTATTCAATCGAATGACGTGAGCGACTCCTTCTTGGCAACAAGCTTCTGGATCAACGCGGGCAGTGGCGCGGTGCTCTGTGCATTGACTTCGGTCGGAGGGCTTCTCGTTGCCCGTATCTACAGGGAACCCGCCTTGTTCGGGCTCTTAAGCCTGGCCAGTCTCACGCTGTTGCTCTCACTCGGCAACGTCCCGATGGCAGTCCTAGAGCGAGAGATGAGATTTCGTCCAATCGCCGTGATAGAGGCAGGGTCCTTTGTACTGGGCGGCGCAGTCGGCATCGTTGCCGCCGCCGCGGGCCTCGGTGCGACAAGACTTGTTCTTGCGCCTGTCGCTACAACCGTCTTCGGCTCGTTTGCCTTCTGGATTGTGGCGCCGCTACCTCGAGTCAGGCTTTGGAATTGGGGCGACGCTCGCGAAATCACTCGGTTTGTCTGGGGC
>Ga0307469_10000161_pt1 | contig 26047 bp, 22 predicted proteins | sample atmos_gasesAM2C__FD_203084 | JGI IMG/M metagenome (GOLD analysis project Ga0307469, IMG submission 203084) | Hardwood forest soil microbial communities from Morgan-Monroe State Forest, Indiana, United States - atmos_gasesAM2C_515 | ecosystem: Environmental > Terrestrial > Soil > Temperate... | reverse complement strand
GTCGCGTCGCCATCGTTGGCGATCCCAAGGACCACTCCGCCAGCGAAATCATTCGCAAGCGGCTCACGCCGAAGCACTGACGCCCGTCATGACCTCTGCTCCTTCGCCCGAATCCGCGCAGCGCATCCTGATCGTGCGTCTTAGTTCCATGGGCGACGTCCTCCATGCCCTGCCCGCCGCCGTCATGCTGCGCCGGGCTTTCCCTCACGCGAGTATCGGATGGCTCATTGAAGAGCGCTGGGCGGAATTGCTCTGCGCACTCTCCGCGCCGCGCTCCGGCCCACGTTCCCCAGAGCGGCCGCTGGTCGATACTGTCCACGTTGTGAAGCTCAAGCAATGGCGCTCTTCTCTGTTCGCGGCGCAGACCTGGGAGCGAATCGGCGCCAGTCTCAGCGACCTGCATGCCCGCCACTACGATGTTGCGGTTGATCTGCAGGGTGCCATCCGTTCCGCCATCCTCGCTCGCTGGTCCGGCGCGCGCACGATCTACGGTGCCGCCCAGCCGCGCGAGAACGCCTCCAGCCTTTGGTATTCGCGCAAGATCCTGACGCGGCGCCCGCACGTCGTCGAACAAAATGCAGAGCTCGCGGAAACGGTCATCGGGCATGCCTCCCAGATTCCCGATCCTGTGCTGCCTTGCGACCAGGCGGCGGAAGAGTCTGTGGGGAAGCGCCTGCGCGAAGCGGGCATGCAGAATGTCGGGATGTTGAATCCGGGTGCGGGATGGGGAGCCAAACAGTGGCCCGCCGAAGGTTACGGATTGGTTGCCCGGGCGCTTTCGCAACAAGACGTGCAGTGCGTGATCAACTTTGGCCCTGGTGAAGAAGCTCTCGCCAAAGCCGCAGAGGTCGCCAGTGCCGGCACTGCACGCGCAATGTCCTTTTCCATCGGCGAACTGATTGCCCTTACGCGCCGCGCCCGCCTATTTATCGGCGGTGACACCGGCCCTATGCATCTGGCCGCCGCGCTGCACATTCCGGTCCTGGCTCTGTTTGGCCCCACGGATCCCGCGCGCAACGGGCCCTTTCGCACAAGAAGCATCGTTCTTCGCCACCCGGCCAGCCCCACCGCCTTGACCCATCGCCACGATCCAGATCCCGGCCTGCTCGCGATTACTCCGGGCGAAGTCGTTGCAGCCGCTCGTAAGCTTCTGGAGAACTCCCGTGGGTGACTGGTCCTCCATCGCCCGCCGCATTCGCGTTCCCCTGGGATTCGCGTTGGCCGCGTTCTATCTGTGGGTTGCCCGCCCGACCTGGACTGCGCTCGTAGTGGGAGGCGTGATTGCGCTGCCCGGAATTCTCCTTCGCGCTCTAGCCTCGGGCCACGTCAGGAAGAACGAAGAGCTCACCACTTCCGGTCCGTATGCCTACACGCGCAATCCGCTCTATCTTGGATCGCTCGTCGTCGCCCTCGGCTTCGCCGTCGCGGCCCGCAGCCTCTGGGTTCTGCTCTTCATGCTGGCGATGTTCTTCGCCATCTATCTTCCTGTGATTCGTGCGGAAGAGTCCTTCTTACGCCGCACATTCTCGACTTATGACGACTATGCAAGAAACGTGCCGCAAATTTTTCCGAGGCTTACACCGTCTGAAAATGCTTCGGTAGAGTTTTCGTCGCGGTTGTACCTTCAACACCGCGAGTACAATGCCATCCTGGGCGCAGTGGCCCTCCTGGCTGCCTTGGTGACTAAATTATTGTGGGTTTCCCGATAGCCGTTTGCATCCAAGATTTATAACTTCCTTGGGGTGTGCAATCGCCATTGATCCGAAGACTCGACCAACCCGGCAGCGCACGCCTGTCACGGTTTCTCTCGCTTTGTGTTTTCGTGTGCATGCTCGTGGGGGATCTCTCGACCACCGGCATGCCGCAAGGTTCGATCGTCACCATTGGACCCTCGGCCCAGATTCTCGCGCCGCCCCCGACCTATCGCTTTCCCGACGGCCAGTCCTACGTCTATACCGCCGAGTGGCACCTGTTCACCGCCGGCACCTCGACCGTCAAACTCGAGGCTGTCGGCAACGAACATCGGGTCAGCGCGGTCGCCGATTCCGCCGGCATGGCCAATATGCTGTATGGCGTTCATGACCGCTTTGAGGCGCTCTTCGATTCCAAAACCTTCTGCTCTGTGAGCGTGACCAAGCACATCGAAGAGGGCTCGCATAAGCGCGAGACCAAGGTCACCTACGACTACCCGAAGCGCAAAAGCATCTTGCACGAAACCAATTTGAAAACCAGCGAAACCAAGTACGCCGAGAACGATATTCCACCGTGCGTCACCGACGTGGTCACCGGCTTCTACTACCTCGCCTCATTACCCCTGCAACCCGGCGCCACATACTCCTTCCCCGTGAATGACGGCGGCAAGACCGCCGAAGTGACCGCGCACGTGGAAGGAAAAGATAAAGTCAAAGTCCCCGCAGGCGCCTACAACACCATCCGCCTATCGGCCGAAGCAACCTCCGGCAATCTGAAAGGAAGGGGCAAGGTCTGGACGTGGTTTACCGACGACGCCAACCACACGCCCGTGCAGATGCGCGCGAAGTTAACCTGGGGAACGCTGCTGTTTCGGCTGCAGAGAGTGGAGCGGCACTAGCCGCGGGTGGCCCGCACATGGGGGGTGCCCTCTCAATCGCACAGATCGTGATTGAATTCTGTACGCCGCGCGTCCGCAAGTCGTATGACCGTCCGACCGTCTCTTGATTTCACGATTGGCATGAACTACGCTCCGCAGCGATGAACCCACGATACTTGCCGATTGTTGATGGGCTCCTTCTTTTGGCTCTATTCGGGGGAGTACCTTTGATTTCTGCCGCCATCGCATATGCCGCGTGGAAGGGCAATCCAAGGAGCGTTGACCGCGAAAGGTATGGATTGTCGGCTGTAAGTGTCGGCGTTCCCAGCGTCGCCCTGCTGGCATACGCCTTGCGCATGCGGGCCGATGTCAGAACAATGCAGTATTTTTGGGAGCTCGCATGTTTTGTATTGGCTATAGCACTTTTGGCAGTTGCTGGTGGTTGCCTCATAGGAGTGGTTACGTATCGACGCGACCCAAGGCCCCCGGACTAAGAACCGCTGAACATCTCTGAATTGTCTCTCTACTTCGCCGCCACGAGCCCTTTCGCCCGACTCAACTCCGGTCGCTCCGAGTTCGACCCCGCGCACACCTTCACAAGTTCGCCGTAATATTGCGATGCCTTCTCCTGTTTCCCTGCGGCTTCCGCCGCCTGCGCCGCGCCGTACAGTCCGTTGAAGCGGTTCGGATTGAACTTCAAATCCACCTCATACTCCGCCAGCGCCTGCTCCGGGCGTTTCGCCATCATCAGGATTTCCGCGACCATTTCACGCGCCGGAATGCCATCGGGCTCCTCGCCCAGCGAGTCTTCCGTGTCGGCCACAGGCCGCAGGATGGCGAGCGCGTCGTCGTACTTCTGTTGCGCCACGCTCAGCCACGCTAGCGCCTCTTTATGATCGTTGTCCACGATTCCGGCGAAACCTTTCTTTTTCTCCGACACGATCTTCGTGTGGATGGCATCGATCTGCTCAGCATCCTTGCGCACTTGCTCGGCATTGCCCAGGTGCGCCGCGCCGATCGCCCGCGCCCAGTACACGATGGAATCTTCCTCCGCTCCCCCCACGGCCGCCGGCGTCAAAGCCGCCGCTTCGGACCATTGGTGCATCTCTATCGGATACAGCGCGGTAAAGTGCACCAGCGTGGCCGTGCGCGGGTTGTAATCCATGCCATACATGTTGTGGATCGTGTCGGGCATGGCTCTCACTTCCTCGATCAGCGCCTTGGCATCGGCATCGCGCCCGCTCTGCAGATACGCGTAGAAGAGAAAATCCATGGCGTGAAACTGGTGGCCCTCGCCGCCCATATGCATCGCGGCCGTCTTGCGCGTCGCCGCCACCGAAGCGAGGTTCGAGTTGATGTCGTCCTGCCACAATCCCACCCGCGCGAATATGTGGGATGGCATATGCAACGCGTGCGGAGCCGCCGGCGCAACTTGTGCATATCGCCGCGCCGCCGGCAATCCCAGTTGCGCCAGTTGCGGCCGGTCGTAGGCATGGATCAGGTAGTGCGCAACGCCTGGATGATCGGGTTCCGTCGCGAACAGCTTTTCCAGAATCGCCGCTGCTTTCTTGGCGTTGGCAAACGTCGGATCCTTTCCTTCATCGGCTGCCAGGATCGACAGCGCATAAAACACCGCTGCTTCGTGATCGTCTGGATACCGCTGGTACACCTTCTCCATGCCCTTCCAGTAAGCAGTCGCGCGTTTCTCGAAATCGCCTTTGCCCCCGTAGAACGCCTTCATCGCAGCGATGTAATCCCGCTCCCGCTCGGTTGCGGCATGCAGCGATTTCGCCTTCTTGAGCTCACCCTTTCCGTTCTTGGTCGTGGCCGCATCCGGATGGTTCCAGAGCTGATGCCACTGGCTCATCGCGATCCCCCACTGCGCCATCGCGCACTTCGGATCGTCCTTCGCGATTTCGGTGAATTCCTTCTCTGCTTCCTCGTACCAGAACGAGTGCAGCAATGCCACGCCACGTTCGAACGGCTTCTGTACCGCCGCCGCGCACGATACCGGGAAGTGCACCGTCCCCAACTGCTGCTCGGTCAGGTCCTCGTGATGATGTCCCTCATCGGCAAAAAGAGAAAAGGCGCCACACAACACTAAAGCAAGTGTCCAAGCGAACGTTTTCATGGAAACCCCGTATGCGGGAAAGTCTAGATGCTCGAACCGGGCAGGTCAATTCATCCGAGTGCCCGTTGCTTCATTCGGATTAAATCTGCCTGCTGTCCAGTTGAGTGATCCGCGGCTAACCCGATCGATTCTCGACAGTCTATCTAGTTCGCAAGCCTTAGCAGTAAATCCAGCGGAGGCGTCCATGCCCCGGATACTGATTGCTTCCCTTGTCCTTGGAACCAGCTTGTTTGCGCGCGCTCAAACCGAAACAGCAAAGCCAGCTTACGATGTTTCCCTGCCGCGCGAAGAGCGCATCAAGCTGGCGAAAAGCGCGGCCCCGCCTGAGATCTCCGATCACGCCACCGTCTACGTGCTCGACAAGACCGGCTACGCCAAGGTTCAGGAGGGCACGAACGGGTTCTCATGCTTCGTCGATCGCCAGACGCCTTTCAACCTCGAGCCCACATGTTTCGACGCCGAGGGTAGCGCGAGCACACTGCCGACCCGCCTGTACGCGGAGGAACAGCGCGCTCGTGGAAAATCAGAGGAAGAGATCAGAGCCGCCATCGACAACGGCTACAAGTCCGGCAAATTCCATGCGCCCGCGAAGCCTGGCATTGTCTACATGATGTCCGACCAGGGCGTGCTATTCGTTTCCGGCAAATCGGTGCACATCCCGCCACACCTGATGTTTTATGCGCCGTACGCTACCGACAAAGACATCGGCTCACCCCCGGCTGCCGCTAACATGCCGCGCTTGATTCGCTCCGGTCAACCCGATGCGGTCGTGATCGTGATGCCGAGGGAACCGAAAAAGGCAGGACACTAGCCACTAAGTCACGCGTTAGAACGTGAATGCTGCCCTTCGGCGACTGTGCGCAGAATCTTGGTGAAGACGAATTACTAATAAGCGAACCGCCACTACAGTCTGCTCACTGAATCCGGAATCGCTCCGTCATCAGCCGCTGCAAGCGAGGTTTGTACAGGATATCGAACGCCAGTTCTTTCCCGGGAAACATGGCGAGCGCGGCCCGGCGCGCATTGGCGGAAAGTTCAGAAGCTTCTTCGATGGTCAGGTTCGGATCCTGGCTGATCACCGACATGACCATGCTGATCATGACCTGCAGACGTCGTATCTTCTTGGCCTCGTCTAACGTCTCCTGCACATTGCCTTCGTGCCCACCCCGGTTCGCATCTTCCATACGGCCCTCGACAGGGCACCTTGCTGAAAGTTGCTCAGCCCAGCCCGCGCGCCTTGTGGGCGGCTCCCGCGCTGGCGGTCTCACCCCTGTTCTGCACATTTTCACGGCATTCCCATGCGAACGCAACTCCCCCAAGGTGGGGTTATGCTGGCAATACACCTGTAGTTTGCAAGTGACTGAGTCCTTTGCCTTATCCCATAGCCGCCGCGATAGGGTTACAATTCTGAGGTTGCAGTCCGGAGATAGAGCGAGGTCCTCAGAAGTCTCCGGCGGAGAACTTATGCCAGAAAGCTCCAACCCCAATCCCCCAGAAGCACGTGTCCCAGACCCCAACGAGAAGCTCATCAAGGTTTTCGACAGCGAACAGGAATCCGAAGCCATGGTCGTGAAAGGCCTGCTCGATTCTGCCGGCATCGACTCCGACCTCACATCCGTGGACGCCATCCAGGACATGTTCCCGGGTGTAGGGGGCATGGTCATTCTGGTTCGCGAAGAAGATGCGGAGCAAGCGCGCCGCCTGATCGACGACTACCGCCAGTCTCCCGACGCCGACGAAACGTCCGAGATCGACCTCAACGAAGACAAGCCAACTGTGGGATAACCGAATGGCCGTCGAGGTAAAAAGTCACCGCGCCATTGCGGTCCGTTCGATAGGTGAGCACCCCTTCTTCCTCCAGCCGCTTTAATGTCTCCATCCGTGGATGTCCAAAGGAATTTCCTGCGCCCACGGAAATCATGGCCCAGTGCGGGCGCACGGCGTGCATGAATTCCGCCGTGGAACTGGTGGCGCTGCCGTGATGACCGACCTTCAGTAGGTCGATTTCAGCTCGTGCGGGGCTGCCATCCGCTGTTCGACCGCCCTCTCTGCGTCCCCTTCCAGCAACATGCTGGATTCCCCATAGCCACCGGCGCCGCCCTGCGAAATACGCCGCGCTCAGAGCGAAAGCTACAGCCGCCACAACCCACCACGACAGCGGCCGCCACGCATACGCGCCGGCCACGATGCCCGCGCCCTCGGCGAGAGCCGCCCATAGCAGCGGCTGGCGCGGCGCTTTCCTAATCTGCCTGGTAGGGGACGAGATGGCCTTCGCGGGCGACACGGCTTCCCCGATCGGGAACGAAGGCTAGCGAATCAGTTCCACCACACTCTCGATGTGATAGGTCTGCGGAAACAAATCGACCAGATGGACTTGCTCTACCCGGTACCCAGCCGAAGTCAGCGTGACCAGGTCGCGCGCCAAAGTCGCCGGGTCGCAAGAGACGTACGTCAATCGCGACGCTCCCAAACTGGCGACACCGCGGGCGACTCGCTCTCCCAGCCCTGCCCGTGGAGGATCGACAACAATCAGATCCGGGCGCACTTTCGCGCCCCGTCCCGCCAGGTACTCATCCACCGTCGAGCGAACTGCCTTCACGTTCCGAGGAGCATTGTATTTAAGATCGCCCGCCGACCCTTGTGACGACTCAACCGCCACGATGTGACGAAACGACGTGGCCAGCGCCGCACTGAATAGTCCCACCCCGGCATAGAGATCGAGTGCAATCTCTCCCCTACGCCCTCCGGTTACGATGTCCACAATCTGATCGACCAGAAAGCGGTTTACCTGGAAGAACGACCCGCCGCTGACCCGCAGCGACCCAGCCTTTGTGCGGTACCGAAATTCACCCGGTCCCAGGGTCCAGTCTGGCTCCTCGGTGATGTGCCACTGCACTCCGCGCCCCACGCCGATCGTCTGCGCAAACACATACACGCTGACCACTCCAGCCAGTTCCGCACGAAGCCTCTCCGCCAAAGCCTGGGCCGATTGTGTCCGCCGCGCCTTGTCCTGGTGCGGATCGCTGTACAGTTCGACCTGCAGCTGAGTGTCATCGTCGTTCGCAAACAGCTCAACTTCCCGCAGTTCCGCCGGAACTTGCCCGCTTCGGCCGAGCCTCCACAGCACCGCGATTGCCCGATTGATCAGCGGTGAGCTGATCGGACAGGTCTCCACCGGCAAGAGCACGTGCGACGAACTCTTGAAATATCCCAGGGCGAAGCCGGAATCCGCCCGCGCCTGCAACCGCGTCCGGTTCCGGTAATTCCACGGCGGCGATCCATGCAGCCTGAGTTCGAACGGCGCGTCCATCTTCGCCTGCCGGCGCAGATTTTCCTTAAGGATCTCGGCTTTGATTTCGAGCTGGTACTCATACCCGGCATGCTGGTAGTGACAGCCCCCACAACGTTGAAAATAAATACATTGCGGCTCGAGCCGCTTCCCAGAGCGCTCCAGAATCTCGTCGACCGAGGCCCGCACGAATCCAGGCTTTTCCTCTTCAACCGCAGCCCGCACCCGCTCGCCCGGTAAAGTGAACGGAACAAAGGCGGCTTTACCCGGCCCCCGCTCGTCAGCGGGAAGCCGCGCCAGTCCTGCTCCCCCGTAAATCAGCTTTTCGATGGTTAGGTCCAAGTCATTCATTCTATCTGGGCGCGCGATAAATCTTTGCCGGCCCCACGTGAATGCGCTAGACTCTCCACAAGATCTAGCCCTGACCGTTGTAAACCGGCTAGCATAACTGCTTTCGGTATTCGGTCCGCGCCCCCGAGACGTCATGAAACTCTCAGTAGTTATGCCCATTTTCAACGAGCGTGCCACCCTTCGGCACATCGTTGGACGCATCTTCTCCTTGCCGTTCCCCTTCGCGATTGAACTCCTTTGCGTGGACGACGGTTCTACTGATTCCTCCCGAGAAATTCTCACCGCGCTCGAGCGGGAGTACGCTCCTTCCATCCGCGTGCTGCTCCAGCCCCGCAACCTGGGCAAAGGAGCCGCCCTGCGCCGCGGGATTCAGGAGGCTACCGGCGACTTTGTCGTCATTCAGGATGCCGACCTCGAATACGATCCCTCCGAGTATCCGCTTTTGCTGGAGCCGCTCACCCAGGGCCGCGCCGACGTGGTCTACGGTTCGCGCTTCATGGGCGGAGGTGCACATCGCGTCCTGTATTTCTGGCATTCCGTCGGAAACCGCATCCTCACGTTGATGTCGAACGCTTTTACCGACCTAAACCTCACCGATATGGAAACCTGTTACAAAGCGTTCCGTCGGGAGATCGTCCAGTCCATCCCGCTGGAGGAAGATCGCTTCGGCTTCGAACCCGAAATTACCGTCAAGATCGCCAAGCGCCGCTTGCGAGTCTATGAGGTAGGCATCAGCTACTCGGGACGCACCTACGAAGAAGGAAAAAAGATTGGTTGGAAAGACGGCTTCCGCGCCGTGTGGTGTCTGCTGAAATACTCCTTCAGGGAATCTCGCCTTGCGGCGCGAGCGCCCGACTCGGCAATACCTGTGCCGATCGATCGAGATCGCTCACTCGACAGCGAAAAGCGAGATGTTTTGAAGGACGGCACCGCCCACAAGAATCTCTAACCGGTCACTGCTTGTTCCCGCCCGGATTTCCAGCCTGGGCCGCCTGTCCGACTGGCGAGAACTGCCAGTGTTTGCCGCCTGCCATCGCGCTCAATCCATCTTGCTCAGCAGGCGCAAATCGGGCGATCTCGCGAGACCCGGTATTCCCGCCATTGGCCCGCGCAGCTTCGACCACGAAATCAACGTGCCGTTCCGCCAGAAATTCCGGCGTGATTGGATTCGGCACATCAAAATCAGCAACCACCCGGTTCGATAGCCTTTTCCCTGCCAGCGTAAAGTTCGCTTCGCGAACGCCCGTTTTGTTCAGCAGCGTCGTACCCGGCGGCAGGTCGTCCACCATGCCCGGATATCCATACACCTGGTTGCGCTGCCACCCGTGGTTCTTCATGCGTCCGCCCAGTTCGCGCAACGGAACAAACGCCGAAATCCCGCAGGTCACCAGCACGCACCCCACCAGGAGAATCGCAAATCCGCGCCCCGCCGATTCCTGCAGGACCATCAGCAGCGGTGCCGACAAAACACAAGCCAGCACCAGCAACGGAAGTCCAAACCGCGGCATGCGTTGCAACGAGGTCCACCACACCACCGCCATCCCTCCGCATATCAGTAACAGAACAGTTTCCAGACCGCCGCTCCGGCCGGAACCAGCGCGGTACATTGCGAACAGCAGACCGAGGGGAACAAACGCGGCGAATGCTGCACCGGTCCCGCTGCCCTCACCGTAAGGAATCAATTGGTCGCCGGGATTACGCAGATACTCCGTCCACGGATAGACCAGCCACTCCGCCCGCCGCCGGACGAATTTGTCGCTGAATTCCTGCGCCGTAATCTGCGAGGGCGCGAATCCCTTGAGCAGGACGTGCTCCCCTACTTTCACCTGCATCGGAAATAAAGGATTGCCGGTTGCAGCGACGGCCCGCCCAAACCAGAAAACGCTCGGCAGCAGCACGCCTGCAACGATCAGCGCGCCTCCCAGCACAAAGTCGCGAGTGTCACCGGCAGATTCGCGGACTAAGGTAATCGCAACCGCCAGGCAATAGACCGCCGCGTACACATAGAACACCGGCTTGGTCCCGATACTCACGCCGCAGGCCATTGCGGAGAGAAGCACCAGTACCCGCGCGCGCCGCTCACGCGCCGTCTCCGCCTGATCGCGGCTCGATAGGAACAATGCCACGGCCGCAATCAGAAACGCGCTGCCGAATAAGTCGACGTATCCCGAAAACGCCTGGAACTCGACGATGGGCATACTCAGCGCAATCACCGTAACCGTCAGGGCTGCCGGCTGATTCCCCCGCATCACCCGCATCGCGATTACATAGGTTGACAGCCCGAGAAGAGCGAGAGCAAACACGTTGACCAGGGGTGCCAGAGCTTCCCGGCCGGTGCTGAGCAATAACATCATGCCAATCTCGGCATTACCCGGCAGACCGTATTGCCATGCGCTCAAGGACGGGATTCGCAGCGACCCGTTCTGCAGCCAGTGCAGCGCAACCGGCAGATGATAGGCAAGAGCATCCCACCCCGAGGGATAAGAGGTGAAGAGATTCGTAGCGAGGATCAGATAAGAGCCGCCGAGAATAACGCCGGTGACCCAAAGGTAAGCCGGTATCCTATCCAATCGGACAGCCTCGCTACGCTGTGAATTGTTGAGAACATCCGGCGCCTTCATTCTCTGGCGCGCCCACACCAGCACGGCCGCCAAAATCGCGAACTGCACCCCGGCGAGTGCCCACAGGTGGAGGGCCGCAATCCCTCCCACGAGTTGAACCGTCGCCATCGCCTGCACAGGCAACAAAACAAGCAGGCCCCAGATCACCATCCCCGCCACCCATCGGACCGGCCCGTTACGCACGCGAATCACACGACTCCCGACGAGAGCCGACAAGGCCGCCGCCCACAGGTACAAAATCGCAGCCATCGACGCTCCTCTGACTCAGTGGCCAAGTTTTGATGCGGATTGGTGAATTGCGGCGAATAAGCTTCGCACCGCGAAGCTGTGAATCAGCCATCCCATGGCACTGCCCCATGCCAACCACAACAGTCTGGCGGGCGCAACGCGGTGCTCGTTACTTTGGGAAGTCTTGCATGCCATGGACGCCGCCTTTTCATTGCGGTTCGACATAAGATGAAGCATAACCTTCTTGGCTCAAACAAAAAAGGGCAGCCGGCGGTGGCTGCCCATAAGCTCGAACCGACAAATGAACTTACTTATCTGACCGGACGATCAGTGTTCCTTTGGTCAATGCTCCCCCGGACTGGAAGCTGCTTCCGCCGGATGATGCCCATTGAATGAGAAAACGGTTGCCGCCGGTTGTGCGTGCGTTCCCAATAGCGACGGCGACAAAGTTCACCGCGGTGCCGTCGTCCAGGGTCCCGCTTCCCCCCATGATCGCCTGGTTCCCGATGATGGCCACGGCACCAAGGTGACCTTTAATCCGCCTGCCGTCGTCGTGATCCTCAAACTCAACTTCTTTCTTGCTGCGGCAAACGTGAAAATGCGTGTGGTGTCCACGATCATCCTTTTCGTCTCCATCCCCCGCCACATCTCCTTTGCCTGAGGAACTGCACGTGATTCCTGAAACTTTTACGACGAACCCGTCCTCGAATCCTTGGTTGGTGGTTTGAAAGGCTCCCGCAGAGGTGGGGAAATCCGTGGAACCCGTAGTGCCCGTCGCATATAAATTGGACGAGCTGTCCGTCGCGATTCCCCAAGCAAACTCAGCTCCGCTGCCTCCGATGTAGCTGGAATAGACCAAAGCCGATCCGGCAGGATTAAGTACCGTAGCGAAGCCATCCAGCGACCCTCCGGCGGTAGCTTGGACCGGATTGGCTGTGGGGAAGTCGGTGGAGGTGGTGTCTCCGGCGACGAAGGCGTTGCCGCTGGAATCCACGGCAATCGCCCGCGCTTCCTCGGATGCCGACCCACCCAGGAAGGTCGAGTACACCAGCGCGGACCCGGTAGCATTCAATTTGGCGACGTAAGCGTTGAAATCAGGTGGTGGAGTTGACTGGAAAGATCCAGCAGTCGTGGGCATGTCCGTGGAATCGGATACTCCCGCGATATAGGCATTACCGCTGCTGTCAATCGCGATCGCGTCACCGAGCTCTTCATTGCCTCCGCCGAAGTAGGTGGAGTAGGCCAGCCCTGAGCCGGTCGGGTTCACTTTTGTGACGAACGCGTTCGTTCCGCCATGCTGCGTCGGTTGGTACGCTCCCGCCGTCACCGGGAAGTCTCCGGAAAAGGTTGAACCCACTACGTACGCATTACCCTGGCTATCCACGCGTACGCCGTTGGCGATGTCCTGCCGGCTTCCTCCCAGATACGTGGAGTACAACAGCGCGGTGCCCGTGCTGTTCACCTGGACTACAAAAGCATGTGCGCTTCCCGCAACTACACTGGTCTGGAATGCTCCCGTCGTAGTAGGGAAATCCGTCGATTCGGTGAATCCGCTGACGTAAGCATTGCCGCTGCTGTCCACCGCGACTCCGGTCCCATGATCAAACGCGCTTCCCCCCAGATAACTTCCGTATACCAGCGCCGTCCCCGAGGAGTTCAGTTTGGCCACGTAGGCGCTCGTCGATCCGGGCTTCGTGGTTTGAAACGCCCCCGCCGTGGTGGGAAAATTCGGCGAGTCCGTGTCGCCAGTGACATAAGCGTTGCCTCCGGCGTCTACTGCGATGCCGTAGGCAAAGTCCGTTCCCGACCCGCCTAGATAGGTGGAATACACCAACCCGCCCGAGGTGTTCAGTTTCATCACGAAGGTGCCTTCCGACCCCACTGGGCCCGGTTGAAATGCACCGGCGCTAGTTGGAAAATTCGTCGATTGCGCCTCCCCGTGGATGTAGGCGTTCCCCGCTGAATCCGCTGCGATTCCCACGCCTCCATCGTTGTAGTTTCCACCCATTAACGTCGAATAAGTCAGCACCGGATCGATCACCAGTTCCCGGCTCGAGTCATACTCACCCAACTGGAATCGAATCTCATGCGCGCGCCCCAGCACAAACCCGCTGGCGATCTCCTGACGCGCGCCCTTGACCTCCTGGTAGGCCACTGGCTTGTGGAACTCCACATCGCCATTCGTCATGCCTACCACCAGATCGCCCCGACTATTGATCGAGAGTCTCTGCGCACCTCGGACAATCATGCGAATCGAGCGTGGATCTGCGCCCGGAGACACGACAAAATCCTGCTCAAGGTTTCGCTGGTTCCCGTAATAGACCACGTCAATCCCGGGGTACACCTGGCGCATTCTGATTCTTCCAAACAAGGGAATGTTGGTTTGCCATTTGTTGGTGTCGTTCCCCAAGAAATAGCTGGCCGTCGCTTCTTGTTTTGCTAGCGCTTCTGTTTCGGGGTTCGGACTCGCGCCGATCATTCCAACTCGCAATACGTCTGGCGACGACTGCTCAACTTTGATCTGCGACCTCGTTCGATGAGCGATCGAACGCGCTGGCGGCACGGTGCTGGTTTTCTTCATGACCAGCACTGCTTGCGCATCTTTTGTGAGAAACAGCGTGTACCGATTGCCGCGCGCCAAAAACTTCACCGCGGCATCGGTCTGACCGCTATTTGCTTCGAAGCTCAGAGGTATCTGGCCGTAGCTGATGTTACTGGCGCTCGGGCGCTGCTGAGCGCTGCTCACTTGCTGATTGCGATGGCGTGTTCGCGTTGCTCCGAACAACAGTAATGCAAAACACATGCTCCCGACGACACCAATCCACACTCTTCGATTCATAAACTCCTCCCTCTCGCGCGCTCAGGCGCTTCATGTCAAAAATGTTGAGCTTGCTTGTGGGCAAGCATGCACACAGCTGCGCTTCAACCGATAGGCCGATGAGGGGATAGTTCGTTCTGAGGGGAATTCCGGACCTTTTAGAGGGGTAAACACCAGGGGCTAGGAGAGCACTGGCCCCAATTTGGACGGAGTCTATTTCCATTACAGCTGGCTGTCAAGGACGAAAGTCCGGGTTGAAACTTTAATACGAGTGGCTAGGCAGCCTCTCGAGGACAGCCGCGGGCAGAATGGATGGAGTTTTATTGATAACGGTCATCGTGAGCGAAAGAACAGAGCGGATGCAGATTGGTCGATTTCGCCATGCATTCCCGATAGGTAATCGATGCCATCAAGCGCGAGTCCTGGGCCGGTCCCCAGCGTACTCGTCTTAGGTCCGCAAACTGCGGAATAAAGCGAACGCAGGGGAGATGCTTTTTACGAGACTGGCCTCACTTTGCCACGTAACTTACTCGCCAGATAGAATTCGATCCGTCATCGCTCACCAGCAGCGATCCATCCGGCGCAACCGTCACAGCCACTGGACGTCCCCACACATCCCCGTTGTCCAAGACAAACCCCGTCAAAAAATCCTGATAGTCGCCGCTGGCCTTTCCGCTTTGATGCAGCGGAACCCGAATCACTTCATAGCCTGTGCGCGCCGACTTGTTCCAGGAACCATGCTGTCCCGCAAAGATATCGCCCTGATACTCCGCCGGAAACTGCTTGCCCTCGTAAAACGTGATGCCCAGCGACGCGTTGTGTGGTTGCAGCAGCACATCCGGCACAATTGCCTTATCCTTCAACTCCGGATGCTTTCCCTTGTGCCGCGGATCCTGATGCGCGCCCATGTACCACCAGGGCCAGCCATAAAATCCGCCCTCCTGCACGTGCGTGATGTAGTCCGGAACCAGGTTATCGCCCAGCGCATCGCGCTCATTCACCGAACACCACAACTCGCCCGTCTTCGGATGTACCGCCAACCCTCCGCCCGCATTCCGGATCCCATATGCGTACACGCGCTGTCGCGAGCCATCGGGATTGAAAGCGAGAATGTCAGCGCGATCCTTCTCCTCGGGCGTTGTGTCCGGATCGTCCACGTTCGATCGTGATCCGACCGCGACAAACATCGTCTTGCCGTCTGGTGAGAATTCCACCGACCGCGTCCAATGTCCGTCGGTCGGCAAATCCACGAGATGTTCGGAGTGCCCGCGCGCGGCCATGTCTCCGTTCTTATAGGGATACCGCACCACCTCGTTCTCGCACCCGATGTAGACCCACTGCGGATCCGGCCCCGGCGGATAAAACGCGATGCCATACGGCCGCTTCATTTCGCCGGCAAAAATCTGCATCTGCTGCGGCTTGCCGTCGCTTCCCATGCCGCGGAACACCCGAATCCGTCCCGCGTCACTCTCCGCGAGAAAAATATCGCCGTTGGGCGCCGTGCGCAGCATGCGCGGGTTCTCGAGGCCCGCGGCGTACAGGCCGACTTGGAATCCCGCGGGTGCCTTCGGCCATACGTCTCTCGGTCTGGCGACCAGATCGGGCCCGTTGTCGTGGGACCTCGTTGCGAACGGGTGGGGCAGGTCTGCCACCGTGATCTTGCGATTATTCCCCGGAGACTCGTAACGGAAATCCGTGAAGGGCGCGTTCGGTGATGAGAGAGGCAGAGCCGCAGACGGAACCGGGCTGGCAGAGGCCTTCGCCGGAACGCCCTTCTGCAAGTAGTCGCTCTTCACATACGTCACTATCTTCCAGCGCTGGTGGGCGGGCAGCTTCGCCCATGACGGCATCTCCCGCTTCGGCGATCCCTTGGTGACAAACCAGAAGACCTCCCCGGACGTCGCCTTCCGGATCTCGTTCGCCCTGAGCGCCGGGATGTTGCCTGAGCCCTGTCCGGTTTCCCCATGGCAGCGCGCGCAGCGCAGGTGATACAGGGGCCTGCCCGCGAGCGCCCCGTCCCTGCTCCCTTCATAAGGATTCTTGAGTTCTTTCGCCGACTCGGGAGCGTTCTGAAAATTTTGTCCCTGGCCTTGTGGGATCGACACCATCCACATCGCTGCACTCACCGCGATCGCACACAGCCATCCTCTTGGCATCTCTCTCCTCATAACGAAAATTCACTACCCAACCAGCTTTCGCTTCGTTACCGGCGTCGAGACCGCCGGAACGATGCAGAGCGAACGAAAACGTCTCCTCTTTGGACAAAGCAAAGCCCCGAGGGGATGCATGACAAAAAATAAGCTGGATCACACGGAAGGGCGCGAGTTCACTCCTTGTACCCAGGAAACAAAGCAACTCAAGGAGAAGCGCCCAAGCCGCAAAGCGGCGGAACAGGAAAGCCCAGCACGGAAGTGCTGGGTCGATTGCCTCAAAACTCGATCCCGGCAGTCCCGGCAGGGACGGGCTCGAATGCACTCGCAAGCCGATGAGCGGCAGTGCTTTCACTCCGCAATCGCGTCAGACAGCACGACGAGAATGAACCGGGGAGTGCTGTCACTCTCCGAGCCTTCGCCCACTACCGATTCACTCTCGCTTCCTGCGACTCTTGGCAAACGCAATCCCTCGCTTCAACTCCGAAGCAAGATCAGTCTCCGCGGTCACGATGTGCACGGGCTTGTCCGATACCCGGCCCAGCCATCCATTCAACTTCTCGGGTGTGCTGGTTACGATCCGGCCTTCCCTCGACACTGGCATTCCTTCGGCTTCCCACCGTTGAGCGACCGACACCGGTTCGCCCAGGAAACTGGCGATCTCTTGCCAGCCTCTCAGAACTTCAGGCGGACTTCCTGGCGTTTCCTTGATCATTCTTTGTGCCCCAATCCCCACGCGCGCTCTGTGCCATCGTCAACTCGAGAAAATCCGAAACATTCATGAGCCCCAGCATGAATCGCACAAACCCCGGCATCGCGCGACGCTTCTCGTCGCGAAAAAGATACGGATCAGACAGCCGCACGGTGTGCCCTTCAGTCTCCAACTCGCAGCCCTTCTCCGCAATGACGTTCCGCACCCACTGCGAATCCCGCCCATAGGTGAGCGCGATCAGAAAGCGGTTGCCTCGTCGAAACACCAGGACGGGAGTCCGAAAGACCCGGTGCGAAGTGCGGCCGGTATGCACCACGACTCCCATCCCGGGCATACGCAGTGCGAGCGGGCCAAGAATCCGGTTCGTCACATGCAAGTTGAAACGCGCAAGCCATCGAGGCGCCGGCATAAGACCATTCCTTACTGATCGGATGCAAAATCCGCTCCACCGGACGAATGATCTTCGGAGAGCGTAGCTGGGGGGCACGGTTACAGGCATGCCGACCCGAGCCGTGTAGCAGCGGCATGGGATAGCCCAGGGCGGAAGCCCTGGGTAACATCGCTAAGAAGGCCAAGCCCCGTAGGGGCGGCATCTTTGCGACGCGGGCGCAAGCCTGCGAGTCTCTCACCATAATTCCTCACCCCACCCGCTGCCAGCGAAGTGTTCTCGTGACGGGCACTCCGTCGCTCGCGGTGGTTGCAAGCTCAATGACCAACTCGTCGCAGCTAATCTGAAAACGGCGTGTAACCACCTTCCCAACGTCCCCCGGCGACAACGCACCGACCAGTTCCTGCGTCACCGTGCCATCCGATCTCAACACATATCGCCCAAAGTACGCATCATAGCCATGGACGGCGCCGCTGTTATTGGTGCCGCCGACCAGCGTCCGCTCAGGGGCGCTGCCGTCTGCAAGCCCGCGGTTGCGCCCCATAAACTGCACCGCGAAATGACCGGCTGCGTCATACATGAGATACGCAACCGGATCAGCTCCCAGGATCGGGTCAATGCGTCGCTGTCCATCCGACGTAACATCTCCGCGTGACAAAAGCTCCCACGTGCCAACCAGCGACCTCTCGAAACCCATTGCTACCATGAACACGCTCCCTTGATCCGCCCGGGCAGGGCAATCCCTTCCCCGCGACAACTCTCTCTCGGCGCCTCGGACGCGTCCATCCGTTCAGCCTCTATCTATCCCCAAAGTTTTGTCCACGCCTAAAGTATTGGAGCCGAGAGGTGTTGACGGCTAAGATGACGCGGGCTGCAAGCATGTAAAGTTTTTCCATCGAGGGTATTCGGACTAAGACTGCGTTTATACTCACCCCATGCGCATGATCTGTGTGGTGCTGTTTCTAGTAGCGTCGTTATTGGCCGAGTCCGTCGCGGGCCTGAAATGGACGGCGCCAACCGGATGGAAAACCGAAGCCCCGAAGCCCATGCGCGCCGCGACCTATACCGTTCCGCCCGCGGCCGGAGATCCGGCGCCCGCCGAGTGCGTGGTGTATTTCTTTGGAACCGGGCAGGGCGGCAGCGTGCAGGCCAATCTCGACCGCTGGAAAGGACAAGTGCTCGGTCCCGACGGCAAGCCCGCAGAGGCGAAGATTGCCAAGCGCACCATTCACGGCCTGCCGGTCACGACCATCGATACCGCGGGCGACTACGGCGGAATGGGCGGCCCCATGGCACAGTCGAAATCGGTGCAGAGCAACTACCGCCTGCTGGGCGCAATCATCGAAGGCCCCGACGGAAACATCTTCATCAAGTTCACGGGCCCGGCCAAAACCATCGCAGCCAGCCAGGCCGACTTCGAGCAATTCCTCAACTCATTCGACAGAGAGAAGTAATTACTTTATTCGTTCGAATTAGTCTAAGCGGACCACGGCACTCATGTTTCGCCATGCGCGAAATGACTGACGGGTGCCTCATTCAATCGCGCTTTCTGGGCGGGTGGCCCAGACCATCGGGGGGGCCCCATTCAATCGCGTTCTGTGCGATTGAGTGGGGTCGCGATGCGGCCTGCGATTCCCCATCTCCCACCGGGTGTAGCATTTCCCCTCAATGCGCAATACCCCCTTCGCATTAACTTACTCCTCCCCCATACCTAACATTCCAGCCACTGATCGAAAGAACGTTCCGCGATTCCGCAGGAGGTCTCTATGTGGCGAGAAAGGCTGCTACAGGTGGGACGATGACCAGCCCGTAGCTTGCACTAGAAACTCCACGGCCTTGCTCGACATTCACAGGTAGAACAAACTCAATCGCGGCAGTTCGTATTTTTCCAGCAGTCGCTTGTGGATGTACTGCTTCAGCAGCTGATCGATCTGCGCCCCCGGCATCTTGCTTCGGTAAGGTGCGAGTTCCCGGTCAGCCTGCGTCCGAGCATTCACCAATTCAGCATCCGGGGTGGCCGCCAACAGCGCGGCCAGAAGTTTTTCTTCAAGCACCGTCAGCATTCGTTCGATATCCTCGAGCCGGCCCGATTTTTTCGCGCCGACCTCGTCCGCGAGCTCGCGCAGCGTTCCGGCTGACTCCCGTGCCAGTGCTTCCGGAGACGTGCTTCCGCCCGACGGCAACTTCGCCTGCTCCAGCCGATCCGCATTCTTCTTCAGAAAAGCCGCGATCTCGCCCGACTCAAATCCGCGCGCCTCGCTTTCCTGCGCAGCGTCTGTCTCCTCACCCGAAGTTCCGACCGCCGCTTCCTTCATGTGTTCCGCGGCTGCCAACACTTCCTGCGCGCAATAGGCGAGGCTGTTCACCTTGCGCGATTTCGAAGGTCGCTGTTCGTATCGGTCGAATGCCCCATCGATCCCGCGTAGCGCCGCTTCCAGCGGAATGCCGGCATCCTTCCAGGTTTCGATCAGGGCCCAGTCCAGCGTCGAGAGCAGAAGAATTCCCCCGCGTCTTTTCTGGAAATGTTCTTCGATTTCCGTGAAGTAATTGAAGTAGTTTTCCACGCGCTAGTGAGAGGACGAGCGGACTTTGGCGCTGGCGGGTGGCTTTGCCGAATCGCTCGCGGGCTTAGCCACCTTCGCCCGGTGGTCGAACGTGCTCGTCACATTGCGCTCCCAGATGATGCGCAGCCCCTCGAGCGTCAAATGATCGTCCACCGTCTTGATGTATTTCGACGCCGTCCCGATCATCGACGCCAGCCCGCCGGTCGCGATCACCTTCGTGTTGCTCCCCATCTCCTGGAGAAGTTCCGCGAGGATGCCATCCACCAATCCGAGATATCCATAATAAAGCCCCGACTGCAGGCTGCCCACGGTCGTGCTCCCGATCACGCGCCCCGGTTTGCGAATGTCGACGCGCGGCAAGCGCGCCGTGCGTTGGAACAGCGCGTCGGCTGAGATTCCGATCCCCGGACAAATCACGCCGCCGATGTACTCGCCCTTGGCCGAAACGCAATCGAAGGTCGTCGCCGTTCCGAAGTCGACGACCACGCACGGCCCGCCGTACTTCTCAAAGGCCGCGACCCCATTCACAATCCGGTCCGCGCCGACTTCCGCGGGGTTTTCGTACTGGATCGGCATACCCGTCTTCACGCCCGGCTCCACGAACAACGGCTTCAGCTTGAAATAGCGCTCGCAAACCTGGCGCAAGGTCGTGTCCAGCGGAGGCACCACCGACGAGATGATGATGCCGTGAATGCCCGATGCGTCAAGATCGTCCATCGCAAACAGGCTGCGAAATAACACGCCATATTCATCGACTGTATGGTTCCAGATGGTCGAGACGCGCCACTGCGCGACCAGACGCTCGTAGCGCGGTGGAGTAGAGGCGTCGTCACCCACGTGCACTTTCGTGACGCGAGCAAACACTCCCAGCACGGTATTCGTGTTGCCAACGTCAATGACTAGCAGCATAGAAATCAGAAGTTACAGCGCGCGCACCGTTCCGCTTAAAACTGTGCGGATTCCTTGTGGGGTACGAACCTGCAGGAAGCCGCGCGCATCCAGTCCCTCAGTCCTGCCTTCGAAGCCGCCGTTCTCCTCAATGCGCACTCTGCGCCCGCGAACGTACGAAGACAGTTGGCTGAAGCGGCGCAAAATTGAATCGTGCGCGCCGGGTTTTTCCAGTAGATCGCGATACTCGCGCTCGAGCGATTTTAGCAAAGCTGCCGCTAGCTCCACGCGCGACCACTCGGAACCGGAAGTCAACAGCAACGACGTTGCCGTTTCGCGAACGTCGTCCGGGAATTTCCGCTGGTTGACATTGATTCCGATCCCAACCACGACGTGCCGCACCCGCGTCGCTTCCGCATTCATCTCCGTCAGAATCCCGCAAAACTTTCGATCCCCGAGCAACGCATCATTCGGCCACTTCAGATCCGGATTCAATCGCGCGTCGATTACCTGAATCGCGGAGTGGACAGCAAGTCCCGCCGCCAGCGAAATCACCAGTGCCTCCGACGGAGGCAAGTTGGGTCGCAGCACAACCGAACAGTAAATGCCCGCCGACCGCGCCGAGTGCCACTGATTGCGGCCGCGTCCCTTGCCCGCGGTCTGCTCTTCCGCCAGAAAAACGCTGCCTTCATGGGCGCCCGCCGCTGCGGCTTCCATCGCTGCCTCGTTCGTGGACCCGATCTTGTAATAGTGATGAATCTGCGAGAACAGCGTTCCCTTTACCAGCGGCGCAACCACGTCGGGAAGCAACAGGTCGGGGACCGAGCGTAGCCGGTAGCCCGTGGCGGGATGTCCCTCAACCTCGACTCCCAGCGCACGCAGTTGCTGAATCAATCGCCAGACCTCGGAACGGCTGGTCCCAATTTCCTCCCCGATCTTCGTTCCGCTGACCATGACCATCGCATGATCCATGAGCACGCGCACAACTCGCCCGAGACGCACATCGGTTTTCTGGGAAGCCGAACCGGAGCGACTGGCCGGGCGAGAGCGGATTGGAGCTACCTTGGCGATGCGGCGATTATAGCGATTCAGGCTGAAGAAGTCGGTGCTTACTTGCCGTTAATCAGCGCAGTGCCACGGAAGTGGCGAAGAAAATGTCGGCCAAGCGTCAGAAGTGTCTGCCCTTGGGCTAGAGCCCACCACTTTTAGCCCAGAGCCTCCTTCTCAAGCCTGCACAACACGCAAGCTCATATCCACCGATGTCGCCGAGTACGTCAGGGCGCCCACCGAGATGAAGTCGACACCGGTTTCCGCATATGCGCGCACATTATCAAGCTTAATGCCGCCCGCACATTCCACCGGAATCCTTTTCTCCCGTTTCGAGCAGACCTCTACCGCTTTGCGGACATCCTCGACCGACATGCCATCGAGCAGCAGAGCCTCCGCGCCGTTCGCGAGAGCCTGCTCCATTTCCGCCAGCGTGCGGACCTCGATCTCGATCGGTTGCGACCCGCGGCGATTGTGATGAGCCCGCTCGAGCGCCGGCACGATGCCGCCCGCCAGTGCGATGTGATTATTCTTGATCAGCACGCCATCGGATAAATCCAGCCGGTGATTCTGCCCGCCCCCGCAGCGCACGCCGTACTTGTCGATGAGGCGCAACCCGGGAACAGTCTTGCGCGTATCGAGAATGCGAGCCTTGGTGCCACTCACCGCTTCCACGAATTGCCGCGTCAGAGTCGCCACGCCGCTCATGCGCTGCAGGAAATTAAGGATTACCCGCTCGCAGGAAAGAATGACCCGCGCGTTGTGTCGGATGACAGCGATCGATTGTCCCTGGTGCAGGCGCACGCCGTCGAAAATCTCCGGATGGCTGGTGACTTCGTAATGCGAAATCACGGCGCCGTCGAGCGCAGCAAACACATCGAAGATGGCCGGAATCACGCCCACGCCGGCCAGCACGCAATCCTGCTTGGCGATGACCGTGCCCGTCCCACGTTGGCCCGGCTCGACGCAGGCGTAGCTGGTCGCGTCGCGCGTGGCGCGGTCCTCGAGCAAAGCGTTTTCGAGAATGGCCGTAATGCGGCGGCTGTTCCAGTCCAAGGTCAGCTCTTAGCTTTCATTTCGAAATCGAGTTTGTCTTACTTTTGACCATTCCGGGGTTCGCGAATCTGCCGTCGAGCTTGCTAGACTGTTCAGATCCGGACGGTTTAGGCGCTACTGCACCCATGTTCTCGCATCTTGCTCTTCGTCTTGTCGCGAAGGGCTTCGTTCTCCTGACGCTGGTTTCGCAGACCTTCCACTACGCTCGGGGGAGCTTTGGCAAGGAAACCCTCGTTACTCAACTGACGGTCTGCATTGCCGATGTCCTTCTCGAGCTTGTCCAACTCTTTCTTCAGTCGTTCGCACTCAGCTGCCAAATCGATCCGACGTTCGTAGATTAGATGAACGTCGAATCTCGCAGTGTGGCGTGCTCCATGCGTGTACGTTAACGGACTGTTGGCAAAAATGATCGTCTCAACATTTGCCGATCGCACAACTGCTCCTTGGTTCTCTCCGATCAGCGCGAGGATCTCTGGTTCGTGCGCGTACACCTGGATCGACGCTTTCACCTTGGGCTCTACTTTCATCTCGGCCCGCAAATTGCGCACACTGACGATCAGATCCTGCAGCACCGCCATGTGCGTCTCAGAGCCCAGGTCAATCTGCTTGTTGTCGGCCTGCGGGAACGCGGCCAGCGCGATCGATCTCAGCGGCGGCTTGCCGTCGTACATCGCGTGCCAGATTTCTTCCGTGATAAACGGCATCACGGGATGCAGCAGCCGCAGCGACGCTTCGAAGACCGCCACGAGATTGCCGCAGGCGATCTGCGCCGCATTCTTGTCCGCGCCTTCCTCGAACATCAGCCGCGGCTTGATCAGCTCGATGTACCAGTCGCAGAACTCGCCCCAGAAGAAGTCGTAGATGCGATTGGCTGCCTCGTGGAAGCGGTACTCCTCGAGCGCTTCGTTGACGTAGGCCGCAACGCCGTTGAAACGCGAGAGGATCCAGCGGTCCTCGAGGGTTTCTGCTTTGAACCCTGCGACGCCCTGTCCCCCGGCATCGGCGGACAGGAGTGTCCGCCCTACACCCACGCGGTCCACGTTCATGAACATGAAGCGGGCGGCGTTCCAGATCTTGTTGGCGAAGTTGCGGTAGCCTTCGGTGCGGCTCGGATTGAACGCAATATCGGTTCCCGGCGCCGCCATCGCCGCCAGCGTGAAGCGCGTCGCATCCGTGCCGTATTTCTCGATCACCTCGATCGGATCGAGCACGTTGCCCTTGGTCTTTGACATTTTCTGCCGCTCGGCATCGCGCACTAGCGCATGAATGTACACTTCGCGGAACGGAACGCTGTTGCGCAAAGCCTCCTCGTGGCTTGCAGCCTTTTCTCCAGGACGCATGGGCTTCTCGGGCGGCATCATAAACCAGCAGCCCATCATGATCATCCGCGCGACCCAGAAGAACAGGATGTCGAATCCCGTGATCAGCAACGACGTCGGATAAAACACGTCAAGATCCCGCGTCGCTTCCGGCCAGCCCAGCGTCGTGAAGGGCAGCAGCGCCGACGAGAACCAGGTATCGAGCACATCGGTATCCTGTTCGAGCTTCGCCCCGGCGCACTTTGTGCACTTGGTCGGCGTCTTACGCGCGACAATCATTTCGCCGCAATCGCCGCAACGCCACGCCGGAATTCGATGTCCCCACCACAGCTGGCGCGAAATGCACCAGTCGTGGATGTTGTACATCCAGTTCAGATAGATGGTTTTGTAGTTGTCGGGCGTGAAGCGGATGTAGCCCTTCTCCACCACTTCGATCGCGCGCTTGGCGAGCGGCTCGACCTTCACGAACCACTGTTCCGACAACCGCGGCTCAACCACCGAGCCCGAGCGATCGCACTTGCCGAGCGAAATCGTATAGTCCTTGATACCGACCAGAAATCTCTGCGCCTCGAGATCTGCGACCACGCGCTTGCGCGCTTCGAACCGGTCGAGCCCCACGTAGGGACCGGCGTTCTGATTCATGTGCGCGCGCTCGTCCATCACGTCAATCTGCGGAAGGTTGTGGCGCAGCCCGGCCTGGAAGTCGTTCGGATCATGCGCCGGCGTCACCTTCACAGCACCGGTGCCAAACTCGGGATTCGCCAGTTCGTCGAGGATGATCGGAATCTCCCGATTCATCAGCGGCAGCATCGCCTTCTTGCCGTGCAGGTGGGTGTAGCGTTCATCCTTGGCATTCACCGCGATGGCGGTGTCGCCCAGCATGGTCTCCGGGCGCGTAGTGGCCACGGTGATGAACTCCTTCGAGCCGACCACCGGGTAGCGAATCTCGTAGAGCTTGCCCGCCACCTCCTCATGCTTGACCTCGAGGTCCGAGATCGCCGTGCCGCAGTCCGGACACCAGTTCACGATGTACTTGCCGCGATAAATCAGCCCCTGCTCATACAGCCGGACGAAGACTTCGCGCACGGCGCGCGAAAGATTCTCGTCCATGGTGAAGTATTCGCGCTGCCAGTCCACAGACGCGCCTAGCCGCTTCATCTGATCGAGAATGGCGCCACCATACTCCCGGCGCCATTCCCAGACGCGCTGAATGAATTGCTCGCGGCCCAAATCGCGGCGAGACTTGCCTTCGCTGCGCAGTTGCCGCTCCACCAGCATCTGCGTGGCAATGCCGGCGTGATCAGTGCCCGGGAGCCAAAGCGTGAGATCGCCGCGCATGCGATGCCACCGGAGGACGACGTCCATCTCGGTCTGCTCGAACATGTGCCCCATGTGCAACCGCCCGGTCACATTAGGCGGCGGCAGCAGCAGGCTGAAAATGTTGCGCGCATGCCCCTCTGGCGGAGTGGAGGCATGGAACAGCTTCTCGTTCTTCCAGTACTCGGCCCAGCGCGACTCAATCGCGCCCGGCTCGTATGCTTTGGGCAATTCGTGGGGCATATGGTCCGTATGTCACAGAATCCAGTGGCCCGGAAAACGGTCAAGCCGCTGGGATGAAAGGTGATCCTTGATAGTACAAGGCGGTGGAAAATGGGGTCAAACGGAGGCAGGGGGTTAGAACACGACGGGAGCAAAGATGAACCCCCAACAGATTGTGTTTACTGGATGGTTAGCCACAAGAGTAATATTTACGAGCGTCGATGTCCTTGCGACGGGCCGTTGACTGGTGAGAACGTGACGGAGTTGTACTTAACCACGGTGGTTAACTCGCCGCTAGGAGCTAGAGACTAGCAGCTTTCTTTTTCTCCAGCACCGCCGTCCGGGTCTGGCCCAGAGCGCGATTGAGGGATTCCCTG
>Ga0307469_10000160_pt1 | contig 26124 bp, 23 predicted proteins | sample atmos_gasesAM2C__FD_203084 | JGI IMG/M metagenome (GOLD analysis project Ga0307469, IMG submission 203084) | Hardwood forest soil microbial communities from Morgan-Monroe State Forest, Indiana, United States - atmos_gasesAM2C_515 | ecosystem: Environmental > Terrestrial > Soil > Temperate... | reverse complement strand
CCGACGGTTGATTGATGCAGAAGAGCGGGAACGTGCCCGGATCGCGAGAGACCTTCACGACGATATCGGTCAACGTATGGCATTGCTAGAGGTCAAGCTCGAACAACTTACGACCAACGTTCCCAGCCCGACTGTTGAGGTCCTCGGCACTGTGGACGAATTACGAAACGTCTAGCCTTCGCAGCGCGAGCGTCAGTTCTCCAATATCGCGGTTCCACCATCTCTTCCGGAGCAAGTGTTCGTGCATTTACGGCGTAAGAGTTTGTTTGAAAAATGTTAAGCAACAAAAAGGGCACGAATCCCATATGGTGTGGGAATTTTTCTGGTGCTCGGCAAAATAAAACTGCAATCCCAGACACAGCCGTAAACGAACATTTGATTTAGCGGGCCCATGGGTGTAGCCGAATTTATCCCGGAGAATACGACCGAGGGCTCATTCCGAGGGCTTTCACCTACCTTCCTTAGACTGTCAGTATTGACAGTACACGGGAACCCTTTCACTAGGTAGTCTTTGCCTGTGCGTTCGCAGCCCACATCATTTTTCTCTTAGGAAACTTCACTGCCTTTCGCACTCAAATTCCCGATTCATTATCTGGGGAGGCGGTTATGGCATGCAAGTCATGCGGATCAGACAGTCAAAGCGAGTTTGGTGCGGAGATTAACATCCATATTCCCAGACTGAAGGCGCTGGACATGCCAGCTGTCTTAGTGTTTCCAAAGCTAGTTGTCTGCCTGCATTGTGGCTTCACGGAATTCACCCTTCTTGAAAGCGAATTGCGAGTCCTTGCACAAGCGGTGTGACACTTGGGACCTGAAAGTGTCCAGCATTCCGTTAGAGGTTGAGCGATGGTTGTCAGGCCCGATTCGCATAGAATCGGGCTGCGAATCTTCTTTGAAAGGAAAGAACCGCTGTGGAAAGAGCTATCCCAGCCACCTCGCAGAAGAGCATCGCCACGATCCACAAGAACCACACCCCAGCGCTGGCCCGTTTTCTGACCCGGACAGAGTCTTCCGAGACTTCGATGATCGGCATTTCGTGTCCAAAGAGTCCAATAATAATGCGCAGAACCGGAGTTCTGTCTCAAACAGCGCGGAGGAAGAGTTTTTGAGGCGAGCATAAAAGGATTTTCCCGCGGGACTTCCGAATCGCACCGGTATGCTGCCATCCGCTGATTAGACGGCTCGTCGTGTACGGAGTGATGTTTGCAGCGTTGGCTAACTCCTCGTTGGTCACATCCAGCTCGATGCCCCCAGTGACTTTTTTCCCGATGCTGGGTACGTATCCCAAGAGCAGATGGGCGACCCTCTCCCGTGCAGTCTGGGAAATCAGAGCAGCATGGGCGGCAGCGTACCAAGAGAGATAATTCATACTAGTTAGGAAGACGTTCTTCAGGAGTTGAGGGAACTGTTGTGCCAGGGCGCGAATGGTCCGGCCATCCCAAACAAGCACAACACTCTCCCGCACCGCTTCCGTGCTGACGAGGTATGTAGACGGTGGGGATGTCAGCGCAGCCGCACCAAAGATATGGCCTGGAGTGATCCACGCGAGGATAAGCTTTTTCCCATCGGCGGTTTCAAAGAAGTAACGGGCCCGACCCTTCCACAACAAAAAGAATCGGTCGGCAGCCTGATCTTGGCGCGTAATCAAAGAGTTGGCGGAAAATCGTCGCGGTCGCGCGGCAGTTATGATTGAATCGATTTCCCGCCGATCAAAACCCCGAAGCAGTTCGTCGCTAGGCGGAATGTTCAAAGCGCGAAATTCTGTAGCAATCATACTATCCTGTCCGAGTCGTCCGAAAGCCAAACTTGCAGCGATTCTCGTTGGTACAACACTCCCCTGTCAGGTTATCTACTTCGGATACAGGCAATCCTCTCCGCATCGAATTCGACCGCCTCCACGTCTGGTCCCTCCGCTTCGAAGGCACGGTCCTCACTTACCGGCCTCGCCGCTCTTTTCCTCACCATTCGCTCCAAAGCCGCGATGCCGCCTCACGCAGTCTTCGGGTTTTGGTTCTGTAGCGCTGGCTCGGCGCATTTTGCCCCGACACAGACGGCGCCGACTACAAATCTGATTGCAAATGATCGGGAATTACGATCGCTTGAAGTCAAACACCACAATCGTGAGGTCATCCTGCTGACTCTGCTCGCCGGATTGCCCTGTCCATCCCGCGACCTCTGAGAGAAGAGCATCGGCGAATTTGCCACCATTTAGTGCCTCATTGCTTTCCAGGAATCGCATGAACCGCTCGTCTCCATACATTTTCTGTGCAGGATTCGCCGCCTCAACAATCCCGTCCGTAAACAGCACTTGGCGATCGCCCGGCTCGAGCGGAATTTCGAGAGCCGTATAATCGGAATCCTCCAAGATCCCCAGCACCATCCCATTTTCCAAAATCTGCTTGGCCTTGCCCGTGCTGCCGCGGTATTGCATCAGAGGCGGATGACCCGCGCCCGCATACCGCATCAAATTTTTCTCCAGGTCCACGTACACATACGCAGCCGTCACGAAGTTCGTCGAAAACTTCCCGCTGACCGCTTTGTTCAACCCAGCCAGCACTTCCGCTGGCTGCGACGCATGTGCCACTTGTCCCGCAAGCGCCACCTGCAGCATCGAAGCGATGAGGGCGGAAGACAATCCGTGCCCTGAAACATCCGCGATCAGGATGCCGAGATGCTTGTCGTCGATACGAATGAAATCGTAGAAATCCCCTCCCACCGACGCCATTGGCAGGAATCGCGCCGCGATATCGAGCCCCGGCAGCTTCGGCAGCTCGTGCGGAAGAATCGAGAGTTGAATCTGGTGAGCCATCTCGAGTTCCGCGTTCAGCGCGTCAAGTTGCTTGGCAAGCTGCGCCCGCGCTTCGCGAAGCAAAATGTGGCTGCGCACGCGTGCCTTTACGATTGCAGGAGAAAAAGGCTTGTGCACATAGTCCACGCCGCCCACGCTGAATCCACGGGTTTCATCCTCCACGCTCGTCTGGCCGGTCAGGAAAATCACCGGAATCTCTCGTGTCGCGGGATCGGCTTTCAGCCGTGTGCACACTTCGTAGCCGTCCATCTCCGGCATCACCACGTCGAGCAGGATCAGGTCCGGCTTCTCTTCCGCAGCGGCCAGAGCGAGCGCCTTCGGCCCGTTCGTCGCCACCTTGGTCTTGTAGGTATCGGTGAGCGCTCCGGAAACTACGCCCAGGTTCGTCGGCGTGTCGTCCACGATCAAAATCAACTTCTGTGCGGAGGGCGCAGGTTGGGGCGTAGCGGACATAATTTCACACCAAATTCAGAGAAAGACGCTGGGCGATGCTGGAAAGCGTCTCCAGCGCGTCGGCGTAAGCGAAATTGCCGACGTACCCGGCGAGCGCTTCAAATTCGGCGGCGCTCAGCACCTTCGACAACTCCGGCCGCGCGCCGAGAATAAAATCCGATGCGGCACCGTCGTCGGCCTCGAGAAGTTTCTTCAGTTGCGCCAGTGGCTGCGCCACCGTGGAAGGATCGGCCGTGCCGGCTCGCGAAGGTGTGGGAGCGTTCGCCGGAAGTGCAGCGCGAATCGCGCCGATCACCGAATCCAGAGTTCGCGATAACTCTTCGAGCGTCGGGGAAATCGATAGCTTCGAGTCGATGGCTGCTTCCGCCCGAGCGGCGGCTTCGGCCAACGTCGTCGCACCCAGGTTCGCCGCCGCGCCTTTCAATGAGTGAGCGACCCGCTCCGCAGTTGGCGAATCATCGGCGGCCAGCGCAGCTCGAATCTCGGCGACCGCGCCGGCTTGTGAATCGGCGAAGCGCGAAAGCAGTGACTCATATCGCTTGCGATTTCCTCCCGTCCGCTTTAGCGCTGTGGACGTATCGATGCCGGGAATGTCCAGCGGTTCCGACGCCGCGACACCGGCGGAAGAGGAGACGGCGACCGATGCCGCGCGCGGAGGAATCCAACGCAGCAGCGCAGTGAAAAGCTTTTCTGGATCGATGGGTTTCCCGATGTGGTCGTTCATGCCAGCCGCGAGGCACGCCTCCCGGTCGCGGTCCATGGCGTTCGCAGTCATGGCAATAATCGGCAACGATTTGTATTTCGGGTTCGAGCGCACGGATTTTGTTGCGGTGATTCCGTCCATCACTGGCATCTGCATGTCCATGAACACCAAGTCGTAGTCCTTGCTTGTGATCATTTGCATGGCCTGCGCTCCGTTCTCCGCCTGATCAATCACGAGATGGGCATCCTCGAGCACGCCCAACGCCACTTCTCGGTTCAATTCGTTGTCCTCCACCAGCAGCACGCGCGCCCCGCGGATCAGCGACAATTCCGTCTCCACAGGTGCTTTCGATTTTGTTTCCGCATCGGCGAGATGCTGCTCGCTCAACACCTGCACCACCGAATCAAACAGCATCGACGACGTGACCGGTTTAATCAGCACATTCTCAAATGCGTTCTGCTCCGCTTGCCGCAATACTTCTTCCCTCCCATACGCCGTGACCATCACCAGGTGCGGATGGCGCTCCGGATGCGGCAACGCGCGGATCCGTTTGCCCGTCTCGATCCCGTCCAGCCCTGGCATCTGCCAGTCGATGAACGCAATATCGTAGGGCTCGTCCCGTTCGATCCCCTGACGCACCAGTTCGACGCCCTCCTGCCCCGAGGGCGCCTCGTGCACCACAAACGTCATGCTCAGCAGCATGCTCGAGAGAACTTCCCGCGCCTGCGAGTTGTCGTCAATGATCAGCACCTTCCGCCCGCGCAGCTCCGGATGGCTGCGCCGCTTGGCGGCGCCGTCGTCGCCTTTGCCCAAAAGCGCCGTGAACCAGAAAGTGCTCCCTTTCCCTACCACGCTTGTAACCCCGACGTCTCCTCCCATTAATTGCGCGAGCTTTTTGGAGATCGCCAGACCGAGTCCTGTCCCGCCGTGCTGCCGCGTCGTCGAAGCGTCCGCCTGCTCGAATGCTTGGAACAGTCGCCCCAACTGCTCTTCGGTCAGTCCGATGCCCGTGTCGGAAACAGAAAAGCGCACAAGCTGACCGTTCTCGTCTTCTTCCTCCATACGTGCCTTCACGACGATTTCCCCTCGCTCAGTGAATTTCACCGCGTTGTTGCAGAAATTGATCAGGATCTGCCCCAACCGCAGAGGATCGCCGACGGGATGCGTCGAGACCGCGGGATCGATGTCGAAGATTAGTTCCAGGCCCTTGCTCGCCGCTTTCTCGGAGATCAACGTGCTCACGTTTTCGAGAACCTTCTCCATCTCGAAATCAATTTTCTCGATCGTCAGCTTCCCGGCTTCGACCTTCGAAAAGTCCAGGATGTCGTTGATCACGCCCAACAGGTGCTGGCCTGCTTGCTGAATCTTGCGCACGTAGCTCTTCTGCCGGGGATCCAAGTCCGTCTTCAGAGCCAGGTGCGACATCCCGATGATGGCGTTCATCGGCGTCCGAATTTCGTGGCTCATGTTCGCCAGAAATTCCGACTTCACCTTCGTGGCCGCCTCCGCCACCTCCTTCGCGTGCCGCAGTTCCACTTGCGACGCTTCAAGGGCACGGTTGCTCGCTTCAAGTTCTTCCTTGCGCGCCAGGATCACGCGCTCGGAAGCTGCCAGAGAATCCGCCTGCGCGCGCGTTTGTTCCAGCAGTCGCTTGGTTTCGAGATTGCGCGAAAGCAGTTGCGCGTTCATTGCCACCGAGGGCACCAGTGCGTCCAGCAACGCCTGCTGCCGCTCGCTCAGCGACGAGACCGTCGCCAACTCCATCACGCCAATCAAAATTCCGTGATTCAAAATCGGAACATAAAGCAATTTCCCCGGAACCATCGTTCCCATCCCCGTCAAGACGCGCAGGACTTCCCCTTTCGCGGTCGAAATATCCAGTGTCCGCCGCTCGCGCGCCGCCTGTCCTACCAGTCCCTCGCCCCATGCAATCGAAGCGGAATCGGCTGGGCCGACCATCGCGAACGTCCCGACCCTGTTCAACCGCGATTGGGAATCGTCGGTCAGATAAAACGCTCCATAGAGGAGGGGGATGCATTCAGAAAATCGCGAGAAAAATACCGAAGCGAACTTGTCGAAATCCTCGGCGGCTTGCAGCCGTACGGCTGTAGCTGCGACCTCCGCCTTCACCCAGGCCTGCGTCTCTCGTTCCTTCGCCCCGCCTTGCAACGTGCGCAGCGACCGGCTGATCTCACCGATTTCATTTGGCCGTTCGAGATACGGAATTGGACGATCCAGTTCGCCCGCAGCGATCGCATGAATCGAGTCCCGCACATCCAGCAGCTCCTGGATCAAGCCTCTTTGAAGCTGGTAAGACGCCAGCACGAATGTCACCAGGATACCCATGCCGATCACGAACCACGTGATATAGACCGCGCGATGAGTTCTAAACGTGAGTTCCGCTGAGCGCTGGACCACCGCCTTCTGCATATCGGCGGAAATCGCCATAGCCTCCTGCTGCGCCTGCTCCAATTCTGCGGCGACACCCGCGCCCATCAACTCGGCGGCCTTTTCATTCTTGTTCTCGAGCGCGGCTTCGCGCACCGGGATCGCATCCAGCACGACTTTCTCGAAATTCGCAGACGCGGTTCCGATCTGCTTCTCGAAGCTGGGATTGAACCGCGCTGCATCGGCCATGCGCGCTTTGTATTCAGCGTGCGTATTGTCGAGCTCCTGGTTAATGGCCTGCATGCGTTCGAGGTTGGTTTCTACAATGAGGCGGTAAAGGTACAGACCGAACCGCGTGTTGAGCGAGCGCGCCTCGTTGACGTTGTCCACCGCTTTGATTTCGTGATCGATTAGCCAGCTGTACCAAGTGTCGATTTCCTCGCTCTCAACCGAGGCGTAGATGCCCGCGAAGATCACCATCGCCACCAGCGGCGCAAGGGCCATAAATAATTTCTTTCGTAATTTCAGGTTGGCCAGCAGGTGCATTTCCCTGGCACCTCCGAGCGGCTCGCAGGTGAACGGCGCAGCAACAATCTTGAGAGTAAGCTCTCCCAGGATTGCGTAGACACAGCACAGTTGGGGAGGGGACAGGAGATGTTACTCTGCATTGGCGGGCATTCCGCTGAAAATCGCGGAAGGCCGGGGGCCATCCTCGCGCCGCGAACTGTTCGTGCGCCCGTTGGCCGCAAAGGAATCCCCTCCACGCCCGGAAAATCCTTGAATTGCAATAATAATACAGTCGGCACTGTAATATCCGGGGTGTTCTCAATGAGTAGAGAGCAAGGCGAGACCGAGGCCGTAATCCTCTCGTCCGCGATTCTTGCGTAATCCACGAAATTTCTGATCGAAACACTCCGAAATTAAGGTTCCCCGTAAGTCATTCAAAACAAAAGACGGCGGCCTAATCTAATCGACACAAATCGCGGAGTGTGCGTCATGTGCATATGCGCTGAATTGGGTGCGACCGATGCGACCGCATGCGCGAATGAAGAGCCTGCGTAACCTTCTAGTCGCCAACGACGAAGCGCTTTGACGAAGAGAAAAAGAACAGCAAACGAGTCTTGGCCGCAAAGGGCTCTGAATTTTCTCAAGCATAATTTGCTTCCCGTCCGATGAGCGGACTGCGGGCCTCCGGGGGCTGCGTGACCTGCAATGACAAGAGCCGCATCAAAATGTTACGGCTCATGTTGATCGATTTGGGCCGAACACGGCGCTGCGATCGCCTCCTCTGCCGTCTGACGATCCGCCCCTGTTTGCCTCGTGCTATCGCATCCAACCCTGCGACTTGTCCCACACAAACTCCCTACGCACAAAATGATATTGACCTTCCGGCCAGAAGATATCGCTCTTCACTAGCTCTATCCCGTCCGGCAGCTTGCGAATGAATCCCGCGATGCCCCTGTTCACCAAGACCTTCACCTCAACGCGACGATTCTCGGCCCTTCCGGCCGCGCTCTCGTTGGACGCAGCCGGCTGGAACTCGCCCATCGCGCCTGGTGCAACGATGCGCCACACCGGTACGTTGCACTCCCTCATCAGGTAACCGATCACTGCCTTGGCGCGATCTTCGCTCAGCCTTTCGTTCATGGACGCGCCTCCTGTCGAATCGGCGAAGCCCTTCACCTCAATTATGTATCCGTTCAGGCCGGTGGCTGTTTCCGCGAGCTTTTTCAGCTGCTCTTTATCTTCTTGCGAGATCGTGGAACTGGCCGCTTTGAATCTGACGGTCGCTTCGCCCTTCACATCGTAATCGTCCAGCCGGTTGAAGCGATCCGTATTCTCCTGGATGTTTTTAATGTTCTTTTCAATCTGCTGAGCATGGGTAGCGATCGCCTCCTTGTTGGTCGCGATGTTCTGCTGATTCGTTGCGATATTCTGCTGATTGGTCGCGATACCTTTTTTGTTGTTTTCGATTGCCACAACATTGGTAGCGACCTGCTCGGCGGTGGGATGCAATCCCGCCTGGATCATTTGGGAAGTTTCCAGGTCATCGCCGTCCACGGTGATCGTCTGCGCTCTGAACTGCCCCAGGCTATCCGACGATCCATCCACTCGAATCTTGAGCCCCGGGATCAGGACCGTGTCGGCCATTTCCTGCTTGTCCAGGCCAAAGAGACCCTTGTCGTCCTTGACTCTCGTGTTGGCGCTCAGGAGAACCGTCGTTCTCCCGCCTGAACCACTGACCGTCAGCGTGTCTCCTGCGCGGGACATAATCATCCCCTCGACTTCGTCACCGCTTGCTCCAACCGGTAGTATCAGTGTGAGCAGACACAGTGCTGCCAGGCCCGCGATGATTGTGATTCGGCTTGACTTCATAGTTCCTCCTCAACTCGGATTCGATTTTTTATTCAGGCGGATATACGCGCACCAGACTTTGTCGCCATGCCTGCAACCATTCCTATAGCGAAGGATAAAAGACCGGCCAACTGTCATTTTTGACAGTCCTGCAATTTACGTCCGGCCCGCTCGCGGAAGGGCGCGAGCCTTTCTCCAAGCAATTCAAGTCCAGAGACAACTTTGGAGTCTGAGAATTTCTGTGCGGAAGAACTTACGTGGGTGAAGGAGCCGTGACTCACGGTCGGCCGTTAGAAAAGCTTGCCCTCGACCGCGACGATAACGAAAGTCATGGTCGACCTACACGGGCACGAAGCTGGAAACGGCGGATACAGCCAAGGAACATCTACAGCGCACCGGCCTCTCTCCTACTCGGAGAGACGGTGATAACGCCAATCACAACACTTGGGAATTCCAGCTCTGCGGGCAACTTGGAGCTGCTCCGCTACTGTAGATTGGCCGTATTCGCCCTTGCCTCAGATTGAGAATGTCAAAAAACGATCGAATACTTCATTGCAATGAAACAGCGGAGTGCTCTGCACAGATATTCTTGAATGTACCTTGTTCTTGTCGAACGTCTAATGGATACGCGCACAATATGTCTACTCCATAGGCGTCAGATAGTTCATTGCCAGCTTTTTCGAGCAGAGCGACTGCATCCGATTTGCCTTGGGTCCACAATAGGGTCACTACTTCACCGCAAATGGCAACTCGCGGACGTGCCGTCTTCACAGCTTTGAATGCTGACTGAATGAATTCCCTCATTCCGTCTAAGAATCGAACGCGGTCCGGCAAACCGTTCACTGTGATCCTCGAGAGCATATCGGCTGCATCCAGAGAGACGTACGTCCCCTGCTGGATTGCGGCGTCTAGGTCCACGCCCTCCGACTTTAGGCTCAGAACAAGGCTTTCTCGATGTTGCTTCGTAGCCATCACAATAGCCGCGTGTCCGGATTTCAAAGCGGCAGCAACAAAGTCAGTGAAGCATTGGATGAAAATTGCTTCACCTGAATAGAACAGAACTTTGTGGTGGTGAGGAGCCCGAGAGGTCGTGGTTTCAACAAACTCGCAGTCTTCTATGCCACCACTGACAAACCGTCCGCCGGCAGCGACCGTTTCAATAGCGGGCAGCAAGTCGCGTTGCGCACGTGCCTTGATAACATAGCCCGCTGCACCCACGCGAAGCGCCTTTCGTACCACTTCAGTAGATGACTCTATGCTAAAAAACAGGAGTCTCGCGAGAGGAGCGACCTTCCGAATCCGCTCTGCAGCCTTGATTCCATTCAGTTTCGGAAGGCTTATATCAAGCAGGATTAAATCCGGTTGGAGCTGTTCGGCCAGCTCAACAGCTTCCAATCCGTCTGAGGCCTGGCCGATGATCTGATACTCAGCTCTTCGTTGGAGTGCCGAGCCGACAAATCGGCGGAACCCTTCAAAGTCTTCCACAACTAGAATCTTGCAAGACCGCATTAGGCGCTGAAGCCTCAGCTATTTTGGAGACACCGCATACCAGTGGTGTCGCCTTTTTGAACAGTCACCTTTCAGGTTTCGGAGCAACGAACAGCGCTACCCTGCAATCCTGGCAGACTAATGGCCCAGAGAATATACCAACCATTGGCTGATTGATGTTTTCCAGTCCAAGCATCCGGTTTAAGAATCGGTAGACTTACGATATATTGCGCTACATGCAAAAAAGCCACGTGCAGATTAGCTGGGTTTGGTGGAGCTAATCTTCGTAGATTCCCCTGTCTAATCCTCGAACTAGAAGCTCAACCGAAGTCTCGAATGCGGCACAGATTCGCAGTAAGGTTGAAACTGTGATCGGACGACCTGCTTCAATTTGTTGCCAATGGCGTGCTGAGAAGCCGTATGAAATCATGTCCTCTTGAGAATGGCCGCGTCTTCTTCGCAACTTGCGAATTCGTCCTCCTAAACGAACAAAGAACCTGTGTTGATTCGCTACTGTCGGCAGCCTGGTTAGCCTCCGTTCCTAGGCATCTGCGATCTCTGGGTTAATCTCGTGATCCTGTATGGAGGTAAAACGAGGCCATGTCGTTGCTCTAGCGCAAGGATTGACTGTTGGTCTTGAAATCAGCATGCACCCTGCAATACCGCGTTAAAGCAATCAGTTTTTTGAGAGATATGCATGGCAATAAACGAGTTAAGGCGGAGGACGCATAGGCGAGTTTCGTCAGCTTTGATTACTGTCAGTCAGCCGAAACCCTCGCCAGTTCTCGCGCTCGTTGCCGCGCCGGTTCGTGCACGTGGATCGCGATCTGCCGATGGTGCCCGGTGGTGCATAGTGTTTTTTTGTGGGCAGTCGCGACAGCGCTTTCGCCTGGCGGCATACACATGGGTCGTCTCACGTGCGCTGCTCCCGTCAAAAACGATAAAGAGTATTTTAATTTTCATACTGGTGAACATCAATCTTTCGCCGACCGCCGATTTCCAGTAAAGCCTTCTATTGAAACCGACCGCACTGGTTCGGACTTCGCCTCTCCCTGTTGTAGACTCAGCGCGATTGCAAACGGAGGTACAAGAAATGTTCAACCCTATGGACCACCCAGTGCTCCTTCTTCTGTTCTCGCTCCCTGTCTTTTGGTTCTCCTCTTGGCTGGGTGCTTCGTTCCGAAAGAGGCAACAAGACATACAAGAAAGCACTCGGAGCGATTTGACATTGGTCCTCGGCGGCGCTCTGACACTGTTGGGTCTGATCATTGGCTTCACTTATTCGATGGCGGTTACTAGGTACGATCAACGGAAGAACTACGAAGAGGAGGAAGCCAATGCCATCGGGACGGAATATGTCCGTGCTGATTACTTGCCTACTGCGGAAGCAGCTAAGATACGCGCTTTGCTCAAGAACTACCTCTATCTGCGCATCCTCTACTACGAAGCCGGCCAAGGGAAAAAGCTCTCCGAGATAAATGGTCAGACCGCTCGGCTACAATCAGAAATGTGGACCGCGGTCGTTCGACCGACTTCGGCGCAGCCGACTCCGGTAGGAGCTCTCGTCGTTTCCGGCATGAATGATGTATTGAACTCGCAGGGATACACGCAGGCCGCCTGGTGGAACCGCATCCCCATTGCCGCGTGGACCCTTCTGATTGTCATCTCAGTCTTTTGTAATCTCCTGATTGGTTATAGCGTGCATGGGCGCAGCAATTACCTCCTCCTCATCCTGCCCATCGCTCTAGCTGTATCGTTCTTTCTCATCGCGGATATTGACAGCCCGCGTGGAGGAACCATTCATGTGCACCCGCAAAATTTGGAGAGCCTCGCTGGGTCATTGAATTCGCAATGATGCCTCCGCGAGTGTGCAGGTAGCGTAGTCCGAAGAGAAAACCACCTGTGGTGTACCTGGTCCTTCCTTGAAATTAACTGCCGATAAGTCGACGGCCGGGAACTAGGATCGCAATGGCTCGCTTACCCTTTGCTCGAGACTGTAAGAACTGACAGGCGACACGGGGCAGAGTATCCGCCAGAGTCCAGATGGCCAGAGTCAACAACCTGGCCACGGTGAAATGCCTACCTCCGAGTGGTAGCAGATCTCGCGGCCCAGGCTGCCATGCACTGACTGATTCGGTTTTATGGGAATAAAGCCATTGGAATCGCGAGCGAACACAATTCCTCTTTATGAAACGATTGATCAATAGTTGGCCGAACTGGGGTACCTCAACTCCTTGTACCCACCGTAGTTTCCGGCCCTCCATGGGGGAGCTAGCGGCTTTACTGAAGGTAAGACAGGAGCTAGCACCCACCGTAACCCTAATCAATTGACAGGTGCTGCTTGTCAACAACACACCAGTGTTGTTTCGAGCTGCGCGGTTGCATTCAAGTCTCGCCGGAAATCCTCAGAATACTCGGCATCGAGGAGAGGCTATCGAAAGTTCGAAGAAAATAGCAAAGCGAGTGCCACAGATCGTAACGGAAGAAGAGAGAACAAACATGAGAAAGGAAATCCTAGTGTTCTTGGTGATGGAGCTTGGATTCGTAGCGTGTTCTGGTGACCCCTCTACTGTGGGTGAGCCAGTTGGAAGGATTGCTCAGTCGCAGAGACAGGAAACACGGGAGCCGTTGACCGCTTCAGGAGAACAAGAGCTCCGAACGATTGTGCAGAGTGGAAGGCTCAGTGACTTACAGTGGCCGAACTTTTCCAACCATGGCGCCTCTGTGAAGGAGTTTTACGAAGAGAATGGCTTCAAACTGGGATGGAGCCGGCGTGGCAAGCCGACGGCACAGGCATTGGAATTCATTCGGATTCTCGAGCAGGCAGATACCAAAGGTCTCGACAGCAAGGACTACGACGGGGCGCGATGGACGGATCGCGTGAAGGCGTTACAAAGCGGAGATGGAGCGTCGGAGTCCGGGCGAGTGAGATTTGATGTGGCGCTGACTGTATCGGGAATTAGGTACGTTTCCGACCTGCACCTCGGAAAAGTGGACCCGGAGAGTCTGCACAAGGATTTCGATCCCGAACGCCAGCATCATGATGCCGGGGCCTTTCTTCAGGAATATGTGCTCGGGGCGCAAAGCGTAAAGGATGTATTGGTACAAGTGGAATGCCCGTACCCTGGCTACCAGCGCGTATTAGTGACGCTCCAGAGATATCTCCAGATGGAGAAGGAAGAGGTGCCCGATCCGCTACTCCAGGTGAAGAAACCTATCGAGCTTGGCCAGACCTACAATGGATTGGAGAAGTTGGTCCGGCGGTTGCAATTCCTGGGCGACCTGCCGGCGAATGTGACGGTACCGGCGGACTCACTGACTTATTCGAAGGAAATCGCGGAAGGAGTGAAACGCTTTCAGATTCGCCACGGACTGGAAGCCGAGGGTAAGCTCGGGCCGCAGACAATTGTGGAATTGAATCAGCCAATGAGTGACCGAGTGGAACAGTTGCGGCTATCTCTCGAGCGCTGGAGGTGGTTGCCGCATGGCTTTGGGGAGTCACCGATCGTGGTCAATATTCCGGAATTCAAACTTCGGGCCGGTGACACACCTGGGAAACCCACTTTACTTATGCCGGTTGTCGTGGGAAAGGCCATGCGGACGGAGACGCCCGTGCTTGAAGAGGACATGGAATACTTGGTGTTCTGGCCTTATTGGAACGTGCCATCGAGTATTCTGCGGGGTGAAATGATTCCGAAAATTGCTAAAGATCGGGCATATGTGCAAAGAAACGGCTACGAAGTGGCAACCTATTTCGGGCAAGTCGTCACCGATGGTGTGATAAGTGATGATGTGCTGGCACAGTTGCGTGCGGGAAAGTTGATGTTGAGGCAGAAGCCTGGTCGGAAAAACGCGCTAGGGCTTGTGAAGTTCATTTTTCCGAACGACAATAGCGTGTACTTGCACTCTACCCCTGAAGAGTCTGCCTTTAACAAATCGCGTCGCGATTTCAGTCATGGATGTATCCGTGTAGAAGATCCGAAGGCGCTGGCGGTATGGGTACTGCGACACAATCCAGGGTGGACAAAAGATCGGATCGAAGAGGCATTTGCGGAGGGAAAGCAACAACAGGTGAACCTGACGCGTACGATTCCCGTTCTGATCGTGTACACCAGCGCAGTGGTGGAGGAAGACGGACAGGTCTTCTTTCTTGAAGACATCTATGGACACGACAAAGCCCTAGCGAAGCTCGAGGCGCAGGCGTACTTTTCACGCAATTGAAAACTTCTGTTGACCGATGCCCGGCGGGCGGTTCTCGAACCGCTGTTCCGTCCGAATTCTTCGCGCTCGGAACACCATACGAACGCGGTTGCCTTAAATGGGAGGCAGCCGACTTTACCTGGCTCATGTCACGCATTACTCGTGATAAGGTTCGTTTCCTCCACAGATGGCATGTCTGGCCTTTGCAGACTCTGCAGACCCACTTGTGTGCCCCTTTCACTCAGCTGCATGTTCTCTGTTTTCTCGATCTGCTTGTCCGCTGATTATAGCCACATCAACTTTTTAGGTTTCCTGGGCCATGGCGGTAAAGTGAAACAGCAAGACTGCACCCAACAGGAACGCATTTCTAACTTCGTTCCTGCTCTCCTTTTTCAGTTCTGCCTGCTCGCTCCTGAAATATTCGAACGTGTTGCCATTTCTCCCCTGTTGGAAGTGAGCGGGGGCCCGTCTCAGGTGCGACGCGAGCGTCGGACCGTCGTTTGATTTCGAGGACCCGGGTCAGAGTATTCGGGAGTAGGAGTAATCCTCCGCGAATGGGGGGTGGGCTCTGGAGCCGGGTCCTCGTGCGTAAACATGCACCCAGAGTAGTGTCCATAGGAGCTCCGTAGAACTGTCAAATCTGACAGCCCTAGAAACTGAACGTGAGCCGTAAATTTTGGGCGTTGTCGGGCGCAGATGCTCACGTGATACCGGGTTTTTGGCATAGGTGCTGTTATTTCTTCAGGTCTAATGTTGGAGTGTCGGAGAAACAAAGGTTCGGCCTGCAAGGGCCTCCTGGATTGCAAGCACAAGTTCAGTTGCCATTCGGGACTTCACGACGTATCCTAGAGCGCCTGTCTCCAGGCAAACGCGAACGAAATCAGGATCAGAATGAACTGTCAAGAAAACAACCTTTGACCTACAGCCGGATACCCTCAACTTATTGGCCGCCTCGATGCCATCCAGGATCGGCATGGAAATATCGCTGACGATGACATCAGGTTGGAGTTTCATGGCCGATTCAAACAAGGCCTTGCCGTCCCTCACCTTGCCGACAATCTCGAACACAGGTGTCAGGATACGAGTCGCAACCCTCAACAGTTGGGGGGTGTCGTCTGCGAGGATCACTCTCACTTTGCCCATTTGCCACACTATCGAACCAAGTCCCATACACGCTATGGGAGTGCTCAGTCCCCGCCTACTGTCACTATTTACAGATAGGGAGGAAGCGAGTACGGGACTGCATCCAACCCAGAAGTCTCTCCGGAATCGGAAAAGGTCGGCGATTGGCTTGAATCCAGGTGGGATTCACAAAGCCGGAGGTTTTTGATTAGAATGAAGGCTGCAAAGATTTCGTACGAGAGAAAGCGGACCCAGCCTGTGCTGCTCCGCCAACCGACAAGGTCTCTGGGGGGAAGATGGCGTGCAAAAAGTGCGGTTCCGCGGCTCATCAGAGCTTTCCAAGCGATCACACCGTCAATTTCCCTGGCCTTGCAAGGTTAAAAGTCTCGCCAGTTTACATTTCTCAGGACCTCGTAGTCTGTCTCGACTGCGGTTTCTCGGAAATGGTCATTCCCACATCAGAGTTAAACCAGCTTAAGAAAGGGATGGGAGGATCCCAACCGAAGAGCGGTAAGTGATTTCGCCTTCCTTCCCTGCGCGGATCGTCAAGCGCCAAACCTCTTTGAATCCGTTAGTATCCGTAGCCTATCTGAGACCGAATAGGGCGAAAAAGCTCTTGGTGACACATCGTCACGTGTAATCCGAACGGCTAGGAAGTGATCGCACCCGAAGTCTGCTATGTGTGGCGATGCAGGCGCGCCGGACGCCCTATGAATCCGCGAGGGAAGTGGCCGCTGGCTCCGTTCTCCTTGGCCTGCCAGCAGCCGCGAAGTCATTCAGGGACAGGTGCAAAACCCCGGCCCATTGGGCCGATGTAGACGTTTGGATTCTCGGCTGTCCAAAAACTCCGGCTGGTCCAATCGTATTTCACATCGTACGTGGTCTCTTGAGGGTGTTGCTTTGGGAGCGTCTCCATTTTGGCTTTCGCTTGCCCATAATCGCGATGATGCCGTCGATTTCATCAGCTATTTGATGATGGGACGTTCGCTTTCAGATAGTCACAAGGTATGGTGAAATAGTCGGACGCGCCTTACTCCTGTTCAACTGGTGATTGCATCATTCAGGTTCGTCGCTAGATCATTCTCGAGCGCACTGACCCATTATGCGAGATCGCGGGCATCATTGCGGTAGTCGGTGCGAGTCACTTCATTGTCCACTTCTAAAAAATGTCGGATCACGTACTCCCCTGGCCGCTCCCAGTATAAAGTTTCAACCAGCCTTTCCGCATCGAGGGCGTCCTCGAACCTCGCAATGGGCGTCAGTTCACCGTCTCTGTTCAGCCTTAACACCTCGTGGATCATGCTCAATCCTTGATGCTTCTTTTCCGGTAGTTGTGTTGCCAGAATCACGAGTGCCTCCCTACTGCTCTGCTCTCCCCATTGCGCCCGCAATCACGGAGAGGATTCTCTCTTGGCTAATACACCCGAGCAACGCAGCCGGATTAGGGCTACCACGTGTCATCCGTTTCATGCCAAGTCTTGTCCGGATTGTAGCGTTCCATGGCCTCGGCAATCTTTGTCGTGTCTGGACCTAGATCCTTTTGGTAGACGACTCCGTCGTAGCTAACGATGAAGGTTTGCACACCGGTTAACCGATACTCTGCCGGCCAGGCCACCAGCCCAAAGCCGCCGATCATCGCGCCGTTGATTACGTAATCCAGTTGGCCCAAACGCGTTGCAGGTCCCTGCCCCTTCAGTACCTTGAAGTAATACCCGTGGAAAGGTTGGGTGCGGCTTGAGTATCCCTCCGCGATGGCCTTGGCAACGCCCTCGCCCACCGGACCTCCCCAGGTCCCATCCGGATTTTGCCATGCCAGCCCGTCGTGCTTTCCGGGCGTGCTGATGATTTTCTGCGCGTACTGGTTCACGCCGGAGTTATCGTGAATTTCGGATGCGTATTCATGCTGGGCCTCGTCGAAACCTCGGCAAATTGTGATGGCATTCAACTCGTTTTCGCCGATGCGGCGGGCTAGGATTTCTTGCTTGCCAGCTTTGGAGTCGAAATACCATTTTGTGCCTCTTTTCACGATTGGAATCGGCAGCGGCCAGTCCTCATTTCCAACGTTAACCGTGGCGTGATTCGGATTCTTGGAATCCGTACTCACGGTCAGATTTTTCTTAGCCTCAGCCGCAAACGCTGCTGCCCTGTTTTTGTCCTCTACAGTGTCCTTGGAAGTAACCAAAGCCTCACCATCCGGACCCAGAATTTCCTTCAGTAACGGGACATCAAATTGATCGGTTGCTTGAACCAGTGCGTTAGCAGCTTCCTTTGGGGAGGCGAACCCCCTCTGCATGGCCAAATTGGCCGGAGCGGTGGTTTGTTGCGATTCTGTCTGGGCACGGCATGGTATTCCCAACGCCCAAAACACGAGGGTTAATAAAGTGGCGAGGAGGGAGTACCAAGCAATTGAAACTGAATTCCTCGTTGTCATCTCATTCTCCTTGATCATGGCTACCTTACCTCCGCCTCCCGCCGCCCCCACCGCGTCCGCCGCCACCTCTTGCCCCGCCACCCGTGCTGGAAGCGCCGCGCGAACTGCTGGCTCTGGCGCTGCTCCCGTTGAAGCCACCAGAACCGCCCCCAAGGCCGCTAGCGCCTCCCGACCCGCGGGAACCGGCCCCGCTTGAAACGCTGCGGTTACCGACGCGATCGCTCCCGGCGCCTGATGCACCGCCGCCAGCTCGATTGCTAACACCAGCTTGCTGCCGACCACCAGCTCCGCCGCGATCCCCCGCACCGGCCTGCTGCCTTCCACCGGCCTGCTGCCTTGCTTGTTGTTGGCGCGCACTGGTCTGGCGTGCTGACTGGGACGAACCGCGCGTCGTGCCTCCAAATTTGTCTGCTGTGGCCCTATTGGAATATGGAGTACCACCGCGGTGCTGGGCATTGTGCTGCCAACTGCTGTTACCACCTCGACCAGCGTTGATATTAGTCCGGTTTCCGCCGCTGACATTCGCGTTCCGGTTGAAATTATTGTTATTGTTTATGGTAATGTTGTTATTCCCCCCCCAACCGGTGTTGTAGCCCCAGCCTCCGCCCCAGGCCGCACCCATAGCTAGACCGACCCCGAAGGAAAGGGCCATGCCAGCCGCATAGTATCCAGGCGGTGGATAAGAAATGGGCGGGTATGGATAGACTGGCGGCCCATAGACGACAGTGGGGTTGTAGCTGGGAACGTAAACGACTTGGGGATTGGCCTGTTCGATGACAATTACCTGTTTGCTTTCGACAACCTTTGTCTCGACTTTCATCTGCTCGCTGGACTTTAGGTTCCCTTGACTTTTAGCTTTCGCGCGCATTCGTTGCACAGCGTCCATTACGTCGGATTGCTGGGCGAGGAAAGCGTTGCCGAGATCAGTAGTCCACTGAATGTCATCCGCGAGGCGTTTGACAACGTCCGGCATTGCAGCTAAGCCTTGAACGCTCGGGTCCCAGTCCTGCTTCATCACTGCTTCTTCCAGGGCTTTGTCCTTGAGATCCTTGTGCTGCGCCAGCCATTGCTGGAGCTGGATGATTTCCAGTGGATACGTGGAAGCCGCAAGGATCTGAGCCAGAAGCGGGTCAGGATACAGCGCAATGGGTGCGACAAGAGAATCCAATTGGTCATTGGGAATCTTTGGGGCTTGCTCTTCATTTTGCGGTGTGGTTAGCCGTGCAAGCAAAGCGGGAGAGTCACCGGCGACAAGCAAAGCTATGCATATCGCTGAAACCCCGCTCCGAGACAACCGCCTGAAAAATGTGAACTGAGAGGTTCTTTGGTTCATGGGTTTGGTACCTCATTAGTTTTTGACAGTTCTTGCTTAGCTTTCGGATCCACGCAAATTGTGGAGACGTTTTCCGGCCCGATTCCTCGAAGAAAAGCGACTTCAAGGAAACTCACAAATTTTTCGCTGACTTCTATTCTTGGCATCAGCAAGTAGCTGGGGACGGCTTGTATGCCCGGTCTCCTTGTTCCGGTCACCATTTGATCCTCAAAATCCGCTCGGCTCGAAGCCTTGCCGTTCATCGCGAGCAAGAGAATGTTCTTGAAGCTTGCGCTGGCATAGCTTGGATTTTTCCACGTAAAGATCAGCTTTGTGGATTTGGCGCCTGAAAGCGCCACTACCCCGAGAATTGCCAGGACCAATATCGCCTGCTTCTTCAAGAAGCCTCCTCGTGTTCCTTCCGCAATCGAGAACCTCTTCGCGGGTGAACTCTTAACGACGCCTCACAATCGAGAAATCAGCGCCATTCGAGAAGCTACGACGGATGACTGACTGTAGAAACTGGCAAAAATGACAGTTCGAAATTCACGGCCTGACGAGCGAGACTGGCACCTTGGGACCCCTGATTTTTCTTTCGGTTAGAAGGAGACGATGTCCCGATCGAAGGAGCGACGGAAGCCGGTTTTGCACGGCCCGATCGAGAGCTCGGATTTCGTACACCTTCCAGAGAGAAGGGCTGTCCCGCTCGAACAGGCGGCTGCGCGAGCGTTCTTGAGCTCCCCGTACCCGGGAGAGAACGTCTGGGAGATAACTGAGAATGGGCGCATAAAAGAAGTGGCAGAAGGAGTGTGACGAAGACTGCCACGAGATTTCCCCAGGGATTGAATCCAGACGCGAGGGGATGACTAGACTCTCGATGAAACGGGTGCCGATATAGCAACTTCGGGGACAAAACTGCGCACCCTCTCCTGCGGTTCGAATTCAGTCCGGAGACCGTCCGAACGCTAGCTCACGTAGCCGGGGCGGCAAAGTGTCAGAATTAACAGAGGGCAGGAACTGCAACTCCCACATTTTATTGGGGGCCATCCTGACAACAGCTGCTGTAGCGGAAAAAACGCCTAATCTTAAGGGCGCTTATTCCCCGTGTGTAGTGGGGGCGCCAGGGAGAAGAACTGTCAGAATTGACAGATTATTTGCAGTTAGTGACGAGGCAAGCTACATGCCGCGGGTGCCAATGTGTGTGTGCCCGGATTTTCGGTTCAAATGAAAGACGGCGCTCAAGCGAGGAATATGAACAGTCACAGGCGGCACCAGAGGCTTCCCAACTGGGCCATCCCAACGATCTATGCGATTGCCGCCTTTGCAATCGGGCTAGCCTTTCCGAGATTCGAACCAAGGCTCCTGCCGCAAGTTGAGTCCGGCATGAGCACGACGGCAGCCGTGGCAATCTATTCCTCGATTGGAACCGGCATGCTGGCCTTAACGGGAATTGTTTTTTCGCTGGTGTTCGTGATGGTGCAATTCAGCGCGGTCGCTTATTCGCCGCGGCTGGTTCTATGGATCGCGCGCGACCGGGTGATCTGGCACTCCCTAGGAGTTTTTACCGCAACATTTATTTATTCCATGGCAGCAATCGCCTGGCTGGATCGCGATCGGTCCGGCAGAGTGCTGTTTTTCAGCGGGTGGCTCGTGGTCGGTCTCCTGCTGGCGAGTGTCGGCATGTTCATCGCTTTGGTTGACCGGGTCGCTGTGCTTCAAATCAACAGCATGCTCGCCTTTACGGGGGATCATGGAAGAAGCGTCATCGAACGTACGTACCCACCGCTGGGGGCGCCGATTGCGAATGCGGACCCGGAAGAATTCCAGAAGAGCCCGGTGACGCAGACACTTTTTCACAGGGGAAGACCGAGGGCAGTCCAAGCGCTCGAGGAGCTATCGCTCCTCCGGTTTGCATCGCAGACAGACGGCATAGTGGAAGTCGTTTCGTCGGCCGGAGATACAGTCGTCGAAGGGACGCCGTTGCTTCGAATCCACGGTGGAAAGCGGAAAATTGACGAGAGGGATTTGAGAAAAGCATTTGAGATGGGGCAGGAACGCACATTCGAGCAGGACCCGAAGTATGCGATCCGATTGCTGGTGGACATCGCGATCAAGGCGCTATCGCCTGCGGTGAACGACCCGACCACAGCCGTCCAGGCGCTCGATCAGATTGAGGATCTTTTGCTGAGGCTCGGGCTTAGAAGGCTTGAAGTGGGAGCGGTGCGGGACGCGAGCGGAACGCTCCGGCTGGTGGTTCCGGTGCCGAGCTGGGAAGACTTTATCATCCTTGCCTTTGATGAAATCCGCTTCTGCGGGGCGAAAAGTGTGCAGGTGATGCGCCGCATGAAGGCTTTGGCGAGTGATCTAATTGCGGCGCTGCCAAAGGAGCGACACGCGCCGCTCCGACATTATCAAGAGCGGCTGGACGCGACGATTGCCAGGTCGTTTGAGGATGCAGAAGAAAAGCGAGAAGCTTCGATCGAGGACCGGCAAGGGTTGGGCCTGCCGCGCCGGGGGCAGGCGCCGGACGAATCCTAATGGCTGCCGTCACATTGCAAGAGATAATTTCGTTCTTAAATTCTCTCCCTCACATCACGGGATTGAATCAACTGCCGGCGACTTGCTCGCGGGTCATCCGCGCTGCGAGTTCCCCCTTGGAGACGTGCAGCGCTTCATGGGGGCTCATGCGGGCAAACAGATCGAGACAGCGGGCGATCACCCCCGTCCATCCGGTCTGATGGCTGGCGCCGAGGCCCGCGCCATTGTCGCCGTGGAAGTATTCGTAGAACAGGATGTAGTCATTCCAGTGCGGGTCTTCCTGAAACGCCTTCGTTCCGCCGTAAACAGGGCGCAGTCCGCGGGCATCACGGAGGAAAATGCTCGAAAGCCTGCGAGCAATTTCCTTTGCGACTTCGAACAAGGTCATGAATTTTCCCGAACCGGTGGGACATTCGACCTTGAAGTCATCTCCGTAAAACTGATAAAGGTTCACCAGACCCCGAATCAACAAGACATTGACAGGCATCCAGACAGGCCCGCGCCAGTTGGAATTGCCGCCGAACATTCCCGTGTTCGATTCCGCCGGCAGATATTGAACCTTGTATTCTTGTCCGCCGACGTGGAATACGAACGGATGCTCCAGATGATATTTCGACAGAGAGCGGATGCCATAAGGGCTAAGAAATTCGTTTTCGTCGAGCATGTATGCTAAAGTTCGCTCAATCTTTTGTTTGTTACACACCGATAGCAAACGGCGCTCTGCATAGCCGACAAAGCTCTCGTCGACTGGAGCAACGTGCTTGAGCAATTCGGGATGACGCTTTCTGAAGAGGGCAATCAATTCCATGAGCCGCGGGTGGTTCTTGGCAACTCCATGCTCGAAAACTGTGCTGGCGCATAACGGAAGCAATCCGACCATCGAACGGACCTTTAACCGCAGAGCATCTCCATTCGGGAGATGAAGCAAATCGTAGAAGAAACCGTCCTTGGTATCCCACATCTCGTCGTGATTTGCGCCGATGCGGTCCATCGCGTAGGTGATCCAGAGGAAATGCTCGAGGAAACGGAAGGCGATGTCTTCATACATGGGGTCGTACTCGGTGAGAATGAGCGCGATCTCCAGCATGTTTTGGCAGTAGAAAGCCATCCACGCCGTGCCATCCGCCTGATCGAGATGGCCGCCAGTGGGAAGCTCGGCGCTGCGGTCGAAAACGCCAATATTGTCGAGGCCCAGGAAGCCGCCGGCAAACACGTTGCGACCTTGCGGATCTTTTCGATTGACCCACCAATTGAAATTCAACATCAGGCCTTGAAAGGAGCGCTCGAGAAAGCGCAGGTCTGCTCGGCCCAGATCTTTTTCGACGTTGTAGAGGAACAGGGTCGCCCAGGCGTGGACCGGGGGGTTTACGTCGCTGAAATTCCACTCGTAAGCGGGAATCTGTCCATTGGGATGCGAATAAAGAGTGCGCAGCATCAGCAAGAGCTGTTCCTTGGCAAAATCGAAATCGACCATCGAAAGCGCCAGCGTGTGGAAAGCGAGATCCCAGGCCGCATACCAAGGGTATTCCCACTTATCGGGCATCGAAATTATGTCGCTGTTCAGCATGTGGAACCACTCGGCGTTGCGGACACTTCGACCCGTCGTGCCCATGAGCGGGTGAGCTTGATGCTCGTCCAGCCATTTATGCAGATCGAAATAATAGTATTGCTTGGTCCAGAGCATGCCGGCGAGAGCCTGGCGATGCACGCGGCGTTCATCCTCGCTCAAAGAAGCGGGTGTGATGCGGTCGTAGAACTCGTCCGCATCCGAGACGCGGGCGGCGAATATCTTGTCAAAAGAGGTGAAGGCATCGGCTGCGGGCTTTGCACATAGTCGTTCCCGGACGACCTTATTGCCGCCGGCGGGAACTTCCAAGCGATAATGCGCCGCGGCTTTCGTTCCGATCCCGGACGGGTTTACCGCGTCCTGCTTGCCGGAGACGACGTAATTCTGAAAAGCGTCTTTCACGTAAGGCGAGGGATTGGGCTCTCCCCAAAGGCGAGCGGCGTTGGATTCATTTTCGGTGAAAAGCAATTCCGGATTTCCTTCGCAGTAGAGGAGGCAATCGCCGAGCTGCGGGTGAACGGCGAGGATGGTTCCGTGGTGGCCTTTTCGGAGCGTGGGTTTGGTCGCGGCCTGCTCCCAGGACCAGGTGTTGCGAAACCAAAGGGTCGGGAGCAGATGGAGGGTTGCTGCCTCTGGGCCACGGTTGTGGGCCGTGATGCGAATTAAAATGTCGTCCGGCTCGGCCTTGGCGTATTCGACAAAGACATCAAAGTAGCGGTCGGCATCAAACACGCCCGTATCCAGCAGCTCATACTCGAAGTCTTCGCGCGACCGGCGGCGATTTTTTTCCACCAGGTCACGATAGGGAAATTCTTGCTGCGGATATTTGTAGAGATATTTCATGTAGGAATGCGTCGGAGTGCTGTCGAGGTAGAAGTAATATTCCTTTACGTCCTCTCCGTGATTGCCTTCACTGTTGGTCAGTCCAAACAGGCGCTCTTTCAGGATGGGGTCGCGACCGTTCCATAGGGCGAGGGCAAAGCAGAGCTGCTGCTTGTCGTCGGAAATCCCGGCCAGACCGTCCTCTCCCCAGCGGTAAGCGCGGGAACGCGACTGGTCATGACTGAAGTACTTCCACGCATCGCCGTTGTGGCTGTAATCCTCGCGAACCGTGCCCCACTGACGTTCGCTTAGGTAGGGTCCCCACTTTTTCCAGGGGATGCCACGTTCGCGAGTCTCGTTCAGGCGTTTCTGCTCGGTCACTTCGGTGTAAGCAGGAGGCGGAGAGCTGGACTGCGAGGTTTTCATGGTTGGGTCCTTCGATTCAGAGTCCGGAGGCGAGGGTCCTCGCCCCGGTGCACAACAGTTTGTCCTGGCTTGGGAGAAAAGGAACTGTCAACATTAACAGGGGTTATTTGGGACTCCGAATCCAAAATAGCGTATGTGTGGAGACAATTGCCAAGGTCAAGCGGAGTTCTGCTTGCGGCGTGTGTGTTTGTTTCTGCGGACGTATGTCGCGCGCAGGATTTGACGCCTCGGGCCTATGTGATTACGCCGATTCACACGAATGCGGTGATCTTGACGTACTCATTCAAGAGCGGCAGCATCGTGTTCGATCCTACCCTTCCCACACAGACGCCACGGGGAAGCTCAGCGTTCCGGTACTCAGCGCCTATCACACGTTCAATTTCTTCGGACGCTCGGCCAATCTCGCGTCCCTTGGAAATCGCGGGCTCTGCGGCACACCGATCGCGGCCGCCTTCCGGAGCTCTTGCCAATCCGGTACGGACGGATGCGGCAATCGCCGTTTGCATTTTTCCGAGGTTCGGCGGCGGTCATGGCATGGGATCTTTCGAAGACTCCTGTGACTGGAATTCGCGTGCAGGCGTGTGGCGATTGTCACGCATCTAACTTTGGCGGTTTCGCCAGCCCCGAGCGGCGGCTGCTGTTTGACATCAACGATTTCGACGAAACGCTTCAGGCGCCCTGGGAATGGGACGTCAAGCGCCTGGCGGCGAGTATCGTACTCGCGTCGCGCGAACTAGGCATGAGCGACAAGCGCTGCGGCGATGCTGTGCTGGCGATGGCAAGGTCGTATCGCAAGCACATGCGCGCGCTGGAAGTTTGGTATTCGCATATGGACGCGGAAGTGTTCGTCGAAGAAGCGAAGGCGGCAGAATCGAAAAAACGTTGGGAGCAAGCGGAGGAGAAGGCGGAGCATATTTTTCCGAAAATCGCGGACGTCATAAACGGGTGGACCCGAATAGTGGACCATCCGCCCCTGGTGTATCACCCGCGGGAGAGCGACTCGATGCGAAAGCACGTGACTCATATGTTCCACGAATACCGCGAGACGCTGCCGGAAGGGCGGCGCATGATTCTGGATCGGTACCACATCATCGACGTGGCGTGGAAAGTGGTGGGAGTGGGGAGCGTAGGGACACGCTGCGCCATCGCCTTGCTGATGGCAGGCGAGCACGACCCAATGCTTCTGCAATTCAAGCAGGCGTTCGGCTCCGTGCTTGACCCTTACGCTGGCAAGAGCCCATATTCCAATCATGGTGAGCGGGTAGTGACTGGGCAGCGCATGCTGCAATCGGCGAGCGATGTGTTTCTGGGGTGGACGCGCGACGAGGAAGGCCGCGACTACTATTTCCGCCAGCTCCGCGATATGAAGATGAAGATCGATCTGGAAAATATGACCAAAGGCGACTGGCTCGAGTATGTCGAGATCTGTGGCTGGACGCTGGCGCGCGCACACGTCCGGACGGGCGGCGCAGGGATGATCGGCGGATACCTTGGAAAAAACGACACGTTC
>Ga0307469_10000159_pt1 | contig 26241 bp, 29 predicted proteins | sample atmos_gasesAM2C__FD_203084 | JGI IMG/M metagenome (GOLD analysis project Ga0307469, IMG submission 203084) | Hardwood forest soil microbial communities from Morgan-Monroe State Forest, Indiana, United States - atmos_gasesAM2C_515 | ecosystem: Environmental > Terrestrial > Soil > Temperate... | reverse complement strand
TTCTTGACGGAAACCTGGAGGAAGTGCTCGGCCGCGGCATAGCGATCCCGCGCTATCCGCAGCTCAAGCTGGGGTTGCCGGCCGGGCGCGCGCTGCGGCGCCAGTGGTCGCTGCGCCGGCCCGATGTCGTGCACATCGCGACCGAGGGTCCCCTGGGCTGGTCCGCGCTCGCGGCGGCGAGGGACCTTGACCTGCCGGCGGCGACCGACTTCCACACCAACTTCCATACCTACAGCCGCCACTATGGGGTCGGCTGGCTGGCGCGTCCGGTGGTGGCCTATCTGCGCCGCTTCCACAACCGCGCTGACTGCACGCTGGTTCCCACGGCCGAGCTGGCCGAGGGCCTCGCCCGCGACGGGTTTCGGCGCCTTCGCGTCGTGGGCCGCGGCGTCAACCCGGCGGTCTTCTCGCCGCAGCGCCGCTCGGCCGCGTTGCGGGAGCGCTGGGGCGCCGCTGAAGACACGCCGGTTGTGCTGTGCGTCAGCCGTTTCGCCCCCGAGAAAAATTTCCCGCTCGTGATCAAGGCGTTCGAGGCGATGAGGCAGGCGCGGCCGGATGCGAAGCTGGTGCTGGTCGGCGATGGGCCGATGACCGGGCCGCTGCGGCGCCGCAACGTCGGCTACGTCATCGCCGGTCGCCTGGTGAACGGCGAGCTCTCCGCGCATTACGCCTCGGCGGACCTGTTCCTGTTTCCCAGCACCAGCGAAACCTTCGGCAACGTCACGCTCGAAGCCATGGCGAGCGGCCTGGGCATCGTCGCCTATCGCTACGCCGCGGCGCGCGAGCATCTGCGGCACGAGGAATCCGCCCTCCTTGCCACGCCGGACGACGAGGCGGCGTTCATCGCCGCGGCCGAGCGCCTGGTGCGCGAGCCGGCGCTCGCCGGCCGGCTCGGGCGCGCTGCCCGCGCGAGCGCAGAGCGCCTGACCTGGCAGCGCATTGTCGAGGACTTCGAGGCGGTGCTGTTCGATGTCGCGGCTTGACGTCACGCTGCAACGCATGCGGCGCTGCGATGAGTGGCTCTGCCTGCGGATGAACGGGGCGCTGCGCTATGCAGCCGTATTGCGCTTCTTCCGGGCGGTGAGCTGGCTGGGCAACGGCATCTTCTGGTACGCGCTGATGCTGGCGCTGCTCGTCGAGCATGGCCGCGACGCCCTGCAGCCGGTGCTGCACATGATGGTCGCCGGCGCCGCTTGTACTCTGACCTACAGGATGGTGAAGCGCGGCACGCTGAGGCCGCGGCCCTACCAGGCGGTGCCGGCCATCGCCGCCGGCGCAGTGCCGCTCGACCATTTCAGCTTTCCGTCCGGTCATACGCTGCACGCGGTGGCGTTCACGATGGTCGCCACGGCCTACTATCCTGCGCTCGGCGCCTTACTGCTGTCCTTCACGCTGCTGACGGCCGCGTCGAGAGTCGTACTCGGCCTGCACTATCCTAGCGATGTGCTCGCCGGCGCCGCCATCGGTGGCGTCATCGCTGAAGTGTCCTTCTGGATCTGAGCTGACCCAATCGACGAGGCGTCCGGCCAGGGCGGCCTCCAGCTCGCGCACGCTGGCCGCGGCGTTCTTCAGGTGCATGTCGAAACGCGCGGTGCCGATCAGGCGGCGGCACAGCCCGGGCACGCGTGACGAGCGCAGCGCCCTGTCCGCGCGCGCGAGCAGTCCGGTGGCTCGCCGTGCGAGCGCGTCGCTGCAGCGGAAACCGCGGGCGACGAAATCGGCGACGACGCCCGGTTCCGCGGTCAGCGCGTCGGCCGGGCTGACGAACACCTGCGCGCGCACGTGGTCATCCATGGCCCATTCCGCGAGCGCGTGCGTGACGTAGCGGGCGCGCAGGATGTGTGCTTCGTGCTCCGGGACGAAAAAATTGTGCGCGACGACATCGGACAGCAGATGGCTGGCATAACCGGCGGCGAGCGCGCGCTCGCCGTCGTCGCGCGGCGCGGCGGCAAGCCGCCGCAGCGTGGACCAGCGATGGGCGCGCCGGAAGGCCGGGGTGCCGAGCGCCCGGCCGGCCAGCGCCAGATCTGGCAGGCAGGCCCCGGCCAGCACCAGACCGGGAAAACGCGATATGGCGGCGCGCAGCTCGCGGTCGGCGAAGGGCACGAGAAACACCGCGCACTGCGCGAAAAACAGATGCGTCTGCAGTCCCCAGGCGTAGGCGTCTGGCGCGAACATCGCCAGGGGCAGCGCGTACAACAGGTAGCGGCTCTTCACGAACGAGCATCTTCATCGCCTTGCGTGACCGCGACGTGACGCTTATTCCGATCCCGTGTAGCTGGCGCTCGGCGTCGGCTCGGCCGGCATCGTGCGCTGCGGCAGGAAGCGCACCGTGAAGCGGCTGCCTGCGCCCGGCTTGCTTTCGATGTCGAAGCTCGCCTGGTGGCGCGCGACGGCGTGCTTGACGATGGCCAGGCCCAGTCCCGTGCCGCCGGTTTCGCGCGAGCGGCTGCGGTCGACGCGGTAGAAGCGCTCGGTTAGCCGCGGCAGATGCTCCGGCGCGATGCCGGGGCCGGTGTCCTCCACCGCAAAGGAGGGGCCGTCGGGACCCTCGCGCCAGACGAGGCATACCTTGCCGCCGGCCGGCGTGTAGCGGATGGCATTGCTGACCAGGTTGCCGAACGCGCTCGCCAGCTCGGTTTCCGAGCCAACCAGGTCGAGCGTCGGCCGGCCCTGCATCAGGATGCTGTGGCGGCCGCCCGACAGGGCCTCGGCTTCCAGGCGCAGCCGGGCGAGCAGCGACGCCATGCGCACGCGGTCCGTGGGCGGAGGCGGAGCGGACTCCAGAACCGAGAGAGTCAGCAGGTCCTCGATGATTCGATGCATGCGCGAGGCTTGCTCGCGCATCATGCCGAGGTAGTCGCGCACGCGCGACGGATCGAGCTTCAGCTCCCGCACCGTCTCGAGGAAGCCCACCAGCACGGTCAGCGGCGTACGAAGCTCGTGCGAAACGTTTGCGACGAAATCGCGTCGCATCGTCTCGACTCGCTCCGCCTGGGTGACATCGCGGCACAGCAGGAGCTTCTGCGACTCGCCATACGGGATGAGCTGCAGCGCCAGGACGACGCCTTGCGCGGCGGTAGCGCGCACTGCGGGCAGGCTGTCGTGGTTGGGCGCAGCGAGATAGTCGATGAACGCCGGCTCTCGCACCAGGTTTGCGATGGGCCGTCCGGTGTCGGCGCGCGGGTCGAGATTCAGCATGGCGGCGGCGTTGTCGTTGCACCACTCGATGCGGTTCTCCGCGTCGAGCATCACCACGCCGTCGGGCAGCGCCTGCGCCGCGCGCCGGAAGCGCGCCAACGCGTCGGCGAGCATTTCCTCGCGCTTCGCCACCTCGCGCTCGAAGCGGTGCAGCGCAGTAAGCACCTCGTTCCAGCTGCCGAGGGCTTCCGGAACCGATCCCGGTACCGGGTGCGCGAGCCAGCGGCCGAGCCGGGCGAGGTGCCGCAAATGGTAGGCAAGGAGGCCCGCCAGGCCGGCGGCGCAGATTGCCCAGCCCCAGGCGGCCCCGCCGACCACGCCGGCGAGAAGCGCAGCCGCGCCGATCGCCGTGAGCGCCGCGAGCCTTCCGCGGTAGAGCGAGATCAAGCCGTGCGCAGGCCGTACCCCGCGCCGCGCACCGTATCGATGAGGCGGTGGTGGCCGGAGGCCTCGAGCGCCTTGCGCAGGCGGCGTATGTGCACGTCCACCGTGCGCTCCTCGATGAAGACATGATCGCCCCACACCTGGTCGAGCAGCTGTGCGCGCGTGTAGATGCGCCCCGGGTGGGTCATGAGGAAATGCAGCAGCCGGAACTCGGACGGCGAGAGCGCGAGCCTGCGCTCGCCCGCCGTCACGCGGCGCGTCGCCGGGTCGAGGCGCAGTCCTTCCATCTCGACCGCGTCGTCCGACAGCTGCGGCGCGCGGCGCCGGAGCACCGCCTTGATGCGCGCGGCGAGCTCCTTCGGAGAGAACGGCTTGGTGAGGTAATCGTCGGCGCCGGCTTCGAGGCCGGAGATCTTGTCCTGCTCCATGGCACGCGCGGTGAGCATCAGAATCGGCAGATCGCGCGTGCGCGCGTCGGCGCGCAGGCGGCGGGCGAGCGACAGGCCCGACTCGCCCGGCAGCATCCAGTCGAGCACCAGCACGTCGGGCAGCGCGACGCGAATGGCGGCCTCCGCTTCCTCGGCGCTCGATGCGCGCAGCACCGCATGGCCGAAGTGCTCCAGGTTGACGGCGACGAGCTCCTGGATCTGCGGCTCGTCCTCGACGACGAGTACCGTGGCCCCCATCAGGCTCGGCTAGGCGCCGCCCCCCGACACCTGGCGCTCGACCTCCGCCGCGCGGGTATGGCGCACGTCGGTGCCCTTGACGATATAGATCACGTACTCGGCCATGTTCTTGGCGTGGTCGCCGATGCGCTCGATCGCCTTGGCGACCCAGACGATCTCCAGCGCGGTGGAAATGGTGCGCGGGTCTTCCATCATGTAGGTGATCAGCTGGCGCAGGATGGCGCCGAATTCCGCGTCGATGCCGGCGTCGGCGCGGATCACCTCGGCGGCGGCGTTGCAGTCCAGGCGCGCGAAGGCGTCGAGCGTGCGGCGCAGCATCGAGATCGCCCGCTCGGCGGCGTGGCGCACTTCCACCACCGGAGGCGCCTGCACGCCGCCGCGCTCGTGGATGCTTTTCGCCATGCGCGCGATCTTCTGCGCCTCGTCGCCGATGCGCTCGAGGTCGGTGACCGTCTTGATGATGGCGATGATCAGCCGCAGATCGTTGGCCGCGGGCTGGCGCTTGACGATCACCTGGCTGCAATCGCCGTCGAGCGCGACTTCCATGGCGTTCACGCGATGGTCGGTGGCGATGACGTCATCCAGCGTGGCGCGGTCGCCCGAGTTGAAGCCGTCGAGCGCGCGCCGGATCTGCGACTCGACCAGCCCGCCCATTTCCAGCACGCGCGAGCGGATCGACTCGAGCTCGGCATCAAACTGCTTCGAGAGATGTTCAGTCGCGCCCATTGCGGTTAGCGACATTATGACAAATCCATGACGGTAACACCGAACGCAGAGGGTAGCGGCGCTGCATGACGGTCTCATGACCGCGCAGGCGCGATGCCTGCGGGCCGTCACGAAACGGCAACAATCCGGAAATAGGCTGCCCAGCGCTGCTGTCTACTTCACCTCAGGAGATGCAATGCTAAGACGACTCATCGGCGCGGCTGGCCTCGCCGCAAGCCTCGCCGGCGCGCCGGCGCTCGCCGCGGACATTACCGGAGCCGGCGCGACCTTCCCGTATCCCATTTACGCCAAGTGGGCGGACGCCTACAAGAAATCGACCGGTATCGGGCTCAACTACCAGTCGATCGGCTCGGGCGGCGGGATCAAGCAGATCACCGCGAGGACGGTGGATTTTGGCGCCTCGGACATGCCGCTCAAGCCGGAAGAGCTCGAAAAGGGCGGAATGATCCAGTTTCCCACGGTGATCGGCGGCGATGTGCCGGTGGTCAACCTGAAGGAGATCATGCCGGGGCAGCTGAGGCTGTCCGGCCCGCTGCTCGCCGAAATCTATCTGGGCAAGATCAGGAAGTGGAACGACCCGGCGATCGCCGCGCTGAACCCCGGGGTCAGCCTGCCGGCGAGCGATATCAACGTAGTACACCGGTCCGATGGCTCCGGCACCACCTTCATCTGGACGAACTACCTGTCGAAGATGAGTCCCGAGTGGAAGTCCGCAGTGGGCGAGGGCACCTCGGTCAATTGGCCGGTCGGCGTCGGCGGCAAGGGCAACGAAGGCGTCGCCTCGTACGTGCAACGCATCCAGGGGTCGATCGGTTACGTGGAGTACGCCTATGTGCTCCAGAACAAGATGACGTACGCGCTGGTCAAGAACCGCGAAGGCCAGTTCGTTGCGCCGAGCGCCAAGGCGTTCCAGGCGGCGGCGGCGGGCGCCGACTGGAAGGCGGCCCCCGGCATGTACCTGATTCTTACCGATGCCCCCGGAAAGGACGCCTGGCCGATCGCCGGCGCCACGTTCATCCTGATGCACAAGACTCAGGAAAAGCCGGAGAGCGCAAGGCAGGTGCTCAAGTTCTTCGACTGGGCCTATACCCAGGGCGACCGCCTCGCGGAGGAGCTCGACTACGTGCCGATGCCGGACCCGGTCGTCCGGCTCATCCAGACCAACTGGAAGTCCCAGCTCAAGGATTCGTCAGGTAACCCGGTCTACTGAGACCAGCAAGGTTGTTGCTTCAGCGCCGAGGAGCGGGCGAGAATGAGCGCCGTCGTTCTCCCTGCCCCCGTACATTCGAGCGCCGAATTGCCGATGACCGAGTCCCCGCGCGGCCCTGTCCGCAGACGGCCTGCGCGCTGGAAGGACGTGGCGTTCGAGCAGCTCACGCGGCTGTTCGCGCTGCTCGTGCTGGGCATCCTGGCGGCGATCCTGGTCGCCCTGGTGCTGGAAAGCCGACCGTCGCTGGACAGGTTCGGCCTCGCCTTTCTGTGGCACGCCGAGTGGGACCCGGTGCAGGAGCGCTTCGGCGCGCTGGTGCCGATCTACGGCACCCTGGTCACCTCGCTGATCGCGATGCTGATCGGCATCCCGGTGAGCTTCGGCATCGCGCTGTTCCTGACCGAGCTGTCGCCCGCCTGGCTCAAGCGCCCCCTGGGCACCGCGATCGAGCTGCTCGCGGCAATCCCCTCGATTATCTACGGCATGTGGGGGCTGTTCGTGCTGGCGCCGCTATTCCAGACGCACCTGCAGCCGGCGCTGATTGAATCGCTCGGCGCCCTGCCGCTCGTCGGTGCGCTGTTCCAGGGCCCGCCGCTCGGCATCGGCATGCTCACCGCGGGGCTGATTCTTTCCATCATGGTGATTCCGTTCATCGCCGCCGTGATGCGCGACGTGTTCGACCTGGTGCCGGCCCTGCTGAAGGAATCGGCCTACGGACTCGGGGCGACGACCTGGGAGGTGGTGTGGACGGTCGTGCTGCCCTACACCAAGGTCGGGGTCATCGGCGGCATCATGCTGGGCCTGGGGCGCGCTCTCGGGGAAACGATGGCGGTCACTTTCGTGATCGGCAATGCGCACCAGCTGTCGAAATCGCTGATGGCGCCGGGAAACAGCATCGCCTCGGCGCTCGCCAACGAGTTTACCGAGGCGGTCGGCGATGTGTATTTTTCCGCGCTGATCGAGCTTGGCCTGATCCTGTTTCTCATCACGACGGTGGTGCTCGCGCTCGCCAAGCTCCTCCTCATGCGCCTGGCGCTGCGCGAAGGCGCGCCCGCATGAGCGCGGTCGTGGGTCCGGCGACGAGCGCCATCAGCCCGGCGAATCCGCTCTACCGCTCGCGCAAGCGCGTCAATGTCTTCATGCTCGGTGTTTCGGGCCTGGCGCTGGTCTTCGGCCTTGCCTGGCTGGTCTGGATCCTCGGTACGCTGTTCTACGAAGGCGGGTATGCGCTCGCGCGCGCGGCCCTGTACTTCGAGATGACGCCGCCGCCGGGGGCCGACGGCGGCCTTGCCAACGCTATCGCGGGCAGCGCCGTGCTCATCGCCGTGGCCACTTTGCTCGGCACGCCGGTCGGCGTTCTCACCGGCACCTATCTGGCCGAGTACGGCAAGCGCGGCTGGATCGCCCCGGCGACGCGGTTCATCAACGACGTGCTGCTGTCGGCGCCCTCGATCGTCATCGGCCTGTTCGTGTACTCGGTCTATGTCGCGCGCGTAAAGCACTTCTCCGGCTGGGCGGGTGCTCTCGCCCTCGCGCTCATTGTCGTCCCGGTGGTGGTGCGCACGACCGATGACATGCTGAAGCTGGTGCCCAACAGCCTGCGCGAGGCAGCGGCGGCGCTGGGCTGCCCGACCTGGAAGATGATCCTGTCGGTGACCTACCCGGCCGCGCGCACCGGGATCGTCACCGGCATCCTCCTCGCGGTCGCGCGCATCAGCGGGGAAACGGCCCCGCTGCTGTTCACCGCGCTCAACAACCAGTTCTGGTCGCTGAACCTGAACGAGCCCATGGCCAACCTGCCGACGGTGATCTTCCAGTTCGCCATGAGCCCATACAGGGATTGGCACCGGCTCGCATGGGGAGGCGCCGCGCTGATCACGCTGACCGTGCTGGCGCTCAACATCCTGGCGCGCAGCCTGTTCCGAAGAAAGGATTGACGCGGTGGAAGCCTACGAACCCGTTGCCAGTGCCAGGCCCCTCGTGCAGGTGATGCGCCCTTCGGTGCGGGCGGAAACGCCCCCGGTCGAGGAGCTCGCGCCGAAGATCAGCGTGCGCAACCTCAGTTTCTACTATGGCGCCTTCCGGGCGCTGCACGACATCTCCCTGGATATCCCCGAGAAGAAGGTCACCGCGTTCATCGGGCCATCGGGCTGCGGCAAATCCACCCTGCTGCGGACATTGAACCGCCTGTATTCGCTCTACCCCGACCAGCGCGCCGAGGGCGAGGTGGTCCTCGACGGCGAAAACATCCTCACCACCAAGCAGGATGTGTCGCTCATCCGCGCCAAGGTAGGCATGGTGTTCCAGAAGCCGACGCCGTTTCCCATGTCGATTTTCGACAATATCGCCTTCGGCGTAAGGCTGTTCGAGAACCTGTCGCGGCGCGAGATGGAGGAGCGCGTCGAATGGGCGCTCACGCGCGCCGCGCTGTGGGCCGAGGTCAGGAGAAAGCTCCACCAGAGCGGAAACAGCCTGTCCGGCGGCCAGCAGCAGCGGCTGTGCATCGCGCGCTGCATCGCGATCAGGCCCGAGGTGCTGCTGCTCGACGAGCCCTGCTCGGCGCTCGACCCGATCTCCACGGCCCGCATCGAGGAGCTGATCCACGAGCTCAAGAGCGAATACACCGTGGTGATCGTCACCCACAACATGCAGCAGGCGGCGCGGGTGTCCGATTACACCGCCTACATGTATCTCGGCGAGCTGATCGAATACGGGGCGACCGACGCCGTGTTCATCAAGCCTAAGCGCAAGGAGACGGAAGACTACATTACCGGCCGCTTCGGCTAGGTCTTCCTGCCCTTCAGCCTGGAGGGCAGGTCGGCAAAGGGCCGGTAGGTCGAGGGGGCCTTCTTCTCCGCAGCGGCCGGGCGGCCGTCGTTGTCCACCTCGCGGGCGTGCTCGTTCTCGTGGCAATAGATGCACAGCAGCTCCCAGTTCGCTCCGTCGGGCGGATTGTGGTCGTGGTTGCCGTCCTTGTGGTGGACGGTCAGCTGGCGCACGCTCTTCGCGTTGAATTCGCGGGCGCAGCGCGCGCAGACCCAGGGAAAGATCTTCAGCGCGCGCTCGCGGTAATTCAGCTTCATTTCGGTCTCCCGCATGCTAAATTCGTCCGCTCCAGGGGGCGGCGTGAAGCACGACGACTATCTCGAGCGGATTCTCAAGGCCCGCGTCTACGACGTGGCGGGCGAGACGCCGCTCGAGCTCGCGCCCGGGCTGTCCAGGCGCCTGCGAAACCGCCTGCTCATCAAGCGCGAGGACCTGCAGCCGATATTCTCGTTCAAGCTGCGCGGTGCCTACAACAAGATGGCCGGGCTGCCGCGTGCGCGCCTGGCCAGGGGCGTGATCGCGGCGAGCGCCGGCAATCACGCGCAGGGGGTTGCCCTCGCCGCGCAGCGCCTCGGCTGCCGCGCGCTGATCGTGATGCCCGTCACCACGCCGCGCATCAAGGTCGACGCGGTGCTGGCGCGCGGCGCGCAGGTCGTGCTGCACGGCGATTCGTACGCCGAGGCGTTTGCGCAGGCGATGCGCCTCAAGCGCCGCCGCGGCCTTGCCTTCGTTCATCCCTACGACGACCCGGAAGTGATCGCCGGGCAGGGCACGATCGGCATGGAGATCCTGCGCCAGCATGCCGAGGCGCTCGACGCCATCTTCGTCCCGGTGGGCGGCGGCGGCTTGATCTCCGGCATTGCGGCCTACGTCAAACGCCTGCGTCCTTCGATCAAGGTGGTGGGGGTTGAGCCGGTCGACGCCGCCGCGATGACGCACTCCCTGAAGAAGGGGAGAAGAGTAAAGCTGGAACAGGTGGGACTCTTTGCCGACGGGGTGGCGGTAAAGCAGGTCGGCCGCGAGACGTTTCGCCTGTGCCGCGATCTGGTCGACGAGATGGTGCTCGCCGACACCGACGCGATGTGCGCGGCGATCAAGGACGTGTTCGAGGACACGCGCGTGGTGCTCGAGCCGGCGGGCGCGCTGGCGATCGCCGGCGCCAAGGCCTGGGTGGAGCGCCACGGCGCGCGCGGCAAGACGCTGGTCGCGGTGGCCTCGGGCGCCAATACCAACTTCGACCGCCTGCGCTTCATCGCGGAGGAGGCCGAGCTGGGCGAGCACCGCGAGGCGATCCTCGCCGTCACCATCCCCGAGCGCCCAGGGAGCTTCAAGAAATTCTGCGCGCAGATCGGCGCGCGCAGCGTCACCGAGTTCAACTACCGCATCGCGGACTCCTCCGAAGCGCACATCTTCGTCGGCGTCGAGGTGCACGGCAGCGAGGAAACGGCGCGCATCGTGCGCAACCTGCGCCGCCACGGCTTGAGGACGCTCGACCTGTCGGATAACGAGATGGCCAAATGGCACGTGCGCCACATGGTCGGCGGGCGTGCGCCTTTCGCTAGAGAGGAGCTGCTTTATCGCTTCGAGTTTCCCGAGCGGCCCGGCGCGCTGATGCGTTTTCTCTCGAGCATGCGCAGCGACTGGAACATCAGCCTGTTCCATTACCGCAACCACGGCGCCGACTACGGCCGGGTGCTGGTCGGCATGCAGGTTCCCTCCAGCGAGATGAAGCAATTCAGGCAATTCCTGGAAAATCTCGGCTACCCGCACGCCGAGGAGACGCGCAACCCCGCATACCGGCTGTTCCTGGTCTGATGGCGAGCCGGCATCCGTTCCTTCCTGAAAAGCTGGCGCGCTACATCGTCGAGCACTCGGTGCGCGAAGCTCCAGTGCTGCGCGAGTTGCGCGAAGCCACGGCGTCGAATCCCCATGCCGGAATGCAGATCGGCGCCGACCAGGGACAGTTCATGGCGCTTCTCGTGCAGGCGATCGGCGCCAGGCGCTGCCTGGAGATCGGCACGTTCACCGGCTACAGCGCCCTCGCGGTCGCGCTGGCGCTGCCCGCGGATGGCCGCGTGCTGTGCTGCGACATCAACGCCGAGTGGACCGCGCTCGCGCGCCGCTTCTGGAAGAAGGCGGGCGTCGAGCACAAGATCGAGCTGCGGCTCGCGCCGGCGCTCGAGACGCTGGCGCAGCTCGAGGGACCGTTCGATTTCGTTTTTATCGATGCCGACAAGGAGAACTACCAGAACTATTACGAGCGCTCGCTCGCGCTGCTGCGTCGCGGCGGGCTGATCGCGGTGGATAACACGCTGTGGTCAGGCGCGGTCGCGGACGCCAAGCGGCGGGACGCCACCACGCGGGCGCTGCGCAGCTTCAATGACAAATTGCACGGGGATTCCCGCGTCGCGTTATCGCTGCTCCCGATCGGCGACGGGCTGACACTGGCGCTCAAGCGCTAGCTTCAGTCTCTTTTGATGTGGTCGGCGTAACAAACCGGCGAGGACATTACGCCGGATCCCGGGTCGGGCTCGCCCAGAAAGACCAGTTCCTGGGCATCCCTCAGATAGACGCCGCGCTCCGTAACGACATAATCGACCGGGATGTCCCAGGATTGCGGGTAGATGGTCTCGAGGCGCGCGAGCTCGTAGGAAATCCCGATCACCACGGGTTTTTTCGCGAGGTTGGCGAGCGTGCGGTCGAAGTAGCCGCCGCCGTAGCCGAGCCGGTAGCCCTGCGCATCCCATCCGTTCATCGGCAGCAGCACCGCGTCGGGGAGCACTTCCGGCGAAGAAACGGGAAAAGGAATGTCGAGCGGCCCGTTGGCGAGAGCGACGCCAGGATGCCATTCGCGGAACGCGAGCGGCGAGCGGGGCGCGACGATGGCGGGCAGCGCCGTCAACGCGCCGCGGCTGCGCAGCGTTCTGGCGAGGTGGCGCGCGTCATACTCGTTCTTTACCGGCCAGCAGAAAGCGACGCGGCTGCGCGCCAGCCCCGGGAACGAACGCGCGATAAAACCATCGATGCGCTCGCGCCAGGATTCGAGCTGCGCCGGCGAGAGCGCAAGGCGCGCGGTAATCAATCGTTCGCGCTGTGTCTTTCGCCACGTTTTCAGAGCGGCAGCATCCACCCGCGTGCTATCCTTTGCCTCGATGATTTCTAACAAAATACTGGGAGCGAGTGTAGCGCTTTGCCTGGCCGCCGCGCCGGCTTTTGCCGGCAACAGCAGCGACGACGCGCTGCTCGGCGCCTTCGACGCCTACCGCGCCGGCGATCCGATCAGGTTCGCGAAGCACGCGCAAAAGCTGAATCATCATGTGCTCGAGCCATGGCTCGAATACTGGCGCCTTTCCCTGCGCCTGGAAGACATGCCGTCGGCCGAGGTGCGAGCTTTCCTGTCGAAATTCGAGCGGACGTACGTCGCCGAGCTGCTGCGCGAAGAATGGCTGAAAGTGCTCGGCAAGCGCGGCGACTGGCAGGAGTTCGACCGCCAGGCGGCGTTCTACAGCCGCGACGACCTGGAGGTGCGCTGCTACGGCTGGGCGTCGCGTCTGGAGCGCGGCGACGAAAGCGCCTACGCCGAGGCGGCGGCGATGTGGCTCGAGCCGCGCGAGCTGCCCGAAGGCTGCAGCAGGCTCGCCGACGCGATGATGGAGGCAGGCCAGCTCACGCTCGGCGATGTCTGGCGGCGCGTGCGCGTGCTGTTCGAGTACGGGCAGATCACCGCCGCGAAAACCGCGCTGGGTTACCTGCCGAGGAATGAGGCGCCGGACGAGCGCATGCTGGCCGAGGCGGCCCGCCAGCCCAAGCGCTTGCTCTCCCGGCTGCCCAAGAACCTCGAGCACCCGGCGACGCGCGAAGTGGTGGTGCTCGCCCTCGTGCGCTTGGCGCGCGCGGACGAGGACGGCGCCGCCGCTGCGCTCGACGGGCCGCTCGCCGCGCGCTTGCCCGAGGCTGACCTCAAGTACCTCTGGGGCCGCGTCGGTTACGAGGCGGCGCGCGAGCATTACGACAAGGCGCTCGCCTGGTATGCGCGCGCCGGCGACCTGAGGCTCACCGACGAGCAGCTGGCCTGGAAAGCGCGCGCCGCGCTGCGTCGCGGAAATTGGCAGGTGGTGCGCGACTCGATCGACCAGATGTCCGCCGGCGCGCGGCAGGAGCGGGCCTGGTCTTACTGGTACGGCAGGGCGCTTGCCGCGCAGGGCGAGGAGACCGGCAGCCGCGCCTATTACCTGCGCGTCGCCGGCCGGCCCGACTTCTATGGCCTGCTGGCCGACGAAGAGCTGGGCTACATGGTCGCGCTGCCCGATAAGACCTACGTGCCCGGCGAGGACGAGGTGGCGGCGGCGAAGCGCGATCCCGGCATTGCGCGCGCGCTGGAGCTGATCCGCCTGGGCTTGCGCACCGAAGGCGTGCGCGAGTGGACCCACAGCATCCGCTTTTTCGACGACGCCAAACTGATCGCCGCCGCCGAGGTTGCGCACCGCGCGGAAATCTATGACCGCGTCATCGAAACCGCCAACAAGACCGTTCGCGTGCACAATTTCGCGCTGCGCTACCCCGTGCCGTACCAGGACGTGTTCCGGGAATACGCGACGACCCATGGCGTCGACCCAGCCCTGGTGCTCGGGCTGGTGCGCCAGGAGAGCCGCTTTCTCCAGGAATCGCGCTCGAGCGCCGGCGCGACCGGCCTGATGCAGCTCATGCCGCGCACCGCGCGTTACGTCGCAGCGAAGCTGGGCCTGCGCAACTATCGTCCGCACCACGTGGGCGAGGTGCAGACCAACGTCGGCCTGGGCACCGGCTATCTCAAGCTGGTCCTCGACCAGGTCGGCCACCCGATCCTCGCCTCGACCGCCTACAACGCCGGCCCGACCCGCGCGCGGCGCTGGCGCGACTCGAGGCCGCTCGAAGGCGCGGTCTACGTCGAGACGATTCCCATCAGCGAGACGCGCGACTATGTGAAAAACGTGATGGCGAATTCGGTGTTCTACGCGGCGGTGCTGGAGAACAAGCTGACGCCGCTCAAGTCGCGTCTGGGGACCGTTCCGCCGCGCACCGGGTCCGAACCCACCGCCGAGGACGAGCTGCCTTAGGCCGCGATGAAGGTCGAGAACGTCCTCGTGCTCGGCGGCGCGGGGTTCATCGGCCGCCACCTCGCGGCGGAGCTTGCGCGGCGCGTGATCAAGGTGACCGTGCCGTCGCGGCGGCGCGAGCGCGCGAAGCAGCTCATCCAGCTGCCGACCGTCGAGGTGGTCGAGGCCGATGTCACGGCACCGGGCGTGCTGCAGCGGCTCGCCGCCGGGCGCGACGCGGTCATCAACCTGATCGGCGTCCTGCACAGCCGGCGCGGGCGGCGCGACGAGCGCGGGCCGCACGACTACGGCCCGGACTTCGCGCGCATGCACGTAGAGCTGCCGCAGGCGGTCGTCGCCGCCTGCCGCGCGGTGGGCGTCAAGCGGCTGCTGCACATGAGCGCGCTCGGCGCCTCGGCGCAGGCGCCTTCGGAGTACCTGCGCTCCAAGGCGATCGGCGAGCAGGCGGTGCTTGCCGCCGACGACCTCGAGGTCACGGCGTTCCGCCCGTCGATCGTGTTCGGCCCGGATGACTCGTTCATCAACATGTTCGCGGCGCTATCGCGCTTCCTCCCGGCGCTCCTGGTGGCCTGCCCGCGGGCGCGCTTCCAGCCGGTCTACGTTGGCGACGTGGCGCGCGCGCTGGTGAGCGCCATCGACGAGCCGCGCTCGCACGGCAAGGCCTACGATCTGTGCGGGCCGCGCGTCTACACGCTGCGGGAGCTGGTCGAATTCGTCTGCGCGATCACCCGCCGGCGGCGGCTCATCATCCCGCTTTCCGAGCGCATGTCGTACCTGCTCGCGCGGCTGATGGAATTGGCGCCGCATCCGCTGATGACACGCGACAACTACCGCTCGCTGCAGGTGCCGAACGTCTGCGGGGCCGACTGCGCGCTGCCCTTCGGACTCGTCGCGCAGGCGCTCGAGGCGGTCGTGCCCTTCTACCTCGCGCCGCTCGGTCCGCGCGAGCGCTATCCGCAGTTTCGCTGGCGCGCGAGGCGCTAGTCTGCTTCGCTTGCGCAGGCAAGCGCGTAGGCAGCGAACGTGGCGAGCCAGTGCTCGCCCGCGTAGCTGCCGCTCGCGACGTGTGCGAGGCTCGCTTCAAGGTGGCGCTCGCCCGCTTTGCGCAAAAGGGGCCTGTCGGGCAGAGCGCGAGCAAGGCTGAAATAGCACCACGCGCGGCTGAGGTTCAGCCCATCGAGATGCGCGATCTGTCCGTCGTTGCGGTCGCTGACTCGCGCCGGCTCGAGCAGCGAGGCCGGCACTTCGGGCAGGAAGGCGTCGAACCAGCCGCGAAAGTCCGGCAGCACGCGGCGCATGAGATCGGCCTCGATCAGGCAGGGCGAGAAAAAATCGTTGCCGCCGGGCTCCCAGGCGGCGGGATAGTCGCGGTCGTTGCCGAAATAATCGATGGCTCTTTGAACCAGCAGCGGCTTGAGCTCGGGGTGGGCGTGATCCAGCGCAAAGGCGAGGCCGAAGGCGGTGTTGGTGTGAGTGCCCGAACGGATCGGATAGGTCTGCCTGGGAAGCCACTGCTTGTAGGCTTGCACTATCACGCCCTCCAGGGGCTGCAGGTTTTCGCGCTCCTGCGCCAGTTTTAGAGCCCATGCCCAGCCATAGGGGCGCTCGAACTCCGGGTGCTGCCTGAGGTATTCTCCCTCGACCTGGAGATTGGCGGCGCTTAGCGTGCTGTCGAGCGTCGAGCGGATCGCGGCGGCTTGGGGCAGGCCCGGAAAGCGGCGCAGCAGATACGCGAGCAGCCAGTGGCCGTGCACCGCGGAGTGCCAGTCGAAGCAGCCGAAGAACGCCGGGTGCAGGCTGCGCGGCCGGTCGAGCTCGCCGGCGCGCTGCATGACGTGTCCCGGCCGATTCGGGAATTCGCGGCCGACGCACGCCAGCGCGAGCGCCGCGAAATGCCCGGCGCTCGCCGCGTCGAGTCGCATGGCGCAAGTCTATACCGTTAAACTTGCCGCATGCCGCGTCCACTGCTCGTCATCGGCAACAAGAACTATTCTTCGTGGTCGCTGCGCGCGTGGATCGCCATGCGGGTTCTCGAGCTCGATTTCCAGGAGGTGAGAATTCCCTTGTACGGCCCGGGCGCCAAGCAGGAGATTCTTCGCTACTCGCCCTCGGGCAAGGTGCCCTGCCTGGTCGATGGAGCGAGCCGCGTGTGGGACTCGCTCGCGATCCTCGAATATCTCGCCGAAAGGCATCCGCTCTGGCCGGACGATCCGGTCGAGCGGGCGGCGGCGCGCTCGGTGTGCGCGGAAATGCACGCCGGGTTTCCGAAGCTGCGCGAGCACATGAGCATGAACGTGCGCCGGCGCTATCCAGGCAAGGGCAGAACGCCGGAAGTGCTTGCAGAAATCGAGCGGGTGGTGGAGATCTGGTCGAAGTGCAGGCAGCCGTTCCTGTTCGGGGCGTTCGGCGCCGCGGACGCGATGTACGCGCCGGTGGTGCTGCGCTTCAGGACCTACGAGGTCGAGCTGCCGCCGGCGTCCCGCGCCTACGCCGATGCCATGCTCGCGCTGCCCGCGATGCGCGAGTGGATCGAAGCGGCGCAGCGCGAGACCGAGGCCATTCCGCAGTTCGACATGGCCGAGTGAAGACGTACGTCGTCGGCGGTGCGGTGCGCGACGAATTGCTGGGCCTGCCTTTGAAGGACAGGGATCACGTCGTCGTCGGCGCGACGCCCGACGAGATGGTCCGCCTCGGCTTCAAGCCCGTCGGCAGGGATTTTCCGGTGTTCCTGCACCCCGAGACGCACGAGGAGTACGCGCTCGCTCGTACTGAGCGCAAGAGCGGCCGCGGCTACAAGGGCTTCACGGTGCATGCCGCCCCGGAGGTCACGCTCGAGGACGATCTGAAGCGGCGCGACCTCACGATCAACGCCATGGCGAAGGCCGAGGATGGCACGCTGATCGATCCGTTCGGCGGCCGCCGCGACCTGCAGGAAGGGGTGCTGCGCCACGTGAGCGAGGCCTTTGCCGAGGACCCGGTGCGGATCCTGCGCGTCGCGCGCTTTGCCGCGCGCTTCGGCTTCCGGGTGGCCGACGAAACCATGCAGCTCATGAAGGCGATGGTGAAGTCGGGCGAGGCCGACTCCCTGGTGCCCGAGCGCGTGTGGCAGGAATTCTCGCGCGGGCTGGCCGAGCCGCATCCGCGGCGCATGTTCGAGGTGCTGGAGGCCTGCGGCCTGCGGCAACAACTGCTCCCGGAGCTGAAAGTCATCCCGGAAAAACTGTCCGGGTCGATCCCGGTGCGCTTCGCGCAGCTGGCGTGGCCACTGAAGGAGTCCGAAGTCGACGCTCTCTGCGAGCGCCTGCGGGCGCCGGGCGAAGAGCGCGAGCTGGCGCTCCTCGCGTGCCGCAACCGGCTGGCGTTGTGTGCCGCGCACTCGGCCTCGCCGCAGGCATTGCTCGAGCTGCTGAAGCGCGCCGACGCGTTCCGGCGCCCGCAGCGCTTCAAGGATCTGCTCGAAGTCGCCAGGCTTGCCGATCCCGCCGTCGACGTTGCGCGTTTGCAGCGTGCGCTCGAAGCCGCGGTCGCGGTGGACGCCGGCGCCATTGCCGCAAAAGCAGGTTCTCAATCCGAGATACCGACCCTGGTCGACGCGGCCCGGGTCCACGCCATCGCCCGGACGCTGTGAGGTTTCATCTTTCTTCGCTGGCGAAGAACCTGCTCGCCGGGCTGCGGCTCGCGCTGTTCCTGCCCGTGCGCGCGTCCGCTTACCGCGTTTCAGGGGTCGATTTCCTCCTGCTGGTGCTGTTCGATTTCGGGGTGTGGGTCGCGGTCGCGGCGGTGCTTGCCGGTTTCGAAGGCGACTTCAATCCGTCGGCGATTCCCATTTATCTCGCCGGCATCTCGCTCGTCCTCGGCGCAGCGCTGCTCGTCGCGCTCGCCTACGGCGCGTCGGAGAAGCTGCTGTCGCTCGCCGTGGCGTTGAGCGCGAGCCAACCGTGGTTCGAGCTGGTGGTCCCTGCCGCGAGCGGCCTCGGCGAGCTCGTGCTGTGGATCCTCGTTGGCTGGACCCTGGTCGCCTCCGTGCGCGCCGTCGCGGTGGTCATGGGCACGCGCCGCCCGCAGCTGTACCAGGGCGCGCTTGCGGTGGGCGCGATGATCGCCATCGCGTTCTTCGCATTTCCCGAGACCGACGTCTGGCTGCCGCCGGCAGCGCAAGACGAGGAAGCGGGCGCAGGCCTCGCCGACGAGCGCGCGTTTCACCTGCAGGGTCAGCTGATCGAGCGCGCGCTCGCCGACCTCCGGCGCGGCCGCCCCGGCGTCCCGGAGCTGTACTTCGTCGGCTTCGCTCCCGACGCCAGCCAGGACGTGTTCCTGCGCGAAATGCGCTACGTGAAGCGGCTGTTCGACGAGCGCTTCGGCACCGCGGGGCGCTCCATCGCCCTCGCGAGCAGCCGCGACGCGCTCGAGGAATTCCCGATCGGCAGCGTGACCAACCTCGCGCGCGCGCTGAACCGGGTGGGCGAGGCGATGAACACCGACGAGGACGCGCTGTTCCTTTTCCTCTCGGCGCACGGCGATCGCGAGCACCGTCTTTCGGCCTCCCAGCCCCCGCTCGAGCTCGCCGCGCTGACTCCCACCGCGCTCGCCCGCATCCTCCAGGACTCGGGGATCAAGTGGCGCGTGATCGTCGTTTCGGCCTGCTACTCGGGCGGCTATGTCGAGCCGCTGCGCGACGACAACACCGTGATCATCACTGCGGCCGCGCCGGACCGCACGTCGTTCGGCTGCGAGGCGGGGCGCGAATTCACCTATTTCGGCCAGGCGTATTTCCGCGACGCGCTCGCGCAGACGCGCTCGTTCACCCAGGCGTTCGAGATCGCCAGGGAGATCGTCGCGAAGCAGGAGGCCGCGGAAGGATTGCAGCCGTCGCTGCCGCAGATCTGGCTGGGGCCCGCGATCGCCGGCCGGCTAAAGAAACTTGCCGATCGCCCAAACCAGTAGCGACAGCAGCACGGTGCTGGCGAACGGGACGTAATACATCCGCCCGCGCACCGGAATGCGCAAGTCGCCCGGCAGCCGCCCGAGGCCCACGCGCCCGAACCACGGCGCGACAGCCGCTAGAATGACGAGCGCGATCAGAACCGTGAGCAGCCACTTGAACATGATTGAACTCTATACGTGGAGCACGCCGAACGGGCGCAAGGTTTCGATCATGCTGGAGGAATGCGGCCTGCCTTACCGCGTTCACAGGATCGACATCGGCAAGGGCGAGCAGTTCACGCCCGAATACGTCGCGATCAACCCGAACAGCAAGATCCCCTCGATTGTCGATCCCGAGGGCCCCGACGGCAAGCCGCTCGCGCTCATGGAATCGGGCGCGATCCTCGTCTACCTCGCCGGCAAGACCGGCAAGTTCCTGCCGCGCACCGCGCGCGGCAAGTACGTCGCGCTGCAATGGCTGATGTTCCAGATGGGCGGCGTCGGGCCGACCTTCGGCCAGGCGCATCATTTCATGCGCGCGAAGAAGGACGAGATCCCCTACGGCAGCGAGCGCTACGGCAAGGAGGCCAAGCGCCTCTATGGCGTCATGGACCGGCAGCTGGCGACGCACGAATATTTTTCGGATGAGTACTCGATCGCCGACGTCGCCATCTACCCCTGGGTCGCGCGCCACGAGTGGCACCGGGTCGATTTATCGGATTATCCGAACGTCAGGCGCTGGTACGACGCCGTCGGCGCGCGGCCGGCCGTGGCCCGGGGCATGGCGGTGCCGCAATTGAATTAGCGTTAAGATCTGCGGCGGCTATGCTGGCAGATCTCAGGAAGATTCCGCTGTTCGCGGGCCTCAAAGACGAGGAGTTGCGGCCGCTGGCCGACCGGGCGGCGATGCGGCCTTTTCCCAAGGACGCGCTCGTCGTCCACGAGGGCGATGTCGCCGACTCGCTCTACGTGGTCCTGTGGGGCAAGGTCAAGGTCTTTCTCAACGATTCAAACGGCAGGGAGTTGGTTCTCGAAGTCAAGGGTCCCGGTCAATACTTCGGCGAGATGATGCTCGACGAGCAGCCACGCTCGGCTTCCGTCGCGACGCTCGAGCCTTCGCACTTCGCCGTCATCTCGCGCTCCGACTTCAAGGCTTTTTTGCTGTCGCATCCCGAAGTCGCTCTGCACCTGATCCGCAACCTGATCCGCGTCGCTCGCGGCCTCAACGAGAAAGCACGCGGCGACGTGCGCGCGCGCCACAAGATACGCCAGTACATCGACGAACTGGATACCGCCAAGGTGTCGGAAATTCCCAGCGTGCGACGCTGGTACACGGCGAAACGCGTGATCCTTGTCGCGCTCTTGGTCTTCGCTGTCCTGCAGTACTACTTCTTCGACGTGTTCCTCGAGATGATGTCGCTCGGTGGCATCAACTTCACCGGAAATTGACGCCGTCTAAGGCTGCCTCGCGTATTTCTCCAGGAAGGCGTTGATCTCCTCGATGCGCAGCTGCGGCTCGCCTGGCGCCGGCTGCGAGCCGACCACCCGGTTCATCCACAGCATGTTTTCCTGCATGCGCGCCACGACAATACGCCATTGCTCGGCGGTGTGGCGCCTGGGATCGGGCAGCACGTGGCACTGGCTGCAGGCGAGCCGGAAGGCCTCGCCCGACGCGCGGTTCACCTCGGGGTAGCGCTTCGGGTCGAGCGGCTTTTGCGCGTGCCTCCTCAGGTAGGCGACGAGCAATGCGGTTTCCTCCTCGCTCGGCGCCTGCACGCCGGCCATCATCTCCGACATCAGCGTTCCCAGGTTGCCGCGGCCCTGCATGCGCAGCACCATGCGCTCGACGATGCCCGGCCACTTTTGCGCATGGTGCATCGCCGGGTTGGGCAGGTTGTGGCATTGCACGCAGTAGCGCACCGCCAGGCGCGCGCCGCGCGAGCGCGGCTGCGGCAGCTGCCGTTCATCGAAGGTCGGCGGCAGGATGCGCTCGAGCAGCGGCCCGTGCGGGCTCTCGGCCCAGCGCCGTTTCGCGTCGGCGATCTCGTCTGCCGCCGCGGGCAAGGCAAGGGCGACGAGGAGCGCGAGCTCAAAGCGCATTCGAGCGATCGCCACGCGCAAAGCCTAGCAAGGGCCGCTCCACTGCGCGCCCGACCGCCAATACCTTGAAAAGCTCGCCCATCTCCGCCGGGGAGAGCAGCTTGTTCGCCTCGGCGGCGAGCGGCGCGTAATGCAGGGCGCTCTCGACATTCGCTTCGCCGAGCACTTCCGTGATGCCGCAATTGACGAGGAATTGCGCTTGCGTGGCGTAACCGAGGATCTCAAGCCCTGCGTCGCGTGCGGCGTCGGCGAGGGCGCTGAAGTCGACATGGGCGGTGACGTCCTGTTCGCCGGGATGCAGGAACGGGTCGCCGTGCGCCTGGTGACGGTAATGGCACATCAGCGTGCCCATCGTGCGTTGCGGATGGTAGTACTCGTGCCGCGGAAAGCCGTAGTCGATGACGAAGATCGCGCCTTCGGCCAGCCGCTCGCCGAGCGTGCGCATCCAGGCGCGCGCCACGAGCCCGATCTCGCTCTGATAGGGGGTGGGCACCTTGATTGCCCGCGCTTCTTCCAACACGTCGCCGACCGCCGGCTTTTCCGCCCAGACGAGTTTTCCGTCGCGGAACGACACGCCCCTTTCCATGACGCCGCGCTCGGTCCAGGCCACCGCGTGCACCGGCATTGCGTCGAGCACTTCGTTGGCGATGACCGAGCCGGCCCAGCGCGGCGGCAGGCTGTCGATGAACTGCACCCGGTTTCCCAGGCGCGCGCGCTGGCGCTCGCGCAGCTCGGCGCTGGTCTCGAGGATGAGGTATTCACGAGGCGATTCTCCGAGCAGGGCCTCGGCGAGCGCGCCGCTGCCGGCGCCTATTTCAAGCACCGGACCACCGATCTGTCTTAACTGCCTGGCGAGCGTGCGTCCGAACAGCTTGCCCAGCTCCGGTGCGGTGACGAAATCGCCGGTGCGACCGAACTTCGCGCGGCCGGCAGTGTAATAACCGAGCCCGGGCTCGTGCAGCACCAGCTGCATGTAGCGCGCGAACGAGATCCAGCCGTGCTGTTCGATCTCGTTGGCGAGCCTGGCGAGCATGCGGCGAATTTACCCTAGAATTCAAGGCGCTCATGGACGGCCCGCTGCAAGGCAAGAGTGCGCTGGTCACCGGCGGCGCGCGGCGCGTCGGCGCGGCGATCGCTCGCCGCCTGCATGCCGCCGGCGCGAACGTGCTGGTGCATTACCGCGACTCCGAAGCCGACGCCTCGCGCCTCCTAGCCGAGCTGAATGCGCTGCGCCCGAAGAGCGCCGCCAAAGTGAAGGCAGAGCTTCTCGCTCCGGTTGCTCCCCGGGCGCTGGTCGGGGCGGCGCTGGAGAGCTTCGGCCGGCTCGACGTCGTGGTGAACAATGCGTCGAGCTTTTTCGCGGTTCCGGTCGGCGCCATCGAGGCGTCGCACTGGGAGGAGCTGATCGGCTCCAACCTGCGCGCGCCGCTGTTCATCTCGCAGGAGGCGGCGCCGCAGCTGGCGAAAAACCGGGGGGCGATCGTCAACATCATCGACATCCACGGCGAGCGGCCCCTGAAGGGCTACCCGGTGTACAGCATCGCCAAGGCCGGGCTCGCCGCGCTCACGCGCTCGCTCGCGCTCGAGCTCGCGCCGGAGGTGCGCGTGAACGGCGTCGCGCCGGGCGCCATCGCCTGGCCGGACGACGGCCAGTTCGAGCAGGCCGAGCGCGCACGCATCCTCGCCACCACGCCCCTCGGGCGCATCGGCTCGCCCGAGGACGTCGCCGAGGCGGTACACTTCCTCGCCTGCGCGCCCTTCGTCACCGGGCAGATCCTCGCAGTCGATGGCGGCCGTTCGACCTTCCTATGATTCCAGCTCCCCGCAAAATCGAGTACGAAGACAACAAGCTTGCCAAGCGCCTGCGCCGGCAGGTGGGCGAGGCGATCGCCGACTTCAACATGATCGAGGCGGGCGACCGGGTCATGGTCTGCCTCTCGGGGGGCAAGGATAGTCATGCTCTTCTCGACATTTTGATTTCCCTCAAGGAAAAATCTCCGGTCGGGTTCGATCTCGTGGCGGTGAACATGGACCAGAAGCAACCGGGGTTTCCAGCGGAGGTGCTTCCTCAGTATCTCGAAAGCCGCGGCGTGCCCTATCGCGTCGTCGAGCAGGACACCTACTCGGTGGTGAAGCGCGTGATTCCCGAGGGCAAGACGATGTGCTCGCTGTGCTCGCGGCTGCGACGCGGGGCGCTGTACCGCGCCGCGGGCGAGCTCGGCGCGACCAAGATCGCGCTCGGCCATCACCGCGACGACATCCTCGCGACCTTTTTTCTCAACCTGTTCCACGGCGGCAAGCTCAAGGCGATGCCGGCGAAGCTGCGCTCGGACGACGGCAGGCACGTGGTGATACGCCCGCTCGCGTACGTGAGCGAGGACGATCTGATCGCCTACGCCGAGGCGAAGGCTTTCCCGATCATTCCATGCAAGCTGTGCGGCGCGCAGGAAAACCTGCAGCGGCAGGTGGTGCGCCAGATGCTCGCCGAGTGGGAAAAGCGCCATCCCGGCCGCGTCGAGTCGATCGTGCGCGCGCTCACCGACGTGAGCCCGTCGCACCTGCTCGACCGCAAGCTGTTCGATTTCGCAGGCCTGCGCCATGAAGCCGACCGTTCTTGAGCTCAGGCGCAAGAAGGGCGCGCGGCTGGCGATGCTGACCGCGTACGATTTCCCGAGCGCGCGCCTGGTGGCCGAGGCCGGCATCGATCTGATCCTGGTCGGCGACTCGCTCGGCATGGTGGTCCTCGGCTACGGCAGCACGCTGCCGGTGACGATGGACGACATGGTGCATCACACCAAAGCCACCCGTCGCGGCGCGCCCGAGGCGTTCGTCATCGCCGACCTGCCGTTCCTCTCGTATGGCACGCCCGAGCAGGCGCTCGCCAACGCCGCGCGGCTCATGAAGGAGGCGGGTGCCGATTCGGTGAAGCTCGAGGGCGGTGTCGAGATCGTGCCGATCATCGAGGCGCTGGCGCGCGCCGGCGTGCCGGTTCTGGGCCATGTCGGCCTCACTCCGCAGACCGCGTCGGCGCTCGGCGGCTACAAGCTGCAGGGAAAGGACGAGGAGAACGCGCGGCGCATCATGGAAGGCGCGCAGGCGCTCGAGCGCGCCGGCTGCTGGGGCGTGGTGCTGGAGCTGGTGCCTTCGCCGCTCGCGCGCCTGGTCACCGAGCGCATCGGCATCCCGACCATCGGCATCGGCGCAGGCGCGCATTGCGACGGACAGGTCCTCGTGTTCCACGACCTGGTCGGCCTGTTCTCCGGCTTTACGCCGAGCTTCGTCAAGCGCTACGCCGAAGCCGGCGCCGCGATCAAGGACGCCGTCGCCCGCTATGCCGCCGACGTGCGCAATGGCAGCTTTCCGGCCGAAGGGCAGAGCTTCGGCATGAAAGACGAGGTGCTGAAGCGCGTCATGGAGTCCAGATAGGATCCGGTCCATGAGCGCGCGCGGCACGCTAAGAACGCTGGTCCTCGCAGCCATCGCTTCGCCCTGGCTCGCGGACGCCGGTGCCGCGCCCGATGCCCGCGACACCGCGGACGCGGTGGTCCAGGTGTACGGCGCGCGCGCGATGGGTGTCAAAGGATGGTTCGCGGTGCATACCTGGGTGGCGGTCAAGCCGACCGGCGCCACGGCCTATACCGTCTACGAAGTGATCGGCTGGCGGCTGCGCTGGTCGGATTCGGCGCTCGCCGTGCGCACCCGGCAGCCCGACGCGCCGTGGTTCGGCTCCGCGCCCGAGCTGTACGCGGAAAAGCGGGGTCGCGGCGTCGACGAGCTCATCAAGCGCATCGACAAGGCGGCGCGCGACTATCCCTACGCAGGCGAGTACACGCTCTGGCCGGGCCCGAACTCCAACACCTTCACCGCCTGGATCGCGCGCCACGTGCCGGAGCTCGAGCTCGACCTGCCGGCCACCGCCATCGGCAAGGATTACCTGGGCAGCACAGTGCTCTCCACTGCGCCCAGCGGCAGCGGCTTTCAGCTCTCGCTCTTCGGGCTGCTTGGCATCGCGGCGAGCGGCGTCGGCGGGCTCGAAGTCAACCTGCTGGGCCTGAACTTCGGCGTCGGCCGCTCCGGCCTCAAGCTGCCCGTCCTCGGGCGACTGGGCTAGCTGGGCGCTACTGGGGACTGGAGCGCGTAAGCGTCATGGTCTGGCCGGCGCGGCGCATCTCAAAATGCTTGAGGAAGCTCATGCCGATCAGCACGGCCGGGAGCTTTTCGCCACCGCCTTCGATCACCATCGCGGGAACGTTGAGCAGGCCGATCTCGCCCACCTGCACGCTGGCCAGCGTTATCGCGTAGGCCGGCACGGGGCCGTTGGCGGTGCTCGTCATCACGCGCTGGCTTTGGCGCAGATCGATTCCCGCGCGCTCGGCCTGATCCCAGTTGAGGACGACCAGGGTCGCGCCGGTGTCGATCACCGCGGGGAAAGTCACGCCGTTGAGCACGGCGTTGGCAAAAAAATGGCCGCTCGAGCTCGCGCGCAGCACCGTTTCCGCAACGCTCGACTGACCGAGGCCGAGCGTGAAGCGCCGCCCGCCGGCCTCGAAGCTGGCGCGGCCGTCGCGAATGTCGGAAAGCTTCACGCCTTCGGGCGACGTTTCCCCGATCCACAGCGACCGCGCCGCCGTCCCATTGACCACTATTTGCGCTTGCGAAGTGGAAAGGCTGACGACGAACACCGACTGCGCCCATGCGGCGGACTCCACCAGGAGGCCGAGCGCCATGCCCGCCAGCGCGGAAATGAAGGTCTTCATTGAATCAGCTGGTCTTGACGTAGCTTGCTTCGAGGCAGACATTCACGAGCGCCTGCCGCTTTTCGTCCCGCACCACCTTCATCGCGCGCTCGAGCGCCGGCATCAGCTTCGAGGCCTCGGTCACGCGCTCGCCGTGACCGCCGCTCGCCTGGATGACGTGCTCGAAGCGGGGCGAAGGCTCGAGCGTGGCGAAGGGCGGCCGGGAAGTCTTCGACGCGTAGCCTTTCGGATAGACGCCGAGCGTCGAGCGGTGCACGGCCGCCCAGCGCGCGTTGTTGAAGATGACATAGAGCACCGGCAGCCGCATGCCTTCGCCGACGAAATGGCCGGGG
>Ga0307469_10000158_pt1 | contig 26361 bp, 24 predicted proteins | sample atmos_gasesAM2C__FD_203084 | JGI IMG/M metagenome (GOLD analysis project Ga0307469, IMG submission 203084) | Hardwood forest soil microbial communities from Morgan-Monroe State Forest, Indiana, United States - atmos_gasesAM2C_515 | ecosystem: Environmental > Terrestrial > Soil > Temperate... | reverse complement strand
CTTTTCAGAAAGGCGCGGCGATCGAACCCGTCGCTCTTCATCGCTCCTCCTTTACACCTCGGTACGGACCCAGCCGTAGCGCTGGTGGCTCGGCTCAGCGCCGGCGGCAAGGTATTCCCGGCGAGCCGCGGCCATGGTATCGCCGGCCAGGCCGGGGTACTCCAGCAGGGTCTTCAGCTTCAAGGGCACCAGCGTGTCGTAATTGCGCGGCACGGGCCGATAGTCGGCACGCTCCGAGACCTCGGCATCCCCCGACACTCCATACAGGCGCGCCGAGTTGAGGCCGAGAATCTTGCGCTTCGCGCGCTCGGTGAGCGCCGGGTAGCCGTACTGCCGCCGCATGTCCTCCGGGATCTCGAAGCGCCACATCGCCTCGAGCTGCCACTGCGGCGAGCCGTAATAGACGCAGTCCGAGCCGAACACGATCCTGTCCTCGCCGAAGTGCTTGAGCAGCTGCCCGAGCAGGTGGGCGCAGACCGTCGGGAAGGTGATGACGATGCCGCCGAAGGTCGAGCCGATCTCCGCGTAGACGTTCCTGATTTGCCCGCAGGTCTGGGCAAACTCGGTCAGCCAGGTAATGTCGGGCTCGCCGTTGCGCAGCACCTTGTTCCTGATGTTGGCCAGGCCGGGCGAGGGCCACAGGAACGGCGTCATCCCGCCGAAGCACGCGTGGTAGATGATGAAATTGAGCTCGGGCCAGTCGCGCGCCGCCTTGGGAATGTCGGTCGGCTTGCCGAACTCCGGCAGGTCGAGCGGCGCGGGCGAGAACCCCTTGTGGATGCAGATGTTGCGGAAGCCTGGATGGCGCCGCAGCTGGTCGCGGCGGCCCATGATGAGCTCGTAGGTGGGATAGGCGACCTGCTCGTCGTCGAGGCGCCACATGCGCATCAGGCTTTCCGGGTCGTTGTCGACCTTGGCGGAGGTGGCCACCGTGTAGCCCTTCCAGGAGTCAGGCTGGTTTTCCTCGATCTGCTGCTCCATGAAGAAGAGGCTCGGCCGTCCCGGGTAGAGCTGGCCGTGGGCGAGCATGCGCGGCGACCCCGAAATCCGGTTCACGAAGTCGCGCACCGCGGCCGTCTGCTTCGCGGTCAGGTTCCCCGCCGCCTGCGACTCGGCGATGCTCTTGGGGGCGCGCCCGTTGGGATCGCCGGGCGGGAAGACTCCCAGCGTCGCGTTGCTCAGCAGGCCCACCGTGGTCTGGCTGTCGAAGTACACGTCCTTCACGAAGTGCATCAGGTGGAAGATGCTGTCGTTGATCTCCGCGCCCACGAGCTGCGGATTGAGCACCTGCCATTGCTTGCCGAGCTCGTCCAGCGCGCCGAGCGTGGGGGCGAACGGGTTGGTCTTGAAGACCGAGGTCGCGGCCGCGGTCGGCCCTTGCGCGTAGGCGAAGAAAAACTGCGGCCCGGCCATGCTGGAGCGCACCATGTGCATCTGGTCGTCGAGCACGAAGAGATCGGCGGGCGGGCCGTTGCGCGCCTGCGCTTCCTTCTCGAACAGCTCGTCGTGGTCGACCTTGAAGAACTGGCCATAGACCTCGTTCATGGCGAGAAAGCCCGCCGCCATGCCGCCGGTGCCGGCGAGGAACCGGCGCCGGCTCACGCCCAGCTTCCGGCTCGCCTGGTCGGCGATCTCCCTGACGCGCGCCTCCACGCGCTTCTGCTCCTGCGTCTGCGGGATCGGCATGTGCTCGCCGTTCGACACCATCTGGGTCGGGATCGGGGAGTGGAACAGGTTCGCCTCATCGGCCCGCGTCAGCTTCGCCAGCTGCTCGTCGCTCAGCCATACATCCGCTTCACGGTCGCCTCGAATCGTCATGACACGTCCTCCGCTTGGGTTGACCTCACTTTATATAGAGACGGGGGGCGATTCATGGCAGATCGTTATGGACGCGCGGAGATTTAGAGCGAGCGCTCATGAGTCATTTCCCCGGTCCTGGCAAGGCCCCGCATTTGCGCGCGCGCCGATTCCGCGTTAGCGTGGCGGCCTAAGCATGGAAGAACGAAGTAGGCTGACCACGGTGTTGTTCGCCGACGTCAGCGGCAGCACCCGGCTCTACGAGACCGAAGGCGACGCCGCGGCGCTCGACGCCATCGGGCGCTGCATCGAGCGGCTCTCGCAGGCCGCCGAGTCGATCGGCGGGCGGGTGCTGAAGACCATCGGCGACGAGGTGATGGTGCTGTTTCCCACGCCCGACTCGGCGGCGAGCGCGGCCTCCGAGATGCACGCCGCCGTGGAGGCCCTGCCGCCGGTCCACGGCAACAAGCTCGGCGTGCGCATCGGCTTTCACTCCGGCCCCGTCATCCAGCGCGACAACGATGTGTTCGGCGACACGGTGAACCTCGCCGCGCGCCTGGTCGAGCAGGCGCAGAAGGGGCAGATCATCACCTCGCAGGAGACCGCGCAGCAGCTCTCGCCGGCGCTGCGCGCGCTGTCGCACCGGCTGGACTCGATCGCGATCGAGGGCAAGGCCGACCGGGGCGGGCTGTACGAGATCGAGCGGCGCCCGGTGAGCGACACCACGGCCGGCGTCGGCCCGCGCCCCGAGGCGCACTCCGCCGCGGCCGCGCTGCGCCTCGTGTACCGCGACCTGCAGCTCGTGCGCCGGCGCGAGAACGACTTGATCATCATCGGGCGCGACGCGAGCTGCGGGCTGGTGATCTCCGGCGCGAACGTCTCGCGCCTGCACTGCACGATCGAGCGGCACCACGGCACGTCCGTGCTCAGGGACCACAGCACCAACGGCACTTTCGTCACCGTCGACGGCGACGCCGACGGCGAGATCCTGCTGCAGCGCGAGGACATGGCGCTGCGCCGGCACGGCTGGCTCGCGCTCGGCGAGCCGCGCGCCGAGACCGCGGAAGTCGTCGCCTACTTCGTCGGCTGAGCCTTACCCCGGTCTTTACGCCTGCCAGACCGCGTAGCCCTGCTCGCGCAGGGCGATGGCGAGCTCGACCTCCATGTCGCGCGCGGCCTGGTAGGGCATCGGGTTGGCGTAGGCGTAGAGCCTGGGGAGCAGGCGCAGGCCGAAGCGCTGCACGTAGCGGTTGGCGCGGATGCCGGCCTTGTGCTTGGCGAAGCGCTCCTCGGGGGTGAGCCCGGTCATGCCGACATAGACGGCGGGCTTGAGCAGGTCGCGGTCGGGGTTGGCGTTGCGAAAGCGCGCGATGTTGAAGATCGCCGGATCGAGCTCGATCACGTAGACGTTGTGGTGGTGCTTGCGCGGCATTCAAAAATCGGGGTCAGAGCCCATTTTCCCACGGCCGCGGGCCGGACTAGCTCAGGCGTCGCGCGAAATCGTGGTCTGTCCCTGATTTACCGCGAAAATGGTGTCTGTCCCTGTTTCTTTTCGAGCGCGGCGATGTCGAGGAAGGCCTGCTCCTCGTCGAAGAAGGCGAGGCTGTAGATCTCGCGCACGCGGCCGGCGCCGTCGATGAGGTGCAGCCGCGCCGGGTGGTCGAGCTCGCCCGAGGGCAGGACATGCGTCCATTCGTCGTAGGCGGCTAGTACTGGCGCGAGTTGCGCCGGCTCATCGCGCAGGAAATGCCAGCCCGGCCGCGCGCCGATGGCCTCGGCGAAGCGCGCAAGCGTCTTTGCGTCGTCGTGCTCGGGATCGACCGTGATCGAGAGGAGCACCGCGGGAAGCCGTGCGGCGGTGAGCTTCTTCTGCAGCCGCGCCATGCGAGCCGAAAGCAAGGGGCAGGCGCGAGTGCAGCTCGTGTAGATGAATGCGATCAGCACCGGCCGGCCGCGCAGCCCGGAAAGCCTCACCCCGTCGAGCGCGAAATCCGGCGCCATGCGGATCGCAGGCATCGGCGCATTCCTCGTGAGAGGCGAAACGCCGGCGGGCCGCTCCTCGTGCGCCAGTGCGAGGGCAGCCCAGAAAAGAAAGATCCAGCGCATCAGTTCAGCAGCATGTCGTGCGGCCGCGCCGGGCCGTTCGGCGCCTGCGAGAAGTCGATGGCGAAGAACGGGTCCTGCTTCATCTTGCCGTCGGGCCCGACATGGATCAGGCGCAGCGCGTAGCGCGGCGAGAAGTCGATGCTGCTGATCGCCGAGTTGGTGACGTAGAGCCGCTTGCCGTCGAGCGTGAGGTGCATCATGTTCGCCTGCACCAGGCCCTGCACCGTGTCGTGCAGGCGGATCTTGTCGGGCCTGGAGATGTCCCAGGCCTGCACCTCGCCGCCGCCGATGCAGCTCACGTACAGGTAGCGGTCGTCGGCCGACTGGCGCAGGTCCCCCGGCAGGCAGCCGGGGCTAAGATCAGCCGCTTTTCCATAAGAGAAAACACCATCTTTGCCGCGGCGAAACATCCAGATCGAGTTGCCGGCGTGGTTGATGCTGTAGCCGTAGCTGGCGTTGGGCTTCAGCGCCCAGCGCGTCGCGAGCGGCACCGGGTCGCCCTTCAGCTCCTGCACGATCTTGCGCGCCTTCAGGTCCCACACCGTCACCGAGTTGGAGAACTGCTTCGGGTCCCACTGGCTCATCGGGCTCATGAACATCTTCTGCGGCACCCAGCTCGACACCAGCATGCGGTTGAACTCCGGCTTCACCACGATCTCGTAGGCGTGGTTGGGCGTCTGGTGGCTCGCCACGTACTCGCCTTCGTTCGTGAACTCGACAACACCGCCCGGCCCGGTGCCCTCGGGGCCCGAGGCCATGGTGATGAGCATCCGCCCGGGAATGGCGTACGGCGTGTGCGGACCGGTCAGGCCCGTGAGCTTCGGCACATTCTCGATGGTGCGCTCGAGGCGAGGGTTCAGCGGATCGGTCCTGACGTCGAAGATGAAGAAGCGGCTGGTGTTGAGCGAGGCCGCCCAGACGCGGCCGCGGTCGTCGGTGAAGCCCATGTGGTGCGCTTCGTTGCCGGAGGAGCCGACCTCGATGCGCTTCAGGACCTTGCCGTAGGTCGCCGAGGCGAGGTTGACGTCGATCACGCTCAGGTAGTCGCTGCCCGCGCCCGCGGGGAGCGTCCACAGGTACATCACCTTCTCCGGGCCGGTCTTCTGCTTGATGTAGGGCGAAAGGCAGGTCTCTGCATTGAGACTCGCAGAAAAAATTCCCGCAATCAGGCCGGCCAGCAGCGCCCGCTTCACGGCCTCACCTCGCCGTCGCGCAGGATCTTCTTCAGCATGTCGCGGAACTGCGGCGTGTCCTGGTGGCCGTGCGACTTCACCCCGTGCTGCACCGCCGCCTCGAGCAGCTCCTTCTCCGAATCGGCCGACATCGCGAGCGTGCAGTTGATGTCGCTTGGGAATTCCCGGCAGTCGATGTGCTTGCGTGCCATGGTGGTTCTCCTTTTGGTTGATGGCGGGAGAATCCTGGACCCGCACGGGCGCTCCCGCATGAGAGCGCTCTCCTACGCGGAGCGGGGACCCTGGGAGCACGCTCCCATCAGCCGCGCCCGAAACCGTCTTCGCGCGCCTTGACGATCGCCTCGGCGCGCGTGGCGGCGCCCATCTTGCCGAAGATGCTGGTGATGTGGTTGCGCAGCGTGTGCGGGCTGATGCCGAGCTGCTGCGAGATGCGCGCGTTGGCCAGGCCCTGCGCGATGAGCTCGAGGATCTCGCGCTCCCGGGCGGTCAGGTCATCTTCCCGCAAGGTCTCTTTTGGTGCCTGCTGGGTACCCAAGAACTCCCGGAGCGCGGTGAAGAACGCGGCGAACGCCGGGTCTGAGGGAAGCAGGATGTGGTTTCGCGTCTCGAGCGGCACGAGCTGCGCGTTGGGAATCAGGCTCGCGAGCAGGCGCCCTTCCTCGAACGGGATCCTCTGGTCGCCGCGCGCGTGCGTCACCAGCGTCGGCGTGCTTACGCGCGGCGCCAGCGGCCGCACGTCGATCCGGTGCAGCATCGCGAGCATGCGCGCCACCATGTCGCCGTCGGTCGACACGCGGGAGAGATCATCGAACCAGCGCGCCTGCTCGGGCGTCGCCTCGGGGAGGAAAAGCATCGCGAACACGCGCCGGAACGCCGCGTTGTCGGTGCCCCAGCCGACGCGCGCGAGATGCAGGAAGGTCTCGGCTTCCTCCTCGTCGCGCGGGGTCGAGGCGCGCACCAGGCGCCCACGCGCGTAGGCGCCGTGCAGCACGAGCTTCGCCACGCGCCCGGGATGGCGCACCGCGTAGTCGACCGCGATCGGCCCGCCCTGCGAAGCGCCGAACAGGATGAAGTGCTCGAGGTCGGCGGCGTCGACCACCGCCTCGAGGTCCTGCACCCAGGTCTCGAACGAGACGTCGGCGACGTCGCGCTCCGACAGCCCGCAGCCGCGCGGATCGAAGCGCACGAGGAGATGGTCGCGGTTCAGGCCCTCGAGCCACGGCCGGTGCACCGGGCTGCGCCAGTCGAACTCGAGGTGCGTCAGCCAGTGCGGTGCCCGCACCAGCGCCGGCCCCTTCCCGGAGGTGGCATACGCGAGCCGCACCCCGTCCGGCGCGGTGCAGAAGCGGATGTGCTGCTCCACGGCCTTAAATGGGGTCTGTCCCCATTTATTGATTGTCTCCTACAATCCGCCAGGGGATGGAAGACTCGCGGCAGAGCACGGTTCTTTTCGCCGATGTGAGCGGCAGCACGCAGCTTTACGAAGCCGCCGGCGATACGACGGCGCACGGGGCGATCGCGGGCTGCCTCGACGTGATGCGCAAGGCGGTGGAGGGGGCGCGCGGGCGGGTGGTGAAGACCATCGGCGACGAAGTGATGGCGCTCTTCCCGAGCGCGGACGCGGCGGTGGCCGCGGCCGCCACGATGCTCGGCGCGGTCGAGGCGCTGCCGGCGGTCGGCGGCAGCAAGCTCGGGCTGCGCGTCGGGCTGCAGGCCGGGCCGGTGATCCAGCACGGCGAGGACGTGTTCGGCGACACCGTGAACCTCGCCTCGCGCCTGGTCGAACAGGCGATCAAGGGGCAGATCATCACCACCGAGGAGACGGCGCGGCTCCTCAACCCGGTGTACCGCATGTTCACGCGCAAGCTCTACTCGATCCAGGTGAAGGGCAAGGCGGAAGGCATCGCGCTGTGCGAAGTGCTGTGGTTCGCGAGCGGCGAGCGCACCGCGTTCGACGGCTTCCGGCCGCGGGTGCGCAACGCCGGGGTGCTGCGCCTGACCTACCTCGGCCAGGAGACCGTGCGCCGGCGCGAGAGCGAGTCGATCACGCTCGGGCGCGAGTCGGGCTGCGGGCTGACGGTCGCCGACCACCTCGCCTCGCGGCGGCACTGCACGATCGAGCGGCGGCAGGACAAGTGGGTGCTGAAGGACCACAGCAGCAACGGCACCTTCGTCACCGTCGAGGGCGACCCCGAGATCATGCTGCAGCGCGAAGAGATGATGCTGCGCCGGCGCGGCTGGATCTCGCTCGGCCACCCGCGCGCCGAGGGCGGCGAGGCGGTCGAGTATTCCTGTGCCTAGCTCGAGCGCGCCATCAGCAGCGCCTCGGCCACCTCGAGCGCGTCGTCGGGCCAGCACTCGATCGGCCGCGGGCGCAGCGCCCCGGCCTCGGGCAGCGCGCGGCAGGCGAGGACGGTCAGCAGCCAGCGCGGCGGGATCGCCTCGCGGCCGCCGGCGGCGCCGATCAGCGCGCCGGCGATGGCGGCGTTGGTGTCGGTGTCGCCGCCCGCGCCCACGGTCTGGATGAGCGCCACCTGCAGGCTCGGATTGAGCAGCCGGAAAAAAGCGTTCTGCAGCGCGATCAGCACCCAGCCCGGGTGGGTGAGGAAGTCGGCCGGCGGCTCGCCCCCGCTGCCGCGCTCGATCGCGTCGCGCGCCGGGCCCTTCGAGTGCGCGAGCGCGGTCTGCGCCATCTCCTTGCGGCTCGCGCCGGCGATGCCGGCGGCGATGGCGGCGGCGAAGCCGGCGCAGGCCTCGACGCAGACCTCGTTCGGGTGGGTGAGCGTGGAGTCGTCGCGGGCGGCGCGCGCGGCGAGCGCGGGGTCGCCCGCGGCCCAGATGCCCACCGGCGAGACGCGCATGAGCGAGCCGTTCGACTGGCTCTCGGTGCTGAGCTGTCCGAGCAGCCCCAGCTCAGTGGTCCGGCCGACGTCGACCGGGCGCGTGGTGAGCCAGTCCCGGTAGGCATCCAGGACCCTGTCGCGGTCGTACTTGCGCTCGCGCAGGATGCTGCGCGCGAGGATGAGAGCCATCTCGCTGTCGTCGGTGGGCTGGCCGGCGAGGAGGTGATAGGGCCCGCCGTCCGCCAGCTCGCGCACGCCCTCGGGGTGGAGCTGCGTGATCTCGGCTCCGGTCTTGCCCTCGACGAGCGAGCCGAGGCTGTCGCCGATCACCTGGCCGAGGAGGCAGCCCTGCGCGCGGGAAACGGGGTCGAGGAAGTTGCGCGGAAAGCCGAGCGCTACGCGCGGCGGGCGGCGCGGCTCGTCCTCCAGCTTCTTCCAGTCGAACCACGACAGGTGCTGCGCGGCGGGCGGCGCGCCGGCGAAGCAGCCCGAGACGCGCGCCGTGGAATTGCCGGCGAGCGCCACTTCGCGGCCTTCGGCGTCGAGCATCACGCCGCCCGCGGCCTGGATGAGCGCGAGGCCGGCGGCGATGTCGTACTCGGCGACGGGGTGGACCGAGAGCGTGGCGACCGCGTCGCCCGCCGCGACGCGCGCCAGGCGGTAGGCGATGCTCGGCAGCGCGGCGTAGCGCGCGGGAAACACGGCTCTCGACCAGGTCTCGGGGCGAAGCGCGGAGGACGCGGTGGCGAGCACGAAGCTGCCCGCCTCGAGGCGTTGGCGGGAGAGATCGCTGGCGACGGGCCGACCGTTGCGCAGGATCGGCCCGCCCTCGGCCCAGGCGATGGTGTCCAGGCCGCGGTCGGGCGAGTCGGGGCTGTGCACCACGCCGAGCACGGGAACGTTGCCGCGCAGCAGCGCGACCGAGATCGCCGACCCGCGTCGTCCCTGCGTGTACTCGAAGGTGCCGTCGTGCGGGTCGACCAGCCAGGTCCAGCCCTCCTGCGCGCCGGTCAGCGTTTCGCATTCCTCCCCGCAGAACGTGCACGGCACCAGGGCCTGCAGCTTCGCGCGCAGGCGCTCCTCGATCTCGCGGTCGATCGGCGCGCTGCCGCGCTCGCCGCGCGGGCCGCGCGCCAGGTAGAACTCGGCGCGCAGGCGCGCGCCCTCCTCCTCGACGATGGCAATGACTTCAGCGAGCGGCAGCCGCGGCATACGATTGAGGCAGGGAGCATCTCATGCTTGTGACGGCGACGCCGTGAACTAATCGGGGTCAGAGCCCGATTGTTTGGACAGCAGGGGATCGGCGACGCCGAGCTCCTCGAACCCCTTGGCGCGCAGCAGGCACGAGTCGCACCTCCGGCACGGCGCGCCATCCTGCCCGGGGTCGTAGCAGCTGCTGGTGAGCGAGTAGTCGACGCCGAGCTCGATGCCGCGGCGCAGGATGCCGGCCTTGGTGAGCTGGATGAGCGGGGCGTGGATCTGCAGCCGCGCTCCCTCGACGCCGGCCTTGGTCGCGAGCTGCGCCATCTTCTCGTAGGCCGCGAGGTACTCCGGCCGGCAATCCGGGTAGCCGCTGTAGTCGAGCGCGTTCACGCCGACGAAGAGGTCGTTCGCCTGCAGCGTTTCCGCCCAGGCGAGCGCGAAGCTGAGGAAGATCGTGTTGCGCGCCGGGACGTAGGTCGTCGGGATCGACTGCGTCTTCGCCGAGAGCAGCCGCGCGCGGTCCTTCGGCACCGCCATGTCGGAAGTGAGCGCCGAGCCGCCGAACTGGCGCAGGTCGAACTCCACGATCTCGTGGCGCGCGACGCCCATCGCCCGGGCGATGCGCTGCGCGCACTCGAGCTCGTAGACGTGGCGCTGGCCGTAGCGGAAGCTGAGCGCGCACAGCTCGTAGCCTTCGTGCCGGGCGATCGCTAGTACCGTCGCCGAATCCAGGCCGCCGCTCAGAAGGACTACGGCCTTAGTCAAGAATCCTCGCCCGCAGGGCTTTCAGGCGCGAGTGACGGAGTTTGGATTGGATTCTTCTTTCCTGCGAGCTGCGCGTGGGGCGCGTGGGTTTTCGGCGCTTGGGCACCGCCGCGGCGGCCTCGACCAGGGCGTGCAGGCGCTCGAGCGCCTCGGCGCGGTTCATCTCGAGGCTCCGGTGCTGCTGGGCCTTGATGACGACGACGCCGGTGCGCGTGATGCGCGAGTCGCCGCGGCGCAGCAGCCGCTCCTTCACCTCCCCGGGCAGCGAGGAGGCGCGGATGTCGAAGCGCAGGTGCACCGCGTTGGCGACCTTGTTGACGTTCTGGCCGCCCGCGCCTTGCGCGCGCACAGCGCTGAGCTCTATCTCGCTCTCCTGGATGTGGATGCGATTCATCGGCGATCAGTGTACGTGACCCCGATTTAATCGTGGTCTGTCCCTGATTTACCAGCGCCGGGCGCGGTGGAGGCCGAGGCGACGGTGTCGCTCAGACGGGAGAACGAGTCGCCGAAAGAATCCGATTGGTAATAGTAGGAAACCGCGGTGGCCACGGCCGCGCTGCCGAGGGTCGCGGTGAAGCGCTCGGCCCAGGTCTTTTCCACGCCGAGGGCGACCGCGTAGGGCAGGAACCTGGCGAACTCGCTGGCCGTCGGCGGCGGCGCCTTCATGGGCCCGAGCGCGTCGGCCTCGGCGACGCTGAGGTACTGGCGCAGGCCGTCGATCTCGTCCTGCAGCTTTCTTCCCGGCACCGAGTAGGCCGGCAGCAGCCGCCAGAAAAGGAGCAGCGTCAGCGCCATGAGCCCCGCGACAACGACCAGCACCACGGCCGGCGCATCGAGGACAAGTCCCAGCACGCAGAAAGCCACCGCGATGACTGCGCCCGTGACGAACGAGCCGAGGTTGCGGCTGAAGAACGTCTCGCCGAAGTGCAGCGCCAGCGCGCGCTCGCACAACTCGCGCGTTCCCTGCACGCTCGGGCTGTACTCCTTGCCGATGCTGATCGGGTGGCCGGGCGCGAGCAGCATGTCGGCGATCGGCTTCTCGCCCGGCAGCCACTCGATCTGTTTCCCCGTGGGCTCGATGTCGTATACCCCGCCGTGCTCGCGGATCTTCAGGAAGCCGCGCGCCCCCAGGTCGAGCAGCGCCGCGGCAAAGCACTTGTTGTCGAAGCCCCTGCGGTCGAGGTAGCGAACCGCGCCTGGCCCCAGGCCCGGCGGCGGCTCGTAGCGCGGGAATCTCGGCCCGGGAAGCGGATCGACGCCGACCAGCCACCAGCGCCAGTAAAGAAAGGCGAACAGCAGCCCGAAGCCGAGGAGCGCGCTGACGGCGCCGGCGTTGGCCGAGAGCCACCAGCCGGCGCGCGCGGCAAGCGAGGGCTGCGTGACGATGCCTTTCGGGAAGCCCACCACGATCGTCATCCCCTCGCGCGGGGCAAACGCGCGCGTGGCGCGGAACGCGGCGCCGCCCTCGCGCGCGAACACCTCGTAGCTCGAGCCGCGCGAGCCCGGCGGCCCGGTGTACGCCGCGAGCCTGAGCGCGCCCGCCGGCACCGGCGCCGGCAGCCGCACCTCGGCCGAGAGCCGGTCGAAGGGGAACGTCCAGCCGTTGCCGTTCACGTTCCAGTACAGCTCGTCGTGGTCGCTGAAGAAGCCGAGCTGGCGCGAAGTGCGGTAGGTGATCTCGTAGACGTGGCGGCCGGGGGAGAGCATCGCGCCGGCGCTGCCGACGCGGATGCGCTCCCCGTTCGCGAAGCGCTCGACGGCGTAGTGCTCGCTTCGGCCGTCGCGCGTCACGCCGATCACGCGGAGCGGCACGCGCGCTTTCGCGCCGAGGGCGCCGTCATAGCGGGTCGGGAAGTCGCGCAGGAGCTCGCGGCGGAGCTGGCCGCCCTCGGCCTGCACTTCGATCCTCTCGGTGACCGTCAGCGCGCCGTCCCGGGCGATGCGGATGCTGCTGTGGAAATCAAGGATTCTTTCTGCCGCGTGAACAGAAAAACCGAGTACTAAACTGGTTAAGAGGCTAAAGAAACGCGTACTGCCTTGCGCTAAGAACAGCGCAATCACTTGCTTACCCGGTTGCGGCCGGCTTTCTTCGCGCGGTAAAGCGCCTCGTCGGCCGCCTTGATGACGCTGTGCGGCGTGGGCGCGCTTTCAGAAGGCCCCGCGGCGCCGATCGACACCGTGACGGACAGCATCTCCTCGGGCGCCGCGGCGCCGCGGCGCTTGCTGCCTTCCGCGGCCTTCTTCGGCCGGTCCTCGCCGCGGACCGCCATGCGGTAGCGCTCGATCGCGCCGCGCAGCGCCTCGAGCTGCGGCAGCACTTCGGCGAGGCGGCGGTCGGGAAAGACCACGCTGAATTCCTCGCCGCCGTAGCGATAGGCGGTGCCGCCGGCGCCCACCTGCGCCAGGCGCGCGCCGACGAGCTTCAGCACCTGGTCGCCGACGTCGTGGCCATGGCGGTCGTTGAACTGCTTGAAGTGGTCGACGTCGATCATGGCGATGGCGTAGCGCTCGCCGAGGCTGCGCAGGCGCTCCTCGAGCGCGCGCCGGCCCGGCAGGCCGGTCAGCGAGTCGCGGAAGGCGAGCTGGTGCGATTCCTGCAGCAGCGCGGCGATCAGGATGATGCCGGCCGCGGTCATGAACGCGGTGTAGGAGCTCGGCGCGCCGGCGTTTTCGGCGGCGATGAAGAACGCGGCAAGAGCGCCGCAGTTGCCGACCTGCAGCGGCGTGTGATCCGGCCAGGCGCGCGTCACCGCGGCGATGAAGGCGGCGGCGAACACGAGCCGCCCGACGAGCGGCGTCGGCGGCGAGCGGAACAGCCACCAGTCGAGCATCGTGTTCCACCAGGTGCCGGAGACCGGGCTCCTGCCGGCCGCGGCGATCCAGGCCACGAGCAGCGCTTCGCCGGCGAGCAGCACCAGCCAGCGGTACGCCATGCGGTAGCGGGCGCCGCGCTCGGGACGGATCATCGCCATCAGCGCGTTGAACGGCACGATCACCACCAGCGCGGTATAGACGGCCTTCGTCGGGAAGATCTCGTAGGCGGCAAAAGCGGCGAGCAGCGAGGCGAGGATCACGAACGAGCGGCCGCGGTTGAACCACCATGCGAGCAGGGTGCCGGTGGCGAGGACGGCGTACGGCCCGGCGGTGCTCAGGCCGGCGAGCGAGGCCGGCAGCGGCGACAGCAGCGCGGCGGCGGGCGCGGTGGCGGCGATGATCGCCACCGGCACCCAGGCTGGGCGCAGCACGGAATAAAATTCACGCATGAACCCCGCCGCCCGCCGATCTGCCGGCGCCGTCGTGTTCCGCCGCACCGAGCGCGGCACGCGCCTGCTCGTGCTGCGCGCCTACAAGAACTGGGATTTCCCGAAGGGCATGATCGAGCCCGGCGAGTCCGAGCTCGACACCGCGAAGCGCGAGACGCTCGAAGAGACCGGCCTCGCCGACCTCGAGTTCCCTTTCGGCGAGGAGCACCAGGACACCCTCGCCTACGCCGGCGGCAAGGTGGCGCGCTACTTCCTCGCCGAGACCGGCAGGAGCGACGTCGAGCTGCCGGTGTCGGCCGAGCTCGGCCGCCCCGAGCACCACGAGTGGCGCTGGGTCAGCTTCGACGAGGCGGAGGAGCTGCTGCCGCCCAGGCTGGGGGTCGTTCTCGACTGGGCGCGGCGCCAGCTCGCTTGAAAACAGGGACAGACCACGTTTTTTTCGAAAAAACGTGGTCTGTCCCTGATTATTGGAAAGCGAAAGCGTTGGTGAGGTCCCCCACGTTCGCCCGTACGCCGGGCAGCGGCTCGAGGCCGAAGCGCCGCTGGATCAGCTTCAGCACCGAGGTGGTGTCGTAGATCGACTTGTCGACGAAGCCGCGCTTCGCGAACGGCGACACGACGAGCGCCGGGACGCGCGTGCCCGGGCCCCAGCGGTCGCTCCAGCCCGGGCCCGAGGGCGGCGGCGCGTGGTCCCAGTAGCCACCGTTCTCGTCGTAGGTGACGATCACCGCCATCCTCGGCCATTGCCGGCTGCTCCTCAGGCGATGCAGCAGATCGTCGAGGTGAGCGTCGCCCTGCGCGAGATCGGTGTAGCTCGGGTGCTGGTTGAGCCGGCCGGTCGGCTTGTAGAACACCACCTGCGGCAGCGTCCCCTTGTCGATGTCGGCGAGCAGGTCCTCGTAGTCCTTCAGGTGCTGCGCGCGCTCGGCCGTGCCGGGCGCGAAGCGCTCGAAGTAGTTGAACGGCTGGTGGTGCGGCTGGAACCGGTAGCTGCCGCCGCGCGCGTAGATCACCGTGCGCTTCTCGCCCGGATCGCGCCGGCCGTCGGCGGTGGCGGCGTTCCAGCCGCCGGCGTACCAGGCCCACGACACACCCTTCGCGCTGAGCGTGTCGCCGATGGTTTTCTCCTTCTGCGGCGGCAGCGGATAGCGCGACGGGTCGGCGAGATCGAGGCTGCCGCCCGCCGCCGGCGCGATGCCGCTCGGCTGGTAGGGCGGCTGCATGGTATTGACGGTGTAGCCGTCGGGCGAGACCGCGCCGTCGAACACCTCCACCGGGCCTTGCAGGACCGATTTCGGAGAAGTTGGTTTCTTCTTCAAGGAACCATTGTCTTCGAGCTGCGCCCGCAGGCTCGCCGGCGCGTCCGGATAGCGCGGCGTGCAGGCGCACACCAGCCAGAGATGGTTCAGGTACGACCCGCCGTAGGCCGCCATGAAGAAATGATCCGCGAGGCTGTAGTCCTGCGCCCACTTCCACAGCTTCATGCGCGAGCCGTCGAAGTAGCCCATGACGAAGGCGCCGGCGGTCGAGACGGCGACGTAGCGGTTGTTCCTGCCGCCGTTGATCTGCTCGCGGTTCTGGTAGTAGGCGTGGACCGGGCTCGGCAGCAGCTCGTCCCAGCGGCGGTTGAACGGCGGCGCGTCGATGCGGAACGGGCCGTTCGGCAACTGCTCCGGATAGCGCTCATCGGGCTTCCCCTGGGGGGTGAAGACCGGAGGCAGATGGGGCAGCACGCTGCCGTCGAGATCGAGCTGCGTCTTCTGCTCCTCGGTGGCGTCGGCGATGCCGTTGGCGCCGGGGAACAGGCCGTACAGGTGGTCGAAGCTGCGGTTCTCGGCGTAGACCACGACGATGGTCTCGATTCTCTCCAGCCCGCCGGAGGGCGCGGCCGCGCATCCCGCGAGAACTACGAAAACAACGGCAATGAATTTATTCACCGAGCCTGTCCGGCCTGAAGCCGACGTCGGCGAGCCTGCCGCGCTGCGCGCGCTTGCCGATGTGCTCGGCGAGCTGCTTCGCGTCGAGCGTCGCCACCGCGCGGTTCTTCCGCTTGATTCCCGATACGACCAGCGATTTGCCATCGGTGACTGCCAGTGACGCCAAGGAAATACCAGTCGGCAGAGACAGGAGCTGAACACCCACCCCGCCGTTGGGCCGCTCCGGCACTTCATCGAGGGGGAAGAGGAGCAGCCGCGCATCCGACGACAGGCAGGCAACAAAAGTGGCTGTCTGAAAAACCAGGGGCTTCTGGGCTTGCGCCCCCTCGTCCACTTTCATGAAATCCTTTCCCTGCCGCGTCTTGGTGACGAGGTCGCCGAGCTTGCACACGAAGCCCAGGCCCGCCGAGCTGCTCATGAGGAGCGGCTGCCCGGGCGCGCCCCAGCCCATCCAGACGATGTCGTCGGAGGAGGAGTTGACCAGGGTGTTGACCGGCGCGCCGTCGCCGCGGCCCGAGGGGATGGCGGCGGCATCGACGGTGAAGGTCTTGCCCGAGGCGGCGAGCACGATCACCGCGTCGGTGGTCTTGCACTCGAGCGTCTGCAGCAGCGCGTCGCCGTCCTTGAAGGTCAGCGTGGAGAGGTCGACGCCGTGGCCGCTGCGGGCGCGGATCCAGCCCTTCTGCGACAGGATCACCGTGACCGGCTCCTCGAGCACCGAGACCTCGAGCTGCGCGCGCTCCGCGGTCTTTATCAGGGTCCTTCGATCGTCGCCGTACTTCTTCGCGTCTTCCTGCAGCTCGGAGACCACCAGCTTCCTCAATTCCTTTTCGTCGCCGAGGAGGAGCTTCAGCCCTTTTTTTTCGCCTTCGAGAGCCTTGCGCTCGTCGTTCAGCTTCGCGCCGTCTAGCCGCGTCAGCTGCCCGAGGCGCAGGTTGACGATGTCTTCGGCCTGGCGCTCGGTGAACCTGAATTTCTCCCTCAGCTTCTGCTTCGCTTCCGCCTGGTCCTCGCTCGAGCGGATCAGCTTGATGATCTCGTCGATCTTCGCGTAGGCCTTCAGCCGGCCTTCGACGATATGCAGCCGCTCCTCGCACCTGTCGAGGCGGAACTGCGTGCGGCGGCGCACGGTGGCGACGCGGAACTCGCCCCATTCGCGCAATACTTCGACGATGCCCTTGGTCTCGGGCAGGCCGTCCAGGCCGAGCCAGGTGAGGTTGACGGCGTAGCGAGTCTCGAGCGCGGTGTGGACGAGCAGCGCCGCCATCATCTCGTCGGGATTCTGACGCGAAGAACGGGGCTCGATCACCAGGCGCAGCTTCGACTTGCGATCGCTTTCGTCGCGCACCGCCTCGACCTGGTCGAGGATGAATTGCTTGAGCCGCTTCTGCTCTTGCGTGACCTCCTTCTTGCCCAGGCCGGGCCTGGGATTCGCCAGGCCCTCGATTTCCTCCACCACCTGCCTGACCGAGACGCCGTGCGGCAGCTCGGTGACGACGATGCGCCACTGCCCGCGCGCGAGCTGCTCCGCTTCCCACTTGCATCTCAAAACCAAGGACCCGCGACCCGTTTCGTACGCCTGCCGGATCTCCCCGGGGGGCGAGATGAGCTGCCCGCCGCCCGGGAAATCGGGCCCGGGCATGCGCTCGAGCACGTCCTCCAGCTTCGCGCGCGGGTGCCTGATGACGTGCGCCGCGGCGGCGGCGGCTTCCTTCAGGTTGTGCGACGGGATGCGGGTGGAGAAGCCGACCGGGATGCCGAAGCTGCCGTTGAGCAATCCAAACGGGAGCCGGGCCGGCAGCAGCACCGGCTCTTCGAATTTCCCATCGTAGTTCTTGACGAAATCGACGGTGCCCTCCCGGATCTCGCTCAATACCAGCTCGGAGAATCTCGACAATCTGGCTTCCGTATATCTATAGGCTGCGGGCGCGTCGCCATCGCGCGAGCCGAAATTACCCTGCCCGTCGATCAGCGGATAGCGCATCGAGAACGGCTGCGCGAGGTGGACCAGCGCCTCGTAGGTCGAGGTGTCGCCGTGCGGGTGGTACTTGCCCAGCACTTCGCCGACGTAGCGCGCGCACTTGGAAAAGGACTGGGCGCCGCCGGCGGCCTCGCCCATCGCGTACAGGATCCTTCTCTGGACGGGCTTGAGCCCGTCGGCGATCTCGGGCAGCGCCCTCGACTTGACCGTCGACACGGCGTAGCCGAGGTAGGCGTGCGAGGCGTGCTCCTCGATCGGCGCGGCCTCGTCGCCGCCGTCCGGGGCGAACAGATCCAGGGTCTTGGTGTCTTCCATCGTCATCTACCTAAAAAGATCCAGCTGCTTGTCGGCCATCGCGACCGCAACTTCAACGGCCTGCTTGGCCTTGGCGAGATCGTCGACAGCGCCGGTGCGGCCCGCCGCCTCCCACGTATAGCGTCCCCTGTCCTTTAGCGTCACTCTGCCGAGCTTCGCTTTGCCGAGCCACAGGACGTGGCCCTTGTACGCCCGTTCCCACGTCGGCTTTCGCTTTGTCCTTTTTTTCGTCGCCATTGTTGTCTCCGGGAAAACGTGGTCTGTCCCTGATTTAGATATCGGCCTCCACCGTCTTCCAGTGCTCCTTCATCCAGTTCCTCCTGCCTTCGGCCTCGCCCGAGTCCATCAGCAGCTCGAAGGTCTCGCGCGCTTTCTTGATTTCCTTGGGGTCGAAAACCATCCTCACCAGGCGCCGCGTGTCGGGGTTCATCGTCGTTTCCCACAGCTGCTCGGGGCTCATCTCGCCCAGGCCCTTGAAGCGCGAGATCTCCCACGCGCCTTCCTTCACCTTCTCCTTCTTCAGCGCGCCGAGCGCCTCCTCCAACTCGTCGTCGTCGAGGCAGTAAATGCGCCGGGCGGCGCCTTTTCCCCCGCTTCCTTTGCCCTGCGCCGGAACTTCGACCTTGTAGAGCGGCGGCTGCGCGACGTACAGGTGGCCGCGCTCGACCAGGCGCGGCGCGTGCATGAAGAAGAAGGTGAGCAGCAGCGCCTGGATGTGCCCGCCGTCGACGTCGGCGTCGGTCATCACGATCACCTTGCCGTAGCGCAGTCCGCCCAAATCAATATTTTCTTCGGAAGAATGAGGGTCGACTCCTATCGCCGTGGCGATCGCCTGCAGCTCCTTGTTGGCCAGCACGGTGCGGCTGTCCTTGGACATGGTGTTCAGCACCTTGCCGCGCAGCGGCAGCACCGCCTGCGTCTCCTTGTCGCGCGCCTCCTTCGCCGAGCCGCCGGCCGAGTCGCCTTCCACGAGAAAGAGCTCATTTCTTGAAACGTCTCCAGAGGCGCAGTCGACGAGCTTGCCTGGCAATGTCGCTATGCCCGAGGACTTCTTCCTCTCGACCTTCTTGCCCTTGGACAGGCGCGCCAGCGCCTGCTCGATGGCCAGCTCGACGATCTTCGCGCCCTCCTCCGGGTGCTCTCCCAGCCACAGCTCGAAGGCGTCGCGCACGCACATCTCGAGCAGCTTGGCGGCGTGGCGCGTGGTCAGCTTCTCCTTCGTCTGGCCGTGGAACTGCGTGCGCACGATGCGCGCCGAGAGCGTGAAGCAGGCGCGCTGCCACAGGTCGTCCGGGATCAGCTTCACGCCCTTCGGCGCGAGGCCGCGCGTGTCCATGAACGCGGCGAGGGCCTCGAAGATTCCCGCGCGGAAGCCCGCCTCGTGCGTGCCGCCCGAGCGCGTCGGGATCAGGTTGACGTGGCTGTCGGCGAAGGTGTCGCCGTCGGCGACCCAGCCGATGGCCCAGCTCGCTCCTTCGCCCGGCTCGATCTCGGGAATGCCGGATTCCTCGAAGAAGCGCTCCCCCGTGAAGAGGGGCGCGATCAACTCCCGTCCCTGCAGCACGAACTCGAAGTACTGCGCCATGCCGCGCTCGTAGGTCCAGGTCTTCTTCTCCTTGCCTTCAATCTCGAGAACCATCGTCAGGCCGGGGAGCAGGTAGGCCTTGGAGCGCACCAGGTGCTCGAGCTCCGCGAGCGGGATGTTGGGCGAGTCGAAGTACTTCGGGTCCGGCCAGAGCTTCACTATAGTGCCGGTGCGCTTTTCCTTTATTTTTTCCGAGCGTAATTTGGTTTTCAGCTCGCCGCCCTCGAAGACAATCGAATATTTTTCATTGTTTCTGAAAACGACAACCTCGCAGCGCTTCGACAGCGCGTTCGATACCGCCACGCCGACGCCGTGCAGGCCGCCGGAGATGTGGTACACGCCGTCGCCCGAGCGCGAGAACTTGCCGCCGGCGTGCAGCATGGTGAACGCGACCTGGACCGCCGGCAGCTTCTCCACCGGGTGCATGTCGACCGGGATGCCGCGGCCCTCGTCCTCGACCTCGATCGAGCCGTCCTTGTTGACGCGAACGCGGATCTTCCTGCCGAAGCCGGCGAGCGCCTCGTCGACCGCGTTGTCGATCGCCTCCTGCACCACGTGCAGGGGATGCACCGTGTGCGTGTACATGCCCGGCATCCGGCGCACGGGCTCGAGCCCCTTCAGCGCCTGGATCGCCGATGCGTCGTAGACCGGTGGCTTGGCCATGTATCTAGTTCAACCTATCGCTTCATCTACCAGATATTGTAGTCCGGCGGCCATCATGCAGCCCGCGCGGCATAGCGCTTGCGCGCTTGCGAGGCGGTCGAGCGACCGGGCGCCTGCACCGCGATTCCTTCGAGACTGGCGGCTTGCGCAAGGGTGCGGTCGAGCGTGATCAGCCCGGCGCTCAGGCGCACCGCAAGCTCCAGGTAGGCGGCATCGTACGTGCTCAGGTCATGCCGCTCCGCGATCCCGCTGACGGCCTTCATGACGATGGGCTCGTTGTCGACACGCACGAGCAGGCGCGCCACCTGATCCAGGGCTTCGAGCCGGCGCCCCCGGTCGATGCGCTTTCTGCGCTCGGCGACCAGCAGGGCGTTGGGAAACTCCAGGCACCAGATCGCGGGCACCCAGTATTCGGTGGTTTTCACCGAGAAGAGCAGCGAGTCGGTGAATTCGGTGCGCTCGTCCTCGAGAAACCAGGGCAGCGTCACCGAGCAATCCAGGACGAACGCCATCAGTAGCGGCGGCCGGCCTTGATCAGTTCGGGGATCGTCGTGCCGGGCTTGGCGCCGCGGTCCTTGCCCTTGCGGGTGCGCACGATCTCGTCGATCAGATCCTGCATGCGCGCCTCGCGATCGCCGACCGGCATGGGCATCAAGCGCGCGACAGGCTTGCCGCGGCGCGTGATGGTGACGGTTTCTCCATCCTCGACCTTATCCAGAAGCTCGGCGAGCTTGGTCTTGGCTTCGAAAGAGCCCACGGTGATCATCGGCTTCTCCAACTAGACAACCAGTTGACAGGATATCATCGACCCCTTTGCTTGCGCAACCGGCGCGCAATTCGTAGCCTTCGGGCTTTCGCGCTCCCGCCAGGACCGACCTTTGCACCCCAATCTCACCAAGCAGCGGCTCAAGGAAGGCCGCCTCGCGCTCGGCCTCGGCCTGCGCCAGGCGCGCACCGTGGACATCGCGGCGGCCGCCGCCACCTGCGGCTTCGACTGGCTGTTCATCGACATGGAGCACAACGCGATGAGCGTCGATGCCGCGGCGCAGATCGCCGCGGCAGCGCCCGGCATGGGCGTCACGCCCATCGTGCGCGTGCCGGGCCACGAGCACTACCACGCGACGCGGCTGCTCGACAACGGCGCGCAGGGCATCGTTGCCCCCCACGTCGACGACGCGGCCCAGGCGCGGCGGATCGCCGAGGCCTGCCTGTATCCGCCGCTCGGCAAGCGCTCGATCCCCGGCCTGCAGCCGCAGCTGGCGTTCCAGCCGATCGCGCCGGCCGAGGCGACGCGCCTGGTGAACGAGCAGATCCTGGTGGTGGTCATGCTCGAGTCGCCGCGCGCGATCGAGAACGCCGAGGAGATCGCCGCGGTGCCGGGCGTGGACGTGCTGCTCATCGGCACGAGCGACCTGTGCGCCGAGATCGGCATCCTCGGCCAGGTCGGCGACGCGCGCGTCGAGGCCGCTTATCGCCGCGTCATCGACGCCTGCCGCCGGCACGGCAAGCATCCCGGCATGGGCGGCGTGTACGATCCGCCGCACATGGAAAAGTATGTCCGCATGGGCATGCGCTTCATCCTGGGAGGCTCGGACCTGTCGCTGCTGATGGCCGCGGCGAAGGAGCGCGCGGGCTTCCTGCGCAAGGCGGCGGGCGAGGCATAGGGAACATGGCCGAGAGATTGCGCTTCCTGCCGCCCATCGACTCGCGCGCCTATTACGTCCTGCTCGGCGTCGTCGCCATCTTCATCCTCGGCCCGCTCGGCGGGATCGCCGCCGCGTACATGAACTTCTCGCTCGGCTTCTTCGTCGGCGGCCAAGTGCTGGCGGGGATCCTGGGGAGCGTGGTGACCTTCGGCTACGGCGCGGAGGGCAAGCACGGCGCGAATTACATGCAGTCGATGGCGGCTTCGGTCGCCGGTATGGCCGCGATGGGCGTGCTGATCCAGACGATGATCTGGCTCGGCCTCGCCGAGCCGCCGATCTGGCAGCTCATCGCCTACTTCCTGTGCATCGGCATGCTCGGCGTCGGGCTGGGCATGCTCTACACGCCGCTCGTCGTGGACCGCATGCAGCTCAAGTACCCATCGGGGCTCGCGGTCGCCAACATCCTGCGCGCGCTTTCCGACCCGGCGGTGCTGCGCCGCTCGATCGCGCAGCTCGGCTCCGGCCTCGGCCTCGGCGCGGGTCTCACGCTCGCCGCCGAGAAGGCCGGCGTCGCCTTCCTCGGCGCCATCTCATTTTCCGCCTCGACCTTCGGCGCCGGGATGATCGTCGGCGCTCGCATCGGCGTGCCGGCGATCGTCGTCGGCCTGATCGGCCTCGCGCTCACGCCGTGGCTGCGCGAGGTTGGCCTGCTCGGGCCGCACGATCCGTGGCGCAAGGTGGGCTTCCTGATCTCGCTCGGCACCATCCTCGGCGCTGCGATCGTCGACATCACGCTGGTCGTGCGCGAGGCGCTGGCGCGCCATCGCTCGACTGCGCCCGTCGCGCCCGCCGTGACTGAAGAGTGGAAGCGCGTCGACACGCGAAAGCTCCTGGCATGGGTGGTGTTCTGGGGCATTGCGGTGGTCATCGTGTCGGCAAGCCTCGGCGTGCCGGCCGGTTATGCCGTGCTTGGCGTGCTGCTCGCTTCCGTCTTCGTGCTGGTGAACGGCATCAGCGTCGGCATCTCGGACTCCAATCCCATCTCCTCGGCGTTCGTCGTCGGCGTGACGGTGATGGCCCTCGCGGGGCTCACCGATCCGCTCGTCGGCCTCGTCGCCGGCTCCATCCTCCTGATCAGCACGGTGGTCGGCGGCGACATGCAGCAGGACCGCTCGACCGGCTGGCGCCTTGGCACGAACCGCGCCATCCAGTTCCGCTACCAGGTGATCGGCATCCTGATGGGCGCGGTGTTCGCCGTGGTGATCACGAAGCTCTTTCTCGCCGCCTATCCGGTGCTCAAGGTCGACACCTTCCTGCATCCGGAGATGAAGACCGGCAACTGGCAAAGCGCGATGACCTACAAGTTCGCTGGCGTGCTGCGCGGGCTCGCTTCGTCCGAGACCACGACGCTCAAGCTCATGGGCCTCGGCATCGCAATCGGGCTGGTCATCCAGCTTGTGCGCCTCGCGCTGAAGCGCAGCGCGGCCTACCAGGCGTGGAAGGATCGCAATGCCGCCACGAAGACCGCCGACTTCGTGATCGACACCGTCCTCCTCCCGGGCCCCTACGCTTCCAGCCTCGGCGGCTTCGTCGAGTTTCCTACCGCGCTCTGGTACGGCGTCGGCGGCATTTTCTCCTCGCTGTGGAATTCCGCCATGAAGCGCAAGGACACACGCGCACCGGAGGACATGGACAGCATGTCGCTCATCGGCGGCGGCCTGATCGCCGGCGAGGCGCTCGCCTTCCTCAGCCTGGGTATCATCGGCCTCGCTTCGCTCGCCCGCTGAATGCGATGAGCCCTTTCCGCAACGGCTACCTGCGCTACGAGGAGCTGACCAGCATCGTCCAAGGCTGGGCGCGCGCCTATCCGGAGCTGGTGCGCGTCGCGAGCCTCGGCAAGAGCCCGGAAGGAAGGGATCTCTGGCTGCTCGAGATCGGTGCCGATCCCGACCGGCTGCGCGCTGCCGCGTGGGTCGACGGCAACATGCACGCCGTTGAGGTGTGCGGCTCCAGCGTCGCGCTGGCGATCGCCGAGGACGTCATTGCTGTGCACCGCGGCGCGGACCAGCTTGATCTCCCCATGCACGTGAAAGAGCGCCTGAAGAGCGTGCTCTTCTATGTCCTGCCGCGCATGTCGCCCGACGGCGCCGAGGCGGTGCTGCGCGACGGGCGCTTCGTGCGCTCGAATCCGCGCGACCGCCGCCCTCATCCGCCGGTGGCGCGCTGGGTATCGGGCGATGTCGACGGCGACGGGCGCGTGCTTTCCCTGCGCAAGCAGGATCCTGCGGGCGAGTACGTGGAAGACCCCGATCTCTCCGGCGTGATGCTGCCGCGTCGCCTCGAGGACGCCGGCCCCTTCTACAAGCTGTGGCCTGAAGGCACGATCGAGAACTTCGACGGCACGCACGTTCCCGATCCGCATTACCTGTCCGACAACGACGTCGACCTCAACCGCAACTTCCCGCATTCGTGGAAGCCCGAGCCCGAGCAGGCCGGCGCCGGGCCTTTCGGCGCGAGCGAGCCCGAGTCGCGCGCGGTGATCGAGTGGGCCACCGCGCACCCGAACATCTTCTCCTGGCTCAACCTGCACACCTTCGGCGGCGTGTACATCCGCCCGCTCGGCAACGCGCCCGACGCCAAGATGAACCAGAGCGATCTCGCGCTCTACCGGCAGATCGGCGAATGGGGCGAGAAGATCGGCGGCTACCCGATGGTGAGCGGCTTCGAGCAGTTCATCTACGAGCCGGAAAAGCCGATCTACGGCGACCTCACCGACTTCGCCTACCACGTGCGCGGCGCGATCGCCTACGCCTGCGAGCTGTGGGATCTTTTCGCGCGCCTCGGGATCGAGCGCAAGAAGCCGTTCGTCGACCACTACAGCCATCTCACGCGCGACAACCTGCTCGCGCTGGCGAAGCTCGACCGCGACCAGAACCAGGGCCGCATCTTCCGCGGCTGGAAGCCTTTCCGCCACCCGCAGCTGGGAGACGTCGAGGTGGGCGGTGCGGTGCCGCTGGTCGGGCTGTACAACCCTCCCTACGAGGTGATCGCGGAGGTCTGCGAGCGCCAGTCGGCGGCGTACCTGCGCGTCGCCGCGCTCGCCCCGGCGCTCGAGATGGACGTGCGCGCGGCGGCGGGACGAGTAGAGATCGAGGTCGGCAACGCCGGCTACCTGCCGACCTACATCCTCGACTCGGCGAAGAAGCTCGCGCTCGACGCGCGCGTGTTCGTCGAGGTCGAGGCCTCGGGCGGCTGCTCGATCGATGCGCGCGACGCGCGCCTCGAGGTCGGCCACCTCGAGGGATGGGGACGCGGGCTGTACGCCGAATTCATCTTCGACCTGCAGAGCCGGGGCAGCACCTCGCGGCGCACGGTGTCGCTGCCGGTGCGCGGCAGCGGGCGGCTGCGCGTGCGGGCGAAGGGGCTGCGCGTCGGCGAGGTCGTGAAGGAGATCGCAGTCGGGACTTAGTGGAGACGAGCTCATGCTCTCATCTCATAGCCGGGAAGCGCTGAAGAAGGTTTCCGCCGCCACGCTCACCACGGTGCTGTTCAAGCGCGGCTTTCGCAACGCGTTTATCCAGGGCGTCTTTCTTTTGAACAGGAACGCTCCGCGCATGGTGGGCGAGGCTTATACCCTGCGCTACATCCCGGCGCGCGAGGACCTCGACCAGCTCGGCGCCTTCGAGGGCCGCGGCCATCCGCAGCGCGAGGCGATCGAGGCCTGCCCGCCCGGGCAGGTGCTGGTGATGGACGCGCGGCGCGACGCGAGCGCGGCCACCGGCGGCGACATCCTGATCACGCGGCTCATGGTGCGCGGCGCCGCGGGCATCGTCACCGACGGCGGGCTGCGCGACACGCCGACCATCGAGAAGCTCGACTTCGCGGTGTACTGCGGCGCGCGCTCGGCGCCGCTGAATCTCGTGCGCCACCATGCCATCGACAGCCAGGTCCCGATCGGCTGCGGCGGCGTGCCGGTCTATCCGGGCGACGTGGTGGTCGGCGACGCCGAGGGCGTGGTGGTGATCCCGGCGAAGATCGCCGAGGAAGTGGCCGCGGAAGCCGCAAGACAGACCGAGTTCGAGGACTGGGTCGAAGCCAAGGTGAAGGAAGGACGCTCCATCTTCGGGCTCTACCCGCCGGACGAAAAAACGCGGGCCGAATTCGAGGCGTGGAAGAACAGGCGCTAAAGGAAAATCAGGGACAGACCACGATTTCCGGTATTCGGGCTAAAGAGCAGGTTTTCTTTGCAGGCCGGTCAGTGTTGGTAGGGCGTGCGGAGGCATAACTGCGGCGTAGCGCAGAACATGTCCTTAAATCGGATGAAGATCATTACCGCTAAGGGAAATCGTGGTCTGTCCCTGATTTTTTCGGGATTGGTCGGTTATCATACAACTGGCTACTTAGAGGAGGAGCCTTCCATGCTGCGCAAGCTTTCACTGGCCCTGGTGTCTCTCGCCTTCGCCTGGCCCGCCGCCGCCCAGGAGACCCTGGTCGTGTACTGGACGAAGGGGTTCTATTCCGCCGAGGACAAGGCGCTCGACGACATGGTCGACAAGTTCCAGAAGAAGACCGGCGTGAAGGTGGAGCTGTCGCGCTACGCGCCGCAGGAATCGGTGCCGAAGGCGGTCGCGGCGCTCGACTCGGGCAACCCGCCCGACGTCGCCTACGGCGACGTGTTCGACTTCCAGGTGGCGGGCAAGTGGGCGTTCGAAGGCCGGCTCGAGGACCTGTCGGACATCCTGCTGCCGATGAAGGACAGGTTCATGCCGATCACCCTCGAGACCACGTACCTGTACAACGACAAGGCGAAGAGGCGCGCGTACTACGCGTTCCCGACCAAGCGCCAGACGATGCACATCAACTACTGGAAGGACATGCTGGAGGAGGCCGGCTACAAGGAGTCCGACCTGCCGAAGGCCTGGAAGGCCTATTGGGACTTCTGGTGCGACAAGGCGCAGGCCGGCTACCGCAAGAAGAGCGGCCGGCGCATCTACTCGGTCGGCAGCCCGATGGGCGTCGACTCGAGCGACTCGTTCTTCTCTTTCCTCACCTTCGCCGACGCGC
>Ga0307469_10000157_pt1 | contig 26387 bp, 22 predicted proteins | sample atmos_gasesAM2C__FD_203084 | JGI IMG/M metagenome (GOLD analysis project Ga0307469, IMG submission 203084) | Hardwood forest soil microbial communities from Morgan-Monroe State Forest, Indiana, United States - atmos_gasesAM2C_515 | ecosystem: Environmental > Terrestrial > Soil > Temperate... | reverse complement strand
ATTCCAGTGGGCTGGATCTCGAGAAAACATCTCGCCTCCGGTCGAGGCAGAACTTTCTTCTTGACATCCCTTTTGATAGAACTCATTGACTTGCTCGCACAAGTGTAAGTCCGCGTGAGAACTGACACTCTTCCCACGACCTAAGCCCCGGGCTCCTTGAATCCTTTCCGTCTCTGCTCACTGTACCCGTGCAGCGCGCTCATGATGATGGGGAAGGCCTCGGCCGCTGGACGGATCTCGTCGACTTCCACCGCTTTCCCTTCGAGCTGCTTGTAATCCTGAAAAAATCGTCTCAGCATGATCAGCCGGTGCGGTGGCATTTCGTTGGCCTCGTGGTAGCTGTTGAACTCCGGGTCTTCGGTCGCGACCGCGATGATCTTGTGATCTTTCTTGCCGGAGTCAATCATCGTCATCAGCCCAATGGCACGGGCGTGAATGATCGTCAGCGGCACCACCGGCTCCTGGCAGAGCACCAGCACATCGAGTGGATCGTCGTCTTCGGCCAGCGTCTGCGGGATAAATCCATAATTGGCCGGGTAATACACCGCGGAGTACAACACCCGGTCGAGTTTGATCAGGCCGCTGGTCTTGTCGAGTTCATATTTCACGCTCGAGCCGAACGGGATTTCGATGACCGTGTTGAACTCGTTGGGCAGCTTGTCGCCCGGTGTCACGTCGTGCCATGGATGGATCATCGAGCCCTACACTTTCTTGAAAAGTAAGGTGAGATTTTACCAGCCCGGCCCCCTTTGGTGATCCCCGCGATCTTCCTTAGTCTTTGCGGATCAATAATTTGTGCCGGAGGCCTCTCCGCGCGGGTTGCCCGTTTGCGTCTTGACCCAGCCTCGGGGTGCGGGTAAAGTTTGAGTACGGGGCTCGGGGAAATTCCTTATGTCCAGCGAAACCAGCAAGTATCTGAAATTCGGCGGCGCGACGGTCCTCATCCTGATGATGCTCGGTTACCTCGCTTACACCGGTGTGCAGGAAAGCAAGAGTTATTACGTCACCATCAAGGAGTTGCACGGCCTCGGCGATGGTGCCTACACCAAGCGTCTGCGCGTAGCCGGCAATGTGCAAGCCGGATCGATCAAGCGGAGCGGCACGCATGTGGACTTCATCCTGGTAGAGCAAGGCCTGAGCCTGCCCGTGAGTTACGCCGGGACCGAGCCGCCACCAGACACGTTCAAGGACAACTCCCAGGCGCTCGCCGAAGGCAGCTTCGGCAAGGACGGGGTATTCCACGCGAAGGCGCTGCAAGCCAAGTGCGCGTCCAAGTACGCGCCGGCCAAGCCGGGCGATCCGGCCAGCGGAACTCCGAACGCGGAACCGCCCAAGAGCATGACGGAAAAACAGGGATCGAATATCGGCGTCACGCTGTAACGCTTTCGTCTTCTCAAGCGAAAATCACCGAACTGTGAGCGATCCACAAACGGCGCCCGCGCAATCTGCTCCCATCATTGCAGTCGCCGATTTAATCAAACAATTTGGGCGTTTCGCTGCCTTGCGCGGCGTGACTGCATCATTTGCCCCTGCGCGGCTCTACGGAATTCTGGGCGATAACGGCGCGGGAAAAACCACCATGCTGCGCATGCTGGCGGGCTTGGTGGCTCCGACTCGCGGCAAAATCACGATTCTTGACAACAGCAGTCCCCGCGAAGTGTGTCGCGAAATCGGCTACATGGCGCACCCGTCGCTGCTCTACGACGAAATGAGCGGGATGGAGAATCTGCACTACTTTTCCCGCCTGTATGGCCGGCAGGATGACCAGCGTTGTGCCGAGATCATTGCCGCCGTTGGCCTCGATCCGGAACTCGCGCGCCCGGTTGGCCAGTACTCGCAAGGCATGCGGCAAAGAATGTCGCTGGCGCGCGCGTTGTTGAACGATCCCAGGATTCTTCTGCTCGACGAGCCCTTCTCCAACGTGGATATTCGCTCCGCGCGCGAAGTGGTGAAACTGCTGGCCGGCATGCGCGATGCCGGCAAGACGATTTTCGTGGTCACGCACCAGGCGTCTGTTCTTGAAGGCACGGCCGACGAGTTCGTCTGGATGGAGTCAGGGTTGATCATCAACCGGACACCTGACTTGAAGTTTATGGAGACCGCATGAGCGCGCCCACTGGCGTCATGCTCGAGACGTTATTGAAGGACATTCGCCTGGAATGGCGTTCGAAGGACGCCATCAACTCCATGCTGTTCTTCGCGCTGCTGGTGGTGGTGATCTTCAGTTTCTCCTTTGACCCGAACGCCGAAGAATCGCGCCAGATTGCCGGCGGGTTGATATGGGTTGCTTTTCTGTTTGCATCGGTGGTGGCGCTGAACCAGACCTGGGCGCGGGAACTGCGCAATCAGGTGCTGGACGCCTACCGGGTATCGCCAGCGCCTGCGAATGCCCTGTTTCTGGCTAAGGCGGTGGGAAACTTCATCTTCGTCGCCGTACTGGAAGCGCTGATGGTGCCGTTGTTCGTAGTTTTTTACAAATTGCGTGTGCTGGGCCCGGCGTGGCAACTGATTCCGGTGGCAGTGCTGGGCACGTGGGCGATCGTGGTGAACGGCACGTTCTTCGCGGCCATGTCGCTGCGCACGCGCAGCCGTGAAATCATGTTGCCCCTCTTGCTATTCCCAATCACGATTCCGGCGTTAATATCGACGGTGGAGGCGACGACCGTCATCCTGGTCGGCGATCCGGCGACCTCGGCCAAGTTCTGGATCGTGTTGCTTGCCACCTACGACGTGGTGTTTACTACGGCCTGCTTGGCATTGTTCGAAACGGTTCTACACGCGGAATGAAAAAAGCGTTTCCCATTCTCGGTATATTGACCGCGGTCTTCCTGAGCTACGCGCTGTACCTGGCGATGGTCGTGGCCCCGCGCGAGCAGACCATGGGCGACGTGCAGCGCATCTTCTACTATCACGTGCCCTCGGCGTGGACCGCGTTCCTGCTGTTCTTCCTTAATTTTCTGGCTTCAATTCAATACCTGGTGCGGCGCAATCCCTCGAATGACAAGATCGCGAACTGGACCGTGATCACGCTGGCCGTCGTTACATGTGTCGCCGGTGTAGTGATCGGCGTCGTACCGGACCTGAAGAGTGCGCTGCCGGAAGGCACCTACCCGTCTTCGATTGCCACCACCGGAATCATCATCGCGGGCATGTACTTCCTGGTGCGCAAGCTGTTCAGCGTGGAAGCGACGGACGCGCTGGCGGTAACGACCGCCGAAGTCGGGGTGGTGTTCTGCACGGTTGTGTTGGTGACCGGGCCGCTCTGGGCGAGACCGGTGTGGGGCATCTGGTGGACCTGGGATGTGCGGCTCACCTCCACGCTGGTGTTGTGGCTGATTTACGTGAGCTACCTGGTCCTGCGCCGCTTTTCCTCCAGCGGGCAGACTCCGGTGATGGCGGCGGCGCTGGCCGTGTTTGGCGCGCTGGATGTGCCGCTGGTGTATTTCTCGATCTGGATTTTCCGCACGCAGCATCCCCAGCCGGTGATTGGCGGCGGTGGTTCCATTGATCCGCGCATGCTGCATGTCCTGCTGATGAACTGGCTGGCGTTTCTGTGTTTCGCTTTCCTGGTTTGCTGGTCGCGCTACCGCCTGGAACGCATGAAACGCGAGGTGGAGGAGACGCAGGCCTTGGAGGCTCTACTGGAACCCAGGAGCATGACGCGATGAATTTCCTCTACGCCGCTTACGGTGCGACTTGGGCGATCCATATCGTCTACCTGATTACGGTCGCGCGACGCTATTCCCGCCTGAAACAGGAAATCGACGAACTGAATAGGAAGTAGGAGTAGCCGATAGCTGAGGGTCGGTGGCCGATGGCTTTTTCGCGGTAAGGGCACGAGTTCCAATCCAGCGTATTCATCTTGCAGTTCCGAGCGTACAGGCAAAGCCTTTAACCGCGAAGGACGCGAAGAGAATCCGCGGAGCACGCAAAGCAAATCCGCTCATCTCGCTTGGAATTTCTCTGCGACCTTCGCGGTTAAGAGCTTTTCCCCTCTGCCTTCATAGACTTAGCTATAAGATATTGAATACAACGCCTGATTCTGGGTCCTCCCCGATGGAAAATGCCCCAGCAGCGCTTCCCGGAATGCCTGCCAGTAGCGTATAGAGGGCTTATAGGCGCGTTCCGGAGTCGGGGTGAGGGCGAAAGGTCGTCCCAGAGTCGGCGAGCGACCCTGGGACTTCCCAACGCAAAACTAAGCTTTAAGAAAATGAAATTCAATTTCGGCTGCGATTCCCGAGGAAAGCAAAACAAGCGAACTAGCTCGGCGCTTTCCATTGCGGCGGGAAGGCCAGCGAGAAATCGGGATTCGGGCTGGAGCGCAGAAATTCGTATTCCTCGATCATGGCCGCGATCCCGATGCGCGCCGACGGCGAAGGTGTCTCTACGCGGATGATGCGGGCGGCAAAGCGTACGCGGACCGCGTCGGTCAACGTGATGTGCGGCGGAAAGGTGAGGGTGACTTCGATCCGCGATCCGGCGTTGACTGCCCGGTCGAGGTAGAAGAAAACGCCTCGGGCGCTCACGTTCTGCGTTTCCGTGAGGAATTCTCCCGTGCCGCCATCTGTAAAGCGGATGGCCGCAGGAAGCCGCATGTCGAAACGCCTCATTGAACGCCGGTCCGTCGACTCTTGTAGCATCGAGCGCCTTTCCTGGTGCACGGTCTGTGTACGTAAAGCCAACAGAAGGCTAGGACTGGAAACTGCGCGGGAGATCGACAAAGGGCTCCCGCCGCGCTTCTTCTATTTCAGTGAAACGCCAATTTCCATTATTTATCAGCACTTTGCAACAGCAAAAAGCTTTGGGAACTGACTCGGTTAACGCTTTTCAGCTTTTGGATCCTCCGAAAGGAGGACCGTGAGGGAGGTGCGCACCTCTCGGGCGCGGAGGTGAGGCTAGCAATCGCGCTGCCACGAATGCGATGGCCCGTCCTGCGAAAAACGCCGCATTTTAAAATCTTTTGTCGGACCGTTCCGATCCCAGTGCAAGGCATTTCTCTTAACGGATGAAACTGTTTCTGTTTTTCAGGGGCGCGAGCGTTTTTGTGAAGGGTGGCCGGCATCTCCGGCGGGCATGGTTGGCATCTCACCACGCTTGAATGGGCGGGCAGTCGTGCGTTCGCTTGACACTGCTATCCGCTGGATGTTTAAGTAGTTACTTATTTTTCACTCGAAGTTGGAGACTGTTATTGCCGTCCCGAATGTCGGGTCCGCGGGAAAGCTTTGTGCCGTTCTTCATCCCTCTCCACCTGAATTGAATACGCCGGAGGAACTCGTGAGATTGAATCGCCGTGGGTTGGGTACAGGCTTGTTGGGTCGCCGCATCGTGCCGGGCGGGTTGTTGTTGGTGACCGCCGGGGCGGCCCTGTTGGTGCTAGGCTCCCATAGCCCAAAACCCTCGAGCGCGGATTCCGTCGGCCCTCTGGCCATGGCGAGCCAGCCATCCCTGGCGGCGAAGGCCCCTTCGGCGAAAACCACGCTTTCCGCTTACGCCCACCTGCCCTTGATGTTTGAGCCCAACCAGGGCCAGACCGATCCGCGCGTCAGCTTTATCGCCCGCGGCACGGGCTACGGTCTCTTTCTCACTCCGCAGGAAGCGGTGCTGTCTTTGCAGAACGCCGTGTCGGCGAAGGCGGGGAGACGCGGTTCGGTAGTGCGCATGAAGCTGGCGGGCGCGAGTGAGAGTGCCCAAGTACAGGGCACGGGCAGGCTTCCCGGGAAAAGCAATTACTTTATCGGCAACGATCCGGCCAAGTGGCAGCACGATGTCCCGCAATTTGCGCGGGTCGAGTATTCGCAGGTTTATCCGGGCATCGACCTGGTGTACTACGGCAAGCAGGGAAACCTGGAATACGACTTCCAGGTGGCACCGGGCGCCGATCCGAAAAGCATCCAGCTGAGTTTCGCCGGATCCCGCGGCTTGAAGATCGAAGCGGGAGACCTGGTGCTGGCGACCGCCGACGGGGATATCCGGCTGGAAGCGCCTCGCATGTACCAGAACGAGGGCGTGGGGAGGACGCCGGTCGAGGGCCGCTTCGTTTTGCTGGCCGACGATCGGGCGGGTTTTGCGATCGGAGACTATGACCGGAGCAAGATGCTGATCATCGATCCGGTACTGAACTACTCCACTTATCTGGGCGGAACTGGAACGGAGAGCCGTCCCTCGATCGCGGTCGATTCTGCGCTCGACATGTATGTGGCGGGCGCGACCAGTTCCACGGATTTTCCGGTCACCGATGGCAGCACGTTGAAGTCGGGAGCGACCACCAACATCTTCGTGGCGAAGTTTGATCCCACGGGCGCAACCCTGGCGTTCGCGACCTATGTAGGCGGAACGGGCGCGGACTCAAGTGTGGGCCTGGCAGTGGATGCGGCCTTGAATGTGTACGTGGCGGGCACGACGACTTCGACCAACTTCCCAACTTCGTCCAGCGCGTTTCAAGGCACGCCGAACGCTCCGGGCTTGCCGCATGCGTTTGTCACGCAGCTGGATTTGAACGGAGTGTTGAAGTATTCGACCTACCTCTCGGGTACCAAAACAGACACAGCGACTGGCATGACGCTCGACAACAAGGGCTTCGTGTACGTGATCGGGATCACGAACTCGACCGATTTCCCGCTGGCACCGGTGGCCGGAACGTTTCAGTCGACGCTGCAGGGCACGAACGCGTTTTTCATCAGCAAGGTGGCTCCGAGCAGCACGGGAGCGAACAGCCTGAACTTCTCGACGTACTTCGGGGGCGGCTTCCCGACGACGGGAACCGTGACCGGCGGAGCGATTGCGGTCGATAACAACGCCAACGTTTCGAACATCTATTTCACCGGCGGCACGACTTATATCAATACCGGGCAGAACAGTCAGACGGATTTTCCGATCCGCAACGCTTTCCAGTCCTGCCTGGGAACGCTGCCCACGAGCCCTCCGACCCCATGTCCGACCGATGTCACGCTGTCCGATGCATTTGTTGCCAAGCTGAATCCGGGAACGACCACCGGCGCGCAGCTTTTATATTGCACGTACCTGGGCGGGACCGGAACGGACTCTGGATTGGGAATTGGTTTGGATGCGCAGGGGAACGCTTACGTCACGGGCTCCACGAATTCGACCGCCTTTCCCCTTCAAAGCGGCACGCAAGGCAACACGATTAAGGGCCCGCAACAGACTCTGGGTGGAGGCACGGATGCGTTTGTAGCCAAGATTAACAATCCCGCCACCGGGACCGGGACCACGAACGTTCAGTTCACCTACTTCACGTACGTCGGTGGTTCGGGGGATGATGTCGGCAACGCGATTACGGTCGACAACGTTCAGGGCGCGGAGATTGTGGGGACGACGAAGTCCACGAATCTTCCCGTTACCAATGCGTTTCAAAACAGCTTGCTGGGAGGCCAGGACGCGTTCGTCGCCCGCTTTGACACCGTGTTGACTACAGCGAGCTCCATTTCGTACCTGGGTGGCTCGGGCCTGGAGACCGGTACCGGCATTGCGATCGACACGGATTCGAATGTCTACCTGACGGGCGAGACGACTTCTCCTACGGACTTCCCGACGTCGGCGCATCCGTTCCAGGGTGCGTTGAATGGGACGCAGGCGGATGTGTTCGTGACGAAGCTGGGGCCGAGTCTGAGCTTCGATATGCAGGCGGTCAGCCCAGCCTTGAACTCGGTGAATGCCGGCAATCAGATCGCTTTCAATTACCAGATCAAGAACACCGGCGACACCACTTCGAACGTGGCGTTCACGGACAATCTTTCGGGTGGCAGCGGAAGCGCGCCGGTCACGTTTGTTTCGGCTTCCGTCTCGGGCGGGAGCTGCTCCACCACTCCGACGGATAATAAGGTTCTCTGCAACCTGGGAACGATCAAGGGCGGCGACACCTCGACTGTGACGATCAACTTGACGCCCACGGGCGGGGGGACGGTGGGCAACAGCGGAACTGTTTCGGTGGGGTCGTTCACGGCGACCAAGGCGGCCCAACCGGTGGTGGTGAACACTTTTAAGCTGGAGGCGTTGCCGGGACAGTCCAGCCGGACGGTGGTTGCCGGGAATCCGGCCAGCTATCCCATCCAGCTGACGCCGCTAACGAATTTCACGGCCTCGATTTCAATTTCTTGTAACGCCGGCTTGCCCGGAGTGGGAGCCACCTGCAGCCCGTCGACGAATCCGGTGACGCTGCAGGGCTCAAGTGCCTCGACAGTGACGCTGGTAATCAGCACGACTCCAAGAGTGACGACCACCGCTGGTTCTCAGCCGAACCGCGGAGTTTTCTACGCGAGCTGGCTCCCGATTACCGGGATTGCTTTCCTCGGTCTGGGAGTCGGAAGCCGCCTCCGTCGGGGACGGCGTGTACTGGGAGGGCTCCTGTTCGTGGTTGTGGCTACGTTGATTCTTCTGCAGCCTGCCTGCAGCGGCCACAGCAACACTTCCACCACGACCGGCACGCCGGCCGGGACCTACACGGTCACCGTGACGGCCAGTTCCGGCTCGTTTTCGCAGACGACTCCCATCACCCTGGTGGTGCAGTAGCAACGGGAACCACCGCATTGTGAGGCTCGTGGGGCGCGGACTTTAGTCCGCGCCCTTCTTGTTTTCTATTCTGAATCCGCAGCTCAATCGACTGTGGGTGGCATTCCAACAAGTGCTAATGGTGCGCTGGAGACGGGCGGCACGTGTCCAGGCAACGGCGGAGGGGCGTTTTGGAACCCGCGTCTGCTAGAGTAGGGACTCACTTTCCCGCCACTCGCTCGTACCGGAGGTCTGCACAGATGTTCGAGATGAGGAAGGAACTCATCGGTAGCGATATGGTGGTGCTGCGATTAGCCGGCCGCCTCCTGATGGGAAAGCCCTGCCAGGAGATCGATACGCAGATCGACGAACTGATCCGCGAGAACATCCACAAAGTCGTGCTCGATCTAACCCATGTCGATCGTGTGGACAGCACGGGTTTTGGAACGATTGTCCTGAACTCGGGAAAATTAAAGAAGGCAGGGGGAGAATTGCGGGTGGCGGGAGCCACCGGGATCGTGGAAGAGATTGCGCACTCGTCGCAGATCCCGAGAATTGTGCCTTTCTACGCCACGGCGAGCGAGGCGGTGGCAAGTTTCCAGGCTGCCTGAAACATTACGGCGGTCTCGATCGGATTCTACGGTTTTCACCGTATTGCGGAAGAGAAGCGGGATTCTTTACGTTAGGTTCAGACGAAGTGGCGCAGACCCCACGTCAGGGGAAATGTTGAACGGGAATTCTTCTGACGTGGGGTCTTAATTTGTCTAGGCAGTAATCAGAGATTCCAGCGCGAGCCGATCCGATACCACCAGGGTCGCACCTTCCTGCTCAATCAATCGTTGTTTGCGGAACCCGGCCATCAAGCGCGTGACCGTTTCGCGCGACGTACCAATCATCTGTCCAATCTCTTCGTGAGTGAGCGGAACCTTCATGCGGCCGGGATTGGGAGAGGCATGTCTTTCATCGAGCCAGCCCACCAGGAGCCGAGCGAGTTTTTCGGTGGCCGATCCGGACAGCATGAGCGTGCGGATTTCGCGGCAGGTGAAATTGTAGTCGCTGGCGAGCAGTTGCGTGATCCACAGGGCGAATTCGCCGTGCACGCGCATCATGCGCAGCACGTCGCTTTGCCGGATGAAGGTGATGTCACAGGGCTGCTGGGCTTCGGCGGTAGCTTCATAGTCGCGGCTGCCGATGGTGGATGCCACGCCCAGCGCTTCGCCGGAGCGGGCGATCCGCAAAATCAGGGTACGGCCGTCGCTTGCGCATACCGAGAGCTTCAACAGTCCGCGTTGCACGACATAGATGCCGCGCGCGGGCTGGCCTTCGCTGAACAGCACCGCGCCGGTTGGGTAGTGGTTCGTGAGGCTGATGGTCTCAAGCTCGCGGACCAGAGCGGGAGGCAGATCGCTGAAGATCGATTGGGTTGCGGCGAGCCTTTGTGGGGGTTTGATCGGTTGAGTTGCCATCGTCTGCCTCCTCGTACGGCTTTGTAGAAGGGCAAGCGGCTGGCCAAGTCGGGGAGGGAAGACGTGGAGATGCGGTTAGCTGTTAAGTGTATTTGTATCAATTGTATACGTTTGATATGTTCCCGGCGGGAGCAGGCTGCCGGAGGAGCAACCAGGCTGTGGGGTGGGTGTTTTCGCACAGTTCTGTGTGATCTCCATCACCAAAACAATGTGATCCGAGGACGTGGAACGACGGTTTGGGAGAAGGGTGGGTAGTGAACGTGACCTACAAAGGGGGAAGGTCTTTCTGGAGCTGTCCACATTGGCGGGACAATCCCTCGCCATCTATACACTGTCTGAAGTCTTCTAAGGCAAATGCCTTGTCTGTCCACGTGATGCTTCGGGCCTCGTGATGTGAGCTTTTCGGGGCAGACTTGAACAGATCCCAGGTGCTATTTTGACCCGCATACGATCTTTCCTGCACAGGGGGGTTCGAACTGAACGCATCTCAGACATCGAACGCTTGGAGGCTTCATGAAACGAATTCTAGGAATTTGCGCTGTTCTGACGGCGCTTATGGTGCCAGTGCTCGCACAGAACGCCGACTACAACCGCCGACAAGATGATCGCGACTATGGGCGTGGGCAGTGGAGCGGCCGCCTATCGTCTGAGGACCAGCAACGGTTCGACAGTTACTACTCGCGCTGGCTCGACTATCGTCGCACCAACAACCGGAGTGAAGTCGCGAGCATGGAAAATCGCATGCGGGATCTGATGTCGCGCAACAGAATTCCATCCAATGTGCCGTTCGATCGGATCGCATCGAACGGGGACCAGGGGCATGGCGGACACCACGAGAACTGGCGCGGCCGCCTATCGTCTGATGAGCAGCAACGGTTCGACAGCTACTACTCGCGCTGGCTGGACTATCGACGTACCAACAACCGGGATGAAATCCAAAGCATGGAAAACCGCATGCGGGACCTGATGTCCCGCAACAACATTCCATCCAATGTGCCGTTCGACCGGATCGCATCGAATGGTGGCGGGGGGTACGGAGACAACTACGGGCAGTGGCGCGGTCGCCTTTCGTCGGAGGAGCAGCAACGCTTCGACAGCTACTACTCGCGGTGGCTAGACTATCGACGCACCAACAACCGGGATGAAACCCAAAGCATGGAAAACCGCATGCGGGATGTGATGTCCCGCAACAACATTCCATCCGATGTGCCGTTCGACCGGATCGCGTCCCGTAAGTAGTTGTCAGGCATGATCTGGCGGCGTGCGCTCGTTCAGCAAGCGACCTGTGCGCTCGGAGCGCTCACGGAAACCACCCTGTCAGATGGGCCAACTCGGATCGAGGATGCTCATAGCAATCGGAGAGGTAGAGGCCATCTTCCGGTATCCCGTGAAGTCCATGGGCGGCGAACGACTCGAGGTCGCACAGTTGGGCTGGCACGGCCTCGAGGGTGACAGACGCGTGGCCTTCCGGAAGATGGATGACCGCAGCGAGTTCCCGTGGCTGACGGCCAGCAAGCTTCCCGACTTGCTCCGGTTTGCTCCGCTTCGCCGCGAAGACGGTGCGCCAGGAGACCTTCCTACGCATATTCGCACTCCGGATGGCGAAGAGCTGCCCGTCTTTGGGGAGGACTTGGCCACGGAGGTGGGACGTCGGTACGGGGCGCCCGTGCAGATGATGCTGTTGAAACATGGCATCTTCGATGAAGCGACTCTCTCCGTGATCGCCCTCGATACGGTGCACGAGATCAGTCGACTCGCAGGGCGGAGCGCGGACGTACGACGATTCCGCCCGAACGTTGTGGTGCGATCACTGCGATCGGTTCCCTTCCTGGAGGACGAGTGGGTGGGCGGTGTGCTCTCATTCGGGGAGGAGGACGACGCTCCCGCTATCGCAGTCACGATGCGCGATGTCCGCTGTTCCATGTTGAACCTTGATCCCGACACCGCAAGGTCCGCGCCCGAACTGCTGAAGGCGGTTGTTCGTGTGCACCAGAACACCGCGGGAATCTACGGCACCGTCACTCGTGTCGGACGGCTGGCGGTGGGACAGACGATATTCCTCCGTGCGTCGACCGCGAAAGGGCAAGTTGGGTGATTGAGGAATGTCCTAGAGCGCCGCCGAATCGGCGTTGACCTGCGACGCGCTTAGGGCGTCTCTCCCAAGTCGATACTGGTGATCGCGGGAGGCTTTGCTGAAGAGGAGAAATCCTCGTTCGGCGGCTGCGTCCGCAGGCCGACGGGCGATTCTTCCGGGGCCGACGTGCAGCCGCGCTGCGGTTCGCAAGCGACTTGTCGATCCCAGAGCGGACAAGCGAAAAAGGAGGGTTCCCCCCCTCTTTCCACTCCCAGTATATGGCGCACCGGGGGGCTTGCGGCAAGACCTGAGTCGTGCCGCATAATCGCCCTCGAATGAACAAGCATGTGGTGGTAATCGTCGGAGGAGGTCCGACAGGCCTGATGTTGGCGGGCGAGCTGGCACTGGCAGACGTCGACGTCGCCATCGTCGAGCGGCGCGCCAGCCAGGAACTCGCCGGCTCGCGCGCGGGTGGCCTGCACTCACGCACCATCGAGGTTCTCGATCAGCGCGGAATCGCCGACCGGTTCCTCTCGCAGGGACAAGTGGCGCAGGTCGTGCGTTTCCACATGATCCCTTTGGACATCAGCGACTTTCCCACCCGGCACAACTACGGCCTCGCGCTATGGCAGAACCACATCGAGCGCGTTCTGGCCGAGTGGGTCGGCGAGCTGGCGGTGACGATCTATCGCGGACGTGAGGTGACGGGTTTCGGGCAGGACGACACCGGCGTCGACGTCGTGGTCTCCGACGGTCAGTCGCTTCGGGCCGAGTATCTCGTCGGGTGCGATGGCGGCCGCAGCCTGATTCGCAAGGCAGCCGGCATCGAGTTTCCCGGTTGGGAGCCGACGACGAGCTGGCTGATCGCCGAGGTCAAGACGGCCGAGGAGCCGAAGTGGGAGGGGCACCACGATGCGGTCGGTACCCATGCGATCGGCAAGGGAGATGGCGGCTCGGCCCGGGTCGTGCTGACCGAACCGCAGCTGCGACTCGACAGCGAGCCCACCCTGCGCGATGTCAGCGAGGCGCTAGTCGCCGTGTACGGAACCGATTACGGGATCCATAGTCCCACCTGGATCTCGAGGTTCACCGATATGACCCGGCAGGCGGCGGCGTATCGCGAACGACGTGTGCTGCTAGCCGGCGACGCCGCGCACGTGCATCCCCCGGTGGGTGGACAGGGCCTCAACATCGGAGTGCAGGATGCGGTGAACCTGGGATGGAAGCTGGCCCAAGTAGTCAAGCGGACATCACCAGAACACCTCCTCGATACCTATCACGCCGAGCGCCATCCGATCGCTGCCCGCGTGCTGCACAACACGATGGCGCAGGTCGCGCTTCGTCGTACGGACGACCGCACCAAGGCCTTGGGCGAGACCGTTTCCGAGTTCCTCGGCATGGACGAGCCTCGCGGACGAATCGCTGCGGAGATGTCCGGTCTGGGCGTTCATTATGACCTCGGCGAGGGGCACCCACTGCTCGGACGCCGCATGCCCGATCTCGACCTGGTCACTGCCAACGGGCCGCTGCGGGTCTTCACCCTGCTGCACGATGCTCGCCCGGTGTTCCTCAACCTCGGTGAGCCCGGCGGCTTCGACATCACTCCGTGGGCGGATCGCGTTCAGCGGATCGACGCCAAATACGGTGGTGCGTGGGAGCTTCCGGCGATCGGCGCGGTCACTGCTCCCACCGCCGTGCTGATTCGGCCCGACGGATATGTGGCCTGGGTGGGAGACCTGACTCAGCTGGGGCTCGCTGACGCGCTAACCACGTGGTTCGGACCGCCCATTGCGGCGTAGTGCACCGGCTTCCAGGATCATCCTGTGAGGAGTTCTTAGCAGACACGTCCTTAGGCGCTGCGGTCGGTGAGGGCGGCGTTGAGGATGTTGTAGAGAGCGTAGCGGGTGAAGGGTTTTTCCAGGAGCGGGATGGCCTGCGGTGCGGGCTGATCGTGGGCAATCAACTCGCCCGTGTATCCCGACATGAAGATCGGTTTCACCTCTGGGTGAGAGCTTCGCACCTGGGCGACGAGTTCGGGCCCGCTCATGCCTCGCATCACGACATCGGTGAGCAGGAGATGGATCGGTCCGGGATGAGTGTCGACGAGATGCATCGCGTCCGTGCCGTTCTTCGCTTTGAGCACGGTGTACCCATTCTCGAGCAGGAGTTGGCCGGTGAGGCTGAGCATGATCTCGTCATCTTCGACCAGCAGAATAGTAGTGCCTTCTCGGCGCGGCAGAGAAGGCTCGGCGGGCGGTTTGGTTTGTTCGTCCAGCTTATGCTCGGCGCTAGGCAGGTAGATTTTGAAAGTCGTGCCGCGGCCGGGCTCGCTGTAGACCCAGATATGTCCGCCGTTGTGCTGAACGATGCCATAGACGGTGGCCAGGCCGAGACCGGTGCCTTTGCCGATTTCCTTGGTGGTGAAGAACGGCTCGAAAATTCTCGAAGCGGTGATTAGGTCCATGCCCGTTCCGGTGTCGCTCACCGCTAGCGCGATGTAGCGTCCGGGAGTCATGGGGCGATGCTGTTCGGGGAAACCCTGGTCGACCTCAACCACAGCCGTTTCCAGAATGAATTTTCCGCCGTGCAGCATGGCGTCGCGGGAATTCACGGCCAGGTTCAACACGATCTGATCGAACTGGCCGGGGTCGATCTCGATCACGGCCGACGGGCAGCGAGGCACCACGGAAATCTCAACGTCATCGCCCATGAGGGGCTGGATCAACTGGGCGACATCGTTCAACTGGCTGTTCAGGTCGATGAGTTGGGGATTCAACTTGGATTTCCGCGTGAAGGCGAGCAGCTGCCGGGTGAGGGAAGTGCCGCGGTCCACGGCTTTGCGGATGTTGGTGAGGCAGGGGTCGGAGGCGACGCTGGATTGGGTGTGGCTACGGAGCAGTTCCGTACAGGCGGTGATGATGCCGAGGATGTTGTTGAAGTCATGAGCGAGGCCGCCGGCGAGCCGGCCGACCGCTTCCATCTTCTGGGCCTGGCGCAGATGTTCCTCAGAGCGCTTCTGCTCGGTGATATCGCGGGCGATGGCCGAGGCGCCGACGACGCGGCCTTCGCCATCGCGGATGGGCGAGACGGAAATGGAAACATCGAGGTGCCAGCCGTCCTTGTGAACGCGGACCGACTCGTAGTGGGTAATGTGCTCGCCGTGCCGGATCCGTTCGAGGATCTTGGGAATTTCGTCGGGGCGATCCTGCAGCGTGAGGATGGAGACATTTTTCCCGACCATCTCGTCCGGGCTGTAGCCGTACATGAGTTGCGCGCCGCGATTCCACGAGGTGATGGTGCCTTCGAGATCCTTGCCGATAATGGCGTCTTCGGAGGACTCGATGATGGAGGCGAGGCGGGCGCGATACTCGCCGATTTCCTGCGCGGTCTTGCGATCCAGTTCCTGATTGGCGCGGCGAAGTTCCTCTTCGATGCGCCGGCGGTCGCTGATGTCCCGAATCGCGCTGAGGACCAAGGTGCCTTCGCCGGTGGACACGGGGCTGAGGCTTATTTCCACGTCGAACTCTGAGCCATCGCGGCGGCGTCCCTTGAGGTTGAGGCCGGCGCCCATGCGTCTTGTTTTTGGCGCGTCGGCGAAAGAGGCGCGATGGCCGGTGTGCTGTCCGCGAAGCCGTTGGGGAACGAGGACCTCGATTTTCTGACCGATCAGTTCGCCGTGGGGATAGGCGAACAACGCTTCGGTTTGCGAATTGACCTGGAGGATGGTGCCGTCGCGGTCCACCGCGACCATGGCATCGGGGATGGTTTCGAGGAACTGGTGCGAAAGTATGGTCTCAGCCGTGGCCTGCGCAGAAAGGGGAGAAGGCGGCTTGTCAAACGCAGGTCTTGCCGTTCGCATACGACAGCCGCAAGGGAACCGGGCGGCGATGCCTATTTTAAGTCCAGAAGCAGGCCAGGTGTAAAGCGCTGGCGGGAGCTAGGCTCCCGCGGAGAGCTTGTGGTGGCTGCGGGCTTCGGCGATGCCGTACTGGCGGATCTTGTACAGCAGAGCCTTGTAGCTGATTTTAAGGAGGGCAGCAGCTTGCTTGCGATTCCAGTTGGTTTGTTCGAGGGCCTGGGTAATGGCACCCGCTTCCGCTTCGTCCTTGGCGCTGCGCGACAAGGATTTTAGCCCGCCGCCGGATTCCCCGGCAGTTTTGCCGGCGGCATTGGCACGCTGGCCGCCGTTGACGTCGTTTTTCGGATTCAGTTCGGCGATGGCGAGCTTCTCATCTCCGAGAATCAGGTAGCGCTTGATGAAGTTGCTCAGCTCGCGCAGATTGCCGGGCCAGGAATATTCGAGGCAGGCATTCATCATGGTCGGCGACAGAGGCAGCGGAGCGCGCGCGTACTGTTCGGCCATGCGCGACATGAAATGCTTCAGCAGAATTGGAACTTCTTCCTTGCGTTCGCGCAACGGCGGCAAACTCAGGGTGAAAGCGTTCAGGCGGTAGTACAGGTCTTCGCGCAGGCGCTTGCTGGCCAGCGCTTCCGGGATGTTGATGTTAGTGGCGGCCAGAATGCGGACGTCGACCTTGATGACGGTGCGGCTGCCCAGGCGCGAGAACTGCTGGTCTTGCAGGACGTGCAGAAGTTTGGCTTGCAGGCTCGGGGGCATTTCGCCGATTTCGTCGAGCAGGATCGTGCCTTTGTTGCAAAGTTCGAACTTGCCCGGTTTGGGGTGAGTCGCGCCCGTGAAGGCTCCGGCTTCGTACCCAAACAGTTCGCTCTCCAGCAGGTCGGCTGGGACGGCGGCGCAGTTGACCTTCAAAAATGTGCGATGCGCGCGGGGCGAGAGCTTGTGCACCAGGCGCGCGAGAACTTCCTTGCCAGTGCCGCTTTCGCCGAGCATCAGGACCGGGATGTCGACGTTGGCGACGAGCGCGGCCTGCGAGCGGATCTTGCGCATGGCCGGGCTGGCGGCGACGAAGAAGACGTCATCGCAGAGTTCTTCGACTTCTCCAGCGTAGGCTTGCTGATTCTTGCCCAGACACTGGTCGATGACGGCATCGAGTTCGGCTTTCTGGAAAGGCTTGGTCAGGTAATCCTGAGCGCCGAGACGCATGGCCTGGACGACCTTGCGCGTATCGCTGACGCAGGACAGCATGACGACTTTCACGCCCGGACGCATCTGGCGGAGTTGCTCCAGAGTTTCCAGGCCATCGATGCCGGGCATGAGCACGTCAAGCAGCACCATGTCGGGCTGCAGGCCCTTTTCCACGCGCTGCAGAGCCTCTTCGCCGGTGGAGGCGGTCTCCACCTTGTAGTCGTCAACTTCGAGCAAGGTCCGGATGTACCGGAGCATTCCCGGTTCATCATCGACCAGCAGAATGTTGGTCGTTTCACTCATTTCGTTTTCCCTTTGGACGTGCTGTTGAGGGAGGGCTTGAGAGGAACGAGAAACGAAAACTTGGATCCGGCGCCGGGTTCGCTTTCGACCCAGAGCTTGCCACCCATGGCATTGACGAGTCGGCGTGCGATGGCCAGGCCGAGGCCCATGCCGTCGGACTGGTTCTCGTTGCTGGGCAGCCGGAAGAAATCATCGAATACTTCCACGTGATATTCGGGTGGAATGCCGGGGCCAGTGTCGGCCACGCTGACCTTCACCGCGTTGGGCGTGGAAAGCGGCTGGCGACGCCGTTCCCGCTCCACGCCCGGTTTCGTGGCTCCGCGACGTTCCCACATGTACGGTTCCGCGTGTAGCCAGACCGTGCCACCGGAGGGCGTGAACTTGCAAGCATTTTCCAGCAGATTGGAAATCACGCGCTGGATCTTGGCGGAATCGAAACTGAAGGGCACGAGTTTGTCATTGGCCAGGAAATACAGCGCCAGTCCCATTTCCTGAAAGCGATGCGACCACAGCCGGCAAACCTCGGAGAGACAGGCATTGACGTCCCCATGCTCGAACTGCATCCGGAGTTCTCCGGTCTCGAGCACGGTGTAAGACAGGAAATCCTGGATGAAGTGTTGCAGTCGTTGACCGCTGGATTGCATGTCGTTGATGACTTCGCGCTGGCGCTCGTTGAGGGGTCCGAGCTTCCCACTTTGCAGCAGCTCAATATAACCGTTCAAGATAGCCAGCGGAGTTTTGAGATCGTGAGCAGCGGACGCCAAGGCGTTGGTCGTGCGGCGATAACGTTCGGAAAGCTGGTTGTAGGTCTGGCGCAGGTCCTGGGGATAGTCCGCTCCCGAATCGACCTCGGGGGGCTCCCCGGGCGCACCAGTTTCATCCCCCGCGTTTGCCTGTATGCTGCGGGAAAGACACGCGTTTTCCGGATTAGCAGCCATAGTCAGAGACACTCGTGGCTTGGCAAACGGGGAGGGAACAACAAAATTCACTTCTCAGCACGTTAGGGGGATGACGCAGCTAAATCGTAGGATGGGTGTCCCAATATTGTCAACGAAAATGCACCGGAATTGCCACACTAGGGTAAATCATTGCACTTTTCAACAGGTTAGAGAGGGCCATCCGGAATTCCGGGTGAAACCATGAGAAAATCCCACAAAAAGGCCCAATCCGGTGCAGGGAGCGCCGTTTCCCCGGTAACGGACGAGCTGGTAAGGGTAGCAACCAATGGTTCAAGGCCTTGTACAAGCATTTGGCCCATCAGGTGCGAACTGATGAGTGTAAATCGCAAGTGTCAGGAGCAGGCCTTGGTGCGACGAAAGCCGGAGAAGGAACGTCGGAAGTGGACGCGCCTGCCTTTGGCGATTCCAGTTTTCGTACGCAGCCGAGATGAAAAGGGCAAGGAGTTTCTGGAGTTTGCGACTGCCTTGAATGTGAGTGCAGGGGGAGCTCTGGTCGCGGTGCGGCGCTCCTTGCCAAAGGCGGCGCAGGTTCTGCTCGAGATCCCCAGCGCGCCGCTGGCGTCAGCCACCGGCCTGCCACGGGCGGCGCGAACGCTTCGGGCGCGTGCCGTGCGGGTAAATCACTCCGACGGATATCACCTGCTCGGCCTGAAGTTTTCCCGGCCCTTGCTCAGTGGCTCAACCAAACGGCGAGCGGCCTTAGGGAAACTTGGTTCTGCGATGTGAAAATATTTTCCTACTCCATTGACCGGTTTTCCGTGGTCGCCGGAAGAGTTTGCATCCCACCCGTATCCTGATCGGATACTAGCTAATCACATATAAATAGAAGATTTAGATCGTAGGGTGTTTGCCGCCCAAGGGGTTTTCCGGGTTTGGTGCCCAGGGTGCACACATACGAGCAGCGGTGGGAAGTCCTGCTGCTTAGCCCATGACAACGACAAATTCTGTCAGTTCCTTAGTGCAATCGATTGGTGAGATTCCTCCCGAGTCCATCGTGTTCGGGCAGTCCGAGGCCATGCAGGCGCTAAGAGCGCGCATGGACAAAGTGGCCGCGGCCAACGTCCCGGTGCTGATCCACGGCGAAAGCGGCACGGGCAAAGACATCATTGCGCGCATGATCCATGGGCGCTCTCCCTGGAAGAGCGGGCCCTACGTGAAAGTGAACTGCCCAGCGATTCCGGGCACTCTGCTCGAAAGCGAGTTGTTCGGCTACGAGAAGGGCGCATTCACGGGCGCGTACGGCACGAAGCCGGGACGCGTCGAGATGGCGCATCGCGGGACGCTGTTTCTGGATGAGATTTCCGAACTCGATCTGGCATTGCAGTCGAAGCTATTGCAACTTCTGCAGGACGGCCAGTTCTGCCGCATCGGCGCGCAGGAAGACAAGAAAGTCGAAGTGCGCGTGGTTTGTGCGACCAACCGGGTCCTGGAAACCGAAATCGAGAACGGGACCTTCCGGCAAGACCTGTTTTACCGGATCAACGTTGTGAATCTCGGGTTGCCGGCGTTGCGTGAGCGCCGCGCAGACATCGAAGCCCTGACCAACTATTTTCTTGAGTACTACAACCGGAAATACAACTGTCGCGCCAAGTCACTGTCGGGCGAATTGATGGCGGTGCTGCAGAAGTATCACTGGCCGGGTAACATTCGCGAACTGGAGAATCTCGTCAAGCGTTACGTGATTCTCGGAACGGAAGAAGTGATTTCCGGAGACCTGGTTAGCAAACAGCAAGACTACTTCAATCCAGAGATCAATCTCGACGGACCCATCTCGCTGAAGAAACTTACGCGCCAGGCGACGCGGGAACTTGAACGCAAAGTGATCCTCAAAGTTCTGCAAGCCAATCACTGGAATCGTAAGCAGGCGGCGCGAGCGCTGAGCATCAGCTATCGCGCGTTGCTCTATAAAATTCGGGACGCAGGCCTGCCATCCAATCGCACGGTGCGGCGCCGCGAAGGATCCAACAGCGGCTTGGCTGCGGACTAGTACCTCAACTTAGCGGTTCACCAACAACGAAAGATCACAAAACACGCGGGTCAAGGCATTCGCTGGAATGCCTTGACCCGCGCGCGTTTTCGGGCGGTCATGCATGAGATCAGTCGAATGGAAGTTGTGTTCTTGCGCAGTGCTTTGCACCTTTAGTATCAACGAGGTAACGTTACCTGCGCTAAGCGTATGAAAATGTGCGTGTTGTTTTGCAATGCCTTTGGTATGATGTGTGCTCTGCGAGTGGTGGGTGTATTGGTACGCTCTTACCCCTAAGAGATGCGATGCCCCCAAACTGGTTTCATCCCCCGGAGGCCAGCGATTCGGAACCTTCCTAGGAGGCAGTAAATTCATGTTGAAGAAAGTATTATTGCTGGCTGTTCTGGCACTGGCCCTGCCATTGGCAGCTTTTGCAGACAGCAGCATCGACATCTCAAATGCTGGGGGAACAATCACGGGGAATGCTAGCGGGCTGTCCCTCTCCGGTTCCACCTTGTTCAAGGTTGGAAGCGCGGTGGGATCGAACCTCGGGACTCTCAGCTTCACGACAGGCGCGTTCTTGAGCGGCGACGCTCAGAATGGCGGAACCCTGGCGGCGGGTGGCAGCTTCGTCATCACCGGAAACGGCACCAATGGCGTTCCGAATGGCGTAATCTTCAGCGGCACCTTCAGCGCAGGCAGCAAGTGGGAACTGATTACGCTAGCGAACGGCACGCACAACTATGTCCTGGACGGTGGCGTGGTTAACGCCGGCGGCCAGGTGGGTGCGACCACGCAGATCACGATCAACACCGGCAAGGGCTTCTTCAACGGAAGCACGAGCCTGTCGAGCGGCGACACCAACCTGGCGGTTCCTGAGCCGGGCACGTTGACCCTGTTCGGCACGGGATTGATCGGCTTGGCGGGCGCAATCCGTCGCAAGCTGAGCTTGTCCTAGTCCGCACGACAATACTCCTGAACGAGAGACCCGCCGCGGGGATGCGGCGGGTTTTTCTCTTGGTTTGGGTTCCGTTCGCGGCGATCAGGTTGCGTTGCGAAAGCAGACCTCAGCGGCTGAAGCCGCGTTCGTTGCAAGCTTTGACCCGACTGAAGTCGGGCCCTTCCCGAATGGTGTGACTAGTATGCTGCGCGGCCGCGCGGGAGAAATTCCTTCCCAGCGCCTAAAGGCGCATACATCGGTAGGAGCATTGCGGCGCGCCTGGGGCGCGCCTTGATTCGAGCCTCAGCGGTTTTCCCCGACTAATTTCCCGGTTGTTGCGGCTGAGCCTGCTGCGCTTTCTTCAGGTGCTCCTGGAAGGTTGGATCGTTGGGCACCTTCCGCAAGGCCTCTTTGAAGAGGTCGATGGCGCTGGCGTACAGTCCCTTCTGATAATAAGCCCAGCCCAGAGTGTCAGCGGCGTTGGGGCTGTCGGGCATCAGGCGGCGAGCGGTTTGCGCGAGGGAAATCGCGACATCGATATTACCGCCCGTCTGTAGCATCACATACGCGAGATTATTCGAGGCGACCGCATTATCCGGCTGGAGTTGCAGCGCTTTCTGATACATCCCGCGCGCGTTCTCCCACTTCTTCTGGCCCTCGTACAGTTCGCCTAACAGGATGTAGAACGAAACTTCATTGGGATTGTCCTTGACGGATTGCTGGAAGCTGGCGATGGCCTTGTCGGACGAGCCTTGCGCGTTCAGGACCTGACCCAGTTTCAACAAGGCGTCGGAGTTTTTCTTGTCGAGTTCGGCAGCTTTGCGCAGCGCAGTCTCGGCCGCAGCATAATCCTTCTTGTTGTTGGAGAGGGCAGTACCGAGCAGATCGTAGAAGGCGCTGCTGTTGGGAACCTTGGCGATCTGGGCGTTGGCGGCGGCGATGGCCTTGTCGGTCTGCTTCTGAAGCAGATAGGTGTTCATCAACCCACCCAAAGCATCGGAGTTGGCGGGATCGACGTCGAGCGCCTTCTGATACGCCTTGGCGGAGGCATCGTATTGCTTCTGAAGCAGCCGCAGATTGCCCATCTGCACGTAACCAATGGGATTTTGCGGCGCTACTTGAATTGCCTTGCTGACGTCCTGTTCAGCGGTGGCAAACTGTTTCTGATTGACCGAAGCAATGGAGCGCATGGCGTACCCGTCGGGCGCGTTGGGTTGCGCTTTGATGATGGTGGTGGCGATCTGACTCAAGCCGGACCAGTCCTGCTTGCGCACGGAGACGGCCGCAAGCGCACGCTGGGCCTCGATCAGCTCAGGTTTTAGGCGGATGGCATCGCGCCACTCACTCTCGGCGCGCGATGCATTGCCTTGCTGATCGAAGGCGAGGCCGAGTTGGTAGTGGGCCACCGCATTATCCGGGTCGCCCTTGAGCGCAGACTGCAACGCATTGATGGCTTCGTCCAGATGGCCGTCCCGCATCTTGATCTGGCCGCGGTAGATCAGGCCCTCGTTATCCTGCGGGGTGGTTTTCAGGATCCCATCATTCAACTGGCGGGCTTCGTCCAGTCGATTTTTCAGGATCAGTAGCTGGATGTAATTCTTCTTGGTCTGGATATCGCGGGGATGATCTTTGTGGATGGCTTCGTACTCGTTTAAGGCCTTGTCCAGGTCGCCGCTGGCGAAGTAATAGTCACCCAGCATGCGATAGCCGACGGGCACGTCGGAGAGATCGTGTTTGGTTTGCTTGAGGAAGGATTCCGCCTCGGATTTCTTGCCTTCCATCATGTACAGGCGAACCAGGGCGGACCGGGGATCGGGGCTCTTGGGATCGAGCGCGACCGCCTTCTTGAATTCTTCCTCGGCTTCGGGAAGCCGTCCGCGAGTCTGATAAAAGCCACCGAGAGCGAGCTGCGCGTTCATGGCCTTGGGATCGAGCGCTGCCGCTTTTTTCAGGCTGGCTTCGGCGGCTTCGAATTGCTGAGCTTCGATCTGCAGCAGGGCCTGGTTGAGGAAAGATTCTGAGCGATTGGGATCGAGCGAGATGGCCTTCTGCATCTCCTGCAAGGCTCCGGGCAGGTCGCCCTGGCGCGCCTTGAAGTTCGCCAGCGCCATATGCACATCAGGATTGTTGGGCTGCTTGGCGGTGAGAATATCGAGATGCTCCTGCGCTTCCTTGTAGAACTTGGCCGCGATGAGCATGTTGGCGATATCGACGCGAGCCGCATAGTTGGCCGGTTCGATTTCGATGGTTCGCTGCAACTCCTGATAGGCCCGGTTCGGCTCACCCAGACGGAGATAGGTCAGACCGAGGCGGTAATGAGCGTCGGCGAAGCGCGGATCGACTTGAATGGCGTTGCTGTATTGAATCGCGGCTTCGCGGTACTTGGCTTTCTCGAAATAGCGCTGGCCGCTCTCAAAATACTTTTGCTTGCGGACGTTGGGGTCGCGCGAACATCCAGCCAGACCGGCAAGGGAAACAATCAGAACGAAAAATAAGCGGAACGATGGAGTACGCCTCATGCCTAGATCTCCTGATGCAAGCGAAGTTCGCTCGCAGCGTGATGGGGAATGATTACGGCCGCTGCGGCGCGTTCCGCGCAGGCGGGTTCCAGCCACCGGATTGGCAGCGGGTGCGCGCTACGACAAGCGGGCAAATTTCCGGAATGCGAAGTCTGTGCGCGGTTCATTGGGGGATATATTCGCTGAGCAAGGGCACGACCTGTCCGGCAAAAGGCTGAAGCCGGGTCATGGCCGCATCGACCGATTCGCCGGGCAGCATGCGCGTGGTCAGGCGGACCAGCGAGCCGTCGCTGCGATTCATCTTGATCGAATCCGTCACCAGATAGATTTTTGCCCAGTACTCGCTGGCCAGGGCGCGATCGTGCGCCAGATACCAGTAGACCACCAGCAGGCGATCGGAGCCCTTGGCGATGACGTAGCGGTTCACTGGAAATGACGCATGTCCGGGAACCGAAAGAGAAATTCTCGCGGAGTCGACGGGCGTCCAACCGGCGCCGGGCAGACAGTTCTTGGGCGAATGTATGGTGTCGCCGGTGCGCTGGCTGGGGAAGTAGGCGATGAAAAGATCAGTAGACGGCTGCTGATGGTCATCCGGCCGATAGATCCGCAACAGGAAGTCGCCGGGACCGAGCACGTCGCGAATCTCCTTGCCGATTTCTACATCCGTACCCGACCAGTTGCCGAGTTGCTCGGGGAAACTGGCGAGCGGCTTGCGCGCGGGAAAGACCTCTCCGCGGTTGCGCGCCTGCAGAAGCAGGGCGGTGCCCACCAGGAGGAGCACGGCAATGGCAAAACGCAGGTGCGATTTCATGGGTGCGCTGCTCCCTCCGGGCATAGCCACTGCAGGGTCCGATGCAGAACGAAGAGCATGAGCAGAGAGACCACGAAGATCAGCCATCCCGAAAACGTGTGAAAGAATCCCTGCGCTTTGTCCGGATCCCAATATTGCACCAGCAGGCCCGTGCCGATAATCCGGAGACTGTTGGCCAGCACGGCGATGGGGACTGCCGCGAGCGCGAGGATCCAGCGGAAGGAAATCCGCGGTTCCATCAGATATCCGTAGATGATGGCGAGGGTAGCGAGCGACATCAGCGAACGGATTCCGCTGCAGGCCTCGGCAACTTCCAGGGCCATCGCCGGCAACTGAATGATGTTACCTTCCCGCAGCACCGGCACGCCCACCAGGGGAAGCGTGACCGCAGCCGTCTTTGAAGCCAATAACTGCAGGGGGAAGGTGATCTGGTTCAAAACGATGGCTGGGATGGGGATCATGAACAGCAAGAAGATCCACGGAAAAAATATGGCGCGCATGTGGTTCCAACCGTAAACGATGACCACAAGCCCGGCGATGGTGAGCAACAGGGAAACGCGGGATAGAAAGAGCTCTGCGCCCAGCGTGCCGGCAGCCAGGACCGCAAGTCCGAAGAAGAGGACCAGCAGGCCCGACCAGGACGGTTCCACCGCCAGTTTACGCAGCTTGTCACGCTCGCTCCAGATAACGAACAAAGAAAAGAGCGGAACAAAAAATCCGTGGGAATAGTTTGGGTCGTGCGCCCATTGCCCGACCAGGTGGCGCAGCAGGGAGGCGTAGAGCCAGCCCAGGACGGCAATGAAAACGAGAATCTGCCACCACGGCATTCTCGGTTGGGAAAAAGACTTGGTTTCAATTGGCAACGGCACGGTTTGGACGGCTTGGCTCAAAACACAAGGTATTAAAGGAGATGGGAAAAGCATAAGCGAACTGCGGTCGCGGCGCAATCAGTCAATGCACTGGGTGTGACTTTCGTCACCTGCCGATTCGGCGATTGGTTGGATGGGGTTGAGTCCGAAAACTGCCGTAGTTTGCTGGTGGCGGTCAGCGCTCCGGACGCAACACTAGATGCAACACTAAAGGAACCAACATCGACCATCCGGGATGAATGGAACCTGGGGTATCCTGAATCACTGACGCTTCCGCAGGGATCACCAGCGAGCACCCCGCATGCTTTTCGACACGCCCATCTACGTTCTTTTCTTGTGCATAGTGGTTGTAGCGTACTGGCGGCTGGGCTTCCGGAGTCAAAATCGATTTCTGCTGGCGGCGAGCTACCTGTTCTACGGCTGGTGGGACTGGCGGTTTCTGCTCCTGATGATCGGTTCGACGGTTATCGACTACTACATCGCGATCCGCATTTCCGAGGCCGAGGATCCGAAGGTTCGCAAGTCGCTGCTGGCCTTGTCGCTGGTGATCAACTTTTCGATTCTGGGATTCTTCAAGTATTTCAATTTCTTCGCCGGTTCGCTGGGACACGTGTTGGCGGGCGTGGGCATCAAGGCATCACTGCCGGTCTTGCTCATTATTCTTCCACCGGGAATTTCGTTTTACACGTTTCAGGAAGTGGCGTACATCGTGGACGTCTATTCGGGGAAGTTGCCGGCGTCGCGTTCCTTCCTGGATTACGGGTTGTTCATCAGCCTGTTCCCGCACCTGATTGCCGGGCCGATTCAACGTCCGGCGCACTTGCTGCCGCAAGTGCAGAAGCCACGGCACTGGGATTCCGACAAAGCCTTTGACGGATTGTTGCTCATCATGGAAGGGCTGTTTCGAAAGTGCGTAATCGCCGACAAC
>Ga0307469_10000156_pt1 | contig 26477 bp, 23 predicted proteins | sample atmos_gasesAM2C__FD_203084 | JGI IMG/M metagenome (GOLD analysis project Ga0307469, IMG submission 203084) | Hardwood forest soil microbial communities from Morgan-Monroe State Forest, Indiana, United States - atmos_gasesAM2C_515 | ecosystem: Environmental > Terrestrial > Soil > Temperate... | reverse complement strand
AGCGACAGGGCAGCGTTCAGGAAATCGGGCTGCGGCGGCCCGACGGCGCGCGTCTCGTACACACCGGACACGCGGACCGTCCCGAGCTCGCGGAGCGCGGAAACTGCCTTCCGCATGCAGGCGAGCCGGTCACCAACGTTGCTGCCGAGCCCGATGAACGCTCGCGTCAATCGCGCGGACGCTCAACGACCACGGCGACTTCGGCGGCCCCGATGCGTCGCGCGGCATGCGGCTTCGAGACCTTCACACGCGCTGCTTCGCCGCCGAATGCGAGCACCTCGGCCGCGATGTTGTGCGCGAGGGTCTCGAGGAGCTCGTACGAGTTCTCCTCGACCACGCGTCGTACGATGCGCGCGACCCACTCGTAGTCGATCGTCGTCTCGAGGCGGTCGAGCTTCGCCACGGCGACGATGTTCAGCACAACCTCGACATCGACGACGAACGGCTGGGGTTCGTCCCGCTCCTCGGCGAGCCCGTGACGTCCGTGAGCTTCGATACCCGTGACGATGATCGAATCCGGTCCGGTCACAAGGGCTCCTCGATCGGGAGTGGCGCCTCGATCGGCGCTTCGTTCGGTACCTGCGCTCCGTTCCGGTGTGGCCCCACGCGGAGCGACGCGCGCCCCTCGGGACACGCGACGAGGTAGTCGCACCACCGGCAGAGCGCGCTCGGCGTCGGCGGGAACTCGGACCCACTCCGCATCTCTTTCGCCACGACGTTCAGTTTCCGCCAATCGCCCTTCTGTCTGTCGCGGTCGCGCCACGTCTCGGCGCGGCGCCCGCTCGTGAGGTGCTCGACCGCGATGCGCGACACCGGACGCCCCATGACCGCGGAGACGGCGATCGCGTAGAGAGTCAGCGGCAGGGATTCGTCCAACGTGTGCTGATCTTCGCCGAAACGTCCGGTCTTGTAGTCGACGATCACGTACTGGCCCTCGTCGATGTCGATGCGGTCGACGCGTCCCGTGATGAGCAGGCCCTCGGACGAACGCGCGTGCGAGAACTTCGACTCGAGCGCCACGACGCGTGCCCTCGTCGGATCCGTCCCCGCGTGATAGCGGCGAAGCATGTCTTCCGCGCGCGCGTAGGCGTCCTCGGCTTCCTTCGCGGAGCGGTAGCCCGTGCCGTCCCACGAACGACGGAGCGCACGGACGAGGTTGTCGACGGTGCGCGCCGACGGCTCGAGGGCGTAGAAGTCACGAAGCGCCTTGTGCACGCTCCGGCCGAGCGCGCTCGGACCGAACTGCCGCCGCTCCGGGCGGCGATCGACGTAGCGGAAGCGGTACTGGCGCGGGCAGTCGAGGTAACACTGGAGCTTCGACGGATTGAGCTCGAACAGGCCCTCGCCTTCGTCGAAGAGCTTCTCGTTGAAGAGGGTCATGCGAGCCTCGCGATCGTGTCGACGACGCGGCGCGCCTGCAGCACGTCGTGCACCCGGACCACGTCCACATGATGCGCCGCGCACCACGCGACGACCGCGAGCGTCCCCTCGCGGCGGTCGGCGAGCTCGCCGCCGATGAACCGCTTGCGGGACGGACCGATCACGAGCGGCCGGCCGAGTCCGCGCAGATCGTCCACCCGTCGCAGCAGCTCGATCGACTGGTCGGCGGTCTTCGCGAAGCCGAGTCCGGGGTCGACCCACACCTCCGAGACTCCGGCGTTCGTCGCGGCGTCCACGCGGGAGGCGAGCTCGGACCTCACGTCGGCGACCACGTCGTCGTAGATCGTGAGGGAGTCCATCGTCTCCGGCGTGCCGCGCATGTGCATCAGCACGATGGGAACACCGCGGTCGGCCACGAGCGGCAGCATCGCATCGTCGAAGCTTCCCGCGGAAACGTCGTTCACGATCACGGCTCCGGCGTCGAGTGCGGCCTTCGCCACCGTGGCCTTCCGGGTGTCGATCGAGACGGGCACGCCGAGAGACGCGACGGCCTCGATCACGGGGATCGTCCGGCGGAGCTCCTCGTCGATATCCACGGCAGCGGCGCCGGGCCGTGTTGACTCCCCGCCGACGTCGATCAGGTCGGCCCCCTCGTCGACCATGGCGCGGGCCCGCTCGACCGCGGCGCCGGGCGCGGCGAAGCGTCCGCCGTCAGAGAAGGAGTCGGGCGTCACATTGAGGACGCCCATCACCGCTGTCCGCCCGATCGAAAGGAGTCCGCCCAAGGACTAAGAGTAAAACGCCTGAGAAAGAAGTGATGGTCGGAGCGCCCCCGCTCCGACCATCAGTCCCCATCCCACCCACGACATCAGAAGGCTCGTCGTAATTGCTTGTCGCAGATTCGTCCGGGGACGGTGCCAGCTACAGTCCCAGGACCGTCTCAGATCTGGACGCCCCGAAGAGAGCCGTCAGGACCTCGAGCTTCATCGCCGGGTCGCACGCCTCGAGGGCCCGCCCGAGGACCTCGATGCACCGGACGCGCAGATCCGCGTCCTCATCGGAGCGGGCCGTCCGGGCGAGCAGATCGGCAAGGACGGTGTCGCCGGCGGCGACGTCGTCGGCCAGGCGAAGTCGCGTGGCCGAATCGCCGAAGCGAAGCAGCCGTGAAAGAAGCTCGGCACTGCGAGACAGCATCTCCCGCATCTCGCGCCGAGCATGCGGGACGCCCGGTGTCAGGCGCCGTACCACGGACGTGCCGACTATTCGGGTCCCCGCGCCAGGGCCTCGGCCAGGCTCCGCGTCCCGCGGCGCAGGAGACGGTAGAACGTCGACCGCGACACGGACAGGCGTTCCGCGAGCCGCTCGTGCGCCGCGGCCCGCTCGACGTACGCGAGCTCGATCGCCCGCATCGCGAGCGCGAGGTCCGGTCCGGCCGCACGCTGCAGCGAGGTGATCGTCCCCCGGACGAGCCGGCGGACACCGGCGGCGTCCCCCGCCAACCTGCCGAGGGAGGACGACGCGACGAGCGCGTCGTCCTCGAGCGCGGGCAGCAGATCCGTGAGCTCCCGCTCGAGCGAGTCGGCGTCCGGACGGGGCACGATCTCGCGGCCGTGCATCAGCGCGTCGATCCACGCCTCGAAGCCCACGCGCCGGAGGTCGAGCACGTACCCGACGAACGGATGATCTGGCAGCCAGTTCGCCGCCGTTGCCACGGGGAGCGGCTGGAACCGGAGCGTCTCGAGGAGCTCACGGTGGAGCGGCAGCGCCGCCGTCGTGAAGTACACGCCCTCGCGGGCGACGAGGCCGAGGGTGTCGGCGACGAGCGCCGCGTTCGTCGCCTCGGTCTCCTCGTCGAGCACGCACATGCGGACGAGGTAGTACGCGACCGCCTGGCCCGGACGCTCCGGGACCGGCACGCCGAGCGTTTCGGCGTTCGAGATGACCGGCCCGTGGACGGGGTCCTCCAGGAGGAGCTCGTAGGACTCGCGGAAGACCGGGAGCGACAAGCTGTAGCCCGTCGAACGCCCGCGGATGTCCTGCGCGAGCACGACGCGCGAGCCGTCCAGACGGAGCGCCCGCGAGAGCCACGACAGCATCGTGTCGAGCGAATAATCGCCCGGCCACGCGATGCGCGCCTGCTGCGGCAACACCTCGTCCTGGTAGCGACGCTCCAGCATCACGGCAACGTCCGCATCCGCCGGTCCACCGAGTGCGACCGTGACGTCGCCGCCACCGCTGCGCTGGAAGAGGACGGAATGGAGGAATGCGTTCTCCCACAGGAACATGCGCTCGGTCGAGAGCCAGTGGCGTTCGTCCTGGGATGCGTCGACCATGCGGTGACGGAGGTATTCGAGCGCACGCTCGCGCAATGCGGCGTAGGTGTCGGGGTTCCGCCAGCGCAGGTCGTCGGCGATCGCGTTCCCGACGTCGTTGTGCAACGACAAACCGTGCGCGCCTGCGCGCACGATCGAGAGCGAGCACAGCCGCGCGAAGGCGTTCGACACGTCATCGTTCCCCGTCATGGCGGCGAGCGTCGGTTCGTCGAAGTGGTGCACCACGGCACACGCTTCGAGCAGTCGCGCGAGCTCGGGGTCGGCGACCTCATGCATGAGGTGCTCGACGAGCGTCCGGACTGCGCGGTGCCACTCCGTCGCCGTCGACAGGTCCACGGCACCGAGCTCGAGCACGATGTCGGCCGCGAGCGAGAGCGCGAGCGGAAGCCCGGATGCCGTCCGGAGGATCGAATCGATGAGCGGACGATGCGTCAGCCCGCGGCGAAGCAGGTACCGCCGCGACTCGCTCTCGGCCAGGACGCCGAGCGCCATGCTCCGGACGAGCGCACGCCACGGATGCCAGTTGGGGCCGAGCGGGGCACGTCCGGCGATGACGACCTTCCCGCCGGCGGCGAGCGGCGTCAGGAGCTCGTCCTGGAGGAAGGCGGCAAGCGTGGCCGAGCGCGCGTAGGAGTCGATGAGGACCACCGCATGCGGTTCGTGCGCGAGCGTCAGGGCGTCGTCGGCGCCCGGAGCCAGTGCCGCCCAGAAGGCGTCCGACCCCTCGGCGATGCCGTCGAGGTCGACGTGCAGGACGCGGCGGCCGTCGGCGCGGGCCGCGCGCCGGAAGGCGCGCAGGAGCGTCGACTTCCCGATCCCGCCGCGCCCGTGGAGGTTGAGGACCGGAGATTCGTGATCGTCGAGCCAGGCCGCGAAGGTACGGAGCTCTTCAGCTCGCCCGACGAAGAGCGCGGCTTCGTAGTCGTCGAGGGCGCGACCTATGGTCGGGGGCGTTTGTTCCATCGCGGGGCCGGAGTCGTGGACCCACTAAGCATCGGCCGTCCGGGGGCCGGACGCAAAGGCTACGTACCGGATTGGAGGCAGGCGCGGCTGCGGTTACTCCACTCCTGCTGGAGGTAGTAGTGGTTGGCACCGATGGTCTGGTTGTAATCCGGACCTGTCAAAGGCCCGAAGTCCAAGTTGCACTTGTCGCCGTTCTCGTCACCGCTCCGCGAGAACCACGCGTTGCCGAGCGGGTCGGTGATCGTCTCGTTGTGCTCGTGGCTGACGACGCTCAGCACATTGTCGACCGCGGGATCGGCATTCGGCGACTCGCCCGTATCGCACCCACCGCCCGCATCCGCGAAGGGCTGGTTCGTGTACAGGATCCATCCGGTCCTCGCTAAGAGCGCCGAGTGGTACGCGCAGAAGAAGTTGCTCGCGCAGAAGATACCGGCGCACGTATCCACGCCTTGCGGAAGGAAGACGAAGTAGATGTCGTTCAACCCACGCGTGGTCCCCGCCGCAGCTTTGGCGATCCTCTGCACTTGAGCGTCGGTGAGGCAGCGGACGAAACCCCTTGAGCTCTTGACCTTGCACCCGTTCGCCAGAGGCAAGGAGATGTCGATCGAGCCGCCGTCCACGACGTCGTAATTCGCGTGGTTGCGTATCGTCCCGTTCTTCCGCTTGTCGAAGTACTGCGTTCCGACGGAGTAGACGTTCGTCACGGCCTGGACCGCGCTGTCCGAAGCGACGTCCGCGAAGTACTGGGCGACGCCCGTCTCGTACCCCGCGGGGAACGCGGGCCCGCCGGTCCAGAAGACCGCGTGCGCCGTGCTCCGCGGCAGGATCCGTCCACCGTGATAGACGAGGTTGCCCGGCAGTGCGGTGTTGTCCGCCGTCGTCGCCTGACTCGACGGTGGCGTGACGCCCTTGCGGTACGCGGGTCCGAGCATGCCGGCACTCCGCGTCGCCGCGTTCGCCGTCGTCGGCAGGAACGCGAACACGACCACGAGGAGCGACACGAACGCCGTTGCACGGCCCTTCATGGCGACTCCATCCCTGTAGTCCAGTCGGCCGGCAGCGCCGAGCCTACAGCCCGAGGAACTTCTTCGCGCGCGCCCACGCGTCCTTCGCATCCTTTTCGCGGTGGGCCGGTCTGTCGGGGTCGTGGACGAAGCCGTGCTCGGCCCCCTTGTAGACCACGACGGTCGCGCCGAGCGCTTCGAGGTCCTTGCCGTCCGCAACGGGGACGTAGGTGTCCTTGTCGCCCATGATCTCCATGCAGTGGGTCGCGCCGCGATCCTTCAGCAGTTCGATCGGATCGGCCTGCGTCTTGCTCTTCCACTGCTTCGGGACCCGGATCATGCCGTAGAACGAGACGCACTTCGTGAAGCGGTCGTCGGCCGCCGCCTTCAGCGCGTACATGCCGCCCATGCAGAACCCGATCACGTGCACGGTGTCGCAGCCGGTGCGCTGCGCGGCGGCGAGGATGTCGCCGACCTTGTCCTCGTCCTTCAGCGTCTTCGCCTTCTTCATGCGCGCGTCGAGGTTCCATTTGTCGCCGCCCGGGAACAGCTCCGGAGCGCAGACGCTGACCTTCCACTCTTTGCTGATGCGCGCGCAATGCTCGTCGAACAGAGGACGCAGACCCATGATGTCCGGGACGAGGACGATGCCGGCCTTCGGACGGCCGGTCTGCGGATGAACGATTTCGGCGGGCGTGCCCGTGCTTAATTCGATCTTCGCCATAAGTGTTGTCTACGCGGGCGAGAGACCAGGCTTTGGCTTCGGTTGGAGCCGGCGCCCGCTGGGCGCTTTACGCCCGGCCACTCGCGGTTGCTCCAACAGTTTACCGCGTTCGGCTTTCGTGACCGGAAGTCCTTCGAGCAGTCGTTCGAGCTCCGTCGCCTCGATCGTCTCTTGCTCGATCAGACGGTCGACGATGAGATCCATCTGGGCGCGGTTACGCTCGAGCGTCTCACGCGCGCGCTGGTGTCCCCCCTCGACGAGCTTGCGCACCTCGTCGTCGATCTCTGCCGCGACGCGGTCCGAGTAGTCGGGCACGTGCGAGATCTCCTTGCCGAGGAACGGCTGCGCGTCGCGGTGGCCCATGGCGATCGGACCGAGGTCGGACATCCCCCATTCGCACACCATCTGCCGCGCGATGCGCGACGCCTTGTCGATGTCGTCGGACGCACCCGTCGTGATGTCACCGAAGACGATCTCTTCTGCCGCGCGGCCCCCGAAGATCATCGCGATCTCGTCCATCAGCTCGGCCTTCGTGACGAGGTAACGATCCTCCGTCGGCAGCGTGAGCGTGTAGCCGAGGGCACGACCACGCGGGATGATCGAGATCTTGTGCACAGGGTGGCTGTGCGGTAGCAGGTGCGAGACGAGCGCGTGTCCGGCTTCGTGGTAGGCGATGATGCGCCGCTCGTTCGCCGTGATGAGGCGCGACTTGTGCTCCGGACCCGCCATCACGCGGTCGACGGCTTCCTCCATCTCCGAGGTGCCGATCTCCTTTTTGTCGCGCCTCGCGGTGAGGAGCGCCGCCTCATTCACGATGTTCGCGAGGTCGGCGCCGGTGAAGCCCGGTGTGCGGCGAGCGAACACGGCGAGGTCGACGTCCGGCGACAGGGGTTTGTCCTTCGCGTGTACGTGGAGGATCGCTTCGCGGCCCCGAAGGTCCGGACGATCCACGACGATCTGGCGATCGAAACGCCCCGGACGGAGCAACGCCGGGTCGAGGATGTCCGGACGGTTCGTCGCGGCGATCAGGACGACCCCCGTCTTCACGTCGAAGCCGTCCATCTCGACGAGCAACTGGTTCAACGTCTGCTCGCGCTCGTCGTGGCCGCCGCCGAGTCCGGCGCCGCGGTGTCGTCCGACGGCGTCGATCTCATCGACGAAGACGATGGCCGGCGCCGTCGCCTTCGCCTGTTCGAACAGGTCGCGGACCCGCGCCGCGCCGACACCCACGAACATCTCCACGAAGTCGGAGCCCGAGATCGAATAGAACGGCACGCCCGCCTCACCGGCGACGGCGCGTGCGAGGAGCGTCTTCCCGGTCCCCGGCGGGCCGAACAGCAACACGCCCTTCGGGATCTTGGCGCCCATCGCCTGGAAGCGAGACGGATTCGCGAGGTACTCCTTGATCTCCTCGATCTCTTCGACGGCTTCCTCGAGACCGGCGACGTCGCCGAACGTGACGACGGGGTTCTCCTTGGTCACGAGCTTCGGTTTCGCGCGTCCGAAGCTCATCACGCGCGAGCCGCCGCCCTGCGCCTGGTTCAACATGAAGAACAGGAATCCGAAGATCAGCAGGAACGGCAGGACGCTCGTCAGGAACGTCGAGAAGATCGACGACGCCTGCGGATCGGCCGTGACGTGCACCTTGGCCTTCGTCAGCGTGAGGGAGAGCGTGTCCCCGTCGCCCGCGAACGTCGTCTGGTAGGTCTGGCCGTTCGAGAGCTTGCCCTCGATGCGCTGGTCGCGCAGGAAGAGCTCGGCCGTCTTGACCTCGTGGTCGCCGACCTTGGAGATGAAGGAGTCGAAACGGATCTTCGTCGGCTGGTTGCCGTGAGAGACGAAGCTCCCGACGATCCAGATCGCCGCGACGGCGATGATCGCGTAGATGAGGGCGTTGCGGCCGAGACGGCGGCGCGGAGAGGTGTTCCGGTTGGAGGGCCTACGCATCATGGGCCACATAAGCCTAACCGCCGGGGGCCCGTCCGGGCTTCCGCGGCCCCGGCCTAGGGTCCTCGAGCGTCCTCGAGCACGGCGAGATAGCCGAGGTTCCGGTAACGCTCCTGGAAATCGAGGCCGTAGCCGACGACGAACTCGGGGCCGATGCGGAACCCCTCGTAGCGCACGTTCAGCTTGGCGCGCTGTCGGCCTTCCTTCGCGAACAGCGTCACGACTTCGAGCGACGCCGGACGACGCGCCTTCAGGTAGCGCAGCAGGTAGTTGAGCGTGAGGCCCGAGTCGATGATGTCCTCGACGACGATCACGTCCTGACCGTCGATCTCGTGGTCGAGATCCTTCAGGATCCGGACGACCCCCGACGTCTTCGTCGCCGACCCGTAGCTCGAGATCGCCATGAAGTCGAACCGCAACGGAAGGTCGATCCGGCGTGCAAGATCGGCCAGGAAGACCGATGCGCCCTTGAGGACGCAGACGAGAACGGGCTCCCGTCCCTCGTAGTCGCGCGTGATCTGCGCTGCGAGCTCCCCGATCTTCTGCTCGATCTGCTCGGCGGTGACGACGACGTCGCCAAGGCGTCCTACGGGATGCGCAGACGAGGCGCCGCCTCTCATCGGCCTTTCCATACGACCTTCCTAGACCACGTCGCGTCGATCGGCTCGGCGTCGAGCACGGACGACCCTTCGGACGACGCGGCCAGCCCCACGACGGCGACGGCGGATCCGTCCGCACTCGCGACGGGCACGAGGTCGCGCAGCGCACGCGGGATCTTCGCATCGACGAGTACGTCCTGCACCTTCTTCGTCCCGACGCTCGTGCGGACACGGTCGCCCGTCCGGCGTGACCGGATCTCGATCTCGTCGCCGGCGAGCGTCGTGCGCCAGCGCCATGGCTCCTGGCGTCCATCACCGAGGCGGAGCCGGACGCCCCACTCCGGCGCATCGATCACCCCTTCGCGCAGGCGCAGCGCCAAGGGCGGCGGCACAGGGTCGCGGACGACCGCAAGATCGCCGTCCAACCACGCGTGCACCCCGCGCGTCCGCACGCGCTGCGAGCGGAGCAGCGTCTCGACATCGTGCTCGGTGGCCTCGATCCCCAGTTCGCGAAAAGCGAGACGGACCAGCCTCCGGACGATCGCGGGCGGCAGATCGGACGCCGCGGGCACGAGGACACCGTTGTCGTCGATCTCGGCGCGATCGAACACGTCCAGCGCGATGCCATCCAGGAGGGCTTCGTCCTCCGAGGTCCGCTCCGCGAGACGCGCGAGCACGGTCGCAACGCCCGGTCGCCGCTCACGGAGCTGAGGAAGCAGTACGTGACGCGTCCAGTTGCGCTCGATCGTGAGTGCGTCGTTCGTGGGGTCGTCCCGCCAAACGATGTTCCGTTCTGCGAGCCACGCGCGGAGCTCTCCACGCCGCACGTCGAGCAGCGGCCGGACGAAGATCCCACGCCGGCGCGCGATCCCGGCGAGCGAGCCACCACGCGTCGCGCGGAGGAGCACGGTCTCCGCCTGATCGTCGAGGGTGTGCGCCGTCGCGACGGTGTCGAGGCCGTTCAAGCGCGCGAGTTCGGAGAGTGCGGCGTACCGGACCTCGCGCGCCGCGCCTTCCATCGACGGACGTTCCGGCACCGTGACGCGCGTCGCGTCGAACGCCACACCGAGCCGCAGGCATGCGTCTTCGACGAACCTTGCATCGAGTCCCGAATCCGGACGCAGCCCGTGGTCGACGTGGAGGCAAACGACGTCGCACCCGGCCTCGACGCCGAGGTGCAGGAGCGCGATCGAGTCGGCGCCACCGCTACAAGCGACGCCGAAGCGGACATCGGGAAGGACGACCCGCTCGACCAGCGTCATCGCGGCAAGTCTAGGCGTGACTCGAAGCACTCACACGCGCGAGCCACGCCTCGGGGTTCGCGAGCTCATCGCTCGTCGGCGCCCACTCCGGCCCGCGCCACGCAGGCGCGAGCGCGTCCGCGCCGCCGTGCTCCCAGATCTTCTTGCAGAACTCGTGGCCGATCACGTACTGCTGCCGCTTCATCTCGATCCCGCCGATCGCTTCGAGCAACCTGATGATCGGCGGACGACGCTTCCGCGTGTTCACGACGCGCATCATCCCGTCGTAATCGGCGAGCACGCGCTGCGCGGCGAGGTCGGTGATGTGCGTCGCATGGCCCTCGAGGAGCGTCACGATCGCGTTCACGTTCTTCACGGCTTCGCGTTGTTCCTCGGGCAGCAGGTCGAACAGCGGTGACGGCGTCGACTTGCCTTCGAGCGTGTCCTTCAACCACTTGATGATGTCGGGCAGCGCTTCGCGGAAGCGACGCGCCATGTCCTTCTGTGCCCCGGTCTTCTGGAGCGAGAGCAGCTCGCGTCCCGTCTGCACGATGCGATCGGCGATCCACGGCGCGGCACGGAACTGCGCGACGTGCGTTACCTCGTGCAGCAGCAGGAACCGGAGCCCGTCGTCGTCCAGGAAGTCGCCGAGGTTCGGGTAGACGACGAGCAGTTGATCGCGGAACGGGTCGTACTGCGCCAGCACCGCGCGAGCGAGGAGACCGACGAACGCGCCGCCCTCCCACGCGACGATCGTCGACTGAAGGCTCGGCAGGTCGAGCTCACCGAAGAGCGTCTGCAGCGTCCGGGTGTTGCCGCCGATCCAAGCATGGCGATCCACGACGAGGAGTTCGGCGCGCGGCGACGCGATCAGCTGCGACTCGCGCTCAACCTCTGCGGATGCTTCGTCCAGCATGTCGACGAGGCGGCCGCGCAGGCGCGCGAGGGACGAGCCATCCATGCGCGGACCCGTCGTCGCGACGAGCTTCGCCGACCTCTCTAACGCCCCCCAGTCGAGGATGGTGCCTCCTTCCGGGCCGGCTACCTGATACCCGAAGGCGGGTCAGCTCATCTGGTCGAGCACCGGCTTCAGGTTCTCGACGAGATCGGCCGGCGGCGCCTGCCCGCGCTCCTGGAAGACCGCGAGCTTCTTGAGACGACCGCGCGTGACGGCGTCGATGCCCGCCGGCAGGTTGTTCGGATCGATCCGCGGGAGACCGCCCGTGTCTGCAGCCGGTGCCGCGGCCGGCGCTTCCGCGGCCGGCGCTGGTGCTTCGGCGGCCGGCGCTGGTGCTTCGGCGGCCGGCGCCGGTGCGGCTTCCGCTGCGGGCGCGGGCGCCTCTGGTGCGGCGGCGGGAGCGGGAGCCGAAGGTGCCGCGGCGGGTGCGGCTGCAGGGGCCGGGGCGCCACCCATGTTCGCGAGGATCGGCTGGAGCTCCTTCACGAGGTCGGCGGGTGGCGCTTGTCCGCGCTCCTGGAGCACCGCGAGCTTCTTCAGGCGTCCGCGAGTGACGGCGTCGATGCCGTCCGGGAGGTTGTTCGGGTCGATGCGCGGCAGTCCACCCGTGTCACCGGACGGTGCAGGGGCGGCGGCAGGAGCCGGTGCCGGCGTCGCAGCAGGCGCCGTTGCCGCGGGCGTGGGAGCTGGTGCGGCAACAGGTGCGGGTGCGGCTGCAGGCGCTGCCGCCGCCACAGGTGCGGCGGTCGGTGCGGCCGGGACGGCCACGACCGTCGTCGTCGCGAACTTCCGGTTCCGGGCAACGACGGCGAAGACGTAATACATCGACACGAAGCCGATGAATGCGATAAACCCCGCGAGGATCGCGAACGAAAGTAGGAAGACCCAGTTCTTGTTCGGCTTGATCGGTGTCGGCGTCACCTGTGCGAGCGCGATGCCCGGCACGAGAACAGACCCGACGACGAACGCGGTGAGTGCGGCGATCCGATTCTTCATCTCAAGCCTCAGCCTGCTCCAAGGTGCCGAAGAGCCAGGACGGATGATGCCATATCCGCGCCGTTCGACGACCTACTTGCAGGTGCTTTGGAGGTCCGAGGCCGCCTTCAGGAAGGCCGCAGCCTTGCGCGCGCGGAGGTACGGCGCGAACGCGTCGGTCGTCTTCACGCAGTCGTTCTTCCGCTTGTTCTTCACGAACAGGCTCGCCAGGTTCTTCCAGTAGTCGAGGTTGAACGGCTGCAGCTCCACGGCACCCGACGCCGGCCCGAGCGCCTCTGCGAGGTGGTTCTCGGCCGCTCGCGCCCGCGACAGCGCGAAGAGCGCGAGCGGCTGCGAGCCGTCGATGTTCACCGCGCGGGTCGCGTCTTGCTCACCCGACTTCGGCGTGCCGAGGTCGGTCTCCGCGATCGACCGGACGGCGAGGGTCGTCGAGTTGCGAGGGTCGAGGTCCAGCGCGTTCTTCCAGCCGGCGAGCGCCGCGGTCTGGAACTCACGGCGCTTCGCCGCGTCCTTCTGGTTGAAGGAAGCCGCCCACAGAAGCGATGCTCGGAGCTGCAGCGCGTCGACGAAGTTCGAGTTGGCCTTGAGCGCGTTCGCGAGATCGGTGAGCCGCTGGGCATCGGATCCGCCGACGTACGCCCGGAGGTAGTTCAGCAGCGGAGAGGTCGGGTTGTTCTGCAGCTCGGCGGTGATGACGGTCATGGGGTTGCCGCGGGGGCTTCGTCCGACGATCGTGACCTTGCGCTCGCCCTTCCTCCCGGAACGAGCGAAGGTCAGCACGCGCTTCTCGCCCACCTTGGAGTGCAGTACGGCGATCGCCCGCTCGGCATTCGTGATCGGCTGATCGTCGACCTTCACGAGGAGGTCACCGACGGCGATGCCTTTGTTGTCCGTCGGGCCGCCGGGCTGGACGAAGAGCACGACGGCGCCCTCAGCGCTCGGCGCGCCGGCGACCGTCGCCCACGAGGGCGAGTTCGTCGCGACGAGGAAGCCCGGGAGCGCGAGGCTCTGCGTATCCGGGCCGGTCGGCGGCTTCACATCGGTCGCGTTCTCCGTCATGTACTGCTTGCCGATCTTCTGGACCGCCGAGCGACTACCCCCGCCTGAGCTGCAGGCCGCGGCCGCGAGGGCGAGCGCGGTGAGCAGGACGAGGAGGCGGGCGGCGTGACGACTCATGCAGGTATCTCCTTGGAAGAGGGGGCGAAGCAACCCGGACAGGGTACCCGACCATCCGGACGGCGCCAGCGGACCTGATCCCAACACCAGCGGGGTCCTTGCAGGCCGTCGGGGGGGTCAACGGGGGGCGCTGTGTTGCCCCCCGTTTGTGACCAGAGCCGGAGGCGGGAATTGAACCCGCGACCTGTCGATTACGAATCGACTGCTCTGCCGCTGAGCTACTCCGGCGTGTGTGTACCGCGAGCGGGGATTCTAATTCAGTTGAGGTTGCGGTAGAGCGCGAGGAAGATCGACTCCAGCGTGAGCAGGACGTTCGCGTTCGACCGTAGACGGCGCCTGCTCTGCTCGATCTCGCCGAGTCCGGCGAGGATCCGGGCCTCGGCCCCCGGACGAAGCCCTCGCGCACGAGCGACGATGTCGGCGCGCGCATCCTCGTTCATGACGACACCTTCCGGGTCGCGATAGGCGACGAGAAGGTCCCGCAGCACCGACGCGATGTCGTCGACGGACGCCTCGAGCGCATCCTGCTCGGCCCGCCGTTGCTCGCGCCGCTTGCGCTCCGCGGCGACACGCGCCGACTCCTTCAGCCAGTCCTTGAGGCTGTCGTCGTCGACCACGACGCGGTCGCGGAGCTCGCGTGCCTTCCCGGACAACCACTCCGCAGCTTCGAGCGCGTCGCCCCCGTCCCGGAGCGGCGTCACGATCCGAGCGACGAGCTCGCTCCGAAGCGTCCGCGCTTCGTCGTCGGTCGCGAGCGTGGACGCGCGTTGCACGTCGCCACCGAGCCGTGCGCTCCGCCGTGCTTCGTCCGGCTCGATGCCTTGCGCCACGAGCAACGAAGCGACTTCATCCGGGCGAGGCGTTCGAAACGTCACCTCGCGGCAACGCGAACGCACGGTGTCGAGAAGCGCCTCGGGACTCGGCGCGAGCAGCACGATGGTCGTCGACGGCGGCGGCTCCTCGAGCGCTTTCAGGAACGCGTTCTGCGCCGTCGGGTTCATGCGGTCGGCGCCCTCGACGATGATCACGCGCCGCGCGGCGGCGACCGGCCGGCGGGACGAAGCCCTCACCGCGTCGCGCACCTGATCGACGAGGAGTTGCATTCCGGCGGGCTCGATCACCTCGACGTCGGGATGCGCGCGGTGGAAGACGCGCGTGCAGACCGCGCACTCGCCGCATCCGCCCTTCTCGCAGACGAGCGCCGCGGCGAAGGAAACTGCGGCGTCGAGCGGGACGCGTCCGGCCGCGCCCGCGAAGACGTAGGCGTGGGCGACGCGACCGGTCGCGACATCTCGCTTCAGCAAACCGACGGGTCCGTCCTGCACAGCCACAGCAGACCACACGGTCATGACGTCGAACCGTGGATCCGTCCCCGATAGACGTCCAAGGCGGCGAGCGCACCCGCCGCACAGGTCATGAGGGCGCCGGCGGCGATCGCCATCCGGACGCCTTCGCCGACGTGGTCGTGGAAGGCGACCTTCGAGAAGAAGGCCGCGGCCGCCGGGAAGATCACGAGGGACACGAAGAGCGAGACGCGGATCACGACCTGCACCGCCGAGAAGATCCGCCCCCGGACGTCGTCGTCCACGATCTCCTGCAAGAGCGCGAACAGACTCGCGTACGCGACGCCGGCGCCCGCACCGAAAAGCGCCGCCACGACGAGCGCGACGATGATCTGTGTCGTGATCGCCGCACCGAGCAGCATCACGCCGGCGAACATCACGCCGCTCGCCGCGAGCCACGCCTTCGAGAAGCGTTCGCCGATGAGGCCGAGGACGAAAACGCCGAGGCCCATACCCGTCCCGAGCGCGGCGACGATGCCGCCGAACACTCCCGGGCCCCCGTGGAGGACGCTCGTCGCGTACGGGGAGCCGAGCGAGAACACGACCGCCCCGCCGGCGAGCGCGAAGGCGATCGACCGCATGATGCGCGACACCTCGCTGCGCTCGCGCAGGTAACGCAGTCCTTCGATCAGCTCCTCCCACAGCACGCGGAACCGGACGGGGCGCTTCTCGCGCGGCACGGACGGCGCGCGCATGCGGGAGACGATCGACGCGGACGCGATGAACGTTGCCATGTCGATCCACAGCGCGAGGTTCTCGCGGTTCAGGTGGAGGGCCGAGAGCGCGCCGACGTGCGCACCCAGAAACGCCGAGACCACGACGAGGGCGGTGAAGGCGAGACCGCCGAGCGGGAACACGCCGTAGGTCGTGAAGAGTGCGAGCGAATTCGTTGCGAGCAGCAGACGCTTCGGCACGAGGTTCGGGATCAGCGCGTCTTTCGCCGGCATCCACACGAGCGTCGCGACCTCGAGGAAGAACGTGATCACGTAGAGCGTGAACACCGACTGCACGAACGGCACCATCGCGATGAGGCATGCACGCATGACGTCCGCGGCGATCATGGCCTTCCGCCGGTCGATGCGATCGAGGAGAACCCCCGCGAGCGGTCCGACGAGGAACGCGGGGAGCACGCGCGAGATCATCAGTCCCGCGATCGACAGCGGGTTGCCGTGCGACAGGCGGTTAGTGATCGACAGCAGCGCGAACAGCCCGATCCAGTCGCCGATGGACGACACCGTCATCGCGATCCACAGACGACGGAAATTGCGCAGCCTCAGGACGACGGCGTACGGACTCTTGCTCGGGTGCTCGATCGCTTCCGGCTCGGGGACCGCCGGGATGGGGACGAACGGGGCAGCTTCGTGCGGAGTCTCGACCGGGATGTCGGCGCCGCCGGCGTCGGGTGTCGGTTCGGCCACGCCTTACATCATGTCGTGGGGGCCGGCTCCGGTGCCTTCTCTTCGGACTCGGGTGCTCCGGCGTGACCACACGACAGACACACGGCGCCCCGCTCCTCGTCCGGCATCATCGTGCCGCCGCACTTCGGACATGGCTCCTCGACCGGTCTCGTCCAGAGCGCGTAGTCGCACTCCGGGTAGCGCGTACAGCCGTAGAAGGGCTTGCCGCGCTTCGTCCGGCGCTGCGAGAGCTTGCCTTCGCCGCACTTCGGACACTTCCCGCCGATGGTCTTCGACCTGACGAACTTGCAGTCCGGATAGCGGGAGCAGCCGAGGAACTCGCCGTAGCGGCCGTGCCGCAGCAGCATCGGTGCGCCGCACTCGTCGCATGTCTCGCCGGGAACCTCCTGCGGCTCCGGACGCTCCTTCCCGTCGACCTGACGCGTCCCCTTGCAGTCGGGGTAGTTCGCGCACGAGAGGAACTTGCCGTAGCGCCCGAGCTTGACCAGCATCGGCCCCCCGCACTTCGGACAGAGCTCGTCCGTCGTCTCCTTGATGAGATCGTCCCGCGTGATCTCCTTCTCTTTCTTCTCGAGCAGGCGCTCGAACGGGTCGTAGAACTGGCGCAGCACCTCGGGCCAGTCCTTGTGGCCGCGGGCGATCTCGTCGAGCTCCTCTTCCATGTCGGCGGTGAACTTGAGATCGACGATCTGCGGGAAGTGCTCGACGAGCAGATCGGTGACGACCAAACCGGTGTCCGTCGGGAACAGTCGTCGCTGATCGACCGTGATGTACTCGCGGTCGACGAGCGTCGACAACGTCGCGGCGTACGTCGACGGACGGCCGATGCCGTTCTCTTCGAGCGCCTTCACGAGGCTCGCCTCCGTGAATCGCGGCGGCGGTTGCGTGAAGTGCTGCGACGGGATCACGTCGACGAGGTCGAGCATCTGTCCCTCGGAGAGATCGGGCAGGCGACCTTCGGCTTCGTCCTCTTCGTCGTCGCGACCTTCGCGGTAGACCACGAGGAACCCGTCGAAGAGCATCACGCGTCCGGTCGCTCGGAGCATGTGGTCACCCGCGTTGATGTCGACCGACGTCTGGTCGAACATCGCTTCAGTCATCTGACACGCGATCGAGCGCTCCCAGATGAGGCGGTACAAGCGTTGCTGGTCCGGTTCGAGGTAGCGCTGCACGTCGTCGGGATGCCAAGCCGCATGCGTCGGACGGATCGCTTCGTGCGCTTCCTGCGCGCCCTTCTTGGAGTGGAACGCGCGTGGTTTGTCCGGCAGGTACTGATCGCCGTAGCGCGTCTTGATCAGCTCGCGCATCTCGCCCACCGCGCTCGGCGCGAGGTGCACGGAGTCGGTACGCATATAGGTGATGAGCCCGACCTGACCCTCCGGGCCGAGGTCGACGCCCTCGTAGAGCTGTTGCGCGACGACCATCGTCTTGCGCGCGGAGAACGAGAGCTTGCGTGCGGCTTCCTGTTGGAGCGTCGATGTGATGAACGGACGCGGTGGGTTCTGCTTCTGCTGCCGCCTGCGAACCGCGCCGACCTGATACGTCCCGGCGGCGCGGATCGCTTCGACATGGCGCGTCGCATCGTCCTCCTTCGAGATCTCGACCTTTTCCCCGCCGACGGAGTGCAGCGAGGACGAGAAGCGCTGCGGGTTCGTCTCTTGCGTGTCGAAGGGGATCTCGATCGTCCAGTACTCGACGGGGACGAATGCTTGGATCTCGCGTTCGCGGTCGACGACGAGGCGCAGCGCGACGGACTGCACACGTCCGGCGGACAGGCCCCGGCGGACCTTCTTCCACAACAGCGGCGAGAGCTTGTAGCCGACGAGGCGGTCGAGCACGCGCCGCGCCTGGTACGCGTCGACGAGCGGCTTGTCGATGTCGCGTGGGTGGCGGAACGCTTCCTGGATCGCCTCGGGCGTGATCTCCGCGAAGGTGACGCGGCGCACGCGCTCGTCGACCTTCCCGTTCGCGAGGCCGATGGCGTAGGCAACGTGCCAGGCGATCGCTTCGCCCTCGCGGTCGAGGTCGGTCGCGAGCCAGACCTGGTCCTTCTTCTTCGCGGCGCTCTTGAGCTCGGCAACGACCTTCTTCGACCCGGCGAGGATCTTGTACGTCGGCTCGAAGGCCTTCTCGGTGTCGACGCCGAGGCCGCCCTTCTCGGGCAGGTCGCGGACGTGGCCGAAGGACGCCTTCACCGTCACGCCGCGCCCGAGCACGGGCTCGAGATAGCGGACGAGCGTCTTCGCCTTCGTCGGCGACTCGACGATCACCAGATGGCCGCCCGCCGTCACGGCTTCCCGCCGCGGTGCAGCCTTCTTCTGCGCCTTCGCTCCGCTACGGCGTGGCCGGGCCGCCGGCTTCTTCTTGCGTGCCGGGGCCTTGCGTTTGGTGGTCGCCTTCTTAGGGGTCTCTTCGGTCAATGCGTATCTGCTCCATTAAAGGAAGTGGCTCGCGGTAGGATACGTCGCCCTTGCGACCCGTGGGTTGAGGCCGCTTTCTTATGCAAGCAACGATCGAGCACTTCGTCCAGCACTACGGCTACCTCGCCATCTTCGTCCTCATGGCGCTCGAGAGCGCCTGTATACCCATCCCGTCCGAGGTCACCATGCCCGTGGCGGGCTTCTTCGCGGCTCACGGATCCCTCAACCTGTGGGTCGCGGGGCTCATCGGGGCCCTCGCGAACCTGGCCGGGTCGCTCGTCGCCTACGCCGTCGGGGCGACCGGGGGCCGGGCGTTCGTGGTGCGTTGGGGCCGGTTCGTCCGGCTGAACCCCCATCACCTCGACAGGGCGGAGGCCTGGTTCAAGAATTTCGGGGACCGGGCCGTCTTCTGGTCGCGCCTCCTCCCCGTCATCCGGACGTTCATCTCACTCCCGGCAGGGGCCGCGCGGATGGAACTCAAGCGCTTCAGCGTCTATTCCTTCGCCGGGTCGGTGCCGTGGTCCTTCGGACTCGCCATCGGCGGCTACGAGCTCGGACGCAACTGGACGAAGCTCGCCCACAACGTCGAGCTCGTCTCCATCGGCGTCGCGTTGGCTGCCGTGGCCGCGGCGGTGCTGTTCGCGATGCGTGCTAGGCGACGGGCGCGGGCTGATGCTCCCCGTCCTGCGGGCTCATGATCCCGACGTGGTTGCCGTCCGGGTCGTCGACGACGGCGTAGCGCGACCCCCAGAACGCGTCGAACGGATCGAGGTGCGAGGCGTAGCCAGCCGCGACGAGCGCCGCATGCCGACGGTCGACCGACGCGCGGTCGTCCACGTGGAAGACGAACATCACGCCCGGCGTATCGTCCGGCCATGACGCGTCGTAGCCCTTCGTGAGGGCGATCGAGTTGAGCATGGGGCCGTCCGCGATCTGGACGTGGTGCGCCTGCCCGTCCTGTTCCCACACGTCGGGTACGTCGAGCCCGAGCGCCGCGTAGAACTCCGCGGACGCCCGGACGTCCTTCACCGTCAGATCGATCGTCGGATCCATGCGGGCAGTATCGGACGGAACCCTGCCACCTGATGTCAGCTTTTCGTCGACCAGTCGAGTTCTCCGGCGACGAGCTGGATGCCCTCGATGCCGAGCGCGATGAACTCGTCCATCTCGAGGCCGATCCCGTCCTTCACGTTGAGGATGTCGTCGCGTGCGACCCCCGCGGCGAAGGCCTTGTCCTTGAGTTTCTTCTTCACCGAGCTGACCTTCATGCCGTCCGCCTTCTCCGGACGCACCAGGGCGCACGCCATGAGGAAGCCCGACAGCGCGTCCGCGTGGACGATCGCTTTCGACATCAGATCCGTCTGATATTCGGGGTGGGCGTGGGCCAGCGCGGCGTTCGCGACGCGCTCGTCGACGTCGGCTTCGCGCAGCCACTCGGCCGACTGGTGGCCGTGGCGCGCGAGGTCGTCGTGCGTCTGGTCCTGGTCGAGATCGTGGAACAGGCCCGCGAGGGCCCAGAGATCCTCGTCCTCACCGAAGTGGCGGCCGAGGCGGCGCATCAGCCCCTCGACGGAGACCAGGTGCCGGACGGTCGTGTCCTTCTCGGTCTTCTCGCGGACGAGGGCGAGCGCGTCGTCTCTGTTCATCGAGTCGGCAGCTTAATCGGCTTGACGCATCCGCGAACTCGGGTGAGGGTGGGGTCGTGCGGACAGTACGTCGCATCTCCCTCGTGGTCCCCATCGTCCTCCTGCTGAGCGGACTCCCCGTCGCGCAGCTCCGGACGAAGCCCCACGCCGTCCTCGACTCGCTCGCGATGCGCGCGCCGGGGCACATCAAGGCGCCCGGCGACTTCCGGATGGTCGGCGTGTCGTGGGACGCCGGAAGCCCGGCCCCGACGAACATCCGTCTCCGAACGAGCACGAACGGAAGCCGCTGGACGCACTGGACGAAGCTCGACGTGAGCGACGTCGGCCCCGATCGCACCACGGGCGAAGCGGCGCCGCACGCGACCGAACCGCTATGGGTCGGCCACGCACGCTTCGCAGACGTCCGCTTCGACGACGGAGGAGCGCAGGGCGTGAAGCTCGACGTCGTCGATCCGGGGGCCGATCCGACGACACCGATCGCGACCGCGTCCGCCTCGCCGGGCGCGCCGGCGATCATCACGCGTGCGCAGTGGGGCGCCGACGAGAGCATCCGCAAGAAGCCGCCGCACTACGCGGACCCGACGCAGATGATGTTCGTCCATCACACGGCGACGACGAACTCGTACGCGAAGTCGGATTCCGCCGCGATCGTGCGGTCGATCTACGTCTACCACGTGAAGACGAACGGCTGGGACGACATCGGCTACAACTTCCTCGTCGATCGCTACGGACAGATCTTCGAGGGCCGGTACGGCGGCATGACGCGATCGGTCATCGGCGCACACACGCTCGGCTTCAACACGCACTCCTCGGGCGTCTCCGTGATCGGAACGTTCAACTCGGTCGGGCCGCCGGCCGCCGCGATGTCCGCGCTCCAGCGGCTCATCGCGTGGCGCATGAACGCGTCGTTCATCAACCCCGCCGGTCACACGACGATGACCTCCGGCGGCAACCCGCGGTACCCGCAAGGGACGAAGGTAACGCTCAACACGATCTCCGGACACCGCGACGTGTACGACACGGACTGTCCCGGACAGATCCTCTATAACGCGCTGCCGGGGATGCGTTCGACGGTCGCAGCGCTCGGCGACCCAAAGATCTACAACCCAACGCTGTCGTCCCCCGTGATCACACCCAATGGCGACGGCGTCGCCGACGCGGAGACGCTCACGGCGTACTTCTCGTCGTCCGTCAACTGGAGTCTGAGCGTGCTCGATTCCGCGGGCACCTCGTGGTTCTCGAAGTCGGGATCGGGGATCAGCCTCAGCGCGACATGGAACGGGAAGAACGCCGCCGGCGTCGTCGCGCCGCACGACTACTACCGCTTCGTGATCAAGGCGAGCAACGGTCACGGGACCATGAACACGGCCCAGATCCAGTTCGCCGTGTGGTCGTTCCCGGACGGGACAGTCTTCGTCAGACCCGACAACTGGGTCGGGATCCTGATGAACGGGAAGCTTCGTCACCCCGTCGCGCCCGATGTCCTCCACAGCCAGTACCCCGACAGCGAGCGATTCGGGGCCCCGGCGACGGTGAACTCGGTGTACCCGTCCGGCGGCGACCTCGGCTTCCGCGACGGCATCCTCGCGAAGGATGGCACCGGCACCTATCTGATCGCCGACGGACAACGTCATCCGATCTCGAGCGCGACGATGATCGCACTCGGGTTCAGTCCGAGCGCGGTGATCAGCACGACGAGCAAGTCGCTCGCGCCGACACCGCAGGGCTCCACCGTCGCGTCCGGCTCCTACCCGAACGGATCGGCGATCTACTCGTCGAACGGCGGAGAGGCGATGTATGTGAGCGGCTTGCCGCACCCCTTCATCACGAAGAAGGTGCGTTCGAGCTACCAGATCACGGACATCCAGCGCGCCGGACCGGCCGACATGGACGTCACCGAGGCGCAGGCCCAAACGCCGCTCGGCTTCCACGACGGATCGCTCATCGAGCAGTCCGGGACGTCGACGATCTATGTGATCGCCGACGGCACGAAGCATATGTTCCGTTCGATGCACGAGTTCACGCTGATGGGCTACAAGACGTCGAACGTGCAGACGGTCACGGCGGCCGAGTTCGCGCTCAATCCGAACGGCAGCTCGATCTAGAGCACGAGCAGCATCTCGGTCCCGAATCGCCGCTGCGACGGATGAAACGGCGCCGCCAACTGTTTCCACGCCGCAACTTCGGGCGGCGAGATGTGACTGAGGATGATCCACAGGTGCGCTCCGGGATGGGTTGCCTGCAGCGCTCGCGCCGCGTCGAAGGCCGCGCGTTCACCGGCGAGCGTGCGGGACTTCGCGATCACGATGTTCTGTGAAGGATCCGGCGCGAACTTGAAGCCCGTGCTCACGTCGCTCGCCGGTACGAAGTGCGGGCGTTCGCGCTCGTAGTACGCGTACCCCCACTGCGCGTGGAGGTTCATCGCGATCACATCGCCGGGCTTCCTCGCGGCCTCGACGAGCCGCACCTGGTCGCGGACGTCTTCCGCGACCGAGACACGCGCCGGCGTGTACGGCCTCCCGTGCACGATGAAGAGCGCGATCGCTCCGATCGTCACGGCGGACACGATCGCGGCTGACCACGGTCGCTTCAGGAGCCCGCGGCGTTCCGCCAGGTCCTCGAGTTCCGCGCCCGCGCCGGAGAAGGCGAGTGCACCGATCGCGGCGAGTGACGTGAGGAAGTACTTCGACGTCCGAAGGTCGAGATACGGGAAGAGTCGGACGCGCCCGGCGATCACCCCGATGGCGGCGAGCGCCGCGGGAACGAGCGCCACAGCGACGGCGCGTCGACGCGCAAGGACGACCATCCCGCCGACCACGACGATCACGACCCAGCCGAGGGGGCCGATCCCCGTGAACCGTGCGACGGCCAGCCAACGCGCGGCGATGAAGGCACGCGCTCCCGAGGTCGGGTTCCCCGCAAGGTAGTAGTTGTCCCAGAAGTGTTTGAGCGCGGGGTTGAGGTCGGGCTTCACGACGAGGAGGTAGAGCACGGCGTCCGCTGCGACGATCACGGCCCCCGCCGCGGTGACACGCACCACCCGGTCCCATGTACGCCGCACGACCTCGACGACGAACAGTGCTCCGAAGATCGCGGCGGCGGCGAAGATCGTCGTCGTGGCGAACGGCTGCAGCAGAACGGCCGCGGCACCGAGCACGTAGAGACGCGTCGGCGACCACGCACGCTCGAGACGCACGGCGAGCGTGAGCAGCAGTACCGCGCCGAAGGCCTCCGCCGAGTACTGCTTCAACGAAGTGAACGAGAGCGAGATCGGCGCGAGCATGATGGCCGCGGCCGGGATGAGTGCGAGGTGGTAGCGACGATCGAAGAGCGCGCGCCCGAGCGCGTACGCCGCGATGACGGCGGCTACCGAGAACGCGACGGGCACGGCGCGCAGACGCTCCGCGCTGCCGATATGCGGCACGAGACGGAGGAGCATCGTCCAGCCGATCGGCGTCGACGACGTCAGCAGTCGCAGCTGCGAGAGCGGTGCACGCGTCGAATCGGCCACCCATGCCTCGTCCACCCAGAAGGGGCGATGGAAAACGTCCGCGCGGTCGAACGTGAGCACCGTGCCGACCGCGAGCGCGATGGCGATCGAAGCGTCGACGATGCGAGCCGTCGCGCGGCCGTCGGTGACCTGACCCTCGCTCGAGCGCCCCACGCCAGGTGCATGTTACGGTTCTCATCGCCCGAGCCGGAGCGCCCAATGCTCACCGTCGTCGTTCCCGTCTACAACGAGAAGAACACCCTCAGGAACTCGGTCGAGCGTCTCCTCAAGACGGAGCTCCCGCTTCCCGCCGAGGTCATCGTGGTCGACGACGGGTCGACGGATGGCGGCCTCGACACGATCAGCGACTTCGTCGACGAGGGCCGCGTCCGGCTCCTCCGTCACGACCGCAACCGCGGCAAGGGCGCGGCGATCCGCACGGCGATCGATGCAGCGGCTGGGGACGTTCTGACGATCCTCGACGCGGACATGGAGTACTCACCGGCCGACTACGTCGCGCTCCTCGAGCCGATCGTGAGTGGCGAAGCACGCGTCGTCTACGGCACCCGGACGTATCGCGGCCACACGGCGTACTCCTTCTGGTACGTGCTCGGCAACCGTGCCGTGAACCTGTGGGCAAGCTTCCTCTTCGACGCGTGGCTGTCGGACGTCGAGACGTGCTTCAAGCTCGCGCCGACGGAGATCTGGCGGAGCTTGGACGTCCGGTCGAACGGGTTCGGCATCGAAGCCGAGGTGACGGCGAAGCTCCTCAAAGGCGGCGAGCGGATCTTCGAAGTGCCGATCGATTACCGCGCGCGCACGCGCGACGAAGGCAAGAAGCTCCGCTGGACGGACGGCGTCGAAGCGTTGTGGATCATCCTGCGCGTGCGACTCCTCGGTCGCTAGGTTCGCGTCAGCTTCGTCGTATTCGAGCTCGTGGTCCAGACGATGTAGCCGTGCTCGAAGTTCGCACGGTAGCCGCCTGAGACGGCGTACTGATCGCCGGTCGGGAGCCCGAGGTCGTCGCCGTTTCGCCGCTCCGAGTTGTACCGCGTGTAGATCGAGCCCCACACCCAGAAGACCTTGCTGTTCGAGGCGTTCAGGAACAGACGGCCGTTCGGGAAGTCCTGCGCGCTTCCGCGGACGGTGCCGTTGAGGTTCTTCCACGTGTAGGCCTGCCCGTTCGGCAGTCCCGGCGTGCAGTTCAACGCGTCGTACTTCTTCCTGATCTCACCGGTGATGTTGTAGACGGCCATCGTCGACTGCAGACCGAGGAGCGACTGGAACGTCCCGCCCGAGATGCGCGCAGTGGACGTGGTCCCCGTGATCTTCCAACCGCCGTGCGTCGCGTCGATGACTGGCCGGACACGTCCGGAGACACCTCTCGGCGCGAGGATGTCGATGTGCGTAACGGTACCGACGTTGTACCCACCGCTCGCGAGGTCGCTCCCCATCTGGTTGCCGTCGATCTGCACGGTCCAGTTCGCGTGCGGATCGGCACCGTTGTCGTAGTCGCCGGGATCGCAGACGCCGCGGAGATACGGCACCGCGGATCCGCCCCAGACGTTCTCGTTGTTCTCCGTGTAGCCACCGTCGGAGGCCGAGTAGTACGCCTGGATGAGCTTGCCGCCGTAGGTGAGCGCTTGGCCCTTCGTGCTGTTCACGGCATTCACCCAGTTCGTCACCTCCTGCGCCGCGCCCACGTACGCCTGGTCGAGCGTCGACGCGTACATACCGCAGTTGCAGCCGGGACGGTTCTGTCCGAGCCGGGAGATCTTTTCTGCCGCGTAGGTGCGTCCGGCGATGGCTTGCGTCTGGAGCGCCGCTGCCGGCCACGACGCAGGCATCTCTCCGAGTCCGTAGAGGTACTGCTCGAAGTTCACGATCAGGATCGCGCGTTCTTTGCCCGTCGTACCGTCGATGTCGAGATCGATGCGCCCGTGCTTGTACTGGTATCCCGTCTGCGCGACCTTCAACAGCGTGCTGTGGCTCTCGTAATAGACGGTGATGGGCACGGGCGACGTGAACGAGATCTTGCCGGTCGGGTCGTACGCCGCGAGTTGGTTCGTCCCCGTGATGGGCTTGATCGTCCATGTCTGGCCGCTCGCGGCTGTCGCGCGCCTCGCTCCCGTGTGATCGACGAGATCGAACGCGCCGTTCCCGCTGATCGACAGCGAGTTCTGGTTCTGGATGAGGCCGACCCGCACGTCGCTGGGCAGGCTCGACGAGCCGATCGCCGTGCCGTGGTAGTAGAGCGACGTGATCTTCTGCAGGGACCAGCCCTTGTCGGCGAGCCCCTTCGCTCCCCACTGGCCCATGCCGATGCCGTGGCCCCAGCCGTGGCCCCACAGGGTGTACGTGGGGGTCGTGGCGTTCGCCGAGGCGAGCGGTACCATCGCGGCGATGGCCACGAGGAGCAGCGTCGCCGCCGCGCGCGCCGCACGGACCGGTCTCATGCGAGTCACAAGACCTAACGATAGCTCACAGAAGTTCACTTTAGGCTCACGTTCAGGGGGTCGTCCGGCGGGGAAGGCCACGGGGAGCGTACGTCCGTCCACCGACACCGGAGCCCCTCCAAGACCTCGGCCGAACGGACCGCGACTCAACCCGCTTCGATGAGATTCCCGCCGCTGTCGGTGCGGGCCTGGCTCCGCTACGACGCCATGGGCCCGTTCCTCGACCGCTTCGCCCCGGGCTCCCGTGTGCTCGAGATCGGGCCCGGACTCGGCGCTGTCGCCTGCCGGCTCGCGACGCGCTTCGACTACACGGGCGTCGATCTCGACCGAGCGAGCGCCGCGGTCGCGGCCCCGCGTCTCGCCGAGCTCGGCGCGGGCCGCGT
>Ga0307469_10000155_pt1 | contig 26500 bp, 24 predicted proteins | sample atmos_gasesAM2C__FD_203084 | JGI IMG/M metagenome (GOLD analysis project Ga0307469, IMG submission 203084) | Hardwood forest soil microbial communities from Morgan-Monroe State Forest, Indiana, United States - atmos_gasesAM2C_515 | ecosystem: Environmental > Terrestrial > Soil > Temperate... | reverse complement strand
TCGGCGCAGGTCGCCAAGGCGGTAAACAACCTCATCATGTGGGCTTGCCTGGTCGCGGACCATGAAGGCCTCGCGCTCGCCCAGCGCTGCGGGTTGGACACTGACCTGATGCGAGACGCGCTCGCCATGTCGAGCGCCGCCAACGAGGCGCTGGCGAAGTGGGGCACGCAGACCATGGCCTGGGCGGAGGACGACATGGCGATCGTCGCGGAAATGGCGGCCGCGTGCGGCATTGCGCTGCCACAAGCCGATGTAACGCGGGAGATCTGCCGCGCGCTCAAGCCGCGCCGCTTCAAGCTCGATCAGTACGGACGGTAGCGTCGCGTTTGCGCAAATTGCCGCACTGCGCCATGACGAGAGGCTGAGAAAACCTTGCACGGACTTGACGGCGTGAAGCGTCACTTGTAGCTTCCTCACCAGCTGTTCCGTGTTCAAGATCGATGTTCCTCATAAGGGAACACCTTCCGGGAGGAGGAAAAATGAAAAGGAACGCAGTCGCCGTAGCCGTCGGCGCGCTCTTCATCGCGCCCGCGGCCCAGGCCCAGATCGTCATGGGCAACGACACCATCGGCACCGTGCAGTTCTACGGCAAGCTTTACCCGCAGTTCATCCGCGCCACGAGCTCCGGCGCGACCGAGACGGGCGCATCGGTGTCCACGCTGGCATCGCCAACCACCGGGCTTTGCGGCACCACTAGCGCCACCGGCTCCTGCAACGGCACGACGGCCGGCAGCCGGCTCGCGGTGGACTCGCAGAACTCGTATCTCGGCTTTCGAGGAGAAAGAAAGTTCGGCAATACCGGTTTGAAGGCCATCTGGCAGATCGAGCAGTCGGTCGAGCTCGATACGGGCACCGGAACGTTTTCGAACCGCAATTCGTTCCTCGGCCTCGCCGGCGGCTTCGGCACGGTGAAGCTGGGTAACATGGACACGATCTACAAGGAGTATGGCCAGGTCGAGGAAATGTTCGGCCTGACCAGCGGCAACTTCATCTCGCCGAGCAACGTGCTGTCGCAGATCGGCATCGGAAACAGCAGCACGTCCAGGTTTCACGAGCGCGCCAAGAACTCGATCCAGTACCAGACGCCAGAGTTCCAGGGCTTCCAGGCAGGCCTGCAGTACAGCCCCGACGAGACGAAGAACGACGTCGGGAACACCCTCAACAAGGAGCTGTGGTCGATGGGCGTGAAGTGGGAGTCAGGCCCGCTCTACCTCTCGGCGCAGTACGAGCGCCACAAGGATTTCTTCGGCGGCTCGAATAACGTCTCGTCAAGCTTGTCGAATATCGGCGCTGCCGACGCCCATTCGAAGGACACCGGGATGCGCTTCAGCGCGGCGTACCGGTTCGGAAACCACCGCGTCGCCGGCGATATCGCCAGGCTGAAATACGAAGAAAGCGGCCAGGCCGCGGGGACCAAGTTCGCGAGCTATGAGCACACGAATTTTGCCATCAGCTTTGAATCGAGCTGGGGTGGACCGTGGCGCACGGCGATCGAGTACGTGCAAGGCGGGGAAGGCACGTGCAGACTGACGATCGGGGACTGCAGCACGACGGGCTTGAAGGGCGCGCTGATCGGTGGCGGAGTCGCGTACGATCTCGACAAGCAGACGTTCCTCTATGCGATCGCCGCCCAGCTGAAGAACGACCCGTCGGCGATTTACAGCAACTGGAACAATGGGAAGCCGGCTCGCGGTGCAGACATCACGCAGATGGCGCTCGGCATGGCGTACAGGTTCTAGATGTCCATAAGCTGGGAAGAACGGGCGCTTCGGCGCCCGTTCTTGTTTCTTGTACTGCCTCTGTTGCTGGCACCCGGTCTCGCCGCGGCACAGGGCAAACCCGGCCCGCATCGCGATCTGTATATGTACAAAGGGGCGGATCGCGAGCAACGGGTTCTCGAGGGTGCGAAGAAGGAGCGGCAGGCGGTGATTTACACCTCGCTCAACCTCAAGGACTCGATGCCCATCGCCGAAGCTTTCGAGAAAAAATACGGCGTCAAATTGACGCTCTGGCGCTCGAGCAGCGAGAAGGTGCTGCAGCGCGCGCTGACCGAGGCGCGCGGCGGGCGCTTCGCCGTCGATGCTTTCGAGCTGAACGGCCCGGAGATGGAGGCGCTCTATCGCGAGGGCATGCTCGAGGAGTTCTACAGTCCTCAGTTCAAGAATCTCCCGCCGCAGGCGTTTCCGAAGCACCGCCACTACGCCGCGGACCGGTTCAATTTCTTCACCATTGCCTACAACACCAATCTGGTGAAGCCAAACGAGGTGCCGAACTCGTACGAGGATCTGCTGCATCCCCGCTGGGTCGGCAGGATCGGCATCGAGGCGGGCGATACCGACTGGTTCGGCTCGATCGTGAAGCTCATGGGCGAGGACAAGGGGCTCGCCTTCTTCCGCAAGCTTTCGCAGATGAAGCCGCAGATCCGCACCGGGCACACCCTGATGGCGGAACTGGTGAGCTCGGGCGAGATCCCGCTCGCAGCGACCATCTACAACCACAACGCCGAGCGGCTGCTCGTGAACGGCGCGCCGATCAAGTGGAAAGCGCTCACGCCGACCTTCGGGCGGCCCAATGCGGTCGCGGTCGCAAAACACGCACCGCGGCCGCACGCCGCGCTCCTGTTCGCGGATTTCATGCTGTCGCTGGAAGGCCAGACGCTGATCAAGCAGCGCAACCGCGTTCCGGCGAGCACGGCGGTCGACACGAACCTCAACAAGTTTCCCTACGAAATGATCGATCCCGCGGTGGTCATCGACGAGGCAGAGAAATGGGAGAAGCTGTGGTCGGAACTTTTCCTGCGGGGGCAGGCCATAAAAAGGGATAGCGACTGATGCTCGTCAGGCCTTTCGTGGCACTGCTTCTAGGCGCACTCGCGGCGGGCGCACTGGCGCAGGTGAATCCCGCCCTGTACGAAGGGCCTGACCGGCTCGACAGACTGATCGCCGGCGCCAAGAAGGAAGGCGAGCTCAGCCTATACACGTCCGCGCAGGCGAACGACATCGGCGCGGTGGCGCAGGCCTTCGAGCAGAAATACGGCGTGAAGGTGAACATGTGGCGGGCGGGATCCGAGAAAGTGCTGCAACGCGCCGTGACCGAGGCGCGAGGCGGACGCTTCACGGTCGACGTCGTTGAGACGAACGGCCCTGAAATGGAGATGCTGCACCGCGAGCAGCTGACGCAGCGGGTAAAGTCGCCGCACCTGGCCGACCTGATTCCCGCCGCGATTCGCCCGCACGGCGAGTGGGTAGGGACGCGTCTCAATGTCTTTGCGCTCGCCTACAACACCCGCCTGGTCAGAAAACAGGACCTGCCGAAGAGCTACGAGGATCTCGCGCACCCGCGATGGAAGGGCAAGCTCGGCATCGAGGCGGACGATGCCGATTGGCTGGCGGGGGTCTTCGCCCAGCTCGGGGAGGCGCGCGGCGTGCGCATCTTCCGGGAAATCGTCGCGGCCAACGGCATCTCGGTGCGCAGGGGGCATACCCTGCTGACGCAGCTCGTGGTCTCCGGCGAGGTGCCGCTCGCGCTGACGGTGTACAACTACAAGGCCGAGCAGCTCAAAGGGCAAGGCGCGCCCATCGAGTGGTTTTCGATCGGTTCGGCGGTGGCGCGACCCAATGGCGTCGCCGTCATGAGGCGGGCGCCGCATGCGCACGCGGCAGTGCTGTTCTATGATTTCGAGATCAGCGAAGCGGGGCAGCGTATTCTTGCCATGCGCGATTTCGTGCCGACGAACCGCAAGATCGACACGCCGCTCAACAAGATTCCGCTGACGCTGGTCGATCCGAAGGCGATGCTGGACGATCACGACAAGTGGACGAAACTTTACGAGGAGCTCTTCCTCAGGCAGAAATGACATGGGAAAAGACTCGCACTACAGCAGCAAGAAGGACCGCGTTTTCGTGCGCGGGATGCAAGGCCAATACAGCCTGCGCGAGGAGCTCGCGCGGCTGCGCGCCATGCCGCGCGTGATCAAGGGCAAGGAGATGAAGTTCGTCGACGGACCGCAGTCTTTCTCGAAGCATTTCGTCGAGCCGGTGGACGGGCTCACGCAGACCCTGCATGTCCATCTCGAGGAATACGCGCCCGGCGGGCGCACCCAGAAGCACGGCCACGTCAACGAGGCGGCGTTCTACATCCTCGACGGCAAGGGCTACGAAGTACACGACGGCGTGCGCTACGACTGGCAGGCGGGGGACGTGGCGATCGTGCACAACAACTGCGTGCACCAGCACTTCAACGCCAGCCCGGACCGGCCGGCGCGCGCCCTGGTCATCAAGACCAAGCCGATGTACATGTTCATGAACCTGCTGTTCCAGAAGTCGGTGATTCCGCGCCCGACCGAGCCGGCGCCCGGCGGCGTCGGCTTCGAGCCGCGGCACCACGAGACGAATCACAATCACGACGAATGAAAAACGCCACCGTCTCCGAGGAGCTGGCGAGGAAGTTCGCCGCCGAGAAGGAAACGCCCTACACCCGCTGGGTGCGCGGCGAAGGGCTCGACATCATCAGCTCCATGTATGTTCCCGATCTGCACAAGGTGGAGCTGCGGCCCTGGCCGCGACGCGGCGGACGGGCCGTATTTCTCAACCACGATGCCTCGCGGACCTCGAACGACTGCTATGTCTGCGAGATCCCGGCCGGGAAGAGCCTCGCGCCGCAGCGGCAGCTGTACGAGGAGATGATCTACGTGCTCGACGGCCGCGGCTCGACCGCCGTCTGGAACAAGGCCGGAAAGCGCATCAGCTTCGAGTGGAAGGCGGGGGCGATCTTCGCCGTTCCGCTCAATGCCTGGCACCAGCATTTCAACGGCTCGGGCAAGCACGCCGCGCGCTACGTCGCCGTGACCAACGCACCGGTCATCATCAACGCCTTCGGCGATGTCGATTTTGTCTTCAAGACCGACTATGACTTCAAGGAACGCTTCAACGGCGAGCCGGAATATTTCGCCAACAAGGGCGAGCAGAAAGGGCTGCTCCTGGACACGAACTTTGTCGCCGATGCGGTGAACCTGCCCCTGTTCGCGGCGAAGGAGCGCGGCGCCGGCGGCGGGCATACGCGCTTCAGCATGGCGAAAGGCTCGATGAACAGCCACATCTCGCAGTTCCCCGTCGGCACGTACAAGAAGGCCCATGCGCACGGCCCCGGGGCGCACGTCATCGTCCTGAGCGGCGAGGGCTTCAGCCTGATGTGGCCCGAGGGCGAGGAGCCGAAGCGCTACGACTGGCGCGAGGGCGCGATGATCGTGCCGCCGAACCTCTGGTTCCACCAGCACTTCAATACCGGGACGACGCCCGCGCGCTACCTGGCGTTCAAGGCCGAGGGCGTGGCGATCCGCAATGCGCAGGGCGTGCCCAAGGCTTGGATCAGCCGGCGCCTGGGCGGCGACCAGATCGACTACGCGGACGAGCGGCCGGAAATCCGGGCATGGTTCTCAGAGGCCCTCGCCAAGCACAGCCTGAAACCGAACATGGAAAAGGCCTACGAGGCCGAGAATCAAACCGTAGCGTGAGCCGAGCCGGGCTGCGGGGTGAGCGCGGCCTCGGCCGCCTCGCTGAACGGTACCCCGTGCGGCAGGATGATGGAGACCGAGCGCACGCGCTGATGGGCGGCCTCCACGCCCGGAGGCGCGATTCCCTTGTCCAGGTCCTGCGCCGCCTTCAGCAGCCGGCGGCGCGCCACGATGATGCCCTGATCGGTCGGCACCAGGTTCTCCCGGGTGCGGTCCTGGATCGGACCCATGCTCTCCTGCACCGAAGCGTCCTGCATCGCGAAGCCCTCGACGCCGGAGAAGCTGCGCCCATCCTTCTGCGCGCCGCGATCCATCAGGTAGTCGTTGTCCTTGTTGGCGACCGGGCGGAAGCTGCCGGGGATGAGGGGCACGTGGATGCCCATTCCAGCCTCCAGCGCCGAGCGTTCCTCGTCCCCCAGCGGACGCGCCGCATGATGGTTGGTGCTCCACGCCCAGCAGTTCTCGTCGTCGATCGGCACCCAGGAGTGGCCGCCGATGGGATGGTCGCCGCGCGGCGGGATCAGGGTAAAGCTGGGCATGATCCACTGTGTGATGCGCCAGTAGTATTCGCCCTCGCCGGCGTTGCGCCGCGCCCCGATATACAGCCCGCCCGGCGACTCCACCACCTCGAAGTGCGGGCGCAGGTCCTTGAGGTTGTACTCGTTGCCTTTCGCTCCCTTGAACAGGGGATCGACGCTCATCGTGTGCCGGTGCAGGAAGGAGACATGGCTCGAGTCGATGCCGCCTTCCATCGCCTGCAGGTAATTGCACTCCTGCCAGCGCTTGGACACGAAGCGATGGCTGTCCGGCACCATCGCCCACTCGTGCTCGGGGAGCGGCGGCTGGTGCTCCGGCGGGCCCATGTAAGTCCACAGCACCCCGCCGCGCTCCACCAGCGGATAGGACCTGAGCCTCATTCGCGAGCAAAGCTTCGGGTTGTCCGGCTCGGACGGGATCTCGACGCACTGGCCCGTGACGTCGTACTTCCAGCCGTGATAGGAACAGCGCAGCCCGTTCTCCTCGTTGCGGCCGAACCAGAGCGAGACCCCGCGATGGGCGCAGAACTCGTCCATCAGCCCGAGGCGATTCTGGCTGTCTCGCCAGGCGATCAGCCGCTCGGAAAGCAGCTTCACCCGCACCGGCGCGCCATCGCGCTCGGCAAGCTCGGAGGCGAGCAGGGCCGGCAGCCAGTAGCGCCGGAAGAGCTGCCCCAGCGGCGTGCCGGGGCCGGTGCGCGTCAGCAATTCATTCTGGTCCGCTCGCATCAGCCTGCCTTGTTCGATATACGAGAACCGGGTTCTGCCATACGGATGAAGTTTACGCCTGATTGCGAAGCTCTCGCAGCGACAGCACGCCGCCGGCCAGGAGAAACGCCCCGGTCGACAGGAACACCGGCGCGGCGCCGCCGAGCGCAGCCCCCATCCCGCCGAAGATGAGCGGCACGGCGATCTGCGTCACCTTGTTCGCCATGAGCCGCATGCCGAGCGCTTCGCCCGAGCGGCCCTTGGGGGCATGGTTGTAGGTGAGGATGATGGTGAGCGGCTGCGCCGAGCCGAGCGCGAGCCCGAGCGCGAACGCGGCGAACGCCAACAGAGCGCCGTCGGTCAGCGCCGGCACCGCGACGTACGCCAGGGCGGCGAGGAACAGCGACCCGCTCAGCACGCCCGCCTCCGTGAATCGCTTGGCGAGCCGGTGCATGACGGCCCGCACGGTGAAGCCGGCGAGCGCGTAGCTCGACAGGATCATGCCGATCACGCCAGGCGACAGCCCGATCGCGCGCCCGTAGATCGGCAGGTAAAACGAGAACAGCTCGATTCCCGTGAGCGTGACGCCGCTCATGATCAGGGTTCGCCGCAGCGCGGCGTTCGCCAGGAGGTCGAGCGCGCTCTTTGCGGTTTCCTCCTCATGGCGGACGTGCGCTGGAATGAGGGCCTTGTGCAGCAGCACGATCAGCGCCGGCATGAGGGCGATCACGGCGAGCACCGCGAACGTGGCGCGGTAGCCGGCGATCTCGATGCCGAAGCCGGCAAGCGAGGGCCCGGCGAACGCGGCGATCGAGCCGCCCAGCGCGAAGGTGGCGAAGTTGCGCGTGCGGTCTTCCGCGGCGCCGAGCGATCCGACCAGGTTGTGAATCGAGACATGGAAAAAGATGTGGCCCAGGCCGATCAGCGCCGCGCACAGGAACAATGCCGGCAGTCCGCCGGCCAGCGCAGGCAGCGCGAGGCCGCCGGCCATCGTTGCCGTGCCGAAGAGTATCGGGGTACGCACGCCGACGCGGTCGGAGATGCGCCCGGCATGCACGGCGAGGAGCAGCGGAAACGCCGCGAACATCGCGGCGAGCAGGCCCACCGTGAACGAGCCGCCTCCCAGCTCCAGCGCGTAGAGGGAGACCGCCAGCTTGCTGCCGCGCTGGCCGATGGAATTCAGGATCGACAGCAGCACCACCAGGTAAACGGTCATCACCCCGTTCCCCTATGCAGAATATGATTCTCAATAACGGTACGCGAGTATACTCACGGCGCTGAATGCGAGTCGGGCGAAACGATCCTTGTCCATGCGGCAGCGGCCAGAAATACAAGAAGTGCTGCGGGGCGGTGATCGCGCTGCAGCCGGCGCGGCGCGAGTGCGGAACCTGCACGGCGTGCTGCGACGGCTGGGTGGCCGGGAATATCCGCGGGCACGAGATGAAGCCCGGGCAGCCCTGCCATTTCCGCGGTGACGGCTGCTGCTCGATTTACGAGCAAAGGCCGGTCGAGCCCTGCCGCAACTTCGTCTGCGGCTGGCTGATGCCCGACAGCCCGTTCCCGGAGGAATTCCGCCCGGACCGGCTGGGGGTCATGGCGGTGCCGACCCGCTGGCGCGCGCGGCCCGCTTTCATCCTGTGCTCGGCCGGGCGCGATCCTGACGAGCGCCTGCTAGAGTGGATGCGCGAGTTCAGCAGCCGCAGCGGCGCGCCGTTCTTCTACGAGCAGCGCGGCGAGCGCTTCGGTTTCGGGCCGCCGGAGTTTCAGCAGGAGATGCTGCGCAAGGTCGAAAACGGCGAGCGATTGTGGTAGTCAGGGAGAACGCGATGGGCACCGAATCGCACTATCACAGCAAGAAGGACCGCGTCTTCGTGCGCGCCCTTCAGGGGCAGTACAGCCTGCGCGAGGAGCTCGCGCGGCTGCGCGCCATGCCGCGCGTGAGGAAGGGAAAGGAGCTCAGGTTCGTCGACGGACCCCAGACCTACAGCCGGCACTATGTCGAGCCGAAGGACGGCATCACGCAGATGTTCCATCTTCACCTCGAGGAGTACGCCCCGGGCGGCAGGTCGCAGAAGCACGGCCACGTCAACGAGGCGGCGTTCTACATCCTCGACGGCAAAGGCTACGAAGTACATGACGGCGTGCGCTACGACTGGCAGGCGGGGGACGTGGCGATCGTGCACAACAACTGCGTGCACCAGCACTTCAACGCCAGCCCGGACCGGCCGGCGCGCGCCCTGGTCATCAAGACCAAGCCGATGTACATGTTCATGAACCTGCTGTTCCAGCAGCTCGTCGAGCCGCGCCCGGCCGAGCCGGCGCGCGGCGCCGAGGGTTATAAAGTCAGAGAGAAAGAGGAGTAGCCATGGCCTGGGATGAATCGAAAGCGTGGATGAAGGGACGCAACCACCAGAAGCTGTACCAGGCGCTGCTCGACGACGCGGCAGCCGCCCCGGCGCGCAATGCGAAGCGGCGCAAGATCGTCCACCCCGACGACATGCCATGGGAAATGTCGCGCCAGGGCCTGCTCAAGCACCTGATCAACGAGCAGATGAACACGCGGATGGAAACGGTCGATGCCTACATGCAGATCATCCCACCGGGCAGCCGCTCGGGGCGCCACCGCCACCTCGCCGAGGAGTGCCTGTACGTGCTGGAGGGCCGCGGCTACGACCTGCATCAGGATTGCGACGTCGAGATCACCGACACCTATCATTGGACGCCGCAGGCCGAGGTGAAGCGCTATGAGTGGGAGGCCGGCGACGTCATCTACATACCGCCGAACACCATCCACCAGCATTTCAATGCCAGCGCCGACCAGCCCGCGCGCCTGATCTCGGCCACCAACCGGATCTACAAGGCCTGCGGGCTGAACGACCTGGAGCAGCTCGAGGACGCGCCGGAGTACGACCCGGCCGTCACTCTGTCCGCGGAGCTGGTCGGGCGGTATCTCAAGAAAGTGCTGAGCAAGGAGCCCGCTTGACCGGTATCGCCGCGGCGCAGGCCGCGCCGCGACATGCATTTCGCGATGTGTGGCTGATCACCGTCGGCCACGGCCTGACGCACTGGTATCCGGCGACGTTCTACCTGCTGCTGCCGCTGATCGGCAGCGAGCTCGGTCTGACGTACAGCCAGATCGGGCTGATCATGACCTGCCAGTACGTCGCCGCAGCCATTGCGAATGTGCCGGGCGGAGTGCTGGTCGATACGGTCGGCCGCAAGGGCCTGCTGATGGCGGTCTCCCTCTTCTGGGTCGGTTTCCCGTACCTGCTCATCGGCTTTACCCACAGCTACGCAATGCTGCTCGCGTGCATCGCGCTGGTCGGCTTTGGCAACAGCATCTGGCACCCGACGGCAATCCCGACGCTCGGCCAGCGCTACCCGGAGCGCAAAGGCCTGGTTCTTTCGCTGCACGGCATGGGCGGCAACGTCGGCGACGCGGTTGCGCCGCTCGTGATCGGCGCGCTGCTTGCGCTGTTCTCGTGGCGGCAGGTGGTCGTGATGAATCTCCTGCCGGGACTCGTCGTCGCGATGCTGATACTCGTCTTGCTCGGCACGCTTGAGTTCGGCACGAAGCACGTGGAGCGGCAATCGCTCGCCGAGTACCTGAAGGGACTCAAGAGCTTGTTCCGCAATCGAGCCCTCGTGCTGCTGTCGGCAGGCTCTTCATTCCGCACCATGACGCAGGCCGCGCTGCTCACCTTTCTACCGGTGTTCCTGGCGCGCGAGATGGGGTATTCGCCGGCCCTGGTCGGAGCCTGCCTTTTTGCGCTGCAGGCGGCGGGCTTTGCCGCGGCGCCGGTCGCCGGGCATCTGTCGGACCGCATGGGCCGCAAGCGCATCCTGATGAGCAGCATGCTCACGAGCGCAGGGGTGCTTGCGCTCATGGCCTTCAGCGGCGGCTCGCCGCTATTCATCGCGCTCGTGGCGCTGCTCGGGTTTTTCCTGTACGCGACGCGGCCGGTCATCCAGGCCTGGCTGCTCGAAGCGACGCCGAAGAACATGGGCGGCTCGAGCATCGGGGTGCTGTTCGGTGCCCAGGCCATCGGCGGCGCACTGGGGCCCTTGCTCGGCGGGCTGGTCGCAGACCGCTATGGCCTGCTGGCTACCTTCTACTTCCTCGCCGCGACAATCGTCATCGCCAACCTGTTCGTCCTGTGGGTACCAAAAACCGCGCCACAGCGGTGATTCTGGTAAGGAAAACCGAGACATATTCCCTCAAAGGTCAGGAATTGTGCGGCGGATTGCGCCGGTCTGTTCTATCGTGTTGGACGCACAAAGGGAGGGTCCCATGACTGGCTCGGAATACTGGATGGTCTGGCCGGACAACACAGCGGTGTCAGTGCTGTTCCTGCTGCTGGTCGCCATGGCTTTTCTCTACGCGGCGCGCAAGCCGGTGCACCACCTGATCGGCTCGCTTGGCTTTCTCATCAGTGGTCCGCTGCGGATAGGCGCGCGCTGGTTGCTGGCGGCCGCCAACGACATGACCCAGCGCAACAAGGCAGTCTTGCTCGCGCATGGCCGCCAGGAAGTGGGCCAGCGCATCGAGCGCGAATTCGAGCGCCTCGGCGCGATGGTCACGCGCGACTTGCAGGGTTATCCGGCCCTGCAGCGCAAGCTTCTCGACGAGATCACGCGCGTAGAGGAGGACTACAAGAAGTGCGGGGAAGTGCCCCCGCCGCCGCCGGACTGGGTGGAAGCCGTCACTGCAATGGCCAACGTCAAATCGACCGGCAACGAAATGGTGCAGAAGGTCCTCGGGGAAATCAACCGGTCGGTCACCACCATTCACGACAAGGCGCTTGCCGACTATCGCCGCGCCTACGAGACGCGGCACAAGATCCTCGAGGGATTCATGCCGTTCTGGCGCTCGCTCGACAAGACCATGGCGCAGGTCGACAAGAAATTGACCGGGCTGCAGGACAGCACCGCCGCCGTCGACGGGCACATGGCAAAATACGAGCAGATCAACGCCAAGACCGACAAGGCGGAGCACGCGCTGACCGTCTCCGCCTTCACGCAGTTCGCCATCGCGTTCCTGGTCATGGCCGTGGCGTCGGGCGGCGCCTTCATCAACTTCAAGCTGATCGCGCTGCCGATGTCGGAGATGGTCGGGGCGGGCGATTACATCACCGGCTCGCTGCGCACCTCCGAGGTGGCGGCCCTGGTGATCATCTTCGTCGAGGCCTCCATGGGGTTGTTCCTGATGGAGGCGCTGCGCATTACGCACCTGTTCCCGCGCATCGCCAACCTGAACGAGCACATGCGTCACCGCATGATGTGGATCGCGCTGACCCTTCTCGTGACCCTGGCTGGGATCGAGGCGGCCCTCGCGCTGATGCGCGACATGCTGATCGCCGACAAGCAGGCGCTGCTGCACTCGCTAGCGACGGTGCAACAGGCGGCCGCTGCCGACGGCTGGGTCGCCCGCATCCCGACGGCCGGCCAGATGCTGCTCGGCTTCATCCTGCCGTTCGCGCTCGCGTTTGTCGCGATCCCGCTCGAATCGCTCATCTATTCGACGCGTACGGTCGGCGGGGTGCTGCTGGCGGGGCTGGTGCGAACGCTGGCGTTCGTGCTGCGCATCCTCGGCAACCTGGCGCGGCGGCTGAGCCGGGTGCTCATCAACCTGTATGACGTCGTCATCGTGCTGCCGCTGCTGATCGAGCACCTGGTGAAGGCGCCGCGCGTTCGCGCGCTAGGAAAGTCGAAGCGTGGGGGAGACGCGGACGAGCTGCGCGAGCAGTCCCGTTGAGCAAGGAGAGATCATGATCCAGCGACTATTTCTCGCAGCACTGCTGTTGGTCGGGATGGCAGCTTCGGGCTGCGGAGACTCGCGCAGCCACTCCAACGCCGTTTACATGTTGGTCGATACGTCGGGTACCTACGCGCAGGAGGCAGGCAAGGCCCAGGTCATCATCAACTATCTGCTGGGAACGCTGCAGGCCGGCGATTCGCTCATGGTCGCGCGGGTGACCAGCCGCAGCTTCAGCGAAAAGGACATTATTGCCAAGGTCACCTTCGACTCGCGGCCGTCACAGGCCAATGCCCAGAAGCGCGCCTTCAAGGACCAGATCGATGCGTACGTCAAGACGGTGCGAGGAACCGCCTACACCGATATCACCGGCGGGCTGATCCAGGGCGCGCAGTTCCTCAACGAGACCGGGGCAGGGACCAAGACCATCATCATCTTCTCCGACATGCAGGAGGAGCTCGACAAGGTCACCGTCCGCAATTTCCCCATCAGCCTGAAAAACATCCGCATCATCGCGGTGAACGTAGTCAAGCTCAAGACCGACAACGTCGATCCGCGGCGCTACCTCGGCCGCCTCGATGCTTGGCAGAAGCGGGTCGAAGGTGCCGGCGCTTCCGAGTGGCGGGTGATCAACGACCTCGAGCGCCTCGACGCCATCTTTTCAAAAAGCTAGCCCAAAGCCAAAAGACCAGCTAGCAAAAGCCCGGCCTCAAAAGAGGACCGGGCTTTTTATTTTCGTGTCCCGGCCGATGAAGGCTGTGCCAAACTCACCAACGATGAAATTCGCTGCTCTGTTCTTCGCAGCGCTGGTATCGGCGGGATCCGCCCTTGCCCAGCCCTATCCGCAGAAGCCAATCCGGATCATCGTCCCGTTCCCCGCAGGCGGCATCGCGGATACTTTTGCGCGCTCCATCGGCCAGAAACTGAATGATGCCTGGTCGCAGCCGGTCGTCGTGGAAAATCGAGCCGGCGCGGGAGGCAACATCGGCGCGGAAGCCGTCGCCAAGGCGCCGCCCGACGGCTACACGCTTGTAATGGGCAACATCGGCACCCATGCGCTCAACGTCACGCTTTTCAAAGACCTTCCCTTCGATCCGATCCGCGACTTCGCGCCCGTCGCTCTGGTGCTGGAAGCCGACGGTCTGCTGGTCGTGCCTCCCTCGCTCGCGGTGAGCAGCGTGGAAGATCTCATCCAGCTCGCGCGCCGCAAGCCGGCGTCGCTGGCCTATGGTTCGGCAGGAATGGGCACGACGAGCCACCTGGCGGGCGAGCTGTTCAAGTCCATGGCCAAGGTCGACATCACGCACGTTCCTTACAAGGGAAACGTGCCCGCGCTGACCGATCTCCTGGGCGGACAGATTCAAATGATGTTCGCCACCATGCCGACCGCGCTGCCGCACGTCAAAGCCGGCAAGCTGAAGGCGCTAGCCTCCATACGCTCGGCGCGAACCAAGGCTCTGCCGGACCTGCCCACGGTGTCGGAGGCCGCGCTGCGCGGTTTCGATGCGAACAACTGGATCGGGCTCTTCGCGCCGGCCGGCACGCCGGCGGAAATCGTCCGCCTGCTCAATGCAGAGGTCGTGAAGGTCATGAATACGCCCGCAATGCGCAAGCGCGTCGAAACGGAGGGCGCGACCTTTTCGCCGATGAGCGCCGGGCAATTCGCCGATTTCGTACGCAAGGAAGTCGTCGATTGGGGCAAGATCATCCGCGCTGCCGGTATTGCTGCCCAGTAGCGCCAACGTTGTTTTCACCACCGGGGGAATTGGAATGAAAAATATTGCACTGATTGCATTCAGCGTCACCGCCTGCCTCGCATCGCCCGCTCGCGCGCAAAGCGGCGATCACCTCGAGATCGTGCATCATCCGAACTACGACAAAAGCGTCTTCATGCCGTTCTCGCCGGCAATCAAGATCAAGAGCGGCAAGATCCTCTGGCTGGCCGGCGGCACCGCGCTGCCGGTCTATCACGATCATCCGCACAAGCGCGAGCAGATCCTGAAATACCTGCCCAACGATCTGGAGGCGCAGACCCGGCAGACCATGGACGGCATCATGGAAACCCTGAAAGCTGCCGGCGCTTCGCCAAAGGACGTGGTGCACGTGTTCATCTTCCGCGCGCGGCCGCGCATGGGCGATATCGGCAGGGCGAGCGCCGTGGTGAACTCGTATTTCGCGCCCCACAACCACAAGCCGGCGACGACCAACATGGCCGTGCTCGAGCTGGGCGAGCCCGAGCAGCTGATCGAGATCCAGGTGGTGGCGGTGGTCGACTGAGCTCGCGGGTCCTCAGGCCAGGGCCGCTTTCACTCGCGCCGGGGTAAATGGCAGGTCGCGCAGCCGTACACCTGTGGCGTTGGCAATGGCATTGGCGATCGCGGCTGCCGCCGGGCCCTGCGAGCCCTCGCCAACGCCGAGGCAGCGCTCGTTCGGCTGGTTGAGAATGACGACCTCGACTTGCGGCACTTCCTCGAAGCGCAGGATGGGATAGTCAGCCCAGGAACGCGTGGTGACGCGCGTGCGGTCGAAGCGCAGCGCTTCCTTGAGGGTCCAGCTTGCCGACTGGATCAAGCCGCCCTCGACCTGGTTGACGACGCCGTCGGGATTGACGACCTGTCCGACGTCGACGGCTGCCACTGCGCGCGTGACGCGGACCTTGCCGCTCTTGCGATCCACCGTGACGTCGGCCGCGATGGCGCAGTAGCAGGCGAGGTTCTTGTATCTGGCGAAGGCGAACCCCCGGCCGCGCGTGCCGTCGCCGCGCGCCTTCGGCGTCCAGCCGGCGCGCTGCGCAGCCGCCTCGATCACCGCGCGGGCGCGCGGATCCTTCAGATGGCGCAAGCGGAACTCCACCGGGTCGGCCCGCGCCGCGGCGGCGAGCTCATCCATGAAAGACTCGAGCGCGAACACGTTGGCGTAGCCGCCGAGCGTGCGCAGCGCGGAGGTGCGCAGCGGCGCCTCCGGGATGTAGTGCTTCACCACTTTGACGTTCGGGAACTCGTACAGGGGAATCGAGTTGCGGTCCGACCCGCCCGCCGGCTGCGGCACGTCTGCCGGCAGCTGCCGCAGCAGCGGATTCGCCAGGTGCTGCGCGGCGAGCAGATTCACGCCGGCCGATGCCCCGGGGCGCGTGCTATGCGGATGGCTCCACAGCTCATGCGACCAGCCGACGATATTGCCTTGCGAGTCGAGACCGCCAGCGAGCTTCATCACCATCGCCGAGCCGTACGGCTCCCACATGAACTCGTCGTCGCGCATCCATTGCAGCTTCACCGGCCGGCCGCCCGTCGCGCGGGCGAGCAACGCCGCGTCGAGCGCCACGTCGTCAGCCCCGTTGTGGCCGTAGCAGCCTGCGCCCTCGACGTGCGTGCAGCGTACCGCCGCCGGCTCGACGCCGAACAGCTTGGCCAGGTCGGCGCGCAAAGGGAACACGCCCTGACTGTGCGTCCACACGGCGAGCTTGCCTTCCTGCCATTGCGCCACGGCGCACGACGGGCCGATGGAGCCATGCGCCTGGTACGGCCGCGTATAGCGCGCCTCGAGACTCTTCACCGCCGGCGCCGCCGTGGCGGAGGTCTTCTCGGTGACTGTTTGCCCCGCCGCCGGCAGAGCCATCATGTGCTCGTACAGGGCGTCTCCCGCGGGCGGCAGCGAGGCGCGCTCTTTCCACACTACCGCCTTCTTCAATGCCTCGCGCGCGCGAACCGCCTGTTCCTCGCGCTCGGCCGCCACGGCGAGGAAACGGCCGTCGCGCACCAGCGCGACCACGCCGCGCACACCACGCACCGCCGCTTCCTTGAGCGATACGAGCTCGGCGTCGGGCGACGGCGGCCGCACGACACGGCCAAACAGCATGCCGGGAAGCCGGATGTCCTGCACGTACGCCGCGCCGCCGGTGAACTTCTTCGGGATGTCGCGCCGGGCGATGCTCTTGCCGACCCAGCGGTGCTCCGCCGGCGGCTTGGGCTTCGCCTGACCCGTGGCCTCGCGCTTCAATTGCGCGTCGCCCGCCAGATCCCAATAGGTGAGGCTTGCGCCGCTCGGCCCCGCGATGGTGCCATCGGCGACTTTCAGCGCGCCCGGCGCGGTGCCGAGCTTGGCCGCGGCCGCGGACAGCAGGAGCTCGCGCGCCTCGGCGCAGGCGAACCGCAAAGCGGTGCCGCTTTGCTCCACCGACAGGCTGCCGGCGGTTTGCCCCTCGTCCGGCGTCAGCGCCGTGTCGCCGTGGACTATGGCGATGCGTTTCAGATCGAGGTCGAGCTCATCGGCTGCGATTTGCGACAGCGCGGTGCCGATGCCCTGGCCCAGCTCGATCTTGCCGCTGAAGAGGGTCACGCTGCCATTCGGGTCGATGCGCAGCCATGCGTCCAGCATGCGGTTGTTGTTGAGGCTGCCGGGCAGGCGGGCAGGAGAGGCCTGTGCGAGCGCGAGTTCCGGCGCGAGGTGCAAGCCGATAACCAATGCGCCGCTCGACTTGAGGAATTGCCGGCGCGAACTCATGACCGCATCTCCTTCGCCGCGCGCAGCACGGCACGCACGATGCGATTGTGCGAGGCGCAGCGGCACAGGTGGCCGTTCAGCGCCTGCCGGATCTGGCCTGCCGTCGGGGCAGGATTGCGCTCGAGCAGCGCCTTGGCCGACATCACCATGCCGTTGCCGCAGTAGCCGCACTGGCAGGCCTGCTCCTCGATGAACGCGCGCTGCAGCGGGTGCAGCTTTTCCAGCGTGCCGAGGCCTTCGATGGTGGTGACCGGCTCCTTGACGGCCGACATCGGGGTTACGCAGGAGCGCACCGGCTTGCCGCCGACCAGCACGGTGCAGGCGCCGCATTGGGCGAGCCCGCAACCGAACTTGGGCCCGTTGAGTCCGATGTCATTGCGCAAGACGTAGAGCAGCGCAGTGTCGGCGTCGACCGACAGGGTCTTGCGCTCGCCGTTCACCCGCACGCTGAATTTCGCCATGGCGCCTCCTGTTGAAAATCATCATAGCCCCCCTTGCCGGCGGCAGTAATACTGTATAAAAATACAGTTATGGTGGTGGCCCTCGAAGACATCCTCCAGCGGCATCCCGTCTGGCGCGGCGGAGCATCCTTTTCCCGTGCTGCCGTCGTCCCCAGCGGGTTTTCGGTCCTGGACGGCGAGTTGCCGGGGGGCGGCTGGCCGACCGGCGGGCTCACCGAGATCCTCGGCCTGCAGCAGGGGATCGGCGAGCTGCGGCTGCTGCTGCCCGCGCTCGCTGCGCTGACCACCGCGGGCAAGCGCGTGATCTGGCTCGCGCCGCCGCACCTGCCTTATGCACCCGCGCTCGCCGCCGCCGGTGTCGATCTTGCCCGCCTGGCCGTGGTGCGGGCACCCGGGCGCCGCGACAGCTTGTGGGCCGCCGAACAGGCGCTGCGCTCGGGCACCTGCCATGCGCTGCTGGCGTGGTTTTACAACGCCCGCTACGCGGAGCTGCGGCGCCTCGCGGTCGCCGCCGAAGCGAGCTGCGCCCTGGTCGCGCTGTTCCGCCCCCGCGAAGCGGCGCGCGAGTCTTCGCCCGCCTGCCTGCGCATCGCGCTCGAGCCGGTCCAGGGCGAGCTCGCCGTCCGCATTCTGAAGCGCCGTGGCGCGCCAGCCGCCGCGCCGCTGCGCGTGCCCCTGAAAAGTCCTCTCCATGCTTTGGGTCGCTCTCCATCTTCCCCGCCTGTCTCCCGGGACGCTCGAGCACGTCGCAGCCTGGGCCTGCCAGTTCACGCCTAGGGTTTCGCTCGAGCCGCCGCACGGCTTGCTTCTCGAGGTCGAGGGCAGCTTGCGGCTGTTCGGCGGGCTGGAGCACCTCCTCGAGCGGCTGCGCGAAGGGCTTGACGCCATGGAGCTCACCGCGCAGCTCGCCGTTGCGCCGGCGGCGCGCGCAGCGCTCTGGCGCGCGCGCGGTAACGGGGCGAGGCTTGAAGAGTTGCCCTTGGCAGTCACCGGTTTTGATGACGACGCGTTTTTCAAGAATATCGGCATTTCCACCATTGGAGAATTGCTGAAGCTGCCGCGCGATGGATTGGCGCGGCGTTGCGGGCCGGCGTTGCTCGATGATCTCGATCGCGCTCTCGGCACGGTGCCCGAAGCACGCGAGTACTTCATGCCGCCGCCGCGCTTCGCCGCCAAGCTCGAGCTGCCAGCAGAGGTGAGCCATGCCGACGGCCTGCTGTTCGCCGCGCGCCGGCTGCTGGTCCAGCTTGAGGGCCTGCTTGCGGCGCGCCACGCCGGGGTGCGCGGTTTTACCTTGATTTTGCTTCAATCCGAGGCATCGACTGTTGTCGAAGTGCGGCTCGCTTCGCCGGCGCGCGAAGCCGAGCGCCTGGGGCAATTGCTGCGCGAGAAGCTGGCGACGCTGTCGCTCTCCTGCCCGGTGGAAGCGATCCGGCTCGAGGCCGGCGATTTTTCGCCGCTGCACGCGCGCACCGCGGGGATGTTCGGCGACGCGCTCGCCGAGGACGAGGGCTGGAGGCGTCTCGCCGAGCGGCTGCAGGCGCGCCTCGGCCCCGACGCGGTCTACGGCCTGGCGACTCATCCGGATCATCGTCCTGAATACAGCTGGCGGCGCGTCGAGCCCGGCGAATGGGATCCGCGCGAGTTCAGGCATCCCGGCCCACGCCCGCTATGGCTGCTCCAGGCGCCGCGCCCGATGCGCGAAGACGATTTGCAGCTGCTCGCCGGCCCCGAGCGCATCGAGTGCGGCTGGTGGGACGGCGATGACGCGCGGCGCGACTACTTCATCGCCCGCTTTTCCGATTCTTCCCTGGGCTGGGTTTACTGCGAAGCCGGGGCATGGTTCCTGCATGGCCTGTTTGCCTGACTACGCCGAGCTGCACTGCCTGTCGAATTTCAGCTTCCTGCGCGGCGCTTCGCACGCCGAGGAGCTGGTGGAGCGCGCCGCGGCGCTCGGCTACTCGGCGCTCGCCATCACCGACGAATGCTCGCTCGCCGGCGCCGTAAGGGCGCACATGGCGGCCAAGGAGCATCCGCAGCTGAAGCTGATCCTGGGAACCGAGATTCGTCTGCAGGAAGGCCTCAAACTGGTGCTCCTCGCCACGGACCGTCGTTCCTACGGCGCAATTTCATCGCTGATCACCATCGGGCGGCGCCGCAGCAAGAAGAGCTCTTATTCGTTAGCGCGCACGGATGTGGAGGCATTAAGCGGCAAAGAGGTCCTGGTGTTATGGATTCCGGAGGATTTCAGTCATGCTGAATGGCTTGCAAAAGCTTTTCCTGGTAATGCATGGATTGCAGCTGAGCTGCATTGCGGCCCGAATGACCGCGCCAGGCTGAATTCGCTGAAGGAGCTTTCGCGGCGCTCGGGCCTGCCGCTCGCCGCGGCGGGCGACGTGCACATGCACCTGCGCTCGCGCAGGCGGCTGCAGGACGTGCTCACCGCCATCCGGCTGCGGCGGCCGGTGAACGAATGCGGGCACCATCTCTACCCGAACGCCGAGCGGCATCTGCGGCTGCGCCTGCGCCTCGCGCAGCTCTATCCGCCCGAGCTGCTGGCCGAGACGCTGACGCTGGCCGAACGCTGCCACTTTTCACTCGAGTCATTGCGATATGAATACCCGGAAGAACTGGTGCCCGAAGGAGAAACGCCGACGAGCTGGCTGCGCCGGCTCACCGCCGAAGGGCTGCGCGAGCGGTTTCCTTCCGGCGTGCCGGCGAAGGTCGCCGAGCTGGTCGGGCACGAGCTCGCCCTGATCGCCGAGCTGCGCTACGAGCCGTTCTTCCTGACGGTGCACGATGTGGTGCGCTACGCCAGGCAGAACGGCATTCTCTGCCAGGGCAGGGGATCGGCCGCCAATTCGGTGGTGTGCTATGCGCTCGGCATCACCGAGGTCGATCCGGCGAGGATGAGCATGCTGTTCGAGCGCTTCGTGTCGAAGGAGCGCAACGAGCCGCCGGACATCGACGTCGACTTCGAGCACCAGCGGCGCGAGGAGGTAATCCAGTACGTGTACAGCAAGTACACGCGCAGCCGCGCCGCGCTTGCAGCCACGGTGATCTGCTACCGGGCGAAGAGCGCGGTGCGCGACGTAGGCAAGGCCCTCGGTTTCGCGCCCGAGGAGATCGACCGCGTGGCGAAGAGCTTTGCCTTCTGGGATCACCCGCTCGAGCCGACCAGCCAGTGGTTCGAGCTGGCGCAGAGGTTGCGAGGTTTTCCCCGTCACCTTTCGCAGCACGTCGGCGGCTTCGTCATCTCGCGCGGGCCGCTCGCCGAGCTGGTGCCGATGGAGAACGCCGCCATGCCCGAGCGCACGGTGATCCAGTGGGACAAGGACGACCTCGAGGCGCTGGGGCTGCTCAAAGTGGACGTACTCGCCCTGGGCATGCTTTCCGCCATCAGAAGAGCCCTGCATTTTGTCGGCATGAAAATGCAGGACGTCCCGGCTGAGGATCCTGCGGTCTACGCGATGATCCAGAAAGCCGATACCGTCGGCGTGTTCCAGATCGAGTCGCGCGCGCAGATGAGCATGCTGCCGCGCCTGCGGCCGGAGAACTACTACGACCTGGTGATCGAGGTGGCGATCGTGCGTCCCGGCCCGATCCAGGGCGGCATGGTGCATCCCTACCTGCGGCGCCGGCGCGGGGTCGAGCCCGTGGCCTATCCCAGCCTCGAAGTAAAGAAAGTTTTGGAAAGAACCCTGGGCGTGCCGATCTTCCAGGAGCAGGTGATGCAGCTGGCGATGGTCGCCGCGGATTTCACCCCCGGCGAGGCCGATCGGCTGCGCCGCTCCATGGCGGCGTGGCGTCGATCGGGCAGCCTGCAGCAGTTCGAGGACAAGCTGAAGAGCGGAATGACGAGGAACGGCTATAGCCGGGAGTTCGCCGACGCGATCTACCGCCAGATCCTCGGCTTCGGCGAATACGGTTTCCCGGAGTCCCACTCGGCGAGCTTCGCGCTGCTGGTGTATGTCTCGTCATGGCTGAAGTGCCACCGGCCGGCGGCGTTCTGCGCCGCGCTGCTCAACAGCCAGCCGATGGGTTTTTATTCTCCCTCCCAGCTCGTGCAGGACGCGCAGCGCCACGGCGTCGAAGTCAAGCCGCCGGACGTCAACCTGAGCGACTGGGACTGCACGCTGGAAAACGCTGCGCTGCGCTTGGGCCTGCGCATGGTCAAGGGCTTATCGGAGGAGGCGGGAAAACGCCTTGCCGCGGGCAGGCCTTACGCTTCGGTTTACGCTCTCGATCTGCATCGCAAGGACCTGCGCTGCCTGGCGGCCGCCGGAGCGCTGCGATCCCTCGCCGGTCATCGGCACCTCGCGCACTGGAGCGCTGCGGGCGCCGGGCGCCGAGCGCCGCTCGATGCGCCGGCGACCGAGCCCCTGCCGGCGCTCGAGCCGCCGCGCGAAGGCGAGGACATCATCGCCGACTACGCCAGCCTCGGACTGACTCTCGGCCGCCACCCTCTCGCGCTGCTGCGAAGCCGCTTGAGCAGGCTTCGACTCCTCACCGCGGAAGAGCTCCGCCTGCGCTCCCACGGCAGCACCGCGCGCGTTGCCGGGCTGGTCACCTGCCGGCAGCGTCCCGACACCGCGAGCGGCGTGATCTTTGTCACGCTCGAGGACGAAACCGGCTGCATCAACGTGGTGGTGTGGAATCGTCTGGCCGGGCGGCAGCGCGGCGAGCTGCTTGGCGCGCGGCTGCTGGGAGTGCAGGGCGTGATCGAGCGCGACGGCGAGGTCGTGCATCTGGTCGCGCGGCGCCTGTTCGATCACAGCGCGCTGCTGGGATCCCTGGCGGCTGCATCCCGCGATTTTCATTGAGATGCTAGTATCGACTCAAACGATGGCGACCCGCGTCGACATCCTTGGCCTGATCGCTGACCGCCGCGCCCGGCGGCCGGCGCGGACATTGCTGGCGCTGGATGCGCTTTTCACCCGGCTCGCCGCTTGCGGCGGGCCGGACGAGGCGCTGCGCACGGAGGATCGCATCTGGGACGCATGGATGCACCATCCGCACCGGGCGGCCGCCGAGGCCCTCGACCTGGCCACGCGCGACATTGCCGCGAGGCGCTACGACATCGCCGAGACGCGCCTGAGCGCCCTGCTGCGCAGCGCGCCGGACTTCGCCGAGGCCTGGCACAAACGCGCGGCGCTGTACTACCTGCTCGGGCGCGACGACGAGTGCCTGTGCGACATCCGCCGCACGCTCGAGCTCGAGCCGCGCCATTTCGCCGCCATGCTTCACTTCGCCGAGATCCTGCTCGGCAGCGGCGCCCCGGATGAAGCCCGCTTCGCGTTCTACGCGGCGCTCTGCGTGCATCCGCATCTGCCACGCGCGCGACAGGCGCTGCTTGACAAACCCTGACAATGGACGGGGAGGGGGAAACGGCTGCCCCCTATAATTGAGATGATGAACGATGAAGCGTACAAGGTCACGGTCGCCAAGGACCTGGAAGACCTGATCCCGGCATTCCTGCGCAACCGCAACAAGGAGCTGGAGACGCTCAAGGTGGCGCTGGCGGCGGCCGACTTCGAGCAGCTGCGCCAGCTCGGGCACCGCATGAAGGGCGTCGGCAATTCCTATGGCTTCGCGCACGTCTCGGTCCTCGGCCAGGAGATCGAGGACGGGGCGCGCAGCGGCGACCGGGCGTCGCTCGAAGCCCATATTGCGCAGTACGGCGATTACCTGTCGAAGGTGCAGATCGCGTTTGAGTGAGCAATGCGCATCCTGATCATCGACGATGACGTGGATCTGCGTAACCTCCTAGAGCGTTACATCAAGCAGCAGTGGCCCGACAGCGAGGTCGACCAGTACGACCCGCTCGACCATGACATCCCCGCGGCTTCGTTTGCGCTAGGCAGCTACGACGTGGTGATCCTCGACTACATGCTGGGGCGCGGCGACGGCCTGCAGTGGCTGCAGGAACTCAAGCGCCGCGCCGACTGCCCGCCGATCCTGTTTCTCACGGGAGCGGGCAACGAGATCATCGCGGTGCGCGCCATGAAGGCCGGCGCGGACGACTACCAGCGCAAGCAGGAGCTGACGCGAGAGAGGCTGATCACCTCAGTGCGCGACCTCACTGCCAACGCGAGCGAAAGGACGCTTTCGCCAGAGCTCGCCGCGCGCATGGAAGGCCAGTCGCTCGGCGCGCGGATGCAGATTCCCGGCATCAAGGTGCTGCACCTGATCGGCGAGGGCGGCATGTCGCGCGTCTATCTCGCCTCGCGCGAAGGCGACGACGAGCCGCTGGTGGTCAAGATCCTTCGCTCCGAGGTGATGTCGGACCGCAATGCCCTGGCGCGGTTCATGGAGGAGTACGCCCTGGTCGAGCGCATCCAGAGCCGGCACGTCGCGCGCATCTACACCCACGGCGCCTCCGAAGGCCATGCCTACCTGGTGATGGAGTTCTTCGAGGGCGGCGACCTCAACAAGCGGCTCGGCGGCAAGGCGCTCCCTGCAGAGGAAGCCGTGCGCTTGTTTCGCGACCTCATGTTCGCGCTGGGCGACATCCACGAAAAAGGCATCCTGCACCGCGACCTCAAGCCGCAGAACCTGATGTTCCGCACCGACGGCAGCCTGGCCGTGGTCGATTTCGGCATCGCCAAGCACATCGATGCGGCGGACCGCACCGGTCACGGCGAGATCCTCGGCACGCCGCGCTACATGAGCCCCGAGCAGGTGCAAGGCCGGGCGCTCGACCTGCGCACCGATATTTACAGCGCCGGGGTGCTGCTCTTCCAGATGCTGACCGGCCGGCACCTTTTCGACGGAGCGACGGCGGTCGAGGTGGCCCTGCACCATCTGAATACACCGCCGCCGGCCCTGCCTGAGGCCCTTGCCAGGTACCAGCGGCTGCTCGACAAGCTGGTCGAGAAAGACCGCGACGCGCGCTTTCGCAACGCCGACGAGGTCATCGGGTTTCTGTCGCGCCTGTACTTCCAGGCCGCCCCGCCGGCGGCGGCCGACAGGACCGAGAAGCTGCTGCACTAAGGCAGCTTCGCCCAGATCGCGCGCAGCTGCTCCGGCAGGTCCTTGGGCGAGAACGGCTTGGAAATCGCCCCGGCGGCGCCCATCGCCAGCAGCTCGTCCAGGTCGCGCTGCGAGGCCTTGGCCGTGATGAACACCACGGGCAGCGCCTTGGTCTCCGGCCGCAGCTGCATCTGGCGGAACAGGGCCGGACCGTCCAGCGCGGGCATCATCCAGTCGAGCATCACCAGGTCGGGGCGGAAAGCGGTCATCGCCTCGATCGCCGTGGTCGGGTCGCCGACGATCTCGACCGTCATCTTGCCGACCCGCTCAAGCGACATGCGCACGATGCGCTGGATGTCCTCGTCGTCCTCGACGTAGCAGATGCGGGTCAGCGGTCGATCAGGCATCAGGACTCCTTCCTGGGGTGTTTGGGCAGCTCGAACCAGAACGTCGTGCCGCCGCCGGCACGGTCCTCGAAACCGATGCGTCCGTGCATCAGCTCGATCATCCGCTTGCAGATGGCGAGCCCGAGCCCGGTGCCGCCCTTCTGGCGCGAAGCGGTCGAGTCCGCCTGGGCGAAGCGGCCGAAAATGCGGCTGCGGAACTCCTCCGGAATGCCCGGGCCGCGGTCGTGCACGCCGACGCGGATGTTCGCGCCGCTCTCTTCGAGCGTGATCTCCACCTTGCCCCACTCGGGCGAGAACTTCGCGGCATTCGAGAGCAGGTTGGTCATCACCTGAAGCAGCCGCTTGCGGTCGACGTACACTTCGCGCCCGGGCAGCTCGCCGCGCGCCTCGAAGCGCACCTTGAAGCGCTCGCCGAAGCCCTCGTTGAGCACGATCGCCTCGCGCACCAGGCCGTCGATCGCGAGCACTTCGGGCTCCATGCTGATGGTGCCGGACTCGATCTTCTCGATGTCGAGGATGTCGTTGATGATGTCGAGCAGGCGCTGCGCGTTGCGCTCGGCGACCAGGGTCAGCTCGCCCACGTCTCTTGACAGCTCGCCGGCCACGCCGGAATTGACCAGCTGCAGCGAGCCGATGATCGAGGTGAGCGGCGTGCGCAGCTCGTGGCTGAGCGTCGAGGTGAACTCCTTCTTCATGCGCTCGGCCTCGATCTGCCGTGTCACATCCTGGCCCTGGGCGATGACCGAAACGATGTCTCCCTCGGGATTGACCAGCGGCGTGACCGTCCATTCACACACCAGCTCGATGCCGTCGCGCCGCGAGTTGCGGATTCTGAGGCCGGCCAGGGGCTGGCGGGTCTCGGCCATCCGCCTCCAGTGGCTGTCGAACTCGGCATGGAACTCGGGCAGCACCAGGCGTTTGACGTCTCCGCCGATCAGCTCGGCCGCCGCGTATCCGAAGAGAAGCTCGGCGGCGTGGTTGACCGCGGTGACGATGCCCCGGGGATCGATCTCGAGAACGGCGATCGGCGCGCGCTCGGCGAACAGCGCCAGCTTGCGGCCGCTCGCCTCGACCTGGCGCCGCGCCTCCTCGAGCTCGACCAGCTGCAGCTCGAGCCGCTGGTTCAGCACGCCGTAATCCTCGGTCAGCTTGCCGTACGCGTGGCGCAGACGGTAGCCCGAGTGGAACACCCGGTTCAGGCGATAGGCGATGGCGACACTGACGCCGTAGAACAGCGGCACCAGCAGCGCGATCTCCGCGAACAGGCGGTTGCCGAAGGTGGCCAGGACGTAGGTGAAAGGAATCGCAATGCCGGCGGCGTAGGCGGCGAAGATCGGCCAGGATGCGGCGTACACCGGAATGCCGCCCGACATGACTCCGGACAGCAGGAAAGCGAGAAACACCTGGCGCTCGTCGGCATGCGACGGAAAGAACACCGACGCCCCAAACCCCCAGGTGACGCCGGCGGCGAACGCGCCGATGCCCAGCCAGCGCAACCACTGCTCGCCTTGCTCCAATCTGCCTGCGCTGCGCCGATAGGCGAAGTAAAGCGCCGCGTGCAGCGCGCTCACCAGCAGCAGCAGGCCGCCCCAGAACACCACCAGCTCGATGATGCGGCCCTCGCGCAGCTCCAGCGCCGCGATCAGGCC
>Ga0307469_10000154_pt1 | contig 26648 bp, 25 predicted proteins | sample atmos_gasesAM2C__FD_203084 | JGI IMG/M metagenome (GOLD analysis project Ga0307469, IMG submission 203084) | Hardwood forest soil microbial communities from Morgan-Monroe State Forest, Indiana, United States - atmos_gasesAM2C_515 | ecosystem: Environmental > Terrestrial > Soil > Temperate... | reverse complement strand
CCCGTTCACGTACAGCTCGGACGTGTCGAGCCCCTCCGGCTCGAGAAAGACCTGGTGGCGCTTGGCATCGGGAAACTTGACGATCTTGTCCTCGACCGACGGGCAGTAGCGCGGGCCCCGCCCGCTGATCGCGCCGCCATACAACGCGGACTCCTGGAGGTGCGCCCGGATGATCTCCTTGACCTCCTCGCCCGCCCACGTGATCCAACAAGGCACCTGGCGAGGACGCTCGACGCGCTCGTAGAACGAAAAGCGATAGTCCTCTTCGTCGCCGTCCTGGCGCTCGACTTTCGACCACTCCACGCTCCGTCCATCGACGCGCGGAGGCGTCCCAGTCTTGAAGCGAGATGTCGTAAGTCCAAGTGTATCAATATGTTGCGCGATATCGACCGCGGGCTGATCGCCCGCGCGACCCGCAGGGATCTGCGTGTCAGTACCGAGGTGAATGCGCCCGCGCAGGAATGTGCCGGCCGTGATCACGACGGCGCGCGAGCGGAGCGTCCGGCCGTCGCCGGTGACGACGCCCGCCGCGCGAGCGCCGTCGAGGACGAGCCTCGTGACCATGCCCTGCGCCAGCTCGATGTTGGGAAACGTCTCGAGCAGGCCTCGCACCGCGCGACGGTACAGCGTCCGGTCGCACTGCGCGCGCGGGGCCCAGACCGCCGGCCCTTTGGAGCGGTTCAGCGTGCGGAACTGGATGGTCGCGCGATCGGCGGCCCGCCCCATGATCCCGCCGAGGGCGTCGACCTCGCGCACGACCGTGCCCTTCGCGATCCCGCCGATGGCGGGATTGCAGGACATCTGGCCGATCGTATCGAGGTTGGAGGTGAGCAGGAGGACGTTTGCACCCAACCGAGCGGCCATGACCGAAGCTTCGGTACCGGCGTGGCCGCCACCGACTACGATGACATCATACTCAGACGACATGCTGGAAAAGCTAGTCCGTCAGGACGTGCAAAAGCTAGACGCACAGGCGCGCGAAAGGCTAGACGCACAGACGCAGCAGACGCACAGGGGTGAACAGGGAAGGCAGTAACAGATATCGCATGAAACGGGCGCGGATCGCGTGGAGCAGGTACTGCCCCTGAGACCGATTCACCTACGTTGGCACATGCCCCTCCATCAGAAGCTCAAGGCGTGGCAACACGCACAGCGGCTCGCGGTCGAGTGTGTGAAGGCCGCGCGCGGTTTCCCCGACTATGAGCAAGATGCGCTCGGCGATCAACTCCGGCGAGCGTGTTACTCCGTTCCTCTTAACATCGCCGAAGGCAGTACGAGGCGGGGGACTCGGGAGTATCGACGCTATCTGGACACGGCGTGGTCTTCGCTGGCGGAGGTTCAGACCGCGCTCGAGATCGCGCGAGATGTGGGATATCTGGAGCCAGCCGTCTTCGGTCGACTGGAAGCGCTGTCCGTGGAGACGAGCAAGACCCTCTACGGTCTCTTGAGAAAGATCAGCGATTCGTCGACGAGATTCTCTGCGCCCCGTTGAACTGTTCTGTCCTGTTCTCCCCTATGCGTCTGCTGCGTCTGTGCGTCTAGCTCTTGCGGGTCCTAAGCTTTCACCCAGCGCACCAGCTCCCTCAGAGTCGGCCGCTTGCCCGTCATCAGGATTCCGACTCGGTATACCCTCGCCGCGATCCACGTGACTCCCCCAATCGATACAAGCAGAATGACGAGCGACAGGGCGATCTCGTATCCCGGAACACTGCCCGCCGCCCATCGCACCGGCATCGCGATCGGCGAGCTGAGCGGCACGAGCGACAGGGTCACCGCTAGCGTCGAGTTCGGATCGTTGAGCATGGCGAACATGCTGATGAACGAGAGCACGAGCAGCCAGGCGACCGGCTGCTGGGCCTGCCGCGCCTCCTGCTCGGTCGACGACATGGCGCCGACGGCGGCGAACATCGACGAGTAGAGGAAAAATCCACCGAGGAAATACACCATGAAGATCGCCAGCGTCGACCCGCTCACGTGCGGCACCTGGAACAGCTCGTCCGCCGCGTCGCCCGTCGCGAGCGGGGCGGTGCGCCGCGCGAGCAGCACGCGCGCGCCCACGCCCCAGATCACGAACTGGAGGATCGACACGGCGCCCACACCGAGGACCTTGCCCAACATCAACTGGAACGGACGCAGCGATGAAACCAGCACCTCGACGATCCGGGTCGTCTTCTCCTCCAGCACCGAGCTCATCACGTTGATCCCGTACAAGAGGATCGCCGTGTAGAGAATGATCCCCATGAAATACGCCAGCGAGAACGACTGCGCTGCGGTCTCGCCGGCGGCGCGCCCGATCGCCTCCGTCTTGAGACGGATGGGCCGACGGGCCTCCGCGACGACCCGCGGATCCACGCCGGCGCGCTCGAGCCTCGCCGCGCTCACCGCCTCCGCGACGACCCGCTCGAGTGCCATGATGGTCCCGAACCCCGAGATGTTCGACCCGCGGTATTCCGTTTTCCCCGAATCCACCGCCGCGTCGGTGAGGATCAGGAACCCGCTGAGCCGCTTGTGCTCCACCTCAGCGGTGAGCGAGTCGATGACCCCCCCCCGGCCGGCGGGGACGCGCACCGCCTCGAAGTGGCCGCTCGCATTGAGCGAGTCGGTGATCCGCTCTCCAAGGGAACCCGTCGCGGCATCGATGACCGCGACGGCTTTCACGCCGCTGCGGGCGAGCACGCTGGGCAGTACGAACACCGCGCCGAAGAACAGCGGTCCAACGAGCGCCATGATCCAGAACCAGCGGCTGCGCACCCGCTCGACGAACTCGCGTCGCACCACGGCCCAGATCTTACGCATCGGACTGCACCACCTCCGCCCGCGCGGCATCCGGACCGACCAGGTCGATGAAGATCTTGTGCAGCGAGGCCTCCTGGAGCTCGAAACGCGACAGGCGGGCGCCCGACGCGACGAGCGCCGCGAGCACCCGCTGCGCGTCGGCTCCGTCCGCGAGCTCGAGCTCCGCGTACTGCCCGTAGTTGTCGACCTTACTCACAAGCTGTTTGTCTGCAAAGACTTGCGCCGCGTTGCCGACGTTGCCGTCGAACCCGATCACGACGTGGTGTCCCCCATGTGTCCGCTTGATGTCGCCAAGCGCGCCATCCACGAGCTTCCGTCCGCGGGCGATGATGCAGAGCTGATCGCACAGCTTCTCCGCCTGCTCCATGATGTGCGTCGAGAACAAGATCGTCTTGCCGCGGCGGTGGAGGTCGAGCACGACGTCCTTCATCGTCTGCGTGTTGACCGGGTCGAGCCCCGAGAACGGCTCGTCCAGGACCACCAAGTCCGGGTCATGCAGCACCGTGGAGATGAACTGCACCTTCTGCTGCATGCCCTTGGACAGCTCGTCGATGCGGCGCGGACCCCACGGCGCGAGGCCCAGTCGCTCGAGCCACTCCGCGGCGCGGACCCGGGCCAGACGCCGGTCCATCCCCTTCATTTCGGCGAGGAACACGAGCACGTCGAGGACGCGCATCTTGCGGTAGAGGCCGCGCTCCTCCGGCAGGTATCCGATCCGCTCCGTGTGGGCACGGCCTCCCAACGGCTGGCCGAACAGGCGGACCGCACCGGCGTCCGGCTGGAGGATATCCATGATCATGCGGATGGTGGTCGTCTTGCCGGCGCCATTCGGACCGAGGAGACCGTACACCGCGCCCGCCGGCACCGACAGCGAGAGCTCGTCGACGGCGGTATGGCCGGCGAAGCGCTTGCTGACGCGGTCGAGTTCTAGGAGAGGGGCAGGGGACGCCATCAGGACGAGGCTAATCTAGCCCCGTCCGGCTTTCACCGCGTCCGTCAGCGCGTTCCAGGGCAGGAGGGCGCATTTGATGCGTACCGGGAACTTGGACACGCCCGACAGCGCGCGGAGGTCGCCGAGCGCCTTGTCGCGAGCCGCACCGTCGTCGCCCTGCATCATGGCGCTCATCCGCTCCGCGAGGGCGATCGCCTGGGGGACGGTGCGACCCTTGAGGAGCTGCGTCATCATCGACGCCGACGCCTGGCTGATGGAGCATCCCCGACCGACGAAGCGTGCTTCCTTTATAGTGTCGCCGTCGACGTGCAGCTGCAGGTCGATCTCGTCCCCGCACAGCGGGTTGTTCAGCGATACCGCGTGCGTCGCATCCTCGAGCGTCCCCTTGTTGCGGGGGCGCCGGTAATGGTCGAGGATCAGCTCCTGGTAGAGGGCGCTGAGCTGTGGCTCAGGCCGGGACGTATCCAAAGAGGGCTCCCGCCTTGACCAGCGCGCCGGCGAGGGCGTCCACGTCGTCCGGCCCGTTGTACAGATAGAACGACGCTCGGGCCGTCGCGGCCACGTTCAACCGACGCATCAGCGGCTGCGTGCAGTGGTGGCCGGCGCGGATGCAGATGCCGTCCTGGTCGAGAATGGTCGCGATGTCGTGCGGATGGATGTCGCCGTAGGTGAACGAGACGACGCCCGCGCGATGACCTCGCGCGCGCGGACCGTACACCGTCACGCCCTCGATCTGCGTGAGCTTCTCGATCGCCTCCGCGGCGAGTGTCTGCTCGTGATCGGCGATGTGATCGAGTCCGATGCCCTCGAGATACGCGATGGCGGCGGCGAGCCCCACCGCTCCTTCGACGTTCGGCGTCCCGGCCTCGAACTTGTGCGGAATCTTGTTGTACGTGGAGTGGTCGTCCCACACGCGGGAGATCATCTCACCGCCACCGTGGTAGGGCGGCATCGCATCGAGCAGCTCCGGCTTCGCGACCAGCGCTCCCGAGCCCATCGGCCCCAGCATCTTGTGCCCCGACAGCGCATAGAAGTCGCAATCGAGCGCCTGCACGTCGACCTTGAGGTGCGGCGTGGACTGCGCGCCGTCCACGACGACGACGGCGCCGACCGCGTGCGCGAGCTTCGCGAGCTGCGCGGCCGGGTTCACCGTGCCGAGCGCGTTGGACACGTAGGGGAACGCGACGATCTTGGGCCGGCGTTCGAGCGCGTGGCCGAAGTCGGAAAGATCGATGCGTCCGTCCTCGGTGATCTCGACCATGCGTAACGTGGCGCCCTTCTCCTGACACAGGATCTGCCACGGCACGAGGTTCGAGTGATGGTCCATGCCGGTGACCACCACCGAGTCGTCGGCCCCGAGCGTCGTACGCCCGTAGGAGCCTGCCACCAGGTTGATCGCCTCGGTCGTGCCCCGGGTGAACACCACGCCCTCGGGCGCCCACGCGTTGACGAACGCCGCGACCTTGGCCCGCGCCGCCTCGTACGCCTCCGTGGCACGGATCGCGAGATCGTACGCCCCGCGATGGACGTTGGCGTTCGTGGTCCGGTAGTAGTCGAGGATCGCGTCGAGCACCGCGCTCGGCTTTTGCGTGGTCGCCGCGTTGTCGAGATAGACCAGCCGGTGCCCATTCTCCCGCTGTGCCAGCAACGGGAAGTCGGCGCGGATCCGAGCGACGTCGAGCATCAGGTCCCCCCGCCCCCCCCGCCTCCTCCAAGCCGCTCCCGGACCAGCCGATCGAGCCGCGCGCGGACGTCCGGATGGCGCATGCGGTCGAGGATCTCCGCACCGAATCCATAGGTGAGGAGATTCCGGGCCGCCTCGAGAGAGAGGCCGCGGCTCCGGAGATAGTACAGCTGCGTCTGGTCGATTGGGCCCACCGTGGAGCCGTGCGTGCACTTCACGTCGTCCGCGTAGATCTCGAGCTGCGGCTGGCTGTCGGCGCGGGCCTCGGTCGAGAGCAGGAGGTTGTTGTTGGTCTGCTTCGAATCGGTGCGCTGGGCACCAGGACGGACGACGATGCGCCCGTTGAAGACGCCGTGGGCTCGCTCAGCCAGCACACCGTTGAAGAACTCGTGGCTCGCGCAGTGCGGCTGGGCATGATCGATCACGGTGTGATGATCCGCGTGTTGAGCACCCCTCAGGAGGTAGAGGCCATTGAGAATCAGCTCGGCGCCGGCGCCGTCCAGCACGGTGCCGACGTCGTGGCGAGCAAGCGCCGCCCCTAGCGTGACCACGTGGAGTGCTAGATAACTGTCACGTTCCTGTCGCGAACGTGTCGTTGCTACCTGGAAGCTTTCCGGACCCTCCTGCTGCACGCGGAACAGCTCGAGACGAGCAGAACGTCCCACGACAGCTTCCGTGACCGCATTCGTCCAGTACACGCCGCCTTGGAGCGCGGCGTAGGTCTCGACGACCGTGGCCTGCGCGCCGGAGTCCAGTACGATCAGCGTGCGGGGGTGGGAAACCGCGGGCCCGTTGGTGCCTGCGAGGCCGGTGGAGAGATAGACAACCTCGAGCGGCCGATCGAGCGACACGCCGCCCGCCACGTGCACGAACCCGCCATCCGCGAGGAAGGCGGTATTGAGGGCCGTGAACGCGCTCTCCTGCCAGCGCGCGTGACGCGCGAGGTGCTCGCGCACGAGGTCACCGCCCGAGGGACCGGCCGCGAGCGCTCGGGCGAGACTCCCGGCACGCACGCCCTGGGGCAAGCTCGTCGTCGTGGACAATTCCGCCACGTAGCGGCCGTCCACGAAGACGACGCGCGGACCCGCACCGATGCACAAGTGCTCGATGTCTGCGGGAGCAGGGAGCGGCGAGTGGGGAGCATGCGCGAGCGTGAACGCGGCGTCCGCGATCGGCGCGACGCTCGTGAAACGCCACTCCTCTTGCTTCGTGGTCGGGAAACCCAACTCGGCGAACCGCGCGATGGCGCCCTCGTGGATCTCCTTGAGCCACGCCGGGGCGGACCGCGCGCCGTTACTCGAGAACGCCTTGAACTGCGCGACGTAGCGGTCGGCGATGACGCTCATGCCACCGTTGCCGCTTCGCGCAGCCAGTCGTAGCCCTTCTCTTCCAGCTCGAGTGCCAAGTCCTTGCCACCCGACTTGACGATCCGTCCACCCGCCAGGACGTGCACGACATCGGGCGCGATGTGCGTGAGGATCCGGTAGTAATGGGTGATGAGCACCGAGGCATTGTCCGGCCGCCGCAGCTTGACCACCGTCTGCGCCACGGTCTTGACCGCGTCGATGTCGAGTCCCGAGTCGGTCTCGTCCAGAATCGCGAGCTTCGGGTCGAGCACCGCGAGCTGGAGGATCTCGTTCCGCTTTTTTTCTCCCCCGGAGAAGCCCTCGTTCACCGGCCGGGTCAAGTAGCTCGAGTCCCAACCGATCACCTTGAGTTTCTCCTCGAGCGCGTCCATGAATTCGACGGGCCCGAGCTCCTCGACGCCCTTGTGCCTGCGGATCGCGTTCACGGCCGCGCGGAGAAAGTAGGCGTTCGTGATGCCGCGAATCGCCACGGGGTACTGGAACGCGAGGAACACGCCCTCGCGCGCCCGCTCTTCAGGGGCCATCGCGAGCAGGTCCTTGCCTTCGTACAGCACTTGTCCCGCGGTGACGGCGTAGGCCGGATGGCCGGCGAGCACCTGGGCCAGCGTGCTCTTCCCCGACCCGTTCGGCCCCATGATCGCGTGCACCTCGCCGGTCTTCACCGTCAGGTCGACGCCCTTGAGGATCTCTCTGCCTTCGACGGTCGCGTGAAGGTCCCTGACCTCGAGCAGCACCTTTCCCGTTTCCCGTTTCCCCTTCCCCGTCATCCCACGCTCCCCTCGAGACTGATGCCGAGCAGCCGCTGCGCCTCGACCGCGAACTCCATCGGGAGCTCCTTGAAGACTTCCTTGCAGAAGCCGTTCACGATCATCGAGACCGCGTCCTCGGCCGACAGGCCGCGCTGCTTTGCGTAGAAAATTTGGTCCTCGCCGATCTTGGACGTGGACGCCTCGTGCTCCATGGTGGCCGTACTGTTGCGCACGTCGATGTACGGGAACGTGTGCGCGCCGCACTTGTCGCCGATCAGCATCGAGTCGCACTGCGAGTAATTGCGCGCGTGCTCGGCGCCCTTCAGGATCTTTACGAGACCGCGGTAAGTATTTTGCCCCCGCCCCGCCGAGATGCCCTTCGACACAATCGTCGATCGGGTGTTCTTGCCCATGTGAATCATCTTGGTGCCGGTGTCCGCCTGCTGGCGGTGGTTAGTCACTGCGACCGAGTAGAACTCCCCGATCGAGTCGTCGCCCTGGAGGATGCAGCCCGGGTACTTCCACGTGATGGCCGAACCGGTCTCGACCTGCGTCCAGGAAATCTTGGACCCCCGGCCGCGGCAGGCGCCGCGCTTGGTGACGAAATTGAAGATCCCCCCGCGGCCCTCTTCGTCTCCCGGGTACCAGTTCTGAATCGTCGAGTACTTGATCGTGGCGCGGTCGAGCGCGACGAGCTCGACCACCGCGGCGTGCAGCTGATTCTCGTCCCGGACCGGCGCCGAGCAGCCCTCGAGGTAGCTCACGTAGCTCCCCTCGTCCGCGATGATGAGCGTGCGCTCGAATTGACCGGTCGACTCGGCATTGATCCGGAAGTACGTCGAAAGCTCGAGCGGGCACCGCACGCCCTTCGGCACGTACACGAAGGAGCCGTCCGTGAAGACGCCCGAGTTGAGCGCGGCGAAGAAGTTGTCATTGTAGGGAACCACGGAGCCGAGATACTCCTGCACCAGGTCGGGATACTCGCGAATCGCCTCCGAAATGGCGCAAAAGATCACCCCGTGCTTCTTGAGCTCCTCGCGGAACGTGGTGGCGACCGACACCGAGTCGAACACGGCATCGACCGCGACGCCCGCCAGCCGCTTCCGCTCGTCGATCGGGATCCCGAGCTTCTCGAACGTCTCGAGCAGCTTTGGGTCGACCTGGTCGAGGCTGTCCAGCTTCGGCCGCCGCTTCGGAGCGGCGTAGTAGCTGATCGCCTGGTAGTCGATGGGCCCGTACTGGACGTTCGCCCAATGCGGCTCAGGCATCTTCAGCCAGTTGCGGTACGCCCGCAGACGCCACTCGAGCATCCACTCCGGCTCGCCCTTTTTCTGCGAGATGAGCCGGATGACGTCCTCGTTCAGGCCGGGAGGGACGGTCTCCGACTCGATATCGGTGACAAAGCCGTACTTGTACGGCTGGAGGACCTGGGCTTCGATGCCGCTGCTCACCGCGACTCCTTTGCCCGAAGTCCTTTGTATGTCGCGAGTTGCAATGAAGTAACCATGGCGAAAGCGAATCCTAAGGGATTTACTCGGGATTGTCAAACGCGAACGGAAGGGGCTAGGTGCTAGGTCCTTGGGGTTAGGGTGTCTCACCTAGCCCCTCGTCCCTAACACCTAACCCCTCTCAGTAAATGTCCCTATTCACCACCCTCACTAGCCGCTCATAGTCCTCCGGCGTGTTCAGGTCATCGATGACAGCGGGGTCGTCCACAGCGACGGTGGCGAGCTCTGACTGGTGCGCAAGGAGCACGGCTGGGGGCCCATGCCGGGTGGCGTCAGCGCTCTCGCACAGCTCCGCGAACAAGGTCCTACCCCAGAGCACTGGCTGCCCGCGCCGCCCGGCGAACGACGGAACCACGGCGGGGGCGGAGGGGGGGGATGGGGGGGAGGGGGGAGGGGGGGCCAGCCGATAGCGCTCCAGAAGCCGCTCGATGGTGGCGACCCGGACGTGGGGGAGGTCGACCGGCCACGCCAGGATCGCCGAAGGACGGATGGGCTCGAGGGTAGCGAGGGCGGCGCGGATCGAGCCGATCTGGCCCGCGCTGATGTCGGGTTGCTCGACGATGACACACTCGTGGGTGGCGAGGGAGGGCCTGATCCGGGGGGCGTCCGGCCCGAGGACCACCAGGCGGGGCTTCATGTCGAGCGCCTCGAGGGCCTCCAGAATGCGCACGACGAACGGCAGGCCCCGGAAGTCCAACAGCGCCTTAGAGCTACCCATCCGCTCCGAGGCCCCTGCCGCGAGCACCACGCCGGCCACACCCATACCGGAGGTACGTTACCGCGAGTTGCACGCCGCCGCCAAACCCCCAAATTGGCGGCGCATGGCTATACGACACATTCGCCAGCTGGGCGATCCGATCCTACGGGTCCGCTGTGAGCGGGTCCAGAACCCGAAGTCGGCCGCGACGCGACTCGTTGCGGACGACTTGCGGGACTCGCTCGCCGTCGCGAGGAAGAAGTACAAGATGGGCCGGGCGCTCGCGGCACCCCAGATCGGCGCTCCGGTCCGGATCGTGTTCGTTCAGATGGACAAACAACGCTGGACGATGATCAACCCAGAGATCACGGACGTGGGGCCGAACGACTTCCTGGTCTGGGACGATTGTTTCTCATTCCCCGAGCTCCTGGTCCGGGTCACGCGGGCCCATGCGGTGACGGTGAGCTACACCGACTTGAAGGGGAAGCAGCACACGATGGAGGCCGAGGGACCGATGGCCGAGCTGCTGCAGCACGAGATCGACCATCTGGACGGCATTCTCGCGCTCGACCGTCCGAGCGGGACGGACCCGTTCGCCTTTCGGGTGGAGTGGGAGAAGCAGCACCAGCCGGAGGAGCGTTATGGCTCACCCAAGCCGCGGGAGGTGTGACGCAGAGTTCGCCTGGTTAGATTGATCGGAGACAGGGGTGCCCGCCGTCAAAAGGCGGGCTGAGATCAGACCCTTTGAACCTGATCCGGTTCGCACCGGCGAAGGGAGTTCCGTATGACCTGCCTCACACAGATGCACTTCGCCCGTCAGGGCAACGTCACCCCCCAGATGCAGCGCGTCGCCGACCGGGAAGAGCTCCCGGCGGAAACGATTCGCGACGAGGTCGCTCGAGGGCGGCTCATCATCCCGGCCAACGTCAATCACCTCGCCAAGCGCCTCGATCCGATGGCGATCGGCAAGGTGTCGCGCGTGAAGATCAACGCCAACATCGGCAACTCGGCGGTCGAGTCGAACATCGACCAGGAGCTCGAGAAGCTGCACCACGCGGTGCACTACGGTGCGGACACGGTGATGGATCTCTCGACCGGCGGCGACATCGACGCCATCCGCCAGGCGATCCTCGACGCCTCCCCGGTGCCGATCGGCACCGTGCCCATCTACCAGGCCGTGACCGAACTGAAGCGGATCGAAGATCTCACCGCCGACGATCTGCTCGACATGGTCGAGCACCAGGCCCAACAGGGGGTCGACTACGTGACCGTGCACTGCGGGATCCTGCGCGAATACGTCGGACTCGCGCTCGGCCGTGTGACCGGGATCGTGTCGCGCGGCGGATCGCTCCACGCCTACTGGATGACGCACCACAACAAGCAGAACCCGTTCTACACGCACTTCGATCGCATCCTCGAGATCGCCCGGAAATACGACGTCACGCTCTCTCTCGGAGACGCGTTGCGGCCGGGATCGCTCGCCGACGCGAACGACCGCGCGCAGTTCGCCGAGCTCGAGACGCTCGGCGAGCTCACCGCCCGGGCGTGGGCCCAGGATGTACAGGTAATGATCGAGGGACCCGGGCACATCCCGATGCACTTGATCGAGGAGAACGTCCGGAAGGAGAAGGCGATCTGTCACGAGGCGCCGTTCTACACGCTGGGCCCACTCGTGACCGATATCGCTCCGGGATACGACCACATCACGTCGGCGATCGGCGCGGCGATGATCGGGTGGTACGGCGCGGACATGTTGTGTTACGTGACGCGCAAGGAGCACCTCGGCCTGCCGAACGCGGAGGAGGTGCGCGAGGGCGTGATCGCCTACAAGATCGCCGCCCACGCCGCCGACGTGGCGCGCGGACGGGCCCGCGCCCGCGACCGCGACGACGCCCTGTCGCGCGCGCGCTACGCTTTTGACTGGAACGAGCAGTTCCGGTTGTCGCTCGACCCCGCGCGCGCGCGCGAGCTGCACGACGAATCGCTCCCGGCCGAGTATTTCAAGAGCGCGGAATTCTGCGCCATGTGCGGGCCCAAGTTCTGCTCGATGCACATCACGCGGGAGATCGAGCGGAAGCTCGGGACGCGGGACGCGGTGCCCGCCGACTAGGGACGTTTCTACTTGCGCCGGCCAGGTGCGCCGGTAGAATAGGCTGCCTCCTCTCCCTCCGGAGGCGGCATGCGATTCTCTCCCGTCGTTGCTGGTATCGCCCTCGTCCTCGGAAGCCCGCTCTGCCGGCCGCTCGCGGCGCAAGGCGGTTCGATCGCCGGTACCGTCACCAACCGGGCCACGGGCGCACCCGTGCCCGCGGCGCAGGTGACGGTGGCCGGCACGGCGCTACGCGCGCTCACCGATGTCGGCGGTCGGTTCATTCTCAACGACGTTCCAGGCACCACGGCCGTGCTCCAGGTCCGGATCATCGGATTCCGGGCGATCACCGATACGGTGAATGTGGGTGACACGAGCGTCAGGATCACCCTCGAGCAGAAGGCGCTCGAGCTATCGCAGGTGGTCGTGACGGGAACCCCGGTAGCCATCGAGCAGCGCCAGGTCGGCAACGCCGTGGCACGCATCGACGCGGCGAGTATCACGCAGACAACGCCGATCAACGACGTCCAGAGTCTCCTGAACGGCCGGGCGGCCGGCGTGCTCATTCAGCCCGCCACGGGTGCCGTCGGGTCCGGGGCGCGCATCCGCATCCGCGGCGCATCGAGCTTCTCGCTGACGAGCCAACCGCTCGTGTACGTGGACGGCGTACGCGTGGACGCCGACTTCGCGTCCGGGCCGACCAATCAGGACTTCGGGTCGAGCTCCATCTCCCGGTTCAATGACTTCAATCCGGACGAGATCGAGAGCATCGAGATCGTCAAGGGTCCTGCCGCCGCCACCCTTTACGGCACTGAGGCATCGAACGGCGTCATCCAGATCATTACCAAGCACGGCGATACGGGCCCCGCCCGGTGGAACTTTATCATGCGCCAGGGCGTCGACTACTTCGCGAATCCCGAGGGGCGCTTTCCCACGAACTACCAGGTGGATACGGCAGGGAATCTCCTGTCGATCAACCTGAACGACCTGCAGGCCCAGGTCGGGGACATTTTCCGTACCGGCCATATCTCGGACTACCAGGCGAGCGTGAGCGGCGGCTCGAACACGGTGAAGTACTTCGTGGCCGGCGGCACGCAGCTGCAGGGCGGGGCCGAGCCCAGCAACGACCTCCGGCACTCGAACGGTCGCGCTAACGTCACGGTCACCCCCAGCGATAAGGTGACGATCTCGGCGAACATGGGCTATGTCAGTGGGCCGACCGACCTGAGCTGTGAGGCGGGATGCGGCGGGCGCATGTTCACGACGGTCTTCATGAACCCGTTGAATCTCGGCACGTTCCGGCTGGGGTTCCACAGCGGCCTCCCAACAGCCTACGACGCAGAGTACCACTTCTCGCAGGACCTGGACCGCTTCACGGGAAGCTTCCAGTTGGAGCATCGCCCGGTGAAGTGGTTCACGCAGCGTCTCACGTTCGGGGTGGACCGTGCCCGCGAGGTGAACTCGCTCTATCAGCCCCTGAACCCATCGCTGCAGATTTTTTTCGGCTCTGACGCGCTCGGCTACGTCGCCAAGACCAATCGCGCCATCGATAACACCACGCTCGACTACGCGGCCACGGCCAGCTTCGACCTGTCGCCGACGCTGCGGTCCAACTCCTCGGCCGGCCTGCAGTTCTATCACACGCTGACCGACACCGCCTTCGCCGACGGCCAGTTCTTCCCAGCCCCTGGCCTGTCCTCGATCGACGCGACCACCGGACCACGCAGCAACGCTGGTGGGCTCGAGGAGACGAAGTCCATCGGCGCGTACGGGCAGGAGCAGGTCGCCTGGCGGGACCGGGTCTTCGTGACCGCGGGGCTCCGCGTGGATGACCAGAGTACCTTCGGCTCGAACTTCAACCGGGTCTATTACCCGAAAGCGAGCGTCAGCTGGGTGATGAGCGACGAGTCCTTCTGGAAATGGCCGTTCGTCAACCAACTACGACTTCGCGCGGCGTACGGCGAATCCGGCCGCGCGCCCCCGTACAACGCAGCGGTGCCGACCTACATCAGCGCGACGGGCCCGGGCGACCAGCCGGCCGTAACGCCCCAGAACAGCGGGAACCCGCTTCTCGGACCGGAGCGCGGCAAGGAGATCGAACTCGGGTTCGACGCGGGGTTCTGGAACGACAGGGCCGGGCTCGAGTTCACATATTATCGCAAACGCACCACGGACGAGATCTTGCTGCGCAACAACGCTCCGTCCGGGGGCTTTTCGGGTCAGCAGTACTTCAATGCGGGGGCGGTGCTGAACCAGGGCATCGAGCTGCTGGCACGCGCCCGCCCCTACTCCCGAGGCTCAGTCAGCGTCGACCTGACGTTCAACCTGGCGACGAACGACAACAAGATCGAGAGCCTCCTGCCGGGCGTGACGTCCGTGTCGCCCGGGACGTTCCTGCTCCATAAGGTCGGCTACCCGGTCGGTTCGTGGTTTGCGAAACGCGTGGTGAGCGCCCAGCTGGACGGAGCGGGGAACGCCATCAACGTCCTGTGTGACGACGGGAACGGCGGCTCCGTGGCGTGCGGCAGTGCGCCCGTCGTCTACCTCGGTCGCACGATCCCCAATGTCGAGGGCGCCTTCGGCCCCTCCGTGTCGCTATGGAATCGGTTGCGCGTGGAAGGCCTCTTCGATTTCAAGACCGGGTACAGGAAGCTCGACGGCAACACCCGGGTGCGCTGCACGATTTTCATCCGGTGTATCGAGAACTTCCGGCCGCTGCAGGGGAACCCGATCACGGTCGCGGAGATCCAAAACGGCATCCCGGATTTCTATATCAACGACGCCAGCTTCTTGAAACTGCGCCAGGTGACTGCCTCCTACATGCTCCCGGACCCGTGGGTACGGGCGGTGGGGGCGAGCCGGGCCATCGTGTCGCTCACCGGCCGCAACCTGCTCACGTGGACGCGCTACCCGGGCCTCGAGCCCGAGGCGATGTTCCTCGGCGGGACCCGCGGCGGGAATTTCAGCGCCTGGGAACAGGCCGATCTGCCGCAGCTCGAGCAGTGGATCGTCACCGTCAACGTCAGCTACTGAGGAGAGCGACCGATGCGATACTCTACGATCCTTGTCCTCGGCGTCCTCGTGACGGCCACGGCGTGCGACCTGTTCAACAATGCTCTCGAGGTCCAGAGTCCGAGCACGGTTCCTTCGAGCACGCTCGAGGTGCCTGGCAACGCACAGCTCTTGGCAAACGGCGCGGTCGCCGATTTTGAGTGCGCCGCAGGCTCCTACGTGGTGATGGGCGGGCTCGTCACGGACGAGTTACTAGACGCTACCCAGACCGCCGACCGGTTCCCGTACGACCGCCGCACCATGACGTCGAGCGACCTCCGGTACGCCTTGAACACGTGCATCGGCTTGGGCGTTTACACGCCGCTTCAGACTGCGCGCATGTCCGCCTTGCGGGTGCTGTCGCTGCTACAAGGGTGGACCAACGCGCAGGTGCCGGGCCGGGACACGCTGATTGCCACCCTGCAGGCGTACGAGGGTTACAGCCTCATCATGCTCGGCGAGGGCTTCTGCACGATGGTGATCTCCACGCTCGACGCCAACCGGCAGATCGTGTTCGGCGGAGAAATTCAGCGTGACAGCGTGTTCAAGCTCGCCGTGACCTCCTTCAGTGACGCTATCACTTCGGCGACCGCCACGGGCCAGGCCGGCGTACTGAACATGGCGCTGGTCGGCCGGGCGCGGGCCTACGTCGGCCTGGGACTCTTCGCGGCCGCCAAGACGGATGCACAGCTCGTGACCCCAGCGTTCACGACTTTCGTGACCGCGTCGTCCATCAATTCGCGCCGCAATAATCGGGTCTGGCAGGAGAACAGCGCGACGAGCACGAACACATCCCTCGACACTCTGTACACCCACATGAACGATCCCCGCGTCCCGTTCTTCGATCGCAACGCGAGCAGCGTGACGGGCGTGCACCTCTACGAGCAGCTCAAGTACACCAGCGCGGCGAGCTCTATTCGGCTCGCGTCCGGGGACGAGGCGCGGCTGATCATCGCCGAGGCGAACGTCGCGGCAAAGGACTTGATCGGCGCCGATAGCATCATCAACAGCTTCCGGGCGCGCGGCGGCCAGGCGGCGATGGTCAGCCCCGATTCGGCGACAGCGGCGGATTCCCTGTTCGACCAGCGGCGCCGCGAGTTCTTCCTTGAAGGCCAGCACCTGGGCGACGCGCTCCGGTTCAACGCGCCCCTTAACCCGTCGGCCGGGACGGCCTATCCCGGCGGCGGAACATACGGCACGCAGGTGTGCTTGCCGCTGCCCGACGTAGAGAAGCAGAACAATCCGAATTTCTAGGTGACCTCGGAATAGTGACAGTGCGAGGGCCCGGCGAGTGCCGGGCCCTCGTGTTACGTCGATACGACTGTCGCCTAACTGTACGCCTGGTGTCACTCGTCCATCAGGGCGAACGCGCGTACGGGAAAGCTCCCCATCCCCTTCACCCGCGGCGGCACCGCGTAGAAACGAAAGCCCGCGTCCGGCACCGCCCCCAGGTTGCACAGATGTTCGACGATCGGGATTCCGGCACCGAGCAGGAGCGAGTGCGCGGGCCGGGCGCCGTCCGCCGCGTCGTCGATGTTGAGGGAATCGATTCCCACGAGCGCCGCCCCGGCTGCCACGAGAGCTTGGGCGGCAGCCCGCGTGATGAACGGATGACCCGTGCCATAGCGGTCCGTGCGCCAATGCGCGTCCCATCCCGTGTGCACGAGCACCGCCTTGCCACGCACCTCGCGCCCGCGGAACAGGTCGGCGTCGAGCGCGCGACCCCCGCGCTGCGTGGCCCGAAAGACGAGACCCGGAACGGCGGCGATCGCTTCGAGCGCGTACCCCGCGACGTCCGCGCCGCCCTCGTAGCGATGGAACGGCGCGTCGATGTACGTGCCCGTGTTCGCGAGCATCTCGATCTTGCCCATCTGGAACGTCGTTCCGGGCGCGTAGCGCGTGGTGGACGCGCTGCGCGCAAGCCAGTCGCTAATCACGGGCGCGGGAAGACCCGGGTAGGTGACCATGCCGTGCTCGATCTCGTGACTCAGGTCCACCAGGCGCCGGGACACCTTCACGGCGCCTCCCGACGGCTCACGGCAGCGGGGGCCACCGGGGACACGGGAGGCGCGGGAGGCAGGACCCGCGCAAGGGCCTTGAGGAGCTGCCCCTCGGGCGCGCCGCCATCTGGGGCCTCGGTCAGGACCACTGCGAACCGTCGCTTCAGGAGGGGATCGCGCATGGCGTGAGCGGCAAACTGGAGCGTGAGTGGGATGAACCAGATGGCCTGCCGAGCCCCCGCGCCGGCTCGGGCCACCGCGGCGTACTGCTCGAACAGGGCCAGCAGGAAGGCGCTCTTCGAGGGGAACTGCCGGTAGATGGCGCCCTTCGTGAAGCCGGCAACCTCGGCGACGTCATCGAGCGTGGCGAGCTCGATGCCACGCTCGGCGAAGACCGCTAAGCCAGCCTGAAGCAGCATGGCCCGCGTCTCCGCCTTCCGCCTCTGACGAATGATACCCATTGGTATCTAGGATACGCATTGGAATCTTAGAACGCAAGAACCGTCGTCTCGGTCGATTTTGAGATACCCATGGGTATCCCAAATGGGGCCGCCAAGCGCGCTTCAAGGTGGCGTGTGTCGCGTTTCATTGCGCGGCGCTACGCGACTCGTCACCATGGGGCCGCGCCCAGCCCATCTGGTTCCTCCAAGGAGGACTTTGTGAGTGACGCCGGTCTCCAGTTCGAACGGGCCGAGCGCGCCGCGCCGAGCGGTGGCGCGGCATGCGCGTTCTGCAAGCAGCCAATTTCCTCGAGCTATTACGAGATCAACGGGCAGGTCACCTGCCAGCGCTGCCGCGGACAGATCCTGGCCGCCTGGAACACGGGCTCGCCCTGCACGCGGTTCGCGAAGGCCCTCGGCCTCGGCGCGGTGGCGGCCCTTGTCGGCGCCGGCGTGTACTTCGGCATCGAGGCGCTGACCGGATACGAGTTCGGTCTCGTGGCGATCGTCGTGGGGCTGCTCGTGGGCGGCGCGGTGCGCAAGGGATCAAGCGGTCGCGGTGGCTGGCGCTACCAGGCGCTCGCGATGTTCCTCACCTACAGTGCGATCGTCGCGACCGATTCGTCGCTCATCGCGCGCGAGATGACCAAGCAGTTTCGGGCCCGCGCCGACTCCATCACGGCGGGAGCGGCGTCGACCGCCCCGGCGCCCACCGGCATGGTCCTTCCGGCCGACAGCACCCGGGGACCGAACGCGGCGCACCCTGGTCCGCTCGTGTTCGCCCTCGGGCTCATCGTGTTGTTGGCGCTCGCCTACGCCGCGCCAATTCTGATCGGCGTCTCGAGCCCGCTCCACTTCGTCATCGCGGGGATCGCTCTCTACGAGGCGTGGAAGCTGAACAGAGGAGGGGAGCTCCGTGTCACGGGCCCCTACCAGGCGTCCGCTTCATCCGTGGCGGCGTAACGCCGCGTCATGAGTGATGCACCGGTCGGGCAGACGGCATCCGTCTGCCCGCAGTGCGGCACGCAGATCGCGCCGGCGCTGCTTGCGTGCCCGTCCTGTCAGCGTCTGGTCCATGCTGAGGACCTGAAGCGCCTGGCGGCGGACGCGGAGCGGGCGGGGCACGCCGGAGACCCGAGCGCCGCCCTGGCCGCCTGGCGCCAGGCCCTCGAGCTCCTGCCGAAAGACTCGACCCAACATCACGCCGTCTCCGCGCGCATCGTCGCCCTCAGTCGAGACGTCGACAGCCAGCCGGCCGGTGGCAAGGCCGGTTCACGCTGGGGCAAGGGCGCGGCCGGTGTGGGCGCCTTGGGCGCGCTGCTCGCAAAGTTCAAGTTCGCCATCGTGTTCCTATTGACCAAGGCCAAGCTGCTGCTGTTCGGTCTGACCAAGGCCAGCACCCTCTTCAGCATGCTTCTTTCGGCGGGAGTCTACTGGACCATTTGGGGCTGGAAGTTCGCGATCGGGGTCGTGCTCTCGATCTACGTGCACGAGATGGGGCACGTGCAGGCGCTCCAGCGCTACGGCATCAAGGCCACGGCGCCGATGTTCATCCCCGGCGTGGGCGCGATCATCCGCCTCAAGCAATACCCGGCCACGCCTCGCGAAGACGCGCGGGTGGGTCTCGCCGGACCGCTCTGGGGGTTGGGCGCCTCGCTCGCCGCGTACGCCGTATACCGCGCCACGCACGTCGGCGTCTGGGGAGCGATCGGACACTTCGGCGCATGGGTGAACCTCTTCAACCTGCTCCCGGTGTGGCAGCTCGACGGCGGCCGCGGCTTCCGCGCGCTCACTCGGCTGCAGCGGTGGCTGGCCGCGGCGGTCGCGGCCTGCATGTACGCGGTCACCCACGAGGGGCTCTTGCTCTTGATCGCGATCGCCGCCGGGGCGAGTGCCGCATTCTCCCCCGCCGCCGAGGATGCAGACCAGACGGCGTGCCTCGAGTATGCCTCGCTCGTCGTCGTGCTGGCGGCGCTGACCCGAATCGTCGTGCCGGGCGTGACCCCGTGACGACAAGTGGCGCACCGCACGGGACTTGACTCAGGTAGCACCGATTCTATGTTTGCGATCCGGCCGGGTTTGCCCCCCCCGAGCCCCGTGGAACTCTCTGGAGTCTGCATGACGTACATCATCGCCGAACCGTGCATCAACTTGAAGGATCGCTCCTGCGTGGATGTCTGTCCGGTGGACTGCATCTACGAGGGAGAGGACCAGCTCTACATCCATCCGGATGAGTGCATCGATTGCGGCGCGTGCGAGCCGGAGTGCCCGGTCACCGCCATCTTCCCGGAAGAAGACACGCCGCCGCAGTGGAAGTCCTACATCGCCAAGAATCGCGACGTGTTCCAGAGCGCCACTCCGCCCGGCAAGCCGCAGCGCAAGGGATCGTGAAGGTCGCCCCGGGGTCCCCGGGGCTTTCGTTTTCTAGGAGATGGCGCCCAGGAAATCCGCCAGGAGCCTGCTCGTGGCGAGCGGTTGCTCGAGCGGTGCCAGGTGGCCGGCGGCGGGCACCACGTGGCATTGCGCGTCGGGAACGAGCTTCGCCATCGCCAGCGCAGCGGCGGGAGGCGCGATCGCATCCTCGTGGCCCACCAGCACGAGCGTCGGGACCCGCACACCGCGCAGGGTGTCCGACGAATCGGGCCGATCGCGCAACGTCCGCAAGGCGCCGACCAACGCGGGGACCGACCAGCGTCGCGCCATCTCCCGGACCTGGTCCACGACTTCGGGCTGAGTCGTTTGAGTCGCGGGGGCGAGGAGACGTGGGAGAAGCCGTTCCACCAAGACGTCCGCGCCCTGCCGCTCCACCACGGCGGCGAGCTCGTTCCGATCTCGTTTCGCCTCCGCTGAATCCGGAGTCGTCTTGGTATCAACCAAGATCAATGCTCTGATCCGCTCCGGATGGCGCCGCAGCAGCTCAAAGATCACGTACCCGCCCATGGACAACCCGCAGAGCACCGCATCGCGGACCCCCACGGCGTCGAGCACGGCCACCAGGTCGTCCGCGTACCGCGCGAGGCAGTATCCGTCGGCGGCCGGCGGCGCCCGGGATCCGCCCACGCCCCGGAAGTCAGGCGCGATGCGCCGGACGCGGGAGAGTGCCGCGAGCTGGTGGCGCCACACGGTGCGGTCGAACGGGAAGCCGTGCACGAACAGCACCGGCAAGCCATCGCCGCGGACGTCGACGGCGAGCTCCACGTCGCCCACGGGCACGCGGAGCGGCTGGTGTCCACCGCCCGGCCGAGGCGCGGGTGAGGGACCGAGGAAGCGGGCGATTTCGTCCGGGATCGGCGTGGCGCGCCCGAGCCGATCGATACAGACGAACACCATCTCGGCCTCCGCGACCTGCGCCTCGTCCGAGATGCGCCGGACCACGTGACGCAGTGTCATGCTGGTCGTGCCGCGGTGCGTCACCGCGGTCTCGACACGCAGCACTTCGCGCGCATAGACCGGTGCCTTGTACTCGATGGTGGCTTTCCGCATGGCAGGCCAGACACCGTTCCGATCGAACAGGTCCATGCCGGGGCCGCGCGCGAGGGCGTCCCATCGCGCCCGCTCGAGCAGGGTGAGCAGGGCCGCCTGGTTCAGGTGACCGAAGGCGTCGCAATCGTACGCGTACACCGTCAGCTCGATGGGCGCGAAGGGCGTCACGCCGCTGGCTCCACTGTGGGACCGGGAGCGGCAAACGTATGCCAAAACACCACCCGGTGCACGTTGCCCGTCGCGCGTCGCAGGAGAAAAGCAAACGCCTTGGCGCCGTAGGTCGGGTCGAGGACCAGACCGTGCCGCGCGGCCAGTCGGGCGGCGGCTTCGCCGTCGACGGTGGGCCAGCCGTACCCTTGGCCGACGCCATCTACTATCTCAAGGGAGCGGGGAGCGGGGAGCGGTACCGCATGGCGCGCAAGAAGGCGCCGCGCGCCGTGGGCCAACCACAGAGAACGCCACCGATTCGCCACCAGTGCGGGGGCGACGCGCACGGCCACGACGCGGGTCGGCCAGCGGAGCGTGGCGATTGCGAGCGCCACGCCAGCCGCCGTGCCGCCCGTGCCGAGAGGCAGGACGATCTCGTCCGGTGGCTCAACCACTTGCTGCGCGAGCTCGAGGCCGGCGATGAGATGGCCGACGACCGCGCTCGGCTGGGCGCCGCCGCCAGGGATCCAGCGACGCGGGCCCAACGCGCGCGCCCGATGCCACGCCTCGACCATCGCCAGGGGCAGCGTCCCACGCGAGCGCGCGCGCACGACGAGCGCGGCGTGCGCCGCGCAGGCGGCGGCCACCGCCTGGCTCATCGGCGTTTCGGGCTGGGGAAACTGCGCGATGACGGCGCGGCACCTCGCCGCCGTGGCGTGCACGGCGGTCGCCAGGCAATGCGTGGACCCGGTCCCGCCCACCGTGACGAACGCGGTGCCGGGGGCCGCGCCGGCGACAAGGAATTCGAGCCCACGCACCTTGTTGCCACCGTACCGGGCGGACGAGCGGTCCTCGCGTTTGAGCGAGAGCTCGGCGATGCCCACGTCGCCGGCAAGCGCCGCCGCGGGCTCGAGCGGCGTGGGCCAATCGCCCAGGCTCCGGGGCGCGAGCGCGGCGCGTATCTTTTGGACCAGCTGCACCGGATCAGACACCGACACCCCGATCCCGAGGACACGATGCGGGTTGCCACCGATTACATCCGTCACGCGGCGCGCGCCGCGCGCAAATGCGCCGGCGATCCGCTCGGCGGCGCGCCCCAGCCACCGGACCCAGAATTCTACAAGACCCTCGCCAAAGCGCTCGAGGAGATCGCGGCGGGCCTGGAACAGGTCGGCAAGGAAGAGTGAATTACATCAACACGCCTCAGGCGCTGGTGGACGCGATCGCGGCGCTGTCACAGGAGCCGCTCGTCGCCGCCGACACGGAAGCGGCCAGCTTTCACCGTCACCGCGACCGGATCTACCTGATTCAGCTCGCGAGCCCGTCCCGGACCGACATCATCGACCCGCTCGCGCTGGCCGACCTTTCCCCGGTCGGCGCCCTGCTCTCGAATCCGGCCGTCGAGAAGATCTTCCACGACGCCGATTACGACTTGCGAACGCTCGATCGCGATTACGGCTTTCGGGCCCGGCGGCTGTTCGATACCCGGATCGCGGCGCAGTTCGCCGGAGAGCCGGCGATCGGCCTCGCGGCGCTGCTCGAAAAGTACGTGGGCGTGAAGCTTGCCAAGGAGCATCAGAAGGCGGATTGGTCGCGTCGCCCACTCCCAGCGGCGATGCTCGCCTACGCGGCCGCGGACACGGCGCATCTGCCGGCGCTGCGCGAGGCGTTGCGGGCGCGGCTCGCCGCGCTCGGCCGGCTCGGGTGGGCCGAGGAGGAGTTCACGCGGCTCGAGGATCTGCGCTGGACCGGCGCGCCGGAGGGAGCGGACGCGTTCCTGCGCATCAAGGGCGCGAAGGCGTTGCCCCCGCGCCAACTGGCCGCGCTACGGGAGCTGTACCAATGGCGGGAGACGGTCGCGGCGGAGCAGGACCGGGCCACCTTTCGCATCATCGGCAATGAGGCGCTCTTCGCCGTTGCCCGAGCGTTGCCGCGGGCCCCTACCGACCTGGCGGGCATCGCGGGCCTGCCCGCCTCTCTGGCGACACGACACGGCGCCGCCCTGCTCGGGGCGGTGCGACGGGCGCTGGCGCTGCCCGAGCACGAACTGCCGCGCGTCGAGCGAGCGCCGCGCCAGCCGCGTGATCCGACGCTCGAGGCCCGCGTGGAGCGCCTCAAGGCCGCCCGCAACCGGGTCGCCGCGGAGCTCGGGCTCGAGCCGGGCGTCCTGGCCGCGCGCTCGACGCTCGAAGCGGTGGCCCGCGCACAACCCCTACCAAACGATCGCGCCGGGCTCGCCCGCGGGGGCGAGCTCCGGCGCTGGCAAGTCGAGGCGCTCGGAGACGCGTTACTCGGCGCGCTGCGCTAGAGTCCCATCAAGGCGCGCACCTTCGGATCCATGCGCTCAGGAGTCCAATACGGCTCCCAGACGATCTCGATATCCACGTCCTTCACGCCGTCGAGCGCCCGCAGTACCCGGTAGGCGTCGTTCGTGATCATGGGGCCAGCCGGGCAGCCCGGCGACGTGAGCGTCATCTTCACGCGCACCTCGCCGTCGACGATCTCGACGTCGTAGACGAGACCGAGATCCATGATGTTCATGTCCAGCTCCGGGTCCTTCACCTGCCGGAGCGCCTTGCGGACGCCTTCGTCGTTGAGCGCCACTGGCACCGTCATCGACCACTCCTCTGCAGTGTCCTCGTGCCCACCAACCGAACCTAGTCAGCCGCGTAGCCGCGCACCAGACAGCGGCGCTGGCGCGCCACGCGAGCGTACACCCGTCGCGCGATCGGCAGCACGCCGGGGATGCGAAATCCCAACGCCAGCCAGCGCTTGCCCGGGAGCAGGCGCAGGATCTCCGGCGCCGCGTCCGCGCCCGTGAACACTCGTCCATCCGGCCGGACGAGGTGCATCGCCGCGGCGAGCGCGGGAAGCGGAATCCCGAACGCCGCCACGCTGGCCTGATCCTGGAACGGGATCGTCACCAGGCGGTGTTCCCGGTCCCACCGGCGCACGGCGTCGACGCATTGCCGACAGAACCCGCACTCGCCGTCGTAGATGAGGGTGGGTAGCTCAGGGCGCATCGGACGCTCGGGCGGCGGCGTCGGCAATCGCCCCGCGGACTTGTTTGAGCACCGTAAACGGCCGGCGGGCGCGAGGCACGTACGCCCGATTCGTGAGAAGCACGACGAACAAATCGCGATCGGGATCGATCCACACCGAGGTGCCGGTCCAACCCGTATGACCGTAGCTGTGCGGGCCGAACAGCGTACCCGCGCTGGACACGCTTTCCCCGGTCGGTAATGCCTGCCAGCCGAGCGCCCGGCCTTCGGCCTTGGACCCAAAGTCGGTGGCCTTGGAGGTGAACGACCGCACGGTCTCCGCCCGCAACAGCCGACGGCCGTCTGGAAGCATCCCGCCCCGCATCACAAACTGTACGAACCGGGCCACATCGAGCGCCGGCGCGAACAGCCCCGCGTTGCCCGATACACCGCGCAGCTTGAACGCGCTGCCGTCGTTCACGACGCCCGCGATCGAGTGCCCGCGCCACACCCCGGTGGGCGCGATGCGGGGCCGCAGGCGCGCCGGCGGTCGAAACATGGTCTCGTGGAGTACCAGGGGCTGGAAGATTTCGCGCGCGGCGAACACATCGAGCGGCTCGTGGGTCACCTGCTGCACGACTTCCCCGAGCAGGATCGCGTTCAGGTCGCTGTAGATCACGCGGGAGCCCGGTGCCACGCGTGGCGACTCGCGCAGCACGCGCGCCATGAGCCCAGCGCTATCGGGAATCGCCTTGAGCTCCGCGTCCGGGATGTCGGCCCGGAGCCCCGATGTGTGCGTCAGGAGCTGGCGGACGGTGATGGTCGAGGTACCCGGGGCGTTGAACGAGGGGAAGTACGTCGCGACCGGCGCATCGAGTCGCACCTGCCCTCGCTCCACGAGCAGCATGAGCGCGGTCGTCGTGGCGACGACTTTCGTGAGCGACGCCAGGTCGTAGAGCGTGCTTTCGGGGTCTGCCGCGGCGCTCGTGCGGGCCCACGTCAGATGACCGTAGCCCTTGGCGAAGAGCACGGTGTCGCGCCGCCCGACGATCAGGGCCGCGCCGGGATAGGCGCCGGCGCGGATACCCTCCAGCACGAGCGCGTCGAACGTGGAGGCCTCGAACGTGGCCCTCGGGAGGGGGGACCGCAGGGATCCACCGACCGTCGCCGATCCGGTCTGCAGCAGAACGAGGAGCGCCGTCAACACCATACGCCGGGGATCCGCCGACCGCACGCGCCGCAGCGACCATCGCCGCCGATCCGCTGCTGCCGAATCGTATACCCAGAGCGCTCGATCAAGAGCTCTCCGCAGTCGGGGCACCACGTGTGCTCCCATCGGCCCACGCGACCGGGGAGGTTGCCGGCATAGATGAACTTCAAGCCCGCCGCCGCCCCGATCTCGCACGCACGCAGCAGCGTCTCGGCCGACGTGTCGTCGGGGTCGGTCATCCGATAGTCCTTGTGAAACGCCGTGACGTGCCACGGGATTTCGGGGCTCACGGAAGCCACGTAGTCCGCCGCGCGGCGCAGCTGGGCGTCGTCGTCGTTGAACCCCGGCACTACGAGGGTCACCAGCTCGAGCCAGAACCCGCGCTCGTACACCATGCGGATGGCGTCGAGGACGTGCTGTAGGACGCCTCCGAGCTCGCGATAGCGCCGATCGTCCATCGCCTTGAAGTCGATCTTGTAGCAGTCGGTCCAGGGGCGAATGAAGTCGAGGACCTGGGGGGTCGCATTGCCGTTGGAGATGAACGCGGTCTTGAGCCCCTTTGCCCGGGCCGCCTTGAACACCTCGACCGCCCATTCGGCCGTGATGAGCGGCTCGTTGTACGACGAGCCGACCAACCGCGCTCCCTGGCGCAGCGCCAGCCGCACCAGGTCGTCCGGCGTCACGTCGGTCGGGAGGACGCCTGCGGCCTCGTCGCGCAACGCCTGGCTGGTGAGCCAGTTCTGGCAGTAGCCGCAGTGGAAGTCACACCCCAGCATGCCGAAGGTGAGGGTGTCTGAGCCGGGCAACGCGTGGAAAAAGGGCTTCTTCTCGGTGGGGTCGCATTGCAGCGCCGCCACGTACCCGGCGGGGACGTATAGGGTGCCTTCCCTATTGAAGCGTACCTTGCAGATCCCGCGGCGACCGGGCTTTAGCAGACACCGGTGACCGCAGGCGACGCAGCGCACCGCGCCGTCGGGCAGCCGCTCGACGAGCGCTTCCCCGCCTTCGCGTACCCTCGCGTCCAGGGCCTGGGCGAGGCTGGCCGCCCCGCCATCCGGCGTTTCGTGTGTGAGAAAGGAGACGATGCTGCGATGCGCCATGAGACCTGCCGACCACCTTTCCTCAATATAGCGCCGGGGTCTGGGGGGGCGGGGGGGCGGCGGGGCGGGGGGCGGGGGGCGGGGGGGGCGGCTCAACGGCTCCCGCGCAGCGAGCCCGGCGCGAGATCGTAGAGCAGCTGCACGGTGGCGATGTCGTGAGGCGAGAGATCGCGGACCTTGGGTTGGGCGTACATGATGTCGCCGGGGTCGTGGGAATGGTCGAGCCCGAGCAGGTGTCCGATCTCGTGCAGGGCGATCACGCGGACATCGTCAGGTCCGAGCGGCTGTCCCTTGGGGTCGAAGGTCGCGAGGGTGACGGTCCCGTCGGTCAGCTTGCCCTCGTCATCCCATCGCAGCTCCGTCTGCCCCGACTTCTCCCCCTCGAATTGAATGC
>Ga0307469_10000153_pt1 | contig 26659 bp, 26 predicted proteins | sample atmos_gasesAM2C__FD_203084 | JGI IMG/M metagenome (GOLD analysis project Ga0307469, IMG submission 203084) | Hardwood forest soil microbial communities from Morgan-Monroe State Forest, Indiana, United States - atmos_gasesAM2C_515 | ecosystem: Environmental > Terrestrial > Soil > Temperate... | reverse complement strand
CTGGGGTCGGATGCGTGCTTCTCGCAGCGGCACTCTTCGTTGTTCAGGTTGGCGCCGCAATGCGGGCACAGGCCGCGGCAGTCGCTGCGGCAGATCACCTTCATGGGAAGCGCCAGATTCACCTGCTCGGCAAGAACATCGGCCAGAAACAGGCCGTCACCTTCGAAGAAGGCTATCTCGGTGTCGTCCAGATTCAGGTGGACTTCCTCGTCCAGGGCCACTGAAGTCATTGGGCGATAGTAGAGGTCGAAGTCGCGGCTGATTTCCTCCACCACGGTATCCAGGCAGCGCGCGCAAACCAGCTCCACACGGGTGCGCAGGTTGCCATAAATGCGGATTTGCCCCTCGACCAGCTCGGCGGTGGCACGCACTTCGAGCGGCTCTACCTGGCGGAACTCTCCGGAATGGAAATCCAGCGTCCCCGGAGAATAGCTTTTCCGGATGCGCGTCTTACGGACAGCTAGTTCATTCACATCCAGAAACATCAGGTTTCCCCATACTTTTACAACGAAATTCAATTATAGAACTGGCGCCCCCAATGTCAAGGAACCCGCCAGTGGAAGATATTCCAAGTGACACGAATCGGACAATGACTTTCTTGCTGCCAGCCCCGCGCCGAAGATTGGCCCTACGTCAGGCCGGCTCTGCCTGCGTGCGCGCCCAGAAGCTCATGGCACTGCCGCAACAGAAAATGGTCCGTCATCCCCGCTATGTAATCGCAGACTACGCGATAGGCCGGCTCGCGCTTCGCCAGCGCCGTGTACTGATCCGGCATGCGGTCGGGGTGCTCCAGGTAGAATCGGAACAGCGCATCGAGCGCAACAACGGAGCGGTCGCGGTCCTCTGCGATCGCCGGTTGCGAGTACAGTCGCGTGTGTAGGAAGCGCTTCAGGCTGCCGTTCCCCTGCGCGATTTCGGTTGAAAATCCCACGAGCCGTTGTGGAAGCCGTCGCACGTCCTCGACGGTCTCGACGCCGACTGCTTCGGCCTGGCGGTGCGTATTCTCGATGAGGTCAGTGGCCAGCCGGTCGAGCACATGCTTTAGCGATTCGTTGAATTTCAACTTTTGCGCGCCCTGCGGATAGCGACGATCCACTTCGGAGTACGCCGCGTCAAACATTGGGACTTCCGCGCGCAACTGTTCCAGGTCGAGCAGGTGCGCCTCGAATCCGTCGTCGAGGTCGGCGGTGTTGTAAGCAATCTCGTCCACCAGGTCGATTAGTTGGGCCTCGAGCGGCGGCCGCTGATCGAGCTGGTATTCCGTAAGCTCGGGAAACTCCGCGGCCGAATAATCGCGCGAATGCTTGATGATTCCCTCGCGCACCTCGAAGGTGAGATTCAAGCCCGGGAAATCGAGATAGCGCTGTTCAAACTGCTCGACGATGCGTAGCGCGTGAAGATTATGGTTGAAGCGTCCGCCATGTTCGCGCATACGTGCATCGAGCTGCTTCTCGCCCGCATGGCCGAAGGGCGGATGGCCGATATCGTGCACCAGCGCGAGAGCTTCGGCCAAATCCGTATTCAAGCCCAGCGCGGCGGCTACGGCGCGCGCAATTTGCGCCACCTCGAGTGTGTGCGTCAGGCGATTGCGAAAATGGTCGGAGAAGCGCGTGGTGAATACCTGGGTCTTGGCTTCGAGCCGACGGAAAGCGCGCGAGTGCACTACGCGGTCGCGATCGCGTGCGTAATCGTTCCGGTAGGGATGCGGCGGCTCGGGATAGCGGCGCCCCCGCGAGCGACGCACTTCCATGGCGTACGTGGCGGACTCCATACTCTGCATTCTAAATGAGAATGAGATCGATTAGCTCTTACCGGGGAGGAGAGCAAGTTCCTGGTCGGCCTGCTCGGCGATCGGCGTGTCGGGGTACTCAGTCTTGATCTGCGAATAGAGCTTGGCAGCTTCGATGGGATTTTTTTGTCCGTAATGCTGGGCGAGCGCCAGCATCACCACGGGCCTGGGCACCAGCACCGCAGGCTTGGCCATCAACTGCTGGTAGATCTTCACTGCTTCATCGGCCTGCCCCATGCGGTCGTTAAGCTGGGCAAGCTCAAATCGCGCCATGGCCGAAAAATCTTCGGAATTGCTGTCGGCCAGTCCCTGGAGCCATTTCCGTGCGTCGTCGTTCTTCCCTACGCGCTCCAGGCTCAGCGCGGCATAGTAGCTCGAGAGCTGGCCAGGCCGAGTGCGCGGATATTTCATCGCGGCGGCGCCAAATTTCTGCGCCGCGTCGGTGTACTTGTTCCTCTCGTCCACGTAACTCACTTCGCCCGGTTCCGTTGGTTCACCCGGTGCGCGCACGCGCGACTGGAACACTTTCATGGCCTCGTTGAATGCCGCCGAAGCCTTCACGGTCTGCCGTTCGGTATACGTCTTCCAGCCGAAAACACCCAGAGCTACCACAGCCGCCACGATCAGCAGGTAAAGTGTAAGTCGCTGATGCGAGAGCACCGCTTCAGCGCCGTGCGCCAGCGTGTCGCGCACTTCATCCGTCTTCAGTTCCTTACGGGAAATATGCTGCGTCAACCTTGCACCCCGAGGAAAAATTCAGAAGCACAATCGTACCATAAAGCAGCATCCACCAGCGAAATGCAGCCGTGGTCCCTAGAGCGCCTATCAGAACCGGCGCCGGCAAACAAAAGGCCCCGCCAATTGCTGCGCGACAGGGCCCAAACTTCCTGAGTTGTTACGCCTTGGTGACGTTTTCAGCTTGAAAGCCTTTGGGCCCCTGCTTCACCTCAAATTCCACAAGCTGGCCTTCGTTCAGCGACTTGTATCCATCCATCTGGATGGCGGAGAAGTGAACGAAGACATCCTCTCCCGACTGGCGTTGAATGAACCCATATCCCTTCGAGGCATTGAACCACTTGACCACACCCTGTTCTCGAGCCAACGTAGCCACTCCTGTTCAAGTGATGTCCCGATTCGGATGCTTGTAACGCTGGTCGGTAGCGCCGCGGAACCCGTCCCACGCCGGTGCCGCACTTCCCCACAGGATTACAAGACCGCATCAGCGGCGGGATTCTTCCACAAATCGAAATCGCTGTCCAGAGTGCCATGCAGGGAATGAAAGTCGGGAGATTTGAAAGCATTTCTGGCAGAAAATTTGAAAGCGAACTCCTGCTTGGAGGCTCACTTGAAACTGCGGATGGCTTCGTCTTCGTCGGAGCGCACGTCGAATACGGTAAACAGCCGCGTGATTTGCAGGAGGTCGTGGACGCGCTTGGTCAGGTGTAGCAGCTTCATGTCGCCTTCGGCGTTGCGCACGGTTGTGTACCCGCTCACCAACTCGCCAATCCCGGAGCTGTCAATGTAGTCCACATCGAAAAGATTGAGGACGATCTTGCGGTGGCCGCGGTCAATCAAATCGCGGATGGTGTGGCGAAGCGTCGAGCTGCCTTCGCCCAGCGTGATTTTTCCGCTGAAGTCCACGATTACGATTTCGCCGATTTCCCTGCACGTTCCCTGGAGCACTGATAACCTCTGCGGCTAATTCTACTCCGGTTGGGCCGCCCCGTTGCCGGAAACTGCATCCGGGAGCCTCTTGACCATCACCAGCTCCGCTCCCCCCTCCGGGCCGGGCCGCACGCTGAAATCGTCCATAAACGCGCGCATCAGAAAAAGCCCGCGGCCCGACGTGCGCAGCAGATTCTCCTCCGCCAGCGGGTCGGGCACTTCATGCAGCTCGAACCCTTTGCCCTGGTCGAGCACGCGGACCGTCATGGATTGAGGGCTCATCTCAATGGTCAGGCCGATTTTCTTGGCGCGGTTTTGCTGATTGCCGTAGTTGTACGCGTTGATCACACCCTCACGCACAGCCATCCCGATCTTGTGGATGTCCTCCTCGCTGAAGCCCGCGGCTTCAGCGATGCGCATCACGATGCTTTCAGCAAGGTCCACGCTTTCGAGCAGTGTTTCCAGCGTGACCTCGACACGTTGTGAGTTGGCCGCCATCCGCAGTCGAGGAGAGCTCCCCAAAAGAGTCAGTATGGGTAACACAGCGCCCAAGCGCAAGTCAATGTACTGCCACTACTGGGAGAGCCTACTCCCATCGTATCCCCCAGGCGAATTTGACGTGCTTGAGTGAGAAGAGAGGGTGGAAGTTGGCCGCCCGGCTCGTTGCAGAGCCGGGGCGGCGCGCGATGGATCGGTTGGGTGGGTCGTCTTGCGATGCGGTTGATTTATTTACTAGCAGCCTTCGGGTGCCAGAAATCGGGCGCCGCGGCGGCGATATCGTCCGGCGGGTTGCTCAACTCCGCGTTGAAGCGATAGAGCGTGAAGACCGGCTCCTCAACCGCCTCGGCGTTCACCTGCAGGAATTTCTTGTAGCCTTCCTCGCCCAGAATATCCTTCATGCTCGGATTATTGTCGAAGCCTCCCAACGAGCTACGAAATGTTGTGATGTAGTACACGATGCCCTTGTTCCCTTCCACCGCCTGCGATACGAGGGCTGGTTGCGTGCTGGCCATTTTCTCAGCGGCCACCTTTTGATCTTTGAGTAACGCCTCGAACTCCATCTGGTGTCCGTTGCGGACGCGCACGGCAACAGTGCGTAACACCCGGGATTGGCCAAGCAACTTTGCCAAGGCCGCCGGATCGGCAGGTGCTTTCCGGCTCAGGTCCCAGCGCCGCCGCCGCAGTTCACTGCGCGACCACACCAGGCAGCTTGAATAATCCTGCATTAACTTCCCCATTCCCTCCATCCCATATGCCTTGGCGACGGCTGCCATCATGGACTCACCGGCCTTGTCGATTTCCGCGTAACTCTGGCGCGTGCTGACGAAAACATACACATCGCCCTCTCCATACATTGTTTCGAGCGTTGTCCAGCGGTCGCCGTTGTTCTCGCGGTTCGCAGCCACCCATTTCTTCGTCAGCGCAGTAAATTCCGCGGTTTTGTCTGGTTTCACTTTCACGATGTACGCGTCGATGTAGCTCTCCTGCGCTTGCACCGCCACAGGCATCAACAGCGACACCACTATAGCCAGGGCCCAAAAGGCTCTTCGCCACATATCGTCCTCCTCAGTTTGATGGAATTCCCCGCTTGGGGCAGACGGACTGTACACCCCGCCAACGAGCCCGGTCAAGCGCACCTGTCAAATCAACTGCACTCAGCAAATGCGCTTCGAATACCTTCGGTTACAAAATGAGAAAAAGAAAAGGCACCTCCTCATGTGCGGCGCTACACTCGGAGCCATGGATTCAACAATTTCAAGGCGCGCTACTGTATGCCCACTGGCGCGAGCGCTGGCGAGTATGGCATTGCTTTCCGTCACCGCCTCGTTGGCGTTCGGACAGACGCAATCCCCAACGAATCGGTCGAGGAGCTTCGGTCCGGACGCGTGTGGTCCGGCCGATCCTGCTTACATCCGCAGTGCCAATGAGACAGGCGGGATACCGCTGTTTTTGCAACGGTCCGAAGCGGCCAAAGCCTTTCACCTGGTCCGCGAATCCACCAGGAACAACGTGGCCACGGTGTTCTGGGCCACAGCAACACTCGACGGAAAGCCACAAACCATCAAAATTCCTGTGGACTCGGTGACCAAGAGAATTACGTTCACGTTCTCGGTGGACACAAAAGGCAGCGCACTCAAGCTCACGCAACCTTCCGGCGGAGCCATTACACAGGGTTCCGCAAGCACGGAGATCACGGAATTGAATTGCGGCCGGATTTTGACGGTGGCTTCGCCTGAGTCGGGTGAGTGGCTCGCGGAAATTAACGGCACAGGAAAATATTGGCTGGAAGCCGAAGCGCAGAGCGATATCTTTTTTGTCGCTGTCGAGTTTGTGAAGGAAGGCGGCCGGCCCGGTCACGAAGGATTGTTTCGCATCCAGGGGCAGCCGCTGGCGGGAACTCCTGCAACGCTTCAGGCATCTCTCTCCGCCGGCTTCACAAAAACTACCGAGTTCCATCTGGTTACCGAACGGGGCGAGACGATTCAGAAGTTGGAAATGCATGCTGTGAATTCCGACCGGGAATTTCTTGAATTAGTCGGAAGTGTGGACCTTCCGGCCGTGCCATTCCGTGTTGCGGCAACGGGGCAAGACACGCACGGCAAACAATTCCAGAGATTTTACTCGAGTTTATTTCACGCGGAGAGTGTCGAACTTTCTCCCAAGCTGGGTTTTGACGAGTTATCCCCGGGAAGCACCAGGCAGGTTGCATTCACGGTGCGAAACATCGGCTCTCCGCGCACATTCAAGATGACCGTAACGGACGCGCGCAAATTCGTGAGCACCGTGGAACCGAAGGAGCTGGCGCTGGGCGCAGGGGAGTCAGGAACCGTGCGGGTTGACCTGACCGTTCCGGCCGCGACCGCCCCAGGCGCTGGAGATGACCTTGTGATCGTCGCCACCGCCATCGCGGGGCCGCCCACCTCGAACTCCAGCGTCGTGCACCTCTCCGTTTCCTCCCCCAGCGCCACTCAGAATCCTCGTTGATTCGGCCCTCCCCAGAAGACCGCCCGGGTTCTGATGGATGCCTCGCCGCCGGCCGATTAGACTGAACTGGCCGGCGCAGCCAATCCCCCATTTTCCATTCTCACTTTTCCAATTTCCACCATCCCACTCACGCCCAATACGTCCGGTCGAGCGTGCGGTACTGAATGGCCTCGCTCAAATGTTTCGGCTCGATTCCGGGCGCGGCTTCCAGGTCCGCAATCGTGCGCGCCACCTTCAGGATTCGGTCATGCGCGCGCGCAGAAAGCCCCAGCCGCTGAATCGCCGTCTCCAGCAGCTTCTCGCCGTCCACGGAGATCGCGCAATGCTTGCGGATCAGCTTCGATGGCATCTGCGCGTTGGCGTAAAGTTTTTTCTCCGTGCGGTAGCGTTCGAGTTGGATCGAGCGCGCGCGGAGCACTCGTTCGCGCACCGTCCCCGATGGCTCAATGTCCCCATTGCCGCGCAGTTCCTTGTACTTCACCGCCGGCACTTCGATATGAATATCAATGCGGTCGAGCAGCGGCCCGGAAATTTTCGACACGTACCGCTGTATCTGCATCGGCGAGCAATGGCACTCGCGAGTGGAATCGCCGAAAAATCCGCAGGGACATGGATTCATGGCCGCGGCCAGCATGAACCGCGAAGGAAAGCTGACGGAAAGCGCCGCGCGCGCAATCGTCACGCATCCATCTTCAAGTGGCTGGCGCATCACTTCCAGCACGTTGCGCTGAAATTCCGGCAGCTCATCCAAAAAAAGCACGCCATTGTGCCCGAGCGATACTTCTCCCGGGCGCGGAATCGCCCCGCCGCCAATCAACCCTGCATCTGAAATCGTGTGGTGCGGCGACCGGAACGGCCGCGTCCCCACCAGCCCGCGCGCATCGTCCAGCAGCCCCGCGACGCTGTGGATGCGCGTCGTCTCGATCGCTTCATCGAGCGACATGGGCGGCAGAATCGTGGGAATGCGTTTCGCCAGCATCGTCTTCCCCGCCCCGGGCGGCCCGATCAGTAAAATATTGTGGCTCCCCGCGCAGGAAACTTCGAGCGCCCTTTTCGCTGCCATCTGCCCGCGCACGTCGCGCAAATCCACCGGATACTGCCCCGCCTCAGCGAGCATCTGTTCCGTGTCCACGCTCACCGGGTGAAACGATTCCGGCGAATTCATCAGGTCCACCGCATGGGGCAGCGATTTCACCGCGAACACGCGCATGCCCTCCACCACCGCCGCCTCGCGCGCGTTTGCTTCCGGAACCACAACGTTGTGAATTCCCCGCTCGCGCGCCGCGATCGCCGCGGACAGCGCCCCGCGCACCGACCGCACGCTCCCGTCCAGCGACAATTCCCCCAGAAACACGTGCGAGTCGAGGATTTTTCCGAAGAATGTTCCCTGGCACCCCAGCAGCCCCAGCGCCATCGGCAAATCGAACGCGGATCCTTCTTTGCGAATATCCGCGGGCGCCAGATTTACTGTCACCGCCTGGCTCGACGGAAAATCGAACCCGCAATTCCGCAGCGCCGATTTGATCCGCTCGCGGCTCTCCTTCACGGCAATGTCGGGCAAGCCGACAACCGTAAAATTCCCCTGGTAGCTTGGACCCACGTCCACCTCAACCTCGACGAGATAGGCGTCGATTCCAAACACCGCGGCGCTGAACGCTTTGTAGAGCATTCCAAGTGGCCTGAACGGCCCTTGCTGGAAGGGGTGACTGTTACCGACAGCGTATCTCAAATCAGAACGTTATGCTAGCAATGCTGTCCCGCGGCCGCTTCGGGTCCGTTTCCATTTGGGGCTCGATTCCCACAGGCTTCGATTCCGTGAATCGGTGCGGGCAAGGTGGAGAAGTTTACAGCGCCAGAGATTCTGAGTTCAGGCGCGCCTCAAGCCGGGACGCCTCTCGCATACCTAGTTCTCTTCGCTAGCAAAGCCAACCTCTGTTCGTGATTCATGGGTTCCCAGGGGACAAGTTTTTCGGCAAGCACATCCATTCTGCGAAGAAGAGTTAACTCGACGAAAAGCTCCATAACATCCAGGTCCCGGAAGACCAGGGAGCCGGACTCTCTCATCTTGCCGCGAATCCGGTCCATATGGACCGGCATCTCGGTCCAGTGAAGGCTGGCACGGTGGTGATGACAGAGGTGGTATCCCTCGTTCATGAAGTTCAGCTCATCAAAGTGGGTCACGGTATTTGCGAAATAATCCTCGGGATGTTCTGGGTCATAGAAGGCGTGCTGGACCCATGCGGTGATTGCCGTGATGAAATTCATGCAAAGAAGAGGACCCAACACGTACACGATCCCAATTCTCCAATCGTAAATAAACACAGCTCCGAAGAAAACGTAGTACCGCGCCATTCCCCATAACATTCGTTTTCGATTCTCTTCATCGCCTCTATCTCTAAAATAGGCGTATGGGGCAAGCCCCAGAACGGTCCAAATGTTGTCCGAAAGATACCAAAGGAAATCCAGCCGGCTCGTTCGATCGTAGTCACTGGAGGAGAGAGGGTCGTCGGGTCCGCTGTTCTCTTTATGGTGGAGACGGACATGAACCGTCCGATCCAGTTCTGGAACGTTTCCATACAAATATCCGAGGAAGAATTCGACGTAACGGCCGAAGACCTTATCGTATTTATCCGAGAAGTAGCCCTGACGCCGGTGCGCCTCCAGGTGTTTGGCGCTGAACATCCTCACAAACCGCTCAAACTTGAGACCGTACAGCGAAAGATAGAAAGCGATCGCGAGCAGGACTCGAGGCTTCCCTAGAAAGAGTTGGATCAGAAAAATGGGTACGGTGGTAAGGCTGAGCGAGACCATGAGTCGTAACGCGGGGGTGTCTCGGGGGTCCCGCAGAACTTCTTGGCCGAGCCGATCAATGAAGCGGTCGTAAGTCCGGGAGAGAAGTTGATATGCGTTGCGCAGGGGACGAACTCTTCCGAGAACCTTGGCCGCACCATAGCATCCGAAGGAAAGCGCGGCCGCGAGCAATATGGCAGCCACGCTTGCCAAAGCCATGGGCACTGACAACAACCGAAGTACGAGTTTGAGTTTGGCTCCAGGGCTCATCGCACGCCAGTAGGCATTTGAGCGAACGTTTTTTTGGACGTCGTTCAAATCCGCTGCCGCTACCTTGCCTACGAATCGCATGTTCGTCGTTATACCAATTGACGGGCTTGGTCCGGAGTGCTACGCAAGAGGATTCTATGCTCAAGCAGAGCAAAGTTCCAGCGTCGAACGGTTGTGCCTAATAAACGAGGTAACTGGAAACTAACCCCCGTACCGAATCGCATGATGTTCTCAACTCTCGATTTTGGAGTTAATTCAGAAGTTCCTAAACTCATTCGCCGCGAAAGCGACGCACAACGCCGATCAAAGCCAATTTTCAGGGCGCCATCCATCCCAGCTAGGATGTGCGTATAGGCTCAGAGGACATTCACAGCTCGCGCCGCAACCAGCGCCACAATGGTCAGCGAAATGATGGACTGCAGTATCATCCCCGCCTTCGCCCACCGCGAGAGCACCGCGGTATCCGTCGGCGAAAATGCCGTGCTCGTGTTGAACGCCAGAAAAAGGTAATCCACGAAATTGGGCGACCAACATGGATCCGTGCGCCTATGCATCAACATCTGCGGAAATAGAAACGAACTTTCCAGGTTCCCGCGCGATCTCTCGCGCCCCAGCGGGCCTCCTGCATCCAGCTTCCAGTACCACAGCGCAAACACCAACACGTTTGTGATCCACAACGCCCCCGCCGACCGCAGCAGAGTCTCCGGTGGAAAGCGGTGGTGCATGATTCCATCAATCAACACCACCAACGAAGCAACCATGGCGATCGTGATCGCTCCATTGGCCGCAACTGTAAGGGCCCGTGTCACGTTGTAATGGCCGCGGTGGTACGACACCACGATCGGGATCAGCAATATCCCTACCACGGCCAGCAGGAGCCAGCTCGGCCCCACCGTGAACGGTTCGGGCAATCCCAGGTACACTCCTCCGGCAGCCAGCATCGCCACGAACGCTGGCCATCGAGGTTCACGCACAATTTGAGTGTTCATCTCGCCCCGCCGATTTACGCCCGCGAGTCTAATACACTGCTCGCTGCCCCTCAAACTCTTCGTCTCTGTGGCACAGACAATCCCTTGTCCCAAACGCAGCCGAGAGCTGGCTGTGCTCTTACGAGTTGTGTTCACGCCAAAGCCAATCAACAAAAATCGGACAGAGGACCTTCTTTTCGCTCCGCCTCAGGTAAGAACAGAATTGTGCGACACCGGCCCATGTCATCCGAAAACCTTCCCCGCGAGCGACGTCGGCAGCCCAATGTCCACCGCGAAGTTCCATTGCACCCGGCATTTCTTTGTGCGAAGTTACAGTGGGAGGTTTTTGGGATGGTGCTCGAATTCAGGCCTGTGGCGGCCCAGTTTCACGTCCAGACGAACACAAGTCTAATCGGAACTGAGGTGAAATAGAAATCGCCGTAACTTATTCAAGACAAACGAGCGGGACCAATTCTAATCGCAACTAATTCCGGGGGGTATCGAGCAGCTTTTAGCAATTGTTCTCCGTATCTCTCAACCCTGAGCCTGCCTCGGCGGGAAGGGCTTGGTTTCAGCCGTGCTCTGACCCCGGGTGTTCTCCGTTTGTTGAAGCAAGATGTTTGCGAGACGCGGCCATCCAGAATCTTCACCGATACATTGCGCCGGGAGCAACGCGCCCCGCGCGGCTCCTTTACACTTCGCCGCAGCCGCCGTATGCTGGCCCGCGGGTCATCGTCAAGAATCCCTGGCAGAGACACTATCCAAGCGAATTGCGGAGGCAGCCCATGTGGATTTTTCTGATCGTCGTCGCGCTGGTCGTGGTCTTCGTTATCAGCCTGTACAACGGGCTCATCAGCTTACGCGTGCAGTGCGACAACGCCTGGTCCGACATTGATGTCCAGCTGAAACGCCGTTACGACCTGATTCCCAATCTCGTCGAGACCGTAAAAGGCTACGCCGCCCACGAAAAAGGTACGCTCGAAGGCGTGGTCACCGCGCGCAACCGCGCTATGACTACCGAAGGCCCCGCCGCGAAGGCTGAAGCGGAAGGGGTGCTCACTGCAGCGCTCCGCCAGGTCTTCGCGCTTGCGGAAGCATACCCGCAACTTCGCGCGGTCGAAAGTTTCACGCAACTTCAGCAGACGCTGAATCAAATCGAAGACAGCGTACAGAACGCGCGCCGCTACTACAACGCCGTCGTCCGCGATCTCAACACCAAAATCGCCGTCTTCCCGTCGAATATCATTGCCGGCATGTTCAATTTCAAGCCGCGTGAATTTTTCGAGATCAGCGCGCCTGTGGAGCGCGAAGTTCCCAAGGTTAGTTTCGGCGGCGCGGCACAAACGTGATTCAGGGCATGGTCCGGCCCGGCCGCGCCCGAATCGGAGGGCTGCTCACGCTGGTTTTTTTTCTTGCCGCCGCGCTCGCCTTTGCCACGCCTGCGGCCGCGCGCGAGTACAGTGTAAAAGATTTCAACGAGCAGGTGACCGTCAATGCCGACGGCACCGTCGAAGTCACTGAAATCATTGAAGTCCGCTTTGTTGGCGCCTACCACGGCATCTACCGCACCATCCCGGTTGAGTACGAAACGCCGCGACACCTCAACTACTCCCTACTCCTCGAGCCTCTCTCCGTCACCGACTACAATGGCAACGCGCTCAAGTACGAGCAGACGCGCCAGGGCCGCTACCTCCGATTCAAGATCACCGTGCCCGATGCGGAAAATGCCACCCGCACGGTGATTCTGCGCTACCGCATCTTGAACGCGCTGCGATTCTTGGAGGATCACGACGAGCTTTACTGGAACGTCACCGGAGACGAATGGGATGTCCCCATCGAATCCGCAAGCGCGCATATCGAATTGCCCGACAGCGCCACGGGCGTCCGCGCCGTCGCCTACACCGGCGCATTTGGCTCACGGGCGCAAGACGCTCGGGTTCAAATCAATGGCAACAGAATTGATATTCAGACGAAATATAAGCTCGGTTTTCATGAAGGTCTCACGGCCGTGGTTGGCTGGGACAAGGGATTCGTGCACGAGCCGAGCGCCGGAGCGCGCGTTTTGTTTTTTCTGCGCAGCAATTGGCCGCTCTTCCTTCCCATCGGCGCATTCTTCATCATGCTCTGGCTTTGGTGGACGCGCGGGCGCGATCCGGAGCAGGACGCCATCACTGTGCAATATGAGCCCCCGGACAAACTCACTCCCGGTGAGTGCGGCGCACTCGTGGACAATGAAGCCGCCATGCGCGATATCACCGCAACGCTTGTGGACCTCGCCGTCAAAGGCTACCTGACCATCGAGCAGGTCGAGGAAGAACGTCTGCTCGGACTCTCGCATAGCCAAGAGTACATTTTCCATTTGAAGAAGCCCGCCGCGCAGTGGACCGACGCCCGCGCGCATGAACGCGAAATGCTCTCTGCGCTTTTCGACGATGGCGCGAACGCCGATGTAAAAATGTCCGACCTGCAAAATCATTTCTATACGCACCTGCCGGTGATCCGCGACCGCATCTTCGACGCCCTGATGACCGACGGTTATTACTTACATCGTCCGGACACCGTCCGCCAGGCATACGTCGGCGCGGGATTTGTCATCGGCATCCTGATCTTTGTTTTCGGCAACGTACTCGCGACTGCCACAGGTGTTGCTCGGCTCACGTGGGTCATCGCGGGCATCGCCACTGGCGCGGTGATTTGTATTTTTGGCTGGTTCATGCCCGCGCGGACGCTCTCGGGCGCGCGCACTTACGCGCGCGTGCTGGGCTTCGAAAATTTCCTCGGCCGCGTGGAAAGCGACCGCATCGAACGCCTGGAAAAAACGCCCGAGCTATTCGAGAAATTCCTGCCCTACGCCATGGCGCTGCACGTGGAGAAAAAATGGGTGCAGGCCTTTGCGGGAATCGCCATGCAGCCGCCGCAGTGGTATCAAGGTCCGTACGGAAGCGGCTTCCAAGCCTTTATTTTTGTGAACGATCTCAACTACATGTCCGCGCAGGCAGGCAGCGTGATGGCTTCGTCGCCGCGCAGCAGCTCAGGCGGCTCGGGCTTCGGCGGCGGAGGCGGCTCCGGTGGCGGCTTCGGCGGCGGTGGTGGCGGCGCTTGGTGAATGCTTCTCGTAGAGGAATTATGCGGGGCTGCTCACACCGGCGCCGCCTTACTGCGCCGCAGCGTTTTTTTTCAAAATGGCAATCTGCCCGGCATGGTAGAGATCATGCTGAATCAAACCATGCAGCGTCACGTACGCGGATTCACCTTTGGCGCTCAATTTGTCGTCCAGCTGGTCGTCGCGCAATCCCTCGGCAGCCTTACGCGCGCGTCTGTGGCTTTCGGTCAGATGTTCGAGCGACCGTTTCCAGGTGACTTCGCTTGCCTCCCACGCGGGCGGCCAATCCATCTCCGAGGTTACCTCCGGCGATTCGCCCGCCAGGCGGCGCGCCACAATTACGTTCCACGCCGCGACGTGATTCACGAGTTCCCAGATCGAGTGCGCACCGTGCACGGAGTGTCGCGATGCATCTTCCGCGGGAATACCCTCCAATAGGCACCACAGCGATGGCCCGTGCCACGCATCGCCCGAAAACGCGCGGTCCATCTGATCAAGGATTCGACTGATTTCGCTCATGGTCGGCTCCGGGAAAAGCGTAAGGTAAGAGCGCGCGCAGCGCAAGGCGGCTGAGGACCCACCAGCACACGCAGCGAACTGAGAAGCGTGCCAGCAGGTTCAGAAACTCTTATCGGAGTCGAGCAGGATGGTCACAGGCCCGTCGTTGACCAGCTCCACCGACATGTGCGCCTGAAATACGCCGGTCTGAACGCGCACGCCGAGCGCCTCGAGCGCGCGCACAAATTCTTCGTAGAGCGATTTGCCCATCTCGGGCGCAGCAGCTTGAATGAAACTCGGCCGCCGCTGTCCGCGCGCGTCGCCATAGAGCGTGAATTGCGACACGGCCAGCACGGCGCCACCGTAATCCATCAGCGACCGGTTCATTTTCCCATCGTCATCGCTGAAGATGCGCAGGTTCACGATTTTCTCCGCCATCGCAGTCGCCACAGCAGCGGTATCGTCGCGCCCAACAGCAAGCAGCACCACTAACCCCGTGCCAATTTCGCCGGTCACGCGCTCCTCCACCATCACGCGCGCGCGACTCACACGTTGCAACACTGCCCGCATGGATTCCTTTCGCTGCGCACTGGGGCGTCACTGATCGAGCGAGGGATCTTTCGCCGGCTTGCGCGGCAGCAGATCCGGCAACTGTGCCACATTGTAGGCCCACGCCGCTATCACTTGCGCACCTTCTGCCAGATCGCCTTCGTGCGCCTGATCAAACGTGTCTGCCTGAGAATGGTGCGTCTGGAAATATTGCGCCGGCTCCTGAATGCAGTAGAAGCCCGGGACTCCCGCTTCCTCGAATGACACGTGGTCGCTCCCAGTCATCCACCGCTCGCTCAATTCGAGCAGCCCCACTGAATGCAGCGGTGCGACAACTTTGTCCATCACCGCGCGCGCCTGATAATTGCGCATCAAGCTGATGCTGATCACGCGGCCAGTGCCGGTGTCGTGAATCAGCGCGGCTGAAATTTTCGGCACCTCATCCTTATGTGCGGCCACGTAGGCGCGCGAACCGTTCAACCCCTGCTCTTCGCCGGAAAAAAGCGCAAAGCGGATGGTGCGCTTCGGCTGCAGTCCGAGCTTCCGGATCGCGCGCGCCGCTTCCAGTACCACCATTGAGCCTGTCCCGTTATCCGTTGTGCCGGTGCCCAGGTCCCAGGAATCGAGATGCGCGCCGAGAACGACAATTTCGTCCGGCTTCTCGCTGCCGCGGATTTCCGCGACCGTGTTATAGACTTCGCTCGGCTTGTCGCTGAACGAATTCGTAATGTCCAGCTCCACCTGCACCGGCCCTCGCTGCATCAATCGCCAAATCAAGCTGTAATTTTCCGAAGCGATGAACGCCGCGGGAATGGGCGCGATGCCGTAATTTCTGCCGCCGAGTCCAGTCATATTGAGCAAATCATCGAACTTGCCCGAATCGGTGAGCATCGCAATCGCGCCTTCGCTCTTTAGAAAATCTAGGCGGGCGCGCACGAATCTCCGCCTGCGCTCTCTCTCTTGTTCAGGCGGTTCTCCCGGCCGCAGCGGCCGCATGAGCAAAAATGGATCGTCATAAGGAACTAGCATCGGATTCGGCGAGGGGGTGTCTTGCGGAGGCAAAGGCGTCGGCGTGTTGGTAATCACGATCGCGCCTTTCAGTTTTCCTTTGTAGACCTCGAGGTCAGCGAGGGATTCTCCTTTGACGTATGCGACGGGTCCACTCACGGGCCCGCTGGTCCCCGGCGCCCAGCCATAAGACGCGATTGTCAGAGGGTGTTCGGCTGGGCTCAGGATGCGGCCGCGCGCTGCCCCGCGCGTCCATCCGTGTGCGATGCTCCATGCCTCTAGATGCGCGCTTCCGAGACCGTAGTCTGCAAATCGCTGGCGCGTCCAGTCGTTCGCTTTCTTCAAATTTTCCGAGCCGGTAAGCCGCTGTCCGATCATGTCCGAAAGGTATGCGAGATTGGCCATGATTTCGTTGTGGTCTCGGATTTCAGCGAGAATCCTTTCGTCCGCCTGCGCTTGCGCATCCTTCGCCGGGGGAGTGGCCTGCTTTGCGTGCAACGCGACGAGGGTTCCGGAAGCTCCAAGAATCAGGACAAGAATGAAACCAAACATGCGCCGATATTTCATGAACTTCCCCCCGCTCAAAATTCAGATTTGGATGATGAAAAGGACGCTCGATTCTATGCGCCGCATGTCGTAAAGACAACTCGCTCTGCTTTCCCGAATTCACTAGACGCGTGGAGTGTGAATTCCGTTTCGCCGCTTCTGTTCTCAGCGGCGCGAAAATGTGCTAGAAGAAGGGCGGCGCTCACGCGAAGGCGGAAAATTGAAATTTGCTCTGATCGGAACACACGGAGTCGGCAAGACCACACTGGCTTACGAAATCTGTTCACTGCTCAAGAAAACCAATCACAACGTCGAGTTGGTGACCGAAGTCGCGCGGCAATCTCCGTTTCCCGTCAACGCGGCAACCACGCTCGAAGGCCAGCTCTGGATCTTGCACGCGCAGATTGCAGCGGAGTTGGATGCCGGGCGGCGAGCGCCGCACGTGATTTGCGATCGCGCCGTGCTCGACAACTATTGCTACCTCGTCAACAAGTTCGGCCGCCAGCCGCAACTGGAAGCCTGGCTAGCGTGGTGGATGGATACGTATTCGTTTCTTGTAGGCGTTCCTCCGATCGAATCGGCAATCACCTCCGACGGTTTCCGCTCTGAAGATCGCACTTTTCAGGTGCGCATTCACGAACTCTTGAACGAGTTGCTCGGCTCGGCGCCGTTCAACCATCTGCGCGCTCCCGTGCTCTGGCTCGACGCGCGCGACCGCCGCGTCTGGGCCGAGCGTATCTACGCCGCTGCTGCGCCTCTTCTTGAGACAGTCAAGCCCGTCCGCGATGCGGCAGCGCGTTAAATTCCACGCGAAGATATGAGCGAGCAAATCAGCGGACCTCCGTCTTCAAATCGCTGGCTCACTCGCGGCGTGCTGGGGATCGGGCTTGCGAGCCTCTTCTCCGATTGGGGACATGAAGCGGCAACCGCCATCTTGCCTGCATTTATCGCCAGCCTTGGCGCACCTGCATACGCGTTGGGGGTGATCGAAGGGGTTTCCGACGGTCTTTCGAGTTTTGCAAAACTTGCGGGCGGATGGATCGCCGATCGTCCGGCGTGGCGCAAGCCCACCGGCATCATCGGTTACCTCGCCACGGCCCTTTCTACATTTGGTTATGCGTTCACGCGGACATGGCCGACCGTGCTGGTGGTGCGCGCGCTCGGATGGGTCGGGCGCGGAAGCCGCGGTCCATCGCGCGATACGCTGCTCACGGACTGCGTTCCTCCGGACCATGTGGGCCACGCTTTTGGGTTCGAGCGCGCTATGGACACGCTTGGCGCCGTGCTTGGCCCGCTCAGCGCCACGGCGCTGATTGGAGTGCTGGGCGCGCGCGGCGTTTTGCGGTGGACGCTGGTTCCCGGGCTTGCTGCGGTGGTGGTCTTTGCGTTCTTTGCACCGACAGGACGAACCGGCGGTGAGCATCGTGCCCCGAGCTTCGCATCCAGCTTCCGCACGCTTCCGAAAACATTCTGGCATTTCCTCGCTGGCGTCTTCGCTCACGGCATTGGGGATTTCGCGCCCACACTCTTAATTCTTCGCGCGACTCAGATTCTTTCGCCGCGGCTGGGCATGGGACGCGCAGCCGCAATTTCCGTGGGGCTGTACACATTTCACAATTTCATCAGTGCGGCGGCATCATATCCGGCGGGAGCGCTCGGGGATCGCATGGGCAAGCGCGGGCTGCTCGCCGCCGGTTACCTGGTCGGGACCGTCACCTACGCAGGTTTCATCCTCGAGCCACCCACGGTTCCTGTGCTCGTAATTTTGTTCGGGCTCGCGGGAATTCACCAGGCCACGCAGCAATCGCTTGAAAAATCGCTCGCGGCCGAACTGCTGCCCGCTCCGGCGCGTGGCTCGGGCTTCGGCGTGCTGGCCACGGTGAACGGCATCGGCGATCTGATGTCGAGCGTCATGGTGGGCGGGCTGTGGTCTGGGGTGAGTCCGGCGGCGGGGTTTGCCTATGCAGGAGTATTGACAATGGCAGGGGCACTGCTAGTTTATTTCTTCACCGGCCGCCGCGACGGAGTGGTGCAAATCTGAACTAAGGAGGATATCCATGCCAAAGGCGTATTGGATTGCTTGCTATCGATCGGTCTCGAATCCCGCGGCGGTTGCGGAATACTCCAAGCTGGCGAAGCCGGCAATCGAAGCGACGGGCGGACGTTTCCTATCTCGCGGCATGCCTGCGAAAACATATGAAGCGGGAAATAACGAGCGAACCGCGCTGATTGAGTTCGATAGTGTGGCGCAGGCAATCGCGGCGTATGAAAGCGATGCCTATAAGGCCGCGTTGCGCGCACTCGAGGGCTCGGCGGTGCGGGACATGCGCATCGTCGAGGGCATCTCTTGAAATTTACTCTGGAATTTCAGCGTTAGCACACGGGCGTTGCGTTGTGTGAAAGTGTGGCGCATTCACTTAGAGTTTACTTTCTTTTTTTTGCGGGCTACCCTCGGCGCCGCCTGGCATCGCGGGCAAAAATAGCTGCTGCGGCCTGCGACAATTACGCGGCGGATCACCGCGCTGCACCGGAAGCACTTTTTTCCCTCCCGCATATAGACGCGATGGCGCAATTGAAATTCTCCCGGCTCGCCGTTCGAATCCACGTAGTCCGAGACGGAGGACCCACGCAGCCGAATCGCTTCCTTGAGTACTTGCTGAACAGCGCGAAACAGCCTATGAAGTTCGGCATCTTTGAGTTTCTCGCCGAGACGCATCGGATGAATTCGCGCGCGCCAAAGGCTTTCGTCCGTGTAGATATTTCCGATGCCGCGCAAAACATGTTGATCGAGAAGTAGCGCTTTGATGCGAGCGCGCCGCGACCAAATGCTGGCGCGAAATTCCTTCTCGCTTGCCTCGAGCGGGTCTAGGCCGAGTTCTCTGAGAAGACTTTCGCGCGCGCCATTTGCAAGAATCCGGATACGCCCGAACCGCCGAATGTCGGTGTAGCGGAGTTCACGGCCATCGTCGAGCGCGAAAAACAAATGAGTATGCGGAGCAATGCGAGCTTCGGGGGGACAAGTGACAATCTGACCGGTCATGCCGAGATGAACCTGAAGAGAGAATTGACGCGCCGGTCGCGGGTGCTCGAGATCCAATAGGAGAAATTTTCCGAAGCGGCGTACCGCGGCGATCCGGCAACCCGGCAAATCCCGTTGGATGGCCGCAGGATCATCGATGAAATCAGTCCTCCCGAGGCGCACCCCGAGGATTCGCGTTCCCGGCAGCACCGCTTGCAATCCGCGGGCAACGGTCTCGACTTCAGGCAGCTCCGGCATATTGTCTCGCATACAAATTAGCACAGACGAGTACGTGGCGGTCAGGCGCGGGCCGCCGCCGGCTGTGGTACACTCCGCCGGTTTGAAACACATGTTTCAACGGAGGGGTTCGATGCGCCGGCTTTTGGTTCTGTTTCTTCTGGTTTTTGCTGCGCCTTCGTGGGCACAGACTATCGCGATTCGCGCCGGCAACGTGATTGATCCGGCGAAAGGGACGGTCGCTAAGAATCAGATCATTCTCATCAAAGACGGGAAAATCGCCGAGGTGGGGCCGCGCGTCGCGATTCCGAATGGCGCACAGGTGGTGGACCTCTCGAATGAGTGGGTAATGCCCGGAATCATGGACGCGCACACACACGTCACGTTTGTAGAAGCGGGCCACGGCATACCGCTCGAGGAAGATTATCTTCTACACGGAAAAGGGACGCGAGCGCTTCAGGGCCTGCGCATCTCGCAGACTCTGTTGAATGCCGGGATCACCACAGTGCGTGACGTCGGGAACGAAGGCAATTATGCTTCGGTGGATCTCCGCAACGCGATCAACAAAGGATGGTTTGTCGGGCCCACGATCCTGACGTCTGGAAAAATCATTGCACCGTTCGGTGGACAGGCGAAGCGGATGCCGCCGGACATCGGTCCATTCTGGCGCTTCGAATACATCGATGCAGATGGCCCGGAGGAAATCCGCAAAGCTATACGCGAAAATATATTTTACGGCGCCGATCTAATCAAGCTTGTCGCGGACAATGGACCCTATCATTACTCCGAGGAGGAAATCCGCGCTGCGGCGTATGAAACACATCATGCCAATCGCGCCCTAGCCGCGCATGTGCTCGGCGGCGAGGCTGCCCGCAACGTGATTCTGGGCGGCGCGGATTCGATCGAACACGGCTGGGACCTGGATAACGATTTGCTCCGCTTGATGAAAGAGAAAGGCACGTTCCTTGCCGGAACCGATTTTCCGAGCGCCCATCTGGAATCGGTTGAATACAGGAACGCGAAGAAGAGAGCTGGAGACATTCTCGACAGGCTCGCGCGCGCCTACAAGATCGGCGTCAAGATGGCATTTTCCACCGACGCGGTGTTCGAACTGCCGGGCAAAACACGCGCGGACATGACCTGGGATTATCTGGCGGGGTGGCGCACGGCGGGAGTGCCGGCGGCGGAAATTCTGAAAGCCATGACCACGAATTGCGCTGAACTGCTCCGCATCCAGAATGAGCGCGGGGCGATCGCTGCAGGTCTTTATGGCGACATCGTGGCCATGCCGGAAAATCCGCTCGACGATGTCGAGTCGTTGCGCAAGATTAATTTCGTCATGAAGAATGGCGCGATTGTCCGAAGCCCGAAATAGCTACAGCACGGGAGCGGCGCAGGCGGTCATCCAGGCCCCAAACATCGCCGGCGCGGGTCGCGTAAAAAATCGCAAAAAGAAAGAGCAGCGGGATGTGATCGAGATTTGCTCCGAGATATTTCCAGAGTGGCGCGCCGTGGCCGGGTGCATACCAGGTGGAAAGCGCGAGCGCGATCATCAGAATCGCTCCGGCCACCGATGCCGGGCGGACCAGCAGACCAAGCGCCATGCTCAGGCCAATCGCCAGCTCGCCCCAAGCCACCATTCGAGCACACAGCACCGGATGCGCCAGGACAAAATTCACAAGAAATATTTTGTAAAATCCGACGGCCGTGCCTTCATTTACGAACTGATGGATCCAGCCTTCGAAGCCACCGGAGGTCCATGCTGGGCCTGCGATTTTATATTCGGCGAAGAATAAAAATATGATTCCCGTTGCGATGCGAACTAGGGCGATAGTTTTCGCTCCGATTCCCTGCACGCGATCCATCACTTTTGTGCGGGCGGCAGGATGGCGAATACACGCACTGGACCGCCTGAGCCGCCTTCCAGCTTGATGGGCGCCGCGATCAGAAATGCGCCCGCTTCCGGCAATTGATCGAGATTTGCCAGGTTTTCGAGATTGTATAGGCCCGCGGGCAAATCCACGCGGTGAACCTCGAAATTCTTCGACGCGCCGTAGTCAATGCTCAGCGTATCGATTCCCAGGCCCACAGCACCGCGCTCGATCAACAGCTTTGCTGCTTCGACGGAAAATCCCGGGAAGTGCATCACACCCGCCGCATCCAAATTGCGGTAACGCGCCTGATCGGGCCAGCGAGTGGCGCCCCAACCTGTTCGCAACAATACAATCGAGCCCGGCATAATCCGCCCGTGCTGCGCTTCCCACTTTTCTACGCGCATCACTCTCAACCGGTAGTCCGCATCCTTGGCCGCCTCCTCGCGCACATCCACCACCACCACGGGGCCGAAGAAATGCGCTTCCGGAATTTTATCCAGCGGAATATTTCCAGGTGGAAAATGCGCCGGCGCGTCCATATGCGTTCCATAATGCTCGAGCATCCAGAAGCTGCGCGTGAAGTAGCCGTTTTTCTCGACCGTGGCATTCACTTTCGATTCGAACACGCGATCGTCGCCCGGCCAGGCCGGCAGCTTGTCGTTGATCGCATAGGTCATGTCCACCACGAGAGTCTTGCCCGACGGAATTCCCTCGAGCCACACGTCGCGCGGCGCCACCTTCCGTTGCTGCGCAAATGACGATGCACCAGGATGGATCACTGCCAGCGCGAAGATGGCCCAACCCAGCGCAGCGAATAACCAGAAGACAATTGTTCTCCGCATCGAGAATATCTCCTTCCATATTCCGCTCAAACGTCAGACGTAATTCACCGCGATTCGATATCAGGGTTTCAGGAAAACTGTTCGGAGCGTCTGCAAGACAGTCCTCAGGGCAGAGGAATTCCGGGCGAGGCGACGATGCCCGCCATGCGAAGAATTTCGGAATACTCTTCTTCGGTCAGCGGGCAGATGGTAAGCCGCGTGTTCTTGAGGAATTTAATTTTTCGAAGGGCGCGATTTTCGCGCAACTCCGCGAGCGTCACCTGGCGCGGCAACCGTTCGATCGCGCGCAAATCCATCACCAGTTTTTTCTCATCAGGGTGATGAGGATCAGGATACGGATCGCGGCTCACCTCCGCGAGGGCGTACAAGGCATGCTCCGCTTTGCCGTGGTAGAGCAGGGTGCGATCGCCCTTGTGAACCTGCTTCAACTGACGCAGAGCGTCGGGGCGGCTACCGGCATGGCGCCACATCTCCTTGCCCTTTACGAACAGGGTATCCCAGTGATAGACCCGCGGGTCAACAGCCAGCAGCCAGCGCCTAGGTTTGATAGGGGGTTGCGTCATCCGTCAAATGGAACAATACCGGGCGCACTATACACGGAAGGGAAAAAAAGTGGACAACTTTATGTGCAGAATTTTTGTCCGCTGGCGTGAAATTCCAGCCGCCCTGCCCGCGCTGAGTCAGCCAATATCGACGAAAATGTCGTCTCCGCGGACCTCGACGGGGTAGGTTTCGACGCCCACGGCCGGGTTAGTCGCCAGCTTGCCGGTTGTAACGTCATACTGCCAGCCATGCCAGGGGCAGGTGACGATCTGGCCTTTGAGGTCGCCCTCGCCGAGGGGGCCGCCGCGATGGAGGCATGTATTATTGATTACAAACAGTTTACCTCCAACATTGGCAAGGGCGACTGTCTTGCCGTCGAGTTGAAATTCGCGGATTGTCCCTGGCGGGACCTCGTCTTTCTTTGCGGCGCGCACAAAAGCCATTCGTTGTTCCTTCCTACACCCTATCTTGGCTGAGGGGACTGAGCGACCATCACGCCGCTCTTGAAATCCTCGATCATGCCCGGGTTGAGCCGCACTTCCGTGGGCCGCTTGGCCAGCGTCATCTGGTCAATCTTGTCCTGCAGCTTCAGCAGCGCGTAAAAGAGTCCCTCGGGCCGGGGAGGGCAGCCGATCACATAGACGTCCACGGGCACGATGCGGTCCACGCCCTGCAGGACGGAGTACACATTGAACGGGCCACCGACGCTCGAGCATGCACCCATCGAAATACACCACTTGGGGTCCGGCATCTGGTCCCACACCCGCTTCAGCACCGGCGACATCTTCAGCGTCACTGTGCCGGCGACGATCATCAGATCTGCCTGGCGCGGCGAGGGACGAAAAACTTCCGCGCCAAATCGCGCGATATCGAAGCGCGAGGTGGTGGAAGCGATCATCTCGATGGCGCAGCACGCGAGGCCGAACGTGAGCGGCCAGATAGCGCTCTTGCGCGCCCAATTGAAGACGTAGTCCACCGTCGAGAGCACGTAACTTCGTTCAAACCGATTGTCGATAACACCCATGCTCGTATTCTACCCCGAAAGACCGGCGAGTATAACGACGCATCCGCACGGAGTCAAACGCACGGCTTTAACCACAGATGAACACAGAAGGACACTGAATAAGAGAACACCTGCCTAGACGGTGCTGGATGCCAGTTCGCCGCTCAGAATATCGCTTCTGGGCACAGAAGCTATTTTTGGCTGAGAAGATACAGGTCGGCTTGGCCGGCGGGGCGCGCGTAGACGACCGTGGAGAGGTCGCGGGAGAAGTCGTAGGCGTTGCCGCCGGCGAGCAACGGGAAGGCGAAGGGCAACTTTACGGCTACTTGCGTTGGGCCGGTGAGTTTGCCGTCGTGCCACGGTTGGCGGCAGATGGTGACGTCGGAGCGCGAGGGGACGGCGTAGAGAAAGGATTTACCGTCGGGGGCCATGGCGATGCCGAAGGTAATCGCGCCGGGCAGCAATGAGGTGCACTTTTTATCGGCGAGAGACAATTCAGAGATCCCCAGTCTTTCCCCACCGCGGAGAACGGTGAGCAAGTATTTGCCATCCGGCGTGGTTTCGAAGGCATGGCCACATTCATCGCTTAGTTTTTCCGGATTTGAGCCGTCGAGGTTTTCTCTCCAGATGGTGGCTCTGGTGGTGCCCTGGTCGAAGCTGTTGAAGTAGATGGATTTCTGGTCGGGGCTGGTTGACAAAGCTTGCAGGGCGCCGCCCGACCAAGGAATCTGCCGGATACCGCTGCCGTCGGCGGCTCCAGCGTAAGCCCGGTCGCTTCCGTCGTTCTGCTCCTCCATAAAGAAGAGATGAAAGCTATCTGGGGCCCAGAAACCTGTTCCCAGGGAACGCGAAGTGGCGAGCTTTACTTTGTTGCTGCCGTCGAGGTTCTGGACCCACAGTTCGGTGCGGCCTTTCTCCGGAGTGGTGATGTACATCAGGCGCTTGCCATCGGGTGACATGGCCGGCTGGGTGGCATTGTCCGAGGCGACGTCGGTGGATTGTTTCGAATGGATGCTGTAGGCGGTCAAAACGCCGGAGGCTTTTCCGTTTACAAAGTAGATGCCTTTGCCGGCGGGGTCGCGCATGGGGGAGAAATCCGGACCGGTGCCGAAGGTAACCTGGGTCAGGGCCTTGGTCTTCAAGTCGTACTGCCAGAGATTGGTGAGGCCGTTGACGGTGCGGCTGATCAAGAGGGATTTGCGCGGCTCGCTCCAGGCGGTATCAACGTAATCTGCCGGTACCTCGCCCAGATCCTCCGCCGTCTTGCGCGCGGGGTCCACGTCGTGGACGTGAAAGCGGTCCTCGGCGACGGAAATCGGATTGGCGGCCAGCACCAGCAGATGGTTGCCAGTGGGGAAAGGCAAAATGCGCCGCGGCGGCAATGACTTGGCATCGAACTTGTAGAGCAGCTCTTCACCCAGCCCCGATTTATCGGAGCGAAAAACCGCCCGCTGAGATCCCTTAATGTAATAAATGGAAGCGCCGTCGGGCGAAGGGGCCAGGGCGATGCCGGCGGCGGCGCGCCGGGAATTTCCTCCCAGTGTGGGCACAGCCCATCCTTCGTTGTTGGCGGTGGACTTGGTGAAATAAATCTCGGTGCCATCAGGAGAAAAGCTGTCCACAAACTTGTCGGCAGCGTCGTTGGTAAGTTGAAGCGGATCGCCACCGGAGGTGAGCATCACAAATACCTGGCTGATGCCGGCAACCGGCGCGCTGAAGGCTACGGTGTGGCCGTCGGGCGAAAGCCTGGCGAAGGCCATGGGCTTGTTCCAGTGGCTGATTTGCGTGATTTTTGCCGGGCCGGTGGGTGCGCTGGAACCGCTCTTGAAGTGATACATGGCGAAGGCCGCGACGGCGAGGACGACGGCCGCGCCGGCAACGATGAATTTTGTGTGCGAGGGTCTCTCGGCTTGCTGGGTGACTGCGACGCCGGCCGAGCTGCTGGCCATTTCCGGAGCTTGCACTTGAACCGCTCCCGTTCGCGCCGAGGAAATTCGTCCGGAGCTGGTATCGCGGCGCAGGCGCTTCAAGTCGGCGCGGATTTCGGAGGCGTTCTGGTAGCGCAGGTCGCGGTCTTTTTCGAGAGCTTTGTTGATGATGTCCTCGAGCCTGGGGGGCAGATCGGGATTCAGGCGCACCGCGGCGGCGGGCTCGCGATTCAGAATCGCTTCGGTGATCACGCCGGAAGTTTCCCCGCGAAACGGAAGTGACCCGGTGGCCATTTCGTAGAGGACCACGCCAAACGAAAAAAGATCCGTCCGAGCATCGAGTTCCTTGCCGCGAACCTGCTCGGGCGACATATATGCGACTGTGCCCACGGCGGCGCCCGGGCTTGTGAGGTCTTCAGCGCTCACGCCCCCCATGATCTGCGCCGAGAGTGTGACGTCCTGTGTCACGGTGTGGACCGCGGCGCGGCGAACCTGCTTGGCAAGCCCGAAGTCCAGAATTTTGGCATGACCACGCTCGGTCACGAAAATGTTGGCCGGCTTGACGTCGCGGTGAACGATTCCCTTGCTGTGCGCGGCTTCGAGCGCGTCCGCAATCTCTACGCTAAGATCGAGGAGCAGTTCCAAATCCATGGGACGTCCTGCGATGCGATGCTTCAGAGTCGTCCCATCGAGAAATTCCATCGCCAGGTAGGTCTTTCCGCTCTCTTCGCCAATCTCGTAAATCGTGCAAATGTTCGGATGATTCAACGCTGAGGCGGCTCGCGCCTCGCGCCGGAATCGTTCGAGAGCCTGCAAGTCATTCGCTAATTCGTCCGGAAGAAACTTCAGCGCAACGTGGCGGCCAAGATTCGTATCCTCAGCCTTGTAAACAACGCCCATGCCGCCGCCACCGAGGTTTTCGATGATGCGGTAGTGCGAGATGGTCCGGCCGATGGGCGACTGGGGTTCTGGCATGAGTGTCGCCAATCTTAGGCTGCGTGGCGGGTCAAGTCAACGCGACTCACAACCAGTGCAATATCCC
>Ga0307469_10000152_pt1 | contig 26730 bp, 20 predicted proteins | sample atmos_gasesAM2C__FD_203084 | JGI IMG/M metagenome (GOLD analysis project Ga0307469, IMG submission 203084) | Hardwood forest soil microbial communities from Morgan-Monroe State Forest, Indiana, United States - atmos_gasesAM2C_515 | ecosystem: Environmental > Terrestrial > Soil > Temperate... | reverse complement strand
TTTCCCCTGATAGTCGTCCGAAATCTGACGTCCCATTTCACGAACCCGCTTCTGAATCTGCTCCGCCGAGATGACGGAGCGTAAAGGCTCGGTTTTCGAGCTGGTATTCATTGGTGGCGCAATCCTCCCAAGCTCCACTGCTCAGTTGACGCCGGTTAATCGTCGGACAACGAACTCTCTCGAATCAGAATGGCTTCATCGGAATCTCGGGCACGCATTGCCATAGGAACAGGAAAACCCCGTAACCATACAATTTGCTCTCCGACGGCTAATAACGGCCAAACCTTGCGCGGTTTTCCGGTAATGTGGCGCTCTTGCAAGAGTTCTTTGATCTTCTTGGCCGATTTTGTATGCGCCGGCCAGAAACGGTCCCCCCGACGCCAGTTCCTCACCCGCAATTCCCCTGGCAGCAACGAGGGATTGAGGAGCTGGTCGTGATCGTAGTCCGCGTTTCCCCATCCGGGAGTCACTGGCACCGCTTCTATCACAATCCCAGCCTCGGGCACTATGGCCCGACCAGGGACGGGCAGCCGATATTCGTAATCGGTCGGAATGCGATCTTGGTTGCGAAGGTCCGGAGTACAAAAGGTCAGGGCTGTCGGTTCGTGGAGTACAGTCCAGCCCAGTGGGAGTGACAGGCTCTTGGCCGAATTCGATTCATCCGCCGCAAAGCGCAGTACTTCTTCTACGTGCTTGAACTCCAGCGGGAAACCCGCCAGGTCCCCGATCGCCTTGATCGCCCTTCGTTGTACCGCCAGTGGTTCGGAGACCAGCCACACCCGGTCGACGGTGGCGTTCATCACCAGCGGACCCGGTTCGTGCAGACGTTCCTGTAACTCGGGGTTGAACGGTTGCAGCTGAACCAATCCTGCTTGTTCCGGAATGGCCCAGTCGGGCTCCGTCCAATGAATTGCGGTACCGATCCAACCGGCGACTTCGTTTTGCCAGTAGTCTTCCTCGCCACGTGCGATTTCGGATAGCTCGCTTAACCCCTGGGCCACGGAAGGGTTGAATTCCCGCTCCAGAAGAGGCATCAGAACCTGGCGTAGCCGGTTGCGGGTGAATTTCTTGTCGGTGTTGCTGGAGTCCTCACGCCAGGGTTGTCCAATGTCTGTTAGGTACCCGGTGAGCTCGTCATGACGCACTTCGAGCAGAGGACGAACGACCTCTCCAGCAACTTCGTCATCCTGTTCCAGCTCGTAGACGGGATAGATTCCCGCCAGCCCCCGCATGCCGGTGCCGCGCACGACGCGCATCATGATGGTTTCGGCTTGATCGTCGAGCGTATGCCCGGTGGCAATCTTGTCGACTCGGCGTGTGCCGTCGGCTTCGTCGCTCAGCAGTTCACCGAAATAGCTGTACCGGAGAGTACGCGCCGCCGCTTCGATGCTGGTGCCGGTTGCGGCCGCTTCCGCAGCCGCGTCTCCGATTGAGGTGTGGAATTCGAGATCGAGGTCCCTGGCCAGTGCCGACACAAATTCCTGGTCTTGCTCCGATTCCGGCCCGCGCAACTTGTGGTTGAAATGAACGACCGAGACAACGATGCCCAGCTCATCCCGAAGCTCGAGCAGGAGCCGAAAGAGTCCGACAGAATCCGCACCGCCGGAGACGGCGACGCTGACCCGGTCACCGGGTTTCAGCAGTTCCAGGCGGCGAATGTGGTGGACGACCCGGTGCGCAAGCGGATGCACGCAGACATGTTACAACCCGGAGCCCGGCGGGCGCCCGGATCTACAATCCCGGACTCTTGTCCGCAATCAGCTTCCTGATCTTCGCAACGAAATCCGCCGCCGCCATGTCTTCGGTCTTCTCTTTGCCGCGCGTGCGGACATTCACCTTCCCCGCCTCCGCTTCCTTATCTCCCACCACCAGAAGGAAAGGAACTTTCTGCATCGCATGCTCGCGGATCTTGGCGTTCATCTTTTCATTGCGGGCATCGACGTCCACGCGGACTCCGACGGTCTTCAATTGCGCTGCGACCTTGTTCGCGTACTCGGCGTGACGTTCTGAGATGGGGATCATCACCGCTTGCACCGGCGAGAGCCACACCGGAAACGCGCCCGCGTAGTGCTCGATCAACACGCCGAAGAACCGCTCGACTGATCCGTACAGCGCGCGATGCACCATCAACGGCTGCTTTCGCGAGCCGTCTTCGGCGACGTACTCCAATCCAAACCGCTGCGGCAAATTGAAGTCGAACTGCACGGTAGACAGCTGCCACAGCCGGCCAATGGCATCGACCAGTTTAATGTCGATCTTTGGACCGTAAAACGCGGCTTCTCCCGGAATGGTTTTGTACTCGATCTTGAGTTCCTTCAAGACTTTTTCCAGCGAATACGTCGCCATATTCCACTGTTGTTCGCTGCCGACGAAACTCTTGCGGTCGTCCGGGTTCCAGGTGGAGAGCTCAGTCTGGAACTGGTCGAAGCCGAAGTCTTTCAGGACATCTTTGGCGAACTCTACACAGGCTGCGATCTCGCTTTCGATCTGCTCGGGAGTGCAAAAGATATGTGCGTCGTCCTGCGTAAAGCCGCGCACCCTCAACAAGCCGTGCATCACGCCCGAACGCTCGTAGCGATACACCGTGCCCAGCTCGCCCAGGCGCACCGGCAGATCGCGGTAGGACTTCAGCGAGTCTTTGTAGATCAGAATGTGGAACGGGCAGTTCATGGGCTTCATGCGGTATTCCGCGTCGTCGAGCTCCATGATGTCGAACATGTTCTGAGCGTAGTAGCCTTCGTGGCCCGAGGTCTGCCACAACTGCCTTCGCGCGACGTGCGGCGTGTACACCAGCGAGTACCCGCGCCGGATGTACTCGTTGCGCATCCAGTCTTCCATCTCCTTGCGGATGATCCCGCCCTTCGGATGCCAGAAGATCAGGCCTGGCCCGGCGAGTTCCTGGATTGAGAACAAATCGAGCTGTTGGCCGAGCACGCGGTGATCGCGCTTCTTGGCTTCCTCGATGCTGTTGAGGTAAGCATCCAGATCTTTCTTCGAGTAGAAGGACGTGCCGTAGATGCGCTGCAGCTGGGGATTCTTTTCGTCGCCCAGCCAGTATGCCCCGGCGATGTTCAGCAGCTTAAATGCTTTGATCTTGCCCGTCGACGGAATGTGCGGGCCGCGGCAGAAGTCCAGAAACTTGCCGGTCTTATAGATCGAGATCTTTTCATCGGGCTGCGTGAATTGCTCGATGAAGTGGCACTTCATGAAGTCGCCCTCGCCCTTGAACTTCTCGAGGCCTTCCTGCCGGGGCAGAAACTCGCGTGCATAGGGAATGTTCTGTTGCGCCAGCTCCTGCATCTTCTTCTCGATCTTTTCGAGATCCTCCGGCGTGAACGCGGTCGGGCGGTAGAAATCGTAAAAGAAGCCGTTCTCGGTCGCCGGGCCATGCCCAAGCTTGGTCTCCGGGAACAGCTCCAGCACCGCCGCCGCTAGCAGATGCGCGGAGGAATGTCGGTACACCGGCAGCGCCTCCGGGTCCCCCGCTTTGAGCAGGCGTAAGTCGGTGTCCTTCTCCAGGGGACGGGTCAGGTCAATCAAGTCGCCGTTGGTTTTGGCGACCAGGGCAGCGTCCGCCAGACGCGGGCTGATGGATTGGGCGATCTCCAAGGGGGTCGTACCCTTGGGAACTTCTTTTTCGCTGCCATCCGGCAGCTTGACATGAATGCTATCCGACATGCTGTTAGCTCGTATTGCGCTGAAACTCTTGAGTTTATCGGAGGGGCGGCAGTGGGTCAAACGCATTGAAGGAACGCGGCGGTTTCCTCAAACTTCGGGACTCTAAGTCGAGTTCGTTTGGTCTTGGTCTTCGGTGACCTACTCGGCGTCGGGTCCGGTTGTTACCGTGAAATCGGGGAAGAAAGGAAGCGTTAGGCTTCACATGGCGAAATCTTCATTCACTCTCAAGATTCTCTACGGGGAAGGCGACGTTGAGGTTGTAACCGCGCAGTCACAAGCGATGACAAAGGCGGGCCACCAGGTTACCACCGCAGTGGGGCGCAAAGAGATCGAGGCGGCGCTCAAAAAAGGCTCGTTCGACCTGGTCATTCTCGGTCCCACGCTGACCCGCAACGATCGTCATCATCTGCCCTACATGGTCAAAAAAGCCCACGAAGGCACTCGCGTATTGGTGTTACACGCCGATGGCGGACGCCATCCGTATGTGGACGCCGCCACCGACACGGGTCGAACCATCGAGTCCATCCTCGAAACGATTTCTTCGATGATGGCCCAGCAGTCGGCGGTCAGCGCTCGTTGAGCTCTCGCACACGCGGCAATCTTCTGGGCGGCCTTGGCCGCCCTTCGTGTTGCGCGGGCCGCTCATTCGTTACCAGCTGTCCGTAACCGTAGTGGCACCCGCCAAAGCCTTCGAGTACGATAGAGAAACACCCCCGGGCAGCCGCATCCGGGTTCCCCCGCATCCGATTAACTTTATGACGAAAAAGCTTGGATATCTCTTGTGTACGACTGTTTTCCTGGTCCCGCTCGCGCTGGCGCAGGACGTCCATCCCTCGCTGCGACCGCCCAAAGGGGCGACAGTGGCGCTCGTGATCTTTGAGGACTTGGAGTGTCCGGATTGTGCGCGCGCGGCCCCGTTGGTGGAAGAGGCATCCCGCACCTACAAGATCCCAGTGGTCCGCCATGACTTTCCCTTGCCGATGCATCCGTGGGCATACGACGCAGCGATTTTCGCGCGCTACTTCGATACCCATTCGAAGGCGGTCGGCAATGAATTTCGGGACACCGTCTTCAAACATCAGCTGGAAATTACCAAGGACGCGCTTCGGCCATTCGCCGAAAAGTTCGCCGTGGCCCACAAGATCAATCTGCCCTTCGTGGTGGATCCGGACGGCAAACTGGCCAGGCTGATCGAGGCCGATCGCGCAGCCGGGAACCAGATCGGCCTGCAACACACGCCCACCTTGTACGTGGTCAGCAGTAAACACACCGGAACTCCGTTCGTCGAGGTTGTCGACCGGACTCAGTTATTCCAGCTCATTGACACGATGAAGAAGGAATAGGGGTGCGCATGTAGGGTTTGTGCCGTTCCATACAACCGGCCCGAGGATCTGCAGGGCGAGCGGCAACCGATTGTAAACAGGGTGTTTACACCGGCCAAAAACAAAGCCTTAGCTATTTCTGAGGGATATAACGTACAATAGTGATGCGTTTGATTTTTGCGGTTCTATGCACTCTGCAGTTTCTCCGCTTACCGGCGTGACCTGCCTGCACCAGTCCTGCGAAAAATTTCAGCGCAACATCTGAGAAAAAGGAAACAAAGCAACACCATGGAAACAGGAACAGTAAAGTGGTTTAACGACGCCAAGGGTTATGGATTCATCAGCCGCCAGAACGGCGAGGACGTATTTGTTCACTTCTCCGCCATCCAAGCCGGTGGGTTCCGCAGCCTCCAGGAAGGTCAGCAAGTTCAGTTCGATGTGGTCAAAGGCCCTAAGGGCTGGCAGGCCGAGAACGTGAAGGCGATCTAACCACTTTCACAGGTTATGACAATTGAATCGAGGGGCGGCCGCGAGGCCGCCCTTTGTATTTGTTGTAGATGTTTCTTACGATCCCTGCGAGGCTTGCCACTTCTTTCGATCCCATACATCATTGTGAAATGCGTCGCCAGCTAGCGGTCATTCTATTTCTAAGCTCATTTTGCTTCGCCGGTATCGTCGACGATGTCCGCGAATCGCTTTCCCAAAACAACTTCACCGGCGCCGAATCCGCTCTGCAGGGGTACAAGTCTAAAACTGGCGTCACCCCCGAATACCTCGAGGCGCTTTCATGGATGGCTCGCGGCGCCCTCAGCATGCAGCAATACCCGCAAGCCGATGCCTACGCCAAACAAACGTTGGCGCTCGCAGGACCCGTACTGAAAGGGCGATCTCTCGATTCCGATGAACACCTCGCGACCGCGGTAGGCGCAGCCATCGAGGTGCAGGCGCAGTCCCGGGCAGGGCGAGGGCAGACCGCTCAGGGCGCCGCCCTCTTGCGGCGAGCGCTGCAGACCTACGGAAACAGCTCTATCGCGCCCCGGCTCCATAAAAATCTGAACCTGCTGACCTTCGTGGGACAATCAGCTCCCGCGCTCAAGTCGGCGGAGTTTCTCGGACCGCGCCCTGTGCCGTTGGGTGAGTATAAGGGCTCACCCGTCTTGCTGTTCTTTTGGGCGCACTGGTGTCCGGACTGTAAGGGCGAATCGCCGATCATTGCCAGACTGCGATCGGAGTTCAAGGAACTCATCGTGATCGCGCCCACCCGGCGGTACGGGTATGCCGCCGGGGGTGAGAATGCCACACCACAGGCTGAACTGGATTACATCAGAAGAGTCTGGCAGCAGTATTACCCGGGTTTACAAGGAGTGCCCGTACCCCTCAGCAAAGACAATTTCAGTACTTACGGGTCGAGCACCACGCCGACACTCGTGCTGATCGACCGCACTGGGAAAATCGCGTACTACCATCCCGGCGCGGTGATGTATGACGAGTTGAAGGCGGCGATCGAGAAGGTTACGCGCGGATGAGGCTGAGAATATTCTTTTTGGCATTGGGCTTTGGTCCGCGTGTTGCGCTGCCTTTCAGCGACATTCCGTCTACGCCATCACCAAGAATGCTTAACCGCGAAGTTCGCTAAGAAGTCGCGAAGCGCGCAAAGAAGGAGTAGTGCTTTCCTTCGCGCCCTTGGCGTTCTTCTCTTAGCGACCTTCGCGATTAAAAGCCTTTTGCGGCTCTCCCCTAAAACCGGAATCGGTACTTTAACTGCACCGCCAGTTCCCGAGGATTCGCAAAATGTGTTCCGCCGAACGTGTTGCTGTTATCGAGCATGAAGTGATTGTTCCCGATATTCAGCGCACTGAGTCGCAGGTTCCAGTTTTCGCCGAACGTCTTGCCCACCGAAAAATCTACCGTGGTGTGCGGCGGCAGATGTCCCGGCCCCTCGCCGTCCAGAAACCCGGATCCGTAGTTGACGTTAAACGCTGTCCAGACCCTCCACGGAAGGCTCAGGTTCACGCCCGTGCTGACCGTGTCGCGCTGGTCATGGTCTAGCGTGCAGATCGGATCTTCGCAAGATTCATCGCTCACCAGTCCCCCGGTAATTCCGCCATTCCATTCGGCGTACTGGTGAGAGTATGCGAGATGCCAGGACGCAATCCCGCCCACCCGTGGTGAATTTGCTGTGAATTCCCACCCCCGAATGCGGGCTCGCTCCAGCGTCAATGGGAAAAAGATGTTGGAGTTCCCCAGCACATCGTGATCGAAGAAGTTTCGGGCGCCCGTGCGGAAATTGCTGACGTCAAACGTCCAGCCCGCGACCGGAATGGTCAGCCCGAACTCTCGCTGTTCGTCGCGCTCGCCGTGCAGCGCAGCGAACTGGCAATCGAACGACGTGCACTCCTCGATGAGCGGACCGGAAACGGTTAGCAGCGGCGGGGCCTGGTAGTAGCGTCCCCAGAAAGCGCGAGCCACCCAGTGCAATTTGGGGATCTGCAGAGCGGCTCCGATGCGCGGGTCGGCCGCATTGTCTATCACGTGCGGCAGGTTCGAACCAGCCGGCGATCCACCGCTGAAATGCGTCAGGCGCACTCCGCCATTCAGAGTTAGCCATCGGTTCAGCTTGAACTGATCCTGGATAAAGAAGGCGGTCGTGCTTCCCCAGAGCGTCGCGCGCTCCCGGATGGGATCGGCGCTGCCATCGCTCGTGACCACGCCGAAGAACTGATTGTCGCGCTGGCCAAACGCCTGCACTCCGCTGCTGAGATTGTGACGGCCGTGCCGATAGGTCATAGAGACGACACCGCCCACGAAGTTAGAGCCGCGATCGTCTTCCGGAATGACCACTCCCGGATCCGGCGCGCCATTGTAGCCACCCACGTAGTGTGCCCGGTTGAAGTGATAGAAAGGAGAAACCGTCAGCACGGTATCCGTGCTGATCGAATGCAGCCAGGAAAAATTCACGAACGCATCGCGTTCATTTTCGACATCGTGAAAGCCCGCCGTCTGCTGATCGGGAGAGTTCGGAACCTGGTAGTGATCCCCTCGAACCGACGTCACCAGCCGCAATTGATCGGTCGGCGACTTGTTGAAAATGAGCGAGCCGTATCCTCCCAGGCCGGCTCCGAGATCGTGTAGAACCTGGACGCTGGGCGTTTCGAGCCCCAAATCCGTTCGGTATCCGGACAAACTGCCTAGCCACGCGAACCGATCGGTATGATCTCCAAAACTGAGTTGATTGTCCATGTTGTTGTAGCTGCCGTACCCCAACACCAGTTCACCCTGCCGGTCGCGCTCAAAGCCGGAGCGCGTCACGACATTGAAAACTCCGTAGGTGCGATCGCCGTACTCCGCGTTATACCCGCCGCGCTGCACTTCCAAGTAGTCGATATCCTTCGGATCAAACTGCGGACCAACGTTTGAAGCGATGTTGGTATTCGGAACGGGCACGCCATCCAGCAGCCAGGAGATCTGGTGTCCGCCCCGGATATGCAGTTGGTCATGCACCATGTACGCACCAGGTGTGTAGTCCGTGATCATCGCCAGGCTGTTGCTGGCGTCGGCGCCGGGCGTGTGGTTGATCGACTCGCGGCTCACCACGTTCGAACTGGTCGACGACTCCGGATTTACCGCCGGGGCGATGTCCTGCACCTCGACCGTCTCCGCCGCGTGGGCCACGGTCAGCGAAAAGTGCGGTTTCACGTCGCGCCCCGAAGTCAGCACGACTTTCTGTTCTTCCGTCGCGAATCCCGGCACTTCGACGATGATGCGATATTCGCCCAGCGGCACACTATCGAAGAAAAATTCCCCTTCATGGTTGCTGGCCACGCTGCGCGACCACTCCGATGTCGTCGCCTGAAGCTTGACCTTGGCATCCTCCACCGGACGGTGCTGGGGATCGTGAATGAGTCCGTGCACGGACCCGAAAATCGTCGCGTTGGCTGCGCCCGTGAATAGCAGCACCATGACGCATAGGGTAAGTGGAATTAATTTCTTCATATGCCCTCATCAAGCTGTAAGAAAAACAACCCTGGGGGCGAGTTCGCAGCTCACGTCATCGTGCGAAAACAAATCGACTCGTTTTCGCAGCAACTGCGGAGTCCGCTGGGGAAACTCGCGAAAGGCAGGTGTTTTTACGGCGTAGGAGGACCGCGAACGAAATGGTAGGCCGGTAGTTCCAGATCATCCAGCGAAGCGCGCAGCGTGATGACTTGGTCGTGAACCGAGTCGATCTGTCCAAGCAAGGTCGGACGATTGACATGCACCCAATGCCTACGGACAGTTGAGCGGCAGCACTCGTGTTCGTTACAACACTGGCGCGAGAGGAAAGCGAGCTTTACGGATACAGGAGCCGCAGCCGGAGCTGCGTGATGATGGCAACCCGGCATACTCTGCGCTTGCGCAGCCATCGGCTTGCGCACGCAGTGCTGGGCAGGCATGGACGCCGCTGCCGCCAGCGGAGCAAACAGCCCCGCGAGCAAGACCAGCAACAGAAATTTGGCGGTCCAGCGGCCCATATTTTCCGAAGAGAAAAAGGGGGATTTTGCCACTGCTGGTCTCTTCCCCACATCTGCATCGGCCGAGACGGCCGGAGAAGCAGTGACACCTCCATGCAGCATAGAGCACTTTTGGCGCAGACACAACCCCTGGTGACTTCGGTCACCAGCGGTTGTGTTGAAACAGCACCACCTCAACGCTAGGTCGTGGCGGGCCCGAAGCCGCTACCGTCCCACGATATCGCCCTTCAAACCGCCCACCGCGGTCAGAACTTCTCCCTTTTCCTTCTCGGGCACTTTGAACTTATCCAGGGTCGCGATCAGATACTTCACATTCGTATTCCAGTCCGCTTCACTGATATGCAGGCCTGTGTGTGCCGTTTTCATATCGCGCCCGGTGTATTTGCAGGGGCCGCCCGTCGCCGAGCACAGGAAGTCGATCACGTGCTGGCGAACTCGGATCTTCGAATCGTCGTTCAAGCCCACGAAGAAGCGTCCGAGCTGCGGATCAGCGGCCAGCCGCCCGAGAAAGTCGTCCGTGACCGCAGCCAGGGCATCATAGCCACCCAGCCGCTGGTACAAGCTGTTCGGCGTCTGCTCAGCTGCTTGCGGTGGTGCGGCAGCGTACATCGGGGTGACCGCGGCAAAACTCGTTAGAATCAAATAGAGAAACGGCACTAGTCTTTTCATTCGTCCTATGCCTCGCAATCAAGTGTCGGGGAAATCGCCCCTCGGCTTTAGGTACGCAGCCGCCCTCGAATCGGATTTCTGCCAGTTGGCTCCTTGAGACGCCAAGTTCCGGCGTGGTAGCATCCATAGTTTTGGCAGGCGATGTCCTGCCCAGCCGTACAAGTCCTTATCTTCATAGCCGCCGGGATTCTCACACGAAAGCAAGCTGGCGACCCATGACCGAAGACTGACGACTGACCCTCGGAGTGAACCCGTGAAAGTCTACGAAGGAGCAAATATCCGCAACGTGGCCCTGGTCGGTCACGGTCATGCCGGCAAGACTTCCATCGTCTCCGCCGCCCTCTTCACTGCCGGCGCCACGCCTCGCATGGGGCGCGTGGATGACGGAACCGCTACGACCGACTATGACGAAGAAGAAGTCGCTCGCAAAATGTCGGTCGGCACGGGCATCGCGTTCGCAGAATGGGGCAAGACCAAGATCAATCTCCTAGATACCCCCGGCTTCAACATGTTTGTCAACGAAGCCAAGACGGTTCTGCCCGTGGTCGAAGCGGCGCTCGTGGTCGTCGACGGCGTGGCCGGTGTTGAAGTCGTCACGCAACGCGTTTGGGGCTACGCAGAAGAGATCAATCTTCCCCGCGTCATCGTGGTCAGCCGGATGGATCGCGATCGCGCCGATGCAGAACGTGTCCTCGAATCTCTCAACAGTGCGTTCGGCCGCGCGGTGGTTCCGTTGCAGTTTCCGATTGGCAAGGAGAAGGGTTTCTCCGGCGTAGTCGACTTGGTGAAGATGAAGGCCTACACCTACGAGTTAGGGGGGAACGGTAAAGGTAAGGAAGGGGAAATTCCCGCCGATCTTGCAGCTGCCGCCCAGGAAGCCCACGAGAAGCTGGTCGAGCTCGTTGCCGAAGGCGACGACAAGCTGATGGAGGAATTCTTCGAGAAAGGCACCATCCCCGAAGAACACCTGATCCCCGCCCTGCACGACGCCATCCGTGAAGACAAGATCTTCCCGGTGCTATTCACTTCCGGACTCGGCAATGTCGGAGTTGATAAGCTCATGGATTTCCTGGTCGACTACACTCCCGCCGGGACCGAGCACACCGCCCTGCACGGCGTCGCCGGCAGCAATGGCCAGTCTCCCGAGCGCCACGTCGCCGACTCCGACGCGCTGTCTTTATTCGTCTTCAAAACCGTATCCGACCCCTTCGCCGGACGTATCTCCTACTTCAAGGTCTACAGCGGCGTCCTCAAGAACGACGCGACCGTGCAGAACTTCACGCGCAACTCCCAGGAAAAATTGGCGCATATCTGGGCGATGCAGGGCAAAGCCACCACCCCCGTCAATGAACTCCATGCCGGCGACATCGGCGCCGTGGCCAAATTGCGCGACACGCTCACCGGAGACACCTTGGGCGACAAGAACGCGCCCATTCAGTACCCGAGGATCAATCTGCCCGAACCCGCTATCACCTTTGCGATCGAGCCCAAGAGCCGCGCCGACGAAGATAAGCTAGGGCCCGGCATCCACAAGCTCATGGAAGAGGATGCCATGCTGCGATTCTTCCGCGACCCGCAGACCAAGGAATTCCTGATCGCGGGCACCGGCCAGCAGCACATCGAAGTCGTCGTATCCAAACTGAGGAAGCGCTATCACACCGAAGTGAACCTGAAAGCTCCTAAGGTCCCCTATCGCGAAACCATCCGCGGTAAAGCCGATGTCCAGGGCCGCCATAAGAAGCAGACCGGCGGCCACGGCCAGTACGGCGACTGCAAGATCAAGATGGAACCCTTGCCCCGCGGCGGCGAGTTTGAGTTCGTCAATGACATCTTCGGCGGAGCCATCCCGAAGAACTTCATTCCCGCCGTCGAAAAAGGAATTCGCGACGCCGCGAGCCGCGGCTATCTGGCTGGATTCCCGGTCGTTGATTTCAGGGTGAGCCTCTACGACGGTTCCTATCACGACGTCGATTCCAATGATTTGTCCTTCCAGATGGCCGGACGCATCGCATTCAAGAAAGCCATGGAAGTCGCCAAGCCCACCCTGCTGGAACCTGTCATGTCGGCCGAGATTACGGTGCCCGACGAGTTTGCCGGCGCCATTATGGGCGATCTGAACAGCCGGCGCGGCCGCATCCAGGGTATGGACAACAAGGCCGGCAACACAGTCGTGAAGGCAGAGGTCCCCATGTCGGAAATGCTGACGTACGGAGTCGACCTCACCGCCATGACCCAGGGCCGGGGCAGTTTCAACATGGAGATGAACCACTACGACGTGGTCCCCGCACAACTGCAGGAAAAAATCATCGAGAAAGCCAAATCCGAGCGCGGCGAAGTGAAGGAGGAAGAAGAATAAACCTTCGATGGATCGGCGGGTACCCGCCCTCCAGACGCGATCCTTTGGTGTTCCAGAAGAGCGTCGCTCCAGCCCGCTTCGTCATTTCGAAACGCGAGCCAGCGAGACAGAACGAACCCGACTTGCTCGACGGATGCTTCGCCAACGCTTGACTCATCGATCCCGCGACGCAGCCTTGTTCCATTCCAGACTTAGCATTTACACTGGCGCGGCTTCTTCTTACCCCCTAAGCACCCGGGAAAGGGCCTTTGGAACCAACGCATCATCGATGGCGTCGACGCAAAGCTGGCGCAGGCGGGTCTGAAGAAAGTGGACGCCAGTACAAATCCTGATCTTGAAGTCGTCTACAACGCAGGAGTGAAAGAACACACCGTCGTGGAAGGCTACGATTATGGCTATCGTCCTTGGGGATGGTACGGCCCGGGCCCATGGTACGGGCCGCGTCCAGCCACAACCCAGAGCTACCAGGAAAAAGAAGCGACGCTGCCGGTCGACCTTGTAAACAACGCCAACAAGGAAATGGTCTGGCGCGGCATGGCCCGTGATACCCTGGCCGACAGTTCCGACAAGAACGTGAAGACTTTCAACAAAGCCATGGACAACATGTTCAAGAGCTTCCCGCCTGCAAAGAAGTAATCCAGCAGAAGGGGGCGGAAAAACCATCCCCTTTTCGACTCGGCGATGCGATAACCTATTGTTTCGGGCCCTCCGCCTTGGCATTGTGTTGCACCTTAGGTATTTCCGTCACGGAAACGAGATTCTCGGTGGCGCGGTCCAGTTCCAGGTAAGTCCGTTTCTTCGCGCAACTCGACGTACCCGAAACTTCTTCTTCTTCCGGCGTCAGCGGCTGTGCATCCAGGACGATCGCACCCTGCGCGCCAAAACCCAGGACGTGCAGATTCAGCGAGCAGTCGTGTCCGTAGAGCTTTGCAAGAGACCGTGCCAAGTCAGGTTGCTGAAACGTCCCGGTGCGGCTGTCGAAGACCAATACGCTGCGTGTTTGCCCTGGCTGTTCATATTGCCACTCCGCCAGTTCAGAAAGAAGGCGTCTGCCATCGGCCGACCAATCCACCAGGCGGAGCGAATTGCCGTTTTCAACGTCTGCCGGTTCTTGCAAGAATCGGATCTTGAAGTCAGTCGGATCCGTGCCCACGAACATCCGCGAATTGTTCACGCACAGTGGGCCGGAGTAGCCCGACGGGCGCTGCGGGTAGAGAGCTGTCGCTTCCACTTCCACATACGCGCGATGCTTCTGGTCGGGAGCCACGAGCACGTTGCTGCGCACGGTTCGCGTCGTGAACGGTGGCTTCTCCCCGCACGTAACAATGTCGGGATCGCTCGATTTTGGTGTGTTCTGCGGCGCCGGATTTGCCGTCGTCTGCGCCAGCGCAACCACGTTTAGCGCTACGGCGACCAAGCACATGCGCAAAGCCTTGCGAAGTAGAAAGGGAAACACGGCAGGATTGTAGACCAGCGAGCTACCCTGCGTCTGTAAAGGACATTGCGTAACTCTTGCTGGCTTAACCTTGCGGTCGCGAAGCCAGAGTGTACCCCCGCCGGCTTTGATATTCCACCTCGGGTGCGTAAGGGTCGCGCTCCAATGCCTCTCCCACGACAAAGCCCGCGGTTTTTAGATATCCACACATCTCGTTTGTGGTGAACAGGGCGAGATCCAGACTCACGCGGTGTCCAAGCAACTCCTCGTGGTGGCTGTCCTCGCTACCCAGATGGAACGTGACCAGAAACAATCCCCCTGGGCGCAATACTCGATAAATCTCCGCCAGGACGCTGACCACCTGGTTTCGGGGGATGTGAATAATCGAGTAAAACGCAGCCATTCCACCCACAGATTCCGATGCCAAGCCCAGAGCCACCATCGAACTCTGCACGAAGTGCAAGTCCGGATTCAGCCGTTGGGCCTGCGCCAGCATGCCTGCGGACAGGTCGACGCCAAAGACGCTCACCCCTCGATCCCGCAGATAACGGGCAATCTGCGCGGGTCCGCAGCCGAGGTCACAAACCTTTCCACGACCAAGCACTTGACTGGCGAAACGATCCAGAATTGTGCGGTCGAAAGGCTTGCTGGCAAGCTCCCCGTAAATTTCGTCGGCATACTCACGCGCTACGGTGTCGTAGCTTTTTTGGATATCGCAGCGCGAGCGCGGAGTTTGCGGCGCGTCGCTATCTTGCATTCATCGGTCCCCGGTAACGCTAATCTCCCGCAACGCCCATCACCACGTCGTAAAGAATTCTCGGACCGCGCCGCACTTCCTCAACCCGGATGCGTTCATCATTCCCATGCTCCGTGCTGCCCTCGGCATCGGTGGCGGTGTAGGGCGTGAAACCATAAGCTGCGATGCCGAGCGGCCGATAGCGTTGGTTTTCCGTGTACCCACTGGTCAGATGCGGCACCACGGGAACATCCGGGAAGTACTCGGATGCCGCTTGTCGGATCGCAAAATACAGAACGGTATTGGTGGGCGAAGAGTTGGCGGTGCGGAACCCGCCGGGCACAGGGTCCAGCGTCACGTTCGGATCGCTGATCACTTTACGCAGTGTTTCGAGGAAACGCTTGGGATCTTCGCCGGGCAGGAGGCGCACATCGAGATTCGCCCAGGCCTCCGACGGGATCACGTTGGTTTGCTCGGAGCCGCCCAGCATAGTGATCGATATTGTGTTGCGCACCAGGAAGTTCAATGATTCATCGTGATCGACCTGGTCCGCGAAGTGCGGATCCTGCAACGCCACCTTCATGTTGCGATAGCGCTTGGCACGCTCCGGCGGCTCAAACGGCGCCATCTCACGCAGAAATTCTTCCACCACCGGTAGGACTTTGTAAGGTGTCCGGTAAGCCAGCACCCGGTCCAGAGCACGAACCAGCCGGTTGGGAGCCGAGTCGGCGATGGGCCGCGATCCATGTCCCGGTCGCCCATGTGCCACCATGTGCAACCAGAACGGCGTCTTCTCTCCGACATCGACACCGACAAAGCGCAGCTTCCCATTCTCGACCAGGTTCTCGCCCCCCTCGTTGATCAGAAACTCTGCGTTTTCCAGCAAATCCGGATGATGGGCGATCATCCAATCGGTGCCGGTTCCATCGGCTTCTTCGTCACTCACTGCCAGAAAAATGATGTCGCGATTCAACGCGACCTTCTCGCGTTTTGCCATCACCATGACGACCAGCTGAGCGAGGCCCTCATTCTTCATGTCTTGTGCACCCCGCCCGTAAATAGACCCATCCAGCATCTGGCCACTGAATGGCGGGACTCTCCAATCAGCGGCGTCGCTGGTGACCACATCCATGTGGTTCAGCAAGATCAGAGGCCGCTTTGCTTCCGCGGTTGTGTGGGGTAGCCGCGCCCAGAGATCGGCGCGGCCGGCTTGATACTCAAAGACGCGGTTCTCGATTCCTTCAGTGTCCAGAATCCTCTTGAAGAAGGTAGCTGCCTGCGCTTCGTTTCCGGGTGGATTGGTGGTATCGATGCGCAAATACTCCTGCAGCCACTCGACCGCGAGATCGGAATATTGCGCCAGACGTTCCGGGGACACCCTGCTTGACGCCAATGGCATCGGAAGGGGCTCTCGCGTTGCGGCGCATGCGGAAGCAGCAGTTCCGACAAGGAGGTCCGCAACCATCACCATGCAAAAGACTGCAATCCGGCGAGTGCAAGTTTGTTGCACATCGACTCGAAACATCCTGTGTTTCTCCCTCAATTTCTGCGAGTTACCGGGGGCCGAGTCAAAGTAGTTTTTATAGCAGGTTCTGCCAAATTTACTCTGCAGTTCTGTTTCACTCCCCAAGCGGCGACTAAGCGCAGTACAATGTCGTTGACTCTCAAGGATTTAGCGTAGCCACGAGAACTTGGGGTTTGGCACGCAACCTGTAAATAGATCGTACAGGCGCCGCGTTGGCTAGCGGTGCTCAATCGGTAGGGTTCAGTGCATACGTTGCGTCAGCGTATGCCGGCAAAGCAACATCTTGCTCACAGTTCACCCGTTAGGGGACGCAATTAAAAATCACGCAACACGCTCTCAGGCGTGCTGGAGTGGAGCCCAAACGCTCCCCCAATCGGAGGAAGTTCAAAATGAAAAAAAGCCTCATTGCATTGCTTGTGGCCGGCGCACTTGCGATCCCGGCTTTCGCCCAGCAGACCACATCGACCACTCCCGCTCAGGGTACGACCCAGGCCGCGCCCGCGCCCACGAAGGCCGACGCCGCTACCGGAAAAGATCCTTTGCAGCCCGACACACACGAGGGCTTCTGGGGCAAGCTAAATCCGTTTGCCCGCAAGAAGTATGTGCAGCGCCAGACCGCGCCTATCCGCGATCGCGTCAACGAGCTGGATGAGCTGACGGCCGCGAACGGCAAGATGATCAAGGACGTCGACTCGCGCGCGCAGCAGGGCATCCAACTGGCCTCGAACAAGGCGAACGAAGCTGATCAGCACGCCATCGACGCGGGCAACCGCGCCAATGCCGCCCAGCAGACCGCGACCCAGGCAACCACTCGCCTGACCACGGTTGAGCAAGTGGTGGGCAACATCGATCAGTACACGCCCTCGACCCAGACCGAGATCCGCTTCAAGCCCGGACAGTCCGTGCTGAGCAAGGCCGCGAAAGACGCGCTCGACGAAATGGCGACTCCTCTGAAGAGCCAGCGCGGCTACATCGTCGAAGTGCAGGGCTTCTCGTCCGGCCAGGGCCAGACCGCAATCTCCAACTCGCAGAAGATGGCCGAGTCGGTGGTTCGTTATTTGGTCCTCAACCATGACATCCCGGTCTACCGCATCTACCTCGTCGGTATGGGCAACGCTCCGACGCAGGCCACGACCGGCGACGGCAAGACCAAGCGCACCACCGGTGGACGCGTGGAAATCAGCCTCCTGAAGAACAATCTGGATCAGCTGGCTTCCGGCTCGACGACTGCGGCTCCCGCAGCCCAGGGTCAGCAGCAAGCGCCCCCGAAATAATTTTGCAGCTACGGCGGGACTCCTTCCCGCTATCTCCCCAACGAAGCCTCTCGCGAAAGCGTGAGGCTTTTCGTTTGTGCAGGGTCCTCGCTCTTTCTCACGATGTCATCCTGAGCGAAGCGAAGGACCGATGCACTCCCTCGGGCGACACCGAGCCGCGGGGTGCCCCACCCGGCGCGCCCTCTGTGCCAGGGTGGGATTCCACGGATGCTTCGATCGTGGGATCCTTTCGACTGCGTAGCAGGATGTCGGGTCCCAGTCTTCAGACGTTTCCGGACATCGTCCCAGTCTCAACTTGCATATTCTCGCCGGGGCGTGGAATCTAAAGATGTCGGAGAACCTATGGAAACCCTCTACTACTCTCAGATCGATTCCCCCATCGGCCCGCTGAACCTCGCCGTCTCTGCAAAAGGCCTGGTTGCTCTCGAATTCGATCGCGGAGAATTCCCGTCAACCCAAAGCAAGAAGATTTCCTGGGAACATTCGCCCGAAAAAATCAAATCCTATGCCCGCGAACTTAACGAATACTTCGCTGGCAAACGCCGCGACTTCACTTTCATCCTGGATCTTCGCGGCACTCCATTCCAGAAGCAGTGCTGGCACGCGCTGCTCACCATCCCATACGGCCAGACGCGCACCTACGCCGACATCGCGCGCGCGATCAACAATCCGCAGGCTTTTCGGGCGGTAGGACTGGCGAACAACCGCAATCCCGTTGCGATCGTTGTGCCTTGTCATCGCGTCATTGCATCCGACGGGACGCTATGCGGATACGGCGGCGGCCTCGACGTGAAGCGCAAGTTGCTCGAGTTGGAAGGCGCACGGACGGGAATCCTGGCCGCCTGAAAGGGTCCTGAACGAAGCGGCCGACAGAGCCATGCTCTCACAAACAGGAAGAGAAGCTCAGCCCGCCTTTGTGCCTCGGTGTCCCCCGTGATGAAAGCCTTTCGGCGAAATTAAAGAGTCTCTCCACAACTCCCCACGTATAATCGGCGCGCATCGCCCCGAGCCGTGGCCACCGACAACCGCGCCAAATCCGTCATCCGCAAAGCCGGGCTCTTCTACTTCGTCTGGGTCATGTTCTCCTACTGCACCGGGGGCCCGTTCGGCCTCGAGGACATGGTCACCACCTCCGGCCCAGGCCTGACCCTGATCTACCTGCTCATCATTCCCTTCTTCTGGTCGATTCCGGTCTCGCTCGTCTCTGCGGAACTCACGACGGCCATGCCGGTCGAAGGCGGCTTCTACCGTTGGTCGCGCGCTGCCTTTGGGAACTTATGGGGATTTCTGGCCGGATGGTGGAACTGGTGCGCGTCATTCCTTCTGGGTGCGGTGTACGCCGTGCAGTTCTCCGACTATCTCGGCTTCTACCTGCCTTGGCTCACGGGATGGAAGCATTACGCGATTTCGCTGCTGGTCGTCGCGCTCATCACCTGGGTCAACGTCCGCGGCATTGACGCGGTCGGAAAATTCGCCACCGCACTGGAAATCTTCATCCTGCTGCCCGTGCTCGTGATGATCGTCATGGGTCTGGCGAAGTGGAAGCACAACCCGTTCGTGCCCGTAGTCCCGCCGCACCAGCCGTTCTACAACGTCTTCGGGGTTGGCCTCGCGCTGGGATTGTGGCTGTATTCCGGCTATGAGCAAAGCTCCAGCGTGGCGGAAGAAGTCGAAAACCCGCGCCGCACGTATCCCCTCGCGCTTGCTATCGTAGTCCCGCTTTCGATCGCGGTTTACTTCCTGCCAACTCTGGCCTCGCTGGCTGCGCTGGGCAACTGGCAGCAATGGCACACTCGCTACTTCTCCGACGCCGCGCAGCTCATCGGAGGCCCGTGGCTCGGCTCCTGGATGACGATCGCCGCCATGGTCACGAATCTCTCCCTGCTTAACGCAACCGTACTGACGTCCACGCGCATGCCCTTCGCGATGGCGGAAGATGGCTACCTCCCATCCTTCTTCGCCGGCAAGCATCCCCGCTTTGCCACCCCGTGGATCGCGATCATTGTTTCGGGAGTGATCTATGGATTGCTCGCGGTGCATTCCTTGACCCAGCTCATCACGATCTACAACTGGTTGCGCGTCGGTACCACGATCCTCACCGTGCTGGCGGCCTGGCAACTGCGCCGTAAAATGCCGGAATTGCCGCGTTCGTTTGTTGTGCCCGGTGGATCTTTCGGACTGATCGCCGCCGTGGTGGCAGTGATCGCGATGAGCGCGGTTGCTCTGCTCGGTAGCGACCGCTATGGATTGCGTTGGGGGCCCGTGGCACTGGCGGCGGGGCCGGTGGTGTACTTGATCTTGCGCCGCTCCGGCTGGCGGAGTCAGGATGCATCTCCCTCAAGCTGAAAAGCTAGGTCATCTAGGCATTCGAGGTGTAGAGGCTGGGTTCGCCTCTTCTCGGGCCGTCAGGTCTTGCACTAAGATTCCTTGTCCTCGCAAAATTCATGTGCCATCAATCTTAAAAACAGAAAACTTGGGACAATGGTGGGCATGGGAGGTTTCCGTTATGGCTTCGATGTCGGATGCTCTAGTCAGGCAGTTACTCGACGGCCGATACATTGCGTCGCTCGGGACTCAGAACCCGGACGGCTCGATCCATATGGTCGCGGTGTGGTACTGGTTCGATGGCGCAAGCATTTACGTGGCTACCTCCACGCGCACTCGTAAAGCACGCAACCTGCAAGCCAGCCCAAAGGTTTCCTTAATGATCGATGCGCGCGACCCAGCAGCATCACGCGGCATAAATATTACGGGTTCCGCGAAGATCCTGACAGGAGATCCCTCGCGGGAATGGAATGCGCGGGTTCATCACAAGTACTTAAGCGAGGACGCGGTCAGGGATCGAAGGGTTGGCCCGGTGTTCGCATCGTGGGACGATGTCACAATCCAGATCGCGCCGACATCCATTGTTGCGTGGGACATGCGGGAAGCCGACCGGCAAGTCTTTGGCGGTGCGTTTGAGAGCAACCCCAAATATCTTCTGCCGCTTGAGCGCTGAACAGACCACTCTCATATCGACGCGCAGTGCAGGTCCCAGACTAGCTCACCCAGTCCAAAAACTTGTAATACGCGCCGGCCAGCGGCAGGAACCACGGTTTGCCGTTGTACAAGCCGAGCGGAGCGCCAGGAAACGGAATTCCGTCGAACGGATTGTCCGGATTCTCTCCCGCGATTCGACGCGCCATCAATTGACCCTGGTAAGTCGCCATCGCAACTCCGTGCCCGGCATATCCGACCGCGTAATACATTCCCTCCATCTGCCCGGCATGGGGCATGATGTCGAACGCAAAATCGAGCGTACCACCCCAGACAAATGTTACTTTCGTGTCGCGCAACTGCGGATAGACATCGATCATGCCCCGGCGCAAAATCTCCGCACTCTTGCGCACCGTGTCGCCGCTCTCCGGAAAGAACGCCGCGCGACCTCCGAACAACATGCAATTGTCCGGCGTCAGCCGGTAGTAGTAGATGTAGTTTTTCGAGTCGTAGATCATGCGATTGCGCGGGCTCAACTCGCGCGCCAGCGCCTCAGGCAAGACTTCCGTCGTGATGATGTAAGAACCAATCGGAATAATCTTTTTCTGCAGCGCGGGCGTCGCCTTGCTGGTGTAGCCACTGGTCGCGACGAACACATCGCGCGCCCAAACCGGCCCCCCCGAAGTTCGCAGCTTCCATCCGGCAGCGCTCTGCCGGGTCGCGCGTTCTATGCTCTCGACCCGCGTCCTCTCGTATACGCAAGCTCCCGCGCGCAGGGCGGCGGTCCCCAGACCCGCCACGTAGCGCGCCGGATTCAGGCCCACGCTAGTTTCATCCACCATGCCACCGTAGTAGATGTCCGATCCGATCTCCGATCGCAGTTCGTTGCGGGGCACAATCTTCAATTCATGATTGAACTCTCGCCCAATGACTTCGACCTGCTGAGCATAATCATCGAAGTGCGCCTGCTTGCAAGCCACCTCCAGGTGCCCGCATCGCGCGAAGTCGCACGCGATGCTCTCTTCGCCAACGATCTTCTCCACGCAATCAATCGATGCCAGAGACGCCGCGTACATTCTCTGTGTGCGTTCGCGCCCGTACATCGAGATCAGCTGGTTCACGCCCAGCTTCATCCCGGTGAGCACCATGCCGCCGTTGCGAGAACTGGCACCCCATCCGATGGTCTCGCCCTCGAGCACGATCACCCTCACGCCCTTCTGGGCCAGGGTTCGTGCCGCGGAAAGCCCCGTGAACCCAGCGCCAATCACGGCTACGTCCGCCGTATCAGGCAGAGCACGCCCCGGGTCCGTGCCCGGCATCTCGACCGTCGTCAACCAATAGTTCTGTTCCTGGACCACTCGGGACAAGTCTCCTCGGACTCATGTTTCGCGGGCTATCGCCCAGCGGTTTCATTGACTTCGCGCGCCCAGCAGCCTACCATGCCCGGCATACTAGTGGAGCGAGGATGATCGGCAAAACCGTCGGCCACTACCGCATTCTGGAAAAGCTGGGCGGCGGCGGGATGGGCGTGGTCTACGAAGCAGAAGACATCCGCCTCGGCCGTCACGTCGCTCTGAAATTCCTTCCTGATGAACTCGCCCGCGATCCCCAGGCGCTCGAACGCTTCCGCCGCGAAGCCCGTGCCGCTTCGGCTCTAAACCATCCCAACATCTGCACCCTCCACGACATCGGCGAAGAAGAAGGCCAGAGCTTCATCGCCATGGAGTTTCTGGCGGGGCAGACGCTCAAGCAACGGCTGCAGGCCGGAGCGATTCCCTTTGAGCAGCTTCTCGAGTTCGCCATTCAGATCGCAGATGCCCTCGATGCCGCGCACAGTGAAGGCATTGTCCACCGCGACGTTAAGCCAGCCAACATTTTCATCACCAAGCGCGGCACCGCCAAGGTTCTCGATTTCGGACTGGCCAAGCTCACCGGAGATCAGCCCGCGGCCTCCGCCAGCGCCAGCATGGCAACGCTCGAAGGCAATCTCACTAGCCCGGGCACCGCGCTGGGTACGGTGTCCTACATGTCTCCGGAACAGGCACGCGGCGAGGAACTCGACCGTCGCACTGACCTGTTTTCCTTCGGTGCTGTGCTCTACGAGATGGCAGCCGGGCGGATGGCCTTCAGCGGCAACACTTCAGCAGTGATCTTCGATTCCATCTTGCACAAGGTCCCTGCCTCGGCCATCCGCCTTAATCCCGAGCTCTCGCCGGAACTCGATCGCATCATCAACAAGGCCATCGAAAAAGATCCCTCCTTGCGCTACCAGGGCGCCGCCGAGATGCTCGCGGACCTGAAGCGCCTACGTCGGGATACGAGCTCTGCCCAGATTCCAGCGGCCACGGAGACTTCCAACCCGCGCCCGAAGAAATGGCTCGTGCCTGCCGTCGCGGGGATGGCTGGTATTGTCGTGCTTGGCGTCGCCGCGTTCTTCTGGAAAGGCGCTGGCGGATCGAAGGAAGTCTCGTCGATCGCCGTGCTTCCTTTCGTGAACTCGAGCAACGACCCCAACAGCGAGTATCTGAGCGACGGTCTCACCGAGAGCCTGATTAACAACCTTTCCCAGGTGAAGAATCTCTCGGTGATGTCGCGCGCTTCGGTCTTTCATTACAAGGGCAAAGACGTCGATCCGCAGAGCATAGCGCGGGACTTAAAAGTGGAAGCCGTGGTCACTGGCCGCATCGTGCAGCGCGGCGACCAGCTCGTCATAAGCTCCGAACTGATTGACGCCCGCAACAACCGCAACCTTTGGGGCGATCAATACGACCGCAAAGTCTCCGACGCGCTTGCCGTGCAACAGGACATCACCGGCGCTATCGCGACGAAATTGCGAGAACATCTCGCGGGCGATGACTCGAAAAAGCAGATGGGAAAAGGCGGCACTGCGGATCCAGAAGCCTACCAGCTCTACCTTAAAGGCAGGTACAACCTGGAGAAGCGGACCGAAGAAACGTTGGATAAATCGAAGGCGTATTTCGAACAGGCCATCCAACGGGACCCAAACTACGCGGATGCCTACCTAGGACTGGCCGACTATTACATTATCGCGCCCGATTACACTCCACTTTCCGCCGTGGAAGCTGCCCCGAAGGCCCAGGCGGCCGCTCAAAAAGCACTTGCCATCGAGCCTGGTTCATCGGAGGCTCATGCCGTATTAGGAGGTGCACATCAGAATCTCTGGCAATGGAATGACGCCGAACGCGAATATCGCCGCGCAATCGAACTCGATCCCAACAATGTTACCGCGCTGCAATGGTATGGACTTTTCCGCGGGATGATGGGCGACCATGACCAGGAGACCGCCAGCTTCAAACGTGCTCTGGCTGTCGACCCGCTGAATCTCGTCGTCAACGGCAATCTTGCGACGGCCTATGGGAATGCCCGGCAGTACGATCTCGCTGTGGAACAATTCAAGAAGACTCTCGAACTCGACCCATCTGCCCCCGTCCGTGGGAATTTCGCCTTCGTCGCACAGGACATGGGCAACTACGATCTGTGGATCCAGGAATACGTAAAATCAGAAGAGATCAACAAAGACCCTGAAAACCTCGGCGTCGCAAAAGAGGTTGCCGCGGTCTATGCGAAATCGAGCTACCGCCCCGCCATGAAGCGCTTGATCCAACTGGAGATCCTCCAGTCGAAACACCGCTATGTCGATCCGGCCTCGATTGCGTACAGCTATTCTGAACTGGACGAGAAAGAGAAGACCTTCGAATGGCTGGAAAAGGCATACAACGACAAAGCCGAAGCCCTGCAATACATTAAGATCGTCAAGCCTCTGGACAAATACCACTCCGACCCACGCTACGCCAGTCTGATCAAGCGCATGGGCCTGCCGCCTGACTAGAGCAAGATCCGCAAAGTTGCCGCCCGCCAAGGCCGCAAAGAACTTCTGATTCCCCTGGGGACCGGTGCCAGGGGAACAAGGATCGCGGTCACAGTAGACTTTGAAATTCTTCGCGAGCTTCGCGGCCTTTACTTGGCGTCTTTTCCGGTGAAAAGCTTTTGCGGTCGCAGCGCATTTTTCCCCGCCCTACAAGACGGCCGTTTCATGAATCATCCGCCCTTCAGCGAAGCGAGCAAAGTTCAGCAAATTAGCATCAATCAACTCAGTCTTTCCGCTCAAAATCAAATCACTCAAAATCTTCCCCGTAGCCGGCGCGTGCATCACCCCGTGCCCGCTGAATCCGTTCGCCAGAAAGAATCCCGGCACCTCGTCCACCGCTCCCAAAATCGGATGATGATCCGGCGTCATCTCGTACCACCCGGCCCAGGCCCGCTTCGGATTTACCGCCAGGTTCTCAAAGCAGGGCACCCGGTCCGCCGCCCGCGTCAGAATCTTCTCGATGAATGAAGGCTCAAACTCCGCCTTGAACCCCGGCCTCTCCTCTGGATCATTCCACGCCAGCAAAAAGCCCAGTGACTCCGGCCGGAAGTGAAATCCATTCGACATGTCGATGATCATGGGCGCGGTGTGCGGAAACTGATCGAACGGCTCGGTGGGTACCAGCATTCTTCGCAGCGGCTCGACCGGTAAGTCCACCTGGACCATCTTGGCCAGCTCCGCCGCCCATGCGCCCGCGCAATTCACCACGATCCGCGTCGACACCAAGCCGCGAGACGTTTCAACTTCGCATACTCCCCGTGCGTCCCGCCGAATCGCCGTGACCTCGGTGTTCTTCCACAACTTGGCGCCATGCTCTGAAGCCCAGGTCATGAACCCGATCATCGCGCTGTAAGGATCAACGAATCCATCGCTTGCGCAAAAGCTTCCTCCGATGATGTCATCCCCGCGCAGCAGCGGAAACATCGTGCGAATCTCGTCGCCGGTAACGATCCGCACATCCTTCAATCCGAGGGCAACCTGCTTCTCGTAGTTCGTCCGCAGGTATGCCATGTGCTTGTCGGAAGTCGCGCAGAACAGATACCCCTGCGGCCGGTATCCCGCCGGATGCCCCAGCCGCTCGTCGAAGCTTGCGTAGAAGGGAATCGCGTACAGCGACATCTGGATATTGACAGGTGTGGAAAACTGCGCGCGCACCCCGCCCATGCTCTTGCCAGTCGAGCCTTTGCCCTGTTGCGTCTCGCGCTCAATCACCAGCACATTGCTGCAACCGGCAGCCGTCAGGTGATACGCAGTGCTCGACCCGACGATGCCCCCGCCAATGATGACGACATCTGCCGTTTCCATATGCAACCGTGCTCTTCACGGAACCGAGCATTGTAGTAGCTATCGCAGGAGAATGCCTGGCACGTATCCCACATTCGTCCACCCTCTGCTGATGTCCCTCGTCGACCGTGACAGCAACGTCGCCGCGTGAACGGCTCTCTTGACCGATACCTGTTCGGGGCATAGAGTTTCCGCGATTCTGCGTATCCAGCAAGTCGCCCACGGCTCTAATGAGAGTTTCATCCGACTCTCTCACGGAGGCGAGCATTGGGAAGCAACTCCACAATCGCCTTAACGTCGATAGGGGCGAAGACGATTCAGAACTTGCGCCTTAGGATTCTTCCCTTTGTTTTTCTGCTTTTCGGGATTGCCCTTCTCGATCGCGTCAACATTGGGTTTATGGCGCTGACGATGAATCAGGAGCGGTCAATCACCAGCCAGCAGTACGGATTGCTTTTCGGAATTTTCTTTTTTGGGTACTTCTTCTTTGAAATTCCGAGCAATCTGCTGTTGCACAAGATCGGAGCGCGGGTCTGGATCGCCCGAATTCTAATTAGCTGGGGCCTGGTGGCGATGCTGACCAGCCTGGTGCACACGATCCATCAACTGCATCTCGCGCGTTTTCTTCCGGGATTGGCGGAGGCGGGTTATTTCCCTGGAATGACCCTGTACCTGACCTACTGGCTTCCGCAACGCGAACAGGCACGGGCGCTTGCGTTCCTCATGGCGGCCCTGCCTGTCACCACTATTCTGGGATCGCCGGTGTCGGGTCTCATTCTCGATCACGTGCACTGGTTCGGCATCAGCAGTTGGCGATGGCTCCTAATTTTGGAGGGATCGCCGGCAATAGTCTGCGGTGCACTTACCTATTTTCTGCTGCCCAGCCGCCCGCAAGAAGCCAGGTTCGTGATCGCAGATCAGAAGGAGTGGATCCGGGCGGAATTGGAACGCGAAGAGAAGCAAAAATTGGAGCAGCGCTGGTACTCAGTGTTTCACGATCGCAAGCGCGAGCGTCGATACCATGCAGCAATTCCGGCGATCGTGGCAGCGAGCGCTCTTGTGTTTCTGGGCGCAA